>BNJU01005550.1_pt1 | contig 44756 bp, 75 predicted proteins | sample 8539281 | NCBI WGS metagenome assembly BNJU01 (sample SAMD00202456, study PRJDB9452) | human saliva metagenome | isolation source: human saliva | place: Japan
CAGTTACGTATTGCTTCACCCTGACCGCCGTGGCCAAGCAGCCTGGGCGTGGCAGTCTCCGGCCTGTGCCGCACGATCACCTCACGAGAGGACCTGCGACGCCTGCCTGGAGCGGATCGCCGCAGATCAAGGTTCCCCGCCCGGAAGCGCTGGGCCCGACACGGTTGGGCACATGCCGAGGCCGTCTGGGAGATGCTGGAGCGCTATCCCGGCCTGGCCGATGTCATCATGGGGGTTCCCTGGGCTCCTGGGTCTTCGCCAGCCCGTATCCCGGGCGTGTCAGGGCCCTGATCGAGGGAGGACTCGAGGCCGACGATGCCGGGGTGGTCCTGACTTCGTCGGCGACACCGTCATCGCGACGCACGCGCAGATCGAGTCATGCGCTCCCCGCCGGTCGCCCGAGGCTGCCTGCACCGTTCTGGGACACGAACCAGGAGAGAGCGCCCAGGTGCCCGGGAGGCAGCGCCACGGGGCTGGAGGAGGCGAGCCGGTTCGCGACGACCAGCAAGGCACCGGCCCGCCTGGAGGCACTGACTCCGAACGAGGGCTGGCAGCTGAGGCGGACTGGACCGCAAGATCGAGATCATCATCCGCTGTAGCCGCAGACATCGGACAGTCATCGGACTGAACGCGCGAGAACCGGCGTCAGGCGTCAGCGGACGTCGTGAGCGACGCTGACGTCAGCGGCATCGGGTCCGGGGCGAAGTCCATGGGGCTGGGGGCCACGCCGGGCGCACCGCCGCTGATCAGGGCCGCGATCAGACGTTGTCGATAGCGAGAGCGCAGCGGTGGCAGGCGCAGTGGTGATGCTCGCGGCTTCGCAGCGCTCCCGGGCCGCCGCCAGGGAGCGCAGGCGGGAGTTGGCCGAGTAGCCCGCCTCGACGACGAGCGTGTCGCATCCGGTATCCAGGCAGGCCTGGACCTTGACCGTCAAGGGGTCGTTAACGGCCTCGGAGAAGGCGGCGCAGACGTCGGCACTGGGGACGCCCCGCCCGGCGTCCTCAGGGACTCGACGTAACGAGGCCACCGCGGTCTTGAGCGGAGAAGGAGAAGTCGTAGCGGTGGCGCTCCTTGTCCTTTTCCGGCGGCCGGGCCGCGAAAGCGGATGGCGCTGCGGTCGCCCTCCTGGGACAGACGAGTCCACGTGCGGGCCTCCAGGGTAGGGCAGTCCAGGAGCCGGCCTGACCTTGTCAGAAGGCCTCGCCTGCGGCGTCGTCGAGGGTACCGCCGAGCGCAACGACGTCGGTGGCGATATCACGGATGCTCAGGAGGTTGGGTGGCCGCCGGAGACGATGAGTCCGATGAACCGCTCAGGCAGGGGCCGTCGACCAGCTCATCGACCGCCAGGTGACCGATGACGTGGTTGACCCGTAGATCGGTGCGCCCAGGCTCGCAGCCAGGGCAGCTTGGCAGCGGAGATGCCGACGGTCAGGGAACCAATGGGTCGGGGCCGGCGCACACGGCGACGGCGTCGATCTCGCTCAGGTCGACGTCGGCCTTCCAGCGCGGCGTCGAGGTGGGCAGGGAAGGACTCCAGGTGGGCCGCGAGGCGATCTCGGGGATGATCCGCCGGCGACGCGTACTGGTCCATGGAGGTGGCGGTGACGTCGGCGGGAGCTCGCGGCCGCGCGTCGAGGCCACGCCGGTCTCGTCGCAGGTGGACTCGATGCCGAGGATGAGGGGTCGCTCACAGTCCCGCAGCCTATCGCCTACCGAGGACGGACGCGGGACAGCCGCCTGCGCCCGCCCGCTGCCGGCAGGCTAGCGGTATGGTCCGACTACTGCGTTGGGACGGGCCGAGCCGGGAGGCGACACCGAACAGGCGCCCCTGACACGTCACCGACGAGGAGGTACTCGTGACTGAGCCCGACAACCCGGACCTGGTGGTGGGGGATGACGGTCTGGCCAGGCCGGCTTGGGCGGCCACCGACCCTTTGCTGCGCGAGTACTACGACACCGAGTGGGGCATGCCGGTGCGCGACGAGCGGGAGTCTTCGAGCAGCTGAGCCTGGAGGCCTTCAGTCGGGCCTGTCCGGGCCACGATCCTGCGCAAGCGGCCGGCCTTCCGTGACGCCTTCTCCGGTTTTCGACCCGAGATGGTGGCCGGCTTCGGAGACGAGGACGTGGCCCGGCTGCTGAAGTAATGCCGCGATCGTGCGCAACTGGCCAAGATCCTGGCGACCATCGCCAACGCCCGCGCGACGCTGCGCCTCAGGGAGACGGGCAACGTCGCCGGCGGCCTGGCGGGCCTGGTGTGGTCCTACCGGCCGGAGTCGACTCCGCGACCGCACCGGCTTGCAGACATCCCCACTCAGTCGCCTCAGTCGGCGGCCCTGTCCCGCGACCTGCCGTCATGGTTTCCGCTTCGTCGGTCCGACGACGATGCACGCCCTCATGGAGCGATCGGGATCATCGATACCCACCTGAGTCGGCTCTCCACCGCCTTGGCACCTCCGGAGTCTAGGAACTAAAGATCCGGCCCTCCGACGCGTGCGCGAGCCCGACCGCCCGGACCCACGGTGGGGATCAATACCCTGCCCTGTACACATGCGCCCCTACGCTCCTCGCCATGAACAGCCCCGGACAGCGCGCTCCTCTCCGTCACCTCGACCACCCCGTGCGCAGCCTCCGTACGCAGCGCGAGAAGCGGCCGGCAGCACCCTTCATTGCCGTCATCGCCGTCACCCTGACGGCCCTACCGCTCTCGGCGTGCTCCGACGGCGGAGGCAGCATCATCCGCTCCGGCTCCTGAAGCAGGACAGGGTTGAGAAGGTCAAGACCTCCTGCGAGACACATGAGCGAGACAGGGTGCCATGCCATCGCCCACGACGACGCTCTCCGATGAGACAGAGCCGGACCAAGGCCTGCGCGATCCTGAACCAGGCGGCCACCGAGCTTCCCCGCCTGGACAAGATCAGGAGGACACTGCGTACATTCAGCTCACCTGGAAGCACCGCGGCACCGTCCTTGTTTTCGACAAGCAGTCCATCCGCCTTTACGAAGAGACCAACCCTTACCTCGCAGACAACCAGAAACGATCCCTGGAAGCGGCCTGCGACACCATGGAAACGACGGTGGAGCATTCCGGCGGCACCGCGGAGAGGATCACTCAGAGCTACGACACCCTGACGATCGAACGCGGCGATGAGAAGTCAGTCCCATCTGACGTCATCACCCAACCCTTACCGACCAAGGATGGTCAGCCTCGACACGGAAGACACCTTCAGGATCGGCCACTGGGACATCCGAGCCCACACAGGCAAGGAGAACACGACGAGACGCTGCCCACCTCGCTGATCTCCGACATCCTCGCCCCTCCATTCCTGAGACGAAGGACCCTGGGATCTCAATCACCGCCAACGCTCTCATCTCCGATAAGAAAGCGGGATTCGAGGTGGATGTCAGAGGACTTGGCCCCTACAACCCGGATGGCCCCGACCAGGGCACGACACGCTCCGTCTTGTCAACGATCGAGAAGTACCCCACTATCTCCAGCGTTAATCTTTGCACTGCGCGACCCAAGAACAATGCTCAGCACTGCAAGGAATACACTCTGAAGAATGGAGAGTTCGTCACCGCCTCCAGCTAGACGCGACCACAGGACCACCAACACGCAGACGGCAAAACATCCCTCAAAGGGGTGGCTGTCACTGAATACGATGTCGGCGACTCAGGTTCACGATATCCTTCGATAGGCTGACGCCGTTCATCTCATCAATTCTGCTCCAGGAGGCATCGTGACCGTTCAGCTGTGGTCGTCGCCGGGCCGCACCACCGAGGGACCGGTGCTCCTGACCCGAACCGAGGCGGTCCTGTGCGACATGGACGGTACACTCGTGGACTCCTCGGCGAGTCGTGGAGTCGATGTGGAGCCCTTCGCCCGCGATCACTGGCATGAGTGAGCGCTTCGACGAGATCATGAGTTTCATCTCCCCGGCCGTACCGGCCTCGACACGGTCCGCCGGTTCTCGCCGGAGCCTGGCGGCGGAGGAGCAGGACGCCATCTACGAGCGCTTCGCCCGTGAGGAGATCGTGCGCACGGCGGGGCGTATGGCTGAGATCCCTGGGGCCGCCACCCTGGTGACAGCCCTGATTAATACCTGTGCTCCGCTGGCCCTGGTCACCTCCGCCCCAATGGAGCTCATGCGGGCGCGTATGGAGGAGGCCGGAGTGCCCATCCCTCCGTCGTCGTCTCCGCCGACGATGTCGAGCGCGGCAAACCTGCTCCTGACGCGTACCCTCAAGGCCGCCGAGCTCCTGGGGATACCGATCGCCTCCTGCCTGGTGCTGGAGGACGCCACCTGGCTACGCTACCGCGGCCCGGCGGGCCGCGCGCCAGGTCCTCCTCGTGGGCACCGGCGCTGAGCCGATCCGAGCACGCCGCGGATCGCGGACTTCACCGGGATCACTGTCACCGTCGATTAGGGGTCCCTGGCTCAGGTCCTGTTGCGAGATGAGGGCTACTGGGGTTGCCAGGAGCTGCGGCAGACCCTCCCCTGGCTCCGTCACGGACGCACCTGAGAACTCGCGGGCTGCCCCCACAGGACCATTTGTCGATGCCTGGACGCGCATTGGCCGAGGTTGGGGCACTCCACGGAGGCTCGTGCAGTGCGGATCGTCCCTGATCGCCCACACCCCCAGAACGAGCCAGGCCCACCAAAGGCCCCATCAGAGCGGACGGCAGAGGCGGGACCACATCTCTCCAATCCCGTCAGCTCATATCGATTTCTGCGGTCAGCTGTAGAAGTATACCGGGGCACGACCCCCTACTTGATAATAGTAGCGACTATCCTCGACCGTCCTCCAAAACTGACGCACCTCATCTCTCCTGGGTACAGTTAAAGATGCGGGTCGGACCACTGTCACCACCTCGGGCACGACGCGTATTTCTGGTCATTAAGTATCTTCAAGAAGGCAGGTAAACGCCACCGGCAGCCGTTTCCATTGACGCACAAAATTGGTTGGTTGCATCATTGTAACTGACTGCCACATGATCATCACCTCTATAATTCGATGGTCCAGGCGAGGTGTCCTATCGGCCTGGAGGCCCGGCAGCCCGTCCTGCGGCAGCCCCAGGGGGCGGCAAGGTCAGTGGGCGATGGCAACCGAGTCGGTTCGACTGGGCCGGTGCATCGTTGAGGCAGAAGCGCCGCCCCGTCAAGACGGACGAGTAGCGCCTAGTCATTCGCCCTCACTCAGCTCCTGCAGTTACCGCACCCATGGCGAGCTCGAACACGAAACCCTGGCTTAGCCGGAGCGGCCCGAAACACAGAACAAACAGCGTTGGAGCAACACCCACACTCCGCACGTCTTTGTTTTCTCAACATGGCTTAATAGGCTGGCTCTCACGGCCCCAACAGAATTTCTGTAGATACGCGATGAGGCCCGGCCGGCGTATCGAGGATCTCAGTGAGCGTGCTGGCCCTTCCACAGGGCGTGGCCGAGGTCCCGGCTGAGGCGTGAGATGACCTCGAGCGGTACTGACTGGGACACGGCCGCGCACTCACCGATGTTCGTGCAGCCGCCGAGCCCTCGGCGTCATGCTGGCTGAGCATGCTCACCCACGCGGGCGAGACGCCTCGCTGACTCCTGCGGCAGCGGAGACCCAGGTGCGAGATCTCGCACCCGTGAGCAGCATGGCAGAGGCATTGGGGCAGGCGGCCACGCAAGCACCGCAGCCGATGCAGGCGCTGCCTCGAAGGCGGCGTCGGCCTTCTCCTTCTGCACGGGCACCGAGGTGGGCCTCAGGGGCTCCACCGGTGTTGACCGAGATGTAGCCGCCGGCCTGGACGATGCGGTCCAAGGCGGAACGGTCCACGATGGTCACGCAGCACCGGAAACCGGTGGAGCGCCACGGCTCGATCGTGATGGTGGAACCGTCCTTGAAGGAGGGTCCTCCGCCAGGTGGCGCATGTGCAGCTGGCGGGTGGTGGAGCGGATCGGCCCGTGGGCCTGTCCGTTGATGACCACACCGCACTGACCGCAGATGCCTCGCGGCAGTCGAAGTCGAAGCCTACCGGCTCCCTGCCCTCGGCGAAGAGCTGCTCGTTGAGCAGGTCGAGGACCTCGAGGCTCATGTGCTCCTCGATCCCGCTCATGGCGTACTCCTCGAAGTGGCCCTTCGAGTCGCTTGTTCTTCTGGCGCCAGATCTTGATGCGATGTTCGCCTGTAACCCGCTGCTTGAGGCTCGATGTCCTTGTAGACGAGGGTCCTCCTTGTGGAGGATCGGCGGACGGTTCTCCCGCCCCACTCCCCAGGGCGGCGACGTAGAGGAACTCGTCGTCATGCCGCATGGCCTCACCCTCGGGCGTCTGGGACTCCACGGAGTGACCACCGCAGGACTCGCGCCGGTGCAGGGCGTCGATGCACATGAGCTCGGCCAGCTCGAAGAAGTCCAGCGAGTCGGCCGGCCTCTCAGGGCCTGGTTGAGCTCGTCGGCCTGGCCCGTGATGCGGGCGTCGCGCCAGAACTCCTCCTTGAGGGGCCCGGATCTGCTTGATGGCGTCGCGCAGACGGCATCACGCCGCTCCATACCGCAGTACTCCACATGATGCGCCCCAGGGCCATGTGGAAGTCGTCCACGCTGCGGGTACCACGCAGCGCCATGAGGCGGGCGACGCGTCCTCGACGGAGCGCTTGGCCTCCGGCGATCTCCGGGGCGTTCGGGTCGACCTTGCCCAGGCGCAGCATGTCCGCCAGGTAGTCGTTCATGGTGTCGGGCAGGGACAAAGTAGCCGTCGGCCAGGCCCTGCATGAGTGCGGGAGGCGCGGGCGGTTGGCACCGTGGTCGGAGAGTTCGCCTCTCCGGCGATGTAGAGGCCGAGGGACGTTGGACTCCAGGTCGTAGTCCACCCACAGGCCACCCATCGTGTAGTGCACGGCGGGTAGATGCGCATGGGGACCTCGTAGGGGTCATCCAGTGATGCGCTGGTACATCTCGAACAGGGTTGCCGTATCGGGCGGAGACGAGCGTCCTCACCAGGCGGTCGATGGCCTCGGAGAGTCCAGGTAAACACCACGGCGGCATCATCCGCTCGTTGCCGTTGGCGTCGCGCTCCTTGATGGCCGGGCCCACGCCGCGTCCCTCGTCGCACATGTTCTTGGCCTGGCGCGAGGCGATGTCACGAGGCACGAGGGTTCCCGAAGGCCGGGTAGATGCGCTCGAGGTAGTAGCGTCGCGTGCCTCCTCGGGGATGTCGCGCGGGTCCTTGTCATCGCAGTCCTCGGCCTTCTTGGGCAGCCCAGATGCGGCCGTCGTTGCGCGCGACTCACTCATGAGGGTGAGCTTGGACTGGAAGTCCCCGGACTGCGGAATGCAGGTGGGGTGGATCTGCGTGTAGCAGGGGTTGGCAGTAGAGCGCCCTTGCGGTGCGCGCGCCAGATGGCGGTGGCGTTGCAGCCCATCGCGTTGGTGGACAGGAAGAACACGTTACCTGCACCCACCGCTGGCCGGGACGACGGCGTCTGCCAGATGGGTCTCGATCTCCGGAGACCATGTCCCGGGTGACGATGCCGCGGGCGCGACCGTCGACGACGATGAGCTCAACCATCTCGTGACGGCGGAACTCTTGACCGTCCCGGCATGCACCTGACGCTCCAGGGGCCTGGTACAGGCCCCGATGAGGAGCTGCTGGCCGGTCCTGACCGCGGGCGTGGAAGGTACGGGAGACCTGGACACCACCGAAGGAACGGTTGTCCAGCAGGCCGCCGTACTCGCGGGCAAAGGGACGCCCTGGGCGCGCACTGGTCGATGATGTTAGCGGAGACTCCGCCAGGCGGTACACGTTGTCCTCACGGGCGCGGTAGTCGCCGCCCTTGACCGTGTCGTAGAAGAGGCGATAGGTCGAGTCTCCGTCGTTGCGGTAGTTCTTCGGCGGCTGATACCGCCCTGAGCGGCGATGGAGTGCGCTCGGCGGGCGGAGTCCTGGTGAAGAAGACTCCGACGTTGTAGCCCCGTGCTCGCCCAGGGAGGCGAGCGCGCGCCGCCGCCAGCGCCGGAGCCGACGACGATGATGTCCAGCTTGCGGCGGTTGGCGGGGTTGACGAGTCGGCCTCGAACTTGCGCTGCTCAGCGCCGATCGATCGGGACGGGAGGGGGCCCTTGGTGTCGGCGATCTTCTCGCCCTCGTAGTCACAGGCCGTCGATGAGTTCAGTCATGGTCGTTCACTCTCAGTGGGTCGCCGCAACACACTCGGCGGGTGCTCGGCGGAGGAGCCGATCGCATCACAGAACTGCGCGTAGTAGTCGGCAGCGGACATCGGGGGCGTCGACATAGCCGAGAGGATCGCCGTCGGAACGATCGTGAAAGCGGCGAACAGCGCGAGGCCACCACGAGGCGATCAGCCGGATGAGAGGGATGGTGCTTCCCTCGCACCGCACCCAGGGTCTGCAGGCGGACCGACACGCCGTGCCATACGTGCGAGGCACAGGGCCACCAGGGCGATGGCGTAGAATGAGCCACACCCACCACAACTGGAAGCTGTGGTACATGTTGGCGTAGGCGCGGCCGTGGACATACTCGCCGCCCGGGTGAAGAGCAGCAGCGTGAACTGCGGATGTGAACGACAAAGATGAACAGCAGCAGAGTGATACCACCCCCAACGCATGGTGCGCGTAGCGCTAGCGGGAGGCGAAGTACTCGGCGCCGGGCTTCTTGACAGCGTACTTGAAATCGTTGCCGCGGGCCCGCTTGTTGCGCGCCCACAGGTGGAAGGCGCTGCCGGCGTGAAGCAGGAGGCAGACCATGAGCGCCGAGGCGGAGGATCACGAGAAGACCCCGTAGGGCAGGATTGGTACGAGATCGCGCGCAGGAACACGGCGTAGTGATCGTAGGCGACCTCACCCTCGAAGTAGTGGTGTTGCCGTAGGCGTGGAAAGGGACGAAGAACAAGACACCAGACCCGAGATCGCCATCATGCGCTTCATGAAGACGGTCGTGAGAAGGCGGTCCGCCTCTTCAGGGAAGGAGCAGATGTTTTGGCCACGGCAAAAGGTTAGCCGGGCTCAGACCCCCAGTGATCCCATCCGCGCCACTACCAGCGCAGATGCGCCGACGATCCGCGGAATCTCGGGGATTCAGTAAGTCCTCAACTTCGCGTTCAACACTGCTGAATACGACGAGCAGCCCGTCAGGGCCACCTTTTCGTCACGAGGGTGTCAGACAAATCTGTAAGGGTCTCAGACCTGACTCATGACACCTTAGAGGTCGCGTCAGTAGGCAGGGGGTCGGCAAAGTCGGTTTAGGTGGTTGGTTGGGTCAGTAGGCTGTTGGCTCGTTTGGGGCGTCTGGACAGGGAGATCTGGTAGTTGAGGCGATGGAGGCTCTGGTGCCGTAGGTCAGGCGGATGAGGCCGGGTGGCCAGGTTACGTAGAGGCGGCCATGATCTCGGGTCCGTTGCGGGTGCGCAGCTGGTGGTGGTCCCCTGGTCGAAGACCACGTCGTGGACCCGGTGGAGGCGGTTCCTCAGATCTCCGGTGCCGCGGCCCAGGCCGCGACGGTCTTGGGCTGGGCGTCGGTCATGGGCAGGGAGCAGATCAGGTAGACCACCTCCACCGACCTGCTCGGGGCCTTAGCGGTCTTGGCCTTGCGGTTGTTGGTGGGTTCGGGTGCGTCGGACCTGGAGCACCTGGGCGGCGGCGGGGAAGTCCACCCACTTAGGGCCTGTTATGTAAGTCGTTTGAGCCAGTGGTTGATGCTGGCGATGTGGGTGGTTGCCCGGTAGCGCACGGCGAGCTTGTCGTAGCGGGTGGCGAAGCCTCGGTGCTGCTTGAGGTGGTTGAAGCAGCGCTCGACGGCGTTGCGGTCCTTGTAGGTGGTCGCGTCGAAGGCCGGTGGGCGTCCTCCGCGTGAGCCTCTGGCCCGACGGTGGGCCGCCTGATCGGCCTTGACCGGGATCGTGGCGCGGATGTGGTGTGCGCGCAGCCAGGCCCGGTTGGCCTGTGAGGAGTAGGCCTTGTCGGCCAGCACCCGCCTCGAGCGCCGGCGGGGCCGGCCCTGACTTGATGCAGCGTTCGTGTCCGGTTTTGGGGTGATGGTCAGACCGCATCGGTAGGGTCTTCGTGGCACCTGAGGAGGGTGTGCGATGAGTGATAGTGATGCTGGCACGACGAAGGGCGCTGGGCGCCGGGCCAAGGTGTTCCTGTTTCCCTCGAGGAAGTACGACATCTACGTGCAGCTGATGCGTGGGGAGACCACGGTCGGAGCGGCCGCCGCGCAGGCCGGGGTGGACCGTTCCACGATTATGCGGTTGCGGCAGGTCGCCAGGCAGGGCGCTCTGGAGGCGCTGGCCGGCCTTGTTGCCCTCAAAGGCCTCGGCCCGTAGAGGGACCCGGTCTCGTCGGTGAGCAGCCCTACCGTGATCTGCGGCTCCAGGCGTCTTTCCTTCGAGAAGCCCGGCTCGCGCAAGGCCGTCGGCCTTGTCGGTCTCGAAGTACAGGGTCGTCACGTCGAACAGGACCAGCGAGGCCCGGTCGATGCGGGCGCGTCCGGCCAGCAGGCGCGACAGGCCCCGGGTGAACTCCTCCAGCGGCGTAGCGGGGCAGATGACGCTTGACCGTGGCGGGACACCGGCGTCAGACCTGCTCGGCCAGGACCCGCAGGGGTCCTGCTGCTGCTGGTCGGCTCGATCAGCCTGGCGGTAACGAGGCTGGCGGAAGACCTCGTCAGCACCATCGAGGCCCGTCCAGGCCCGCTGCCTTCCAAGCCGCTTCCAGCGTCTCCAGGAGCACGCCATCCGGTTGGGTGATCGGCGCTACGCGCCTGGCCCCAGCCAGCGCCTGCGGTCCCTTTCCCCCGACGTCCGTACCGTTCAGGCCCGGCAGGTCAAGGCTGAGCTGGCCAGCGTTGAGACGCTGCTGGCGACCTCCCAAAGCGCCGCCAGCTCAGCATCGTCATGGGCTGAGCCGATGTGACTCGATGCTGCAGGCTCCTTTGCGGGAGGAGTACACGATCTGCACCGCACGGCCCCCGACGCCGTCCTGACCGCGCGAACGTACGGACTCATACCCCCACGTTAGTGCGCACCCCCACCCGCCAGCCCGCACATCCCAACCACAACCGGGGCTTTGCCCTGTTGTTTGGACATGCTGATTCCGGCCTTTGGGCTGGGGAGAGCGAGATGATCTGAGCATGGCCAGGAAGAGCTAGTCTGAGGAGCTTGCGGCGTCAGGCGGTGGACCTGTACGAGACGACACCGGGGGCGACGGTGCGTGGATCGCCCAGGACCTGGGCGTCGAGCGTGGCACGCTGCGCCAGTGGCTGGCCCGGTACGCTACCGGGCGTAAGACCGCGCGCCGATGGCGGTCCGGCTGTCAGCCGGCTGCGTCCACGCAGGTCCGACGACTCCCGGGCGGGCGGGCGGGACGCAGGAGACTGCCTCAGAGCCGATCGCGCGCGCCTGGCGGCTGCCAACGCTGAGCCTCACACTCAGGCCGTCAAGCTCGGCCCGGGGAGCCGGTGGGATCCCTTCAGCAGGCGGCCAAGTATTTCGCGGGAGAGACGATCTGGTGAGCCGTTTCCGGTTCGTTGAGGACCACGGGACACCTATGAGGTCAAACGGCTGCGGGCTGGTCGAGGTCGCGCGCTCGTCCTACGCCTGGAGAGCCGGCAGGCTGGCCCGTGAGCGGCGCTCGGCCGCCGATGCGGCCTGAGAGAGCCGATAACGCACTGCATGGAACCGACCCGGCCATGGGCTTGCCCAGGACCGATTGCCGGCCTCAACGAGGCCACCCAGGAAAGCAGGCGGGCGTGTGAACCGTAAACGGGTTGCTCGGCTGATGCACGCCGCGGGTATCGCCGGCTACCGCAGGCGGCGCCGGGTGCGCACCACCGTGCCGGACCGGGCGGCGCCAGGTGCCCCGACCTGCTCAGGCGTGACTACAGCCCCGGCCCCCCAACCACAGGTACGTCGGTGACATTCCCCCACTGCGTGGGAGGTGCCCCCTCCTACCTGCCCCTGGCCGACAGGACGAACCTGTACCTTGTCAAGCCCCCGGGTTTTGTGGAGGCTGGTTTAGCTGGATGTGGTGGTGGCTGGTTGTGGTTGTTCCTGGCGGTGGGTGTCGGGGGCCCAGGCGGCTTCGTGCTCGGCGGGGTGCGCATGCCGATGGCGGAGTGAGGGCGAATGGTGTTGAACCAGTGGACCCACTCGGCGGTGGCGACCTCGACGGCGTCGATGTCCTGCCAGGGTCCTTGGTTACGGATGAGCTCGGCCTTGTACAAGGAGTTCAGCGCCTCGGCCAGAGCGAAGCCGAAAGGAGATCTCCCTTGGAACCCACCGAGGCGACTGCCTCGCAGTCGGCCAGAGCCTGCCCGTAGCGGATGGACCGGTACTGCACGCCGCGGTCGGAGTGATGGATCAGGCCCGAGAGGTCGACCCCTGACGTTTTTCGCTGCCAGACGGCCATCTGAAGGGCGTCCAGGGCCAGGTCGGTGTACAGGCCGGTGGAGGTCTGCCAGCCGATGATCCGCCGCGAGAACACGTCAGTCACGAAAGCCACATAGACCCACCCGGAGAACGTACGCACATAGGTGATGTCGGCGACCCACAGCTCGTTAGGAGCAAAGGCCTCAAAGTGGCGCCTGACCAGGTCGGCCGGACACCGGTCCGGAGGTGCCGAGCGGGTCGTCCTGGGCGACTTGGCGCGTCTGACGCCGTGAAGACCCAGGTCGGCCATCAGCCGTTCGACGGTGCACCGGGCCACGTGACCGGCACCGTGACGCTCGGCGACCTCAGGGCGACCCCGCATCACGTGCATCTTGCGGGCCCCCAGGACCGAGTAGTTGTCCTTGTGGACCCTGGATATCTCCACCTTGAGAGTCTCGTCGCGCAGGCTCCTGGCGCTAGGAGGACGGCTACGACGGGCGTAGTAGGTGCTCGGGGCGATCTGCACACCAGCCTCGCTGAGCGTGGCGCAGATCGGCTCGACCCCGAACTCTTCCTTCTTGGCCTCGATGTACTGGCAGATCAGCGCGACGGGCGCTCACACTCCGCCGCGAAGAAAGCCGACGCACTCTTCAGGATCGCGTTGGCTCGTCGCAGCTCTCGGACCTTCTTCTCCAGCTCCTTGATCCGCTGCGCCTCGTCAGTGGTGGTGCCAGGCCGGGTGCCCTGGTCGATCTCAGCCTGTCTCACCCAGGTACGCAGAGCCTCGGGGTGGACACCCAGCTCCTCGGCGATTCTGCGCACCGCGCCCTTGGCCCGTGCCGGGTCAGCCAGCGCCTCCAAGGTCATCCTCGTGGCCCGCTCGCGCAGCTCATCGGGGTACTTCTTCTGTCCCATGGCAGTGATCCTTCCGTGTCATCACTGCCTCCATCAAACCCGGGGCGATTCAAACCTCATCCACCACGCCTGGACCACCCACCGCTGGACCCAACGCCCTACCCGCAAGCCCTAACCTAATGACGCTATCTCTTAATGTCCGCTTTGGGTAGTTGGATCAGGCATCATTGTGGTCTTCCGGGTTGGTTTGATTGTGTCGTTGTCGTCTGTTGTAGGCAAGTCGTTGCCGGGCGGCTTGTTCCAGCCCGTCCTGGCGGGCTTTGCGGATGGCGGGTCCGCGTCCTTCGTGCTCGTCGAGAGGGCGGATGCTAGCCGATGCCCGGGGTGCAGGTGCTGGCTGTTGTACTCGACGCGGACCGAGTCGAGCTCGGCCCTGAGCTACGGCGGGGTCGGTGATGGCCAGCAGGTGAGGGCCACTGGGCCTTGAGCGTCCCGTTGAGGGACTCGATCCAGGCCTGGTCGGTGGGAGTCGCCGGGCGCCCGAAGTGCTGCGCGATGGCGACCATGGCCATGAACCGGCGGGTGCTGGAGGCGATCATCTGAGCCCCGTTGTCCGAGACGGCCAGCAGCAGCCGAGACCGGATCATCATCGCCGTCCAGGACCAGCTGACGCTTAAAGTGCGTCAGCGCGCTGGCAGGGCGGAGGTGAGCAGGTTCTCGGCCTCCAGGGCCTGCCAGGTGGCGAGGCGGACCTGGATGTGGGTCTCCTCGGCGGAGACGACGTGGGTGATCCACTTGCGGGAGACCAGGTCCTCGATGACCGGGCGTCGTCATCGCGCAGGTGGCGGGAGTGGGTGGAGCCTGCGGATCCATATCGAGTTAGGGCTGGTACGTCGCCCGGTCAGGGGAAGGGGCGACGCTTTGAACGCGATAGGCCGGGGCGGGTGCCCGGTTGCGCAGGTCATGGTCGTTCAGCATTCGGCGGACCGTGGAGGCCGAGGCCCACAAGCAGCCCGCCCGTAGGAGCCGCGGTGGGCCAGGCGCCGGTGGGAGAAGTCCTTGTCGGCGAAGGTCTCGAAGGCCTCCACGCCTCGCCCCAGACCTCGCTCGGCATCAGCGCGCCCGGCGAGGCTCGGGCCGACCATCATCCAGCTTCTTCCCACTGTCCTGGCGGTGTCTGAGCGTCGGTGGCGCTCTGTTGGACAGCCCTAGGACCTCACAGGTCTTGGACACGGGCCATCCCTGACCGGCTGCGTAGTCGACCAGGTCGAGTAGCCCCTGCTTGGTGGCTGCGTCCACCCGGGCGGGAACCGGTTCGGTGGGCATCAGGCCAAGCCCCCTTTTTTCTCCAGCACCACCAGCCCGGCCGCCTGCTCGGTCACCGTGCGCGTGAGTCGGCCCAGTCTCGGCCCGGGCCTGGCCGGGCTCGACGTCACGAGCAGGCTTTGCCCGAGGCTCCTGGCCGTGAGGCGGCCAGCGCCTCCAGAGCGCCCTGCCTGGCGACCTGCCGCAACCGCATAATCGTGGAACGGTCCACCCCGGCCTGCGCGGCGGCCGCTCCGACCGTGGTCTCCCCACGCATCAGCTGCACGTAGATGTCGTACTTCTTTGAGGGAGAGCAGGAACACCTTGGCCCGGCGCCCAGCGCCCTTCGTCGTGCCAGCATCACTATCACTCATCGCACACCCTCCTCAGGTGCCACGAAGACCCTACCGATGCGGTCTGACCATCACCCCAAAAACCGGACACGAACGCTGCATCAAGTCATCCCTTCCGTTCAGGACGCACGAAGGCCGCTGCTTTTTCAGGAACTCGTTCTCCTGACGCAGCTCACGGACCTCTGCCTTTAACTTTGCGATCTCGGCTGACTCGAAGGCCTTCTGGCGGTCCTGATCGGTGGCATGATCCTTTCTGTACTTTGCGACCCAGTTATCCACCGTCTGGGCCACAAGATCGTACGAAGCCGCCACCGAGGCGATCGTGCAGTCCTTCTCAATGACCTCACGCACGACCTGAGCCTTGAACTCCTCCGAGTATTTCGCTGCTGGCATGGTCTCCATCCTATCGACTCACGGGAAGAAAAACTCCCCTGTCCGAGAAACACCACGCACTTCACTGAAACAGGCCAGGATGTCCTGGCCTACGTGACTCACCCCCACACCTCAACGGCCCCCACCGAAGCCATCAACGGACGCCTCGAGCACCTGCGCGGCATCGCCCTGGGATTCCGCAACCTCACGCTCTTTCACCATCCACGCCTCATCCACGCCGAGACGCCTCAAAGACCACCTTACAACAACCACTAACCCCAGTGATAGACCCCGCCTACTAGACCCTAAAACACGAAGCGCCGGCATAATCGCCCCACGACACCGGAAACGACACCACCCAACCCCCCATCAACCAGCCAATGAAAGATCGAGGCTAAAACCCCAAACAAGCAGTGTCCAAAAACACCTAGCAGTCAAACTACATTTTTAAAATACGATCACAAGCGTCAGCGAGCAGCTCCCTATGAGTGACGCAAACTATGGTGATTCCGAATTTTTTAAAAGTCCGAAAAATAGCTCGTTCCGTTTCGACGTCGCATCCTGAAGTCGCCTCATCTAAGAGCAAAATCCGGGGCTTTCGCTAACGCCCGAGCGATCGCAAGCCTCTGTCTTTGCCCACCGGACAGAATATGATCCATCGACACCGATCTGAGTCTGCAACCCTCATCGGAAGCGCTCGAACCTCATTCTGCAAGCTGACGGTCACTAAGCACTCCAGCAATCAGATTCGGTCACCGAATCTGACGAGATACCAAAAACCATATTATCATAAATCGAACCCTCAAACAAAAACATCCTGCGTAACGGGACCAACATAGAAAACATCGAAGCAGGAGACAGGTTGCCTTCGTCCACACCATCGAATACTCGCCTACCCCGACACGCCAATTCAGTCCCAATTAAACACCTTAAAAAGTACTCTTACCGCAACCTGTACGCCCGACAATTGCAGTAGACTGACCTCGCTCAAAGATACATTCAAATGTTCGAACACAAACGACTCGTCACCTGGATAGAAAAAGCCAAAATCCTCGACAGAAAAACGAATATCGTGTGTAGCTGCGTTCAGTTTTTCATGCCTCGCTAGCCGATCAACTCTCAGCTCCGCCCGACCTATGAGATCGGCGTATCGTTCCAGCACACCAGTCATCGATTGAACCTGATCAAAAGCACCGAGCAGTCCATTTGCCGACGAAAACGCCGCTCCCAAGAGCCCCGCAAAACCCGCAAGGCCGCCGACAGATAAAGTGCTCCGATCAACAAACATCGACATCACTCCTAACAATACCACTGGCACCCCCGATTACCGCCACCCGCAAAAAAGAAGAAACGGCCGACTGAGACTACCCCAAACGCGACTCCTCTCGAGCGCTTTTCGATGCTACATCTGCCCTATCTGTCATGCATCATCGACTCGAGGCCGCAACCTTTAATATATTCACCTGACCTCATCATCTCCACAGCTAGAGAATTCTGGCGACCATGCACTTCCTGTAGAGTAAAGGACGCCGACCTCATCCATCCGCCTAGCAAAACTACTAAGAAACCGAATAGGGAAATTATAGAGACAACTAGAACGCCTATTTTTGGACTGACCAAAAATAACTGCACAGGAAATCAACACTAACGTAAGAAATCAATTATCAGCGAGGGGGCCTGTGTTATAAGAAATCCTCTCATCCCACCAATAGAAGCCATTCTTGCGATAACATCACCCGCAGGTAAACTGCGAAACTCGCTTAGCGGAAGTGCTAAGAGTCGATCGGCCATGTCAACCAGCACTCTTCTTCCAAAAGCTAACGTTACAAAAACACCGTTATACACTGCCTTCATGGCAGCAGTTGCAAAAACGCCGCCAAGAAAGCCTAAAATTATTATCCAGTCGTATCCAGTCAATACTTTCGCAGCAATAGATTTGTTGATGACGAGAGCAGTTATCCAAGCCGAAGCTAGCGGCGTCATCTCTGCCAACACAACCAAAAAAAGAAGAGTCCCCCAGCGAACACGCGCAACCCTAGTTCCTTCATACACAGTGCGCATAAGTCGGCGAACTGCATGGTACTTACTAAGAGGCTTCCTTTTTCTCGCCACTCGAGTAGGCTCAACTATCAGGCAGTAATCGGCAAACCTTTCTCGAAACTTCTGAATAGGCATATAGATTCTTCCGCTGGCAGGATCGGCACAGTAAATTGATTCCCTGTCATATCCTTCCACCACAATGAAATGCGACTCTGCCATGAAACAAATTCGCATAGCAGAATCAACAGTTCTCCATTCTTCAAAGGGACTTTGTTCAACTGTGACAATAAATCCATTTACCTCCAGCCACTTTTTCATTACTTCGCTCGATAAACCGTCGCGACCAACTTGAATAGTCCTTCGTAAAGTTTCGATAGGGGAATCTATTCCCCATGTTGCAGCAATCATTGATAGACACGCGAGTCCGCATTCCGTTCGGCCATACTGCCGAACCACAAACGGTACTCTACGAGACACAAAGAATGCTCGTAGCCTCGAAACAAAACCGACAGTTAAGTCACTTTTCACCATACTCCACCCGCCAAAACATTCGGGGCCACACTTCGAAGGGAAGGTCAATCCTAAGTAGTCCCATCCCAATTCCGGCCATACCTGTCATTAGACCGGGAACTGGTACACCTCCTGGAACTCCACATGGCAAGTCCCCCTCAGCAGCACGACGAATTATCAGCCTTTGGCACTGGTTCACAATAGGACCAAAAGTGCTACTATTAACTGCCTCTAGCCCATAGTAAAGTTCAAGATTCCCCAACGCACCGTGGCATAGTGACAAATTCCCATGCTGTGCGAGGCTAGGCATATTGTCTGCCGCAACACCAGCTATTTTCTCTGCATCCTTAACTGCATTATGGCTGAAACTAGTCATTTTTCCGATAACCAATCGCGCTATTCCACACCCGACCGCGCCATGGCACCATGTTCCGACATCATCAAACTGTCCATCTGGATCTGTACGAAAATCCGGCCACCCTCCTGTGGAGTTATAAATTGCATCCTCATATTCTAGTGCCTTCGTAATCACTATATCAGCATCAGACGAAGCGCCAATTATGTCACGAGCACATGCTATTCCAGCTGCGATTCCACTCGCTCCGTGTGAAAATCCGAGCAACGGTCTAGCTGCCTCAATTGACTTCCATCCCCATCCTCCGATAGACTGTTCTTCAGCCGATTTTAAAACTTCCGTAATACACCGCGCCACAAAATCGTCAACACGTGGGCATATAACATCATTCAAACGTAGCGATTCCCGCAACGCGAGAACAATTCCCTGCCAGCCCAGAAACTATGTCCACATGTTGCAAAGCGATAGGCAAATTGGTGATCTCTTCGAGAACTGTTTCGAGCCTCACCTGCGTCAACTTACTTCCTGTAAACCGCGCCCAGTTTGAAAGCATAACAATTTTGCCGCCTAGTTCGCTGTACATTCTCAAACGCGTTTGTCCAGAAAGTGTGCTAGGAACCGTCTAACGAAGAAGAATGACCTGTATCAGAAAAACAACTTTCCTCTATTTTTAAGATATGCATCTCGAAAGCGTGGCTTTCCAGTGACTTCGGCCAAGGATGCAAAGAATAGTCCAATACCGCTGCGGCCATTGTATGCGTCAAATCCTACGGGTCTAATACGCCAGTACTTTTCCGAAAATATATCTAGCCCCATCCATCCTTGCCCGTCTCCGTCAAAGGACATATCAAGCAGTCTATCACCCAAATTTATAGCTAACTGACGGGCTTCATTATGTAGTGAAATATGTTCGTTTTGTCTGTTAGTTGTGTCAGGAATTTTACGTGGAAGCTGAGCAATTGACGTCGATTTCGCGGTCCAAATCTCATCAAACGCATTCTCCATTCCGTCAGCCGCCGCAAACGACAGGTCGATGTAACTAAGTTGTTTGCCTAAATCTCGATATGACAATTTTGAGATCTTATTCAAGCAGGTATCCAAGGGAGACTCTGCAATGTGGACCGCTACATTCCCTTCTCTATCTTTGATGGAAGTGTCACTAGTACTCATTTCAAAAAAAGGAACATCATTCCGACGAAGTTGATTGATTTCACTAACGGCCATTTGGGGAGTAGCTCCCTCAAGAAGATCCAATCTAAAGAAAGACAATAGCCTTTCACTATCTAAACCGTCTCTTCCATAATCTGGGTGGGTGATAGTAGAAAGGAATTGTGCATACACTGCAGTAGCTCTAGTCACGACTCGGATAATCAAGTCACCGAACAAATTTGAAAAGTACGAGGAGTCGAACTCAACACGTACGTCTGGACGTAAAAATAGGTGATATATTTCAGCGAAGCCTGCGGAAATATCATCAACGTGGTGTCGGTAGTCTAACTTAATGCCGTTAATTTCGGGAACATTCTCCCCCGCATGCATCTCCACTCGTTCTTCAGTGTAGTACATGTCAGAACGTCCAATATTTTTAACAATAGGTACGGCAAATGGTGTTCGCATACCCTCGACGGCACTTAGACCGGATATATCAATGCTGTCTCCAACTAGATCTTCAGGAGTGAGCAAGTTTGGCAGGAGACCACTAGCGAGAACAGAATGACGATACTCATACTCGCTATAGTAATCAAATCCCGGTCGTCCTCCACCGATACGTGGTTGAAACAACGTTTCCAAATCAACTACGACCGGCATGTCTCCATTAGCGATCAGATTTTCAAAGTGCATATCAGTCGTGCCGAGAATGTAGGCAATAAACAGCCAAGCCCCCGGAATCTTCGATAGAATCTAGAGACAGCTATTTTGTCTGGGCAATCTTTTCTTTCAACAAACTCTTGCCAACCATAAGACGTCTTGTCGAGTGAAAGGGGAACATAAAAGTAGTCGGTTCCAAATTTGGCTATATCGGACGCCAACTCGGCGAACTTGTTGTCAACAGCCAGCGAGTGCGGTTTCCAAACAATTTTTTTTCCTTTCGCAGTGGTAAGTACCACGACTGTTCTTCCTCGATTATGAGTATCTCCAGCGCCAAGTTTAATTCCAGTAAATCGGTCATTAGATGCAAATCCAAACGTATGTCGGACTTCATTTAAGTCTCGTTTGGCAGCTAGGAATAGTTCAATTCTTGCATCTAACGAGTTAGTTAGATGTTCAACTAGCCTCCGTGCCAGTACTGTGTACTCCGAAAATAGTTGCCAATAGGAGGAGGGGTCGTTAAAACGCTCACAAAATTCTCGATACTGTTCACTAGCATCGTCTGAAGTGAACTTGCCGAGACTTCACATACATTTTAACTCTAAAGTAAGAGTGCGTGCGGCTAACTCAAACATACGATTCTCATCTAGTTTCGAGATCGCTGCGAGGAATTCGTCAGTAAACGATTCTCTGAGCTCAGTAAGAGAAAAACTTCGATAGTGCTTCTTTTTCAAATCGTCTTTTTAAACCAAGTTCGAAATGGTTTCATGAACATCTCAGGAAGCATTGAGTATTTATCTGATGCGTCACCGAAAAGTTTCTTCGTTATTGTGTTCTCCAAAGGGCGAGGGTGAGCATATCTTCAAGGTCATGCAGCCATGCCGGTGCATCTGGGAAACGTTCCCGTAATGATTCTTGGCTTTCTAAGTAAATTTTCACAATTTCGTCAAAATTTTTTCCTTCTGGGAAAGCGTCATTCTCGACTGCCTCCTCGAAGGAGTTTCGTCATACTGTGTTTTTAACATTTCTAACTTGGACCGATTCGGTTATTCTCTTTTGAAGAGCAAAGTTACGGTTGTTAGTATTTGCTAAGTCATCAGAAAATGCGCTCATTTAACCAAAGTGAATTCTGCCATTGAATCATAATGTGATCCCTTTCCTCGTCTTTCGGCGTCGGACATCGAATTTGAACCAAATACTACTCTACATATATGCTAACTTCCTTGGATTGGTGTGATTGGTAGGTGTTCGAAAGGAAGCGTAACTTGAAAATGCAGTTAGCGACGATGTAGCTGGCGAATGCGTTGCAGATTTTCTTGGGGTGTTTGGCGTATATTTGAAATGCTCTCCTTTTTCATTATCTCAGGAAAATCACCTATTTACCAGGCGTCGGCAAACTCTACGGGTAGTTGGTTGTCTGATTCCACCAGGCCCCCTGTCACGCCGGCCCTTGGTCCAGGTCCTTCAGGTAACTGTTCCTAGGGACCGGCGGGGCGCGTGCTTGAGGCCTGCCCACGGTCCTGTCCCTGGCCGTCACCAGAGTTACTGGCCGGCGCCCGGAGCCTGACGGCGATATGGGGAGCACACCACCTACCTAACCGCCGCCGACCTGGAGACCCTGGGCCTACCAGGGACATGCTCTTCCGTTTAAGTCCACGATCCGACGACTCCTGCAGGACCTGGACCCCGCAGACCTCGACGCCCGCCTAACAACCTGGTTGCACACGCGCACCGGCACCATCAACGGTCGCAGGGTGATCGCGGTGGATGGCAAGACCATGCGCGGAGCGCGCGCACCAACGGGGGCCAGGCGCCGCACCTTCTGGCGGCGTTGGACCATGCCACGGGCGCTGTGCTGGCCCAGGAGCGGGTGGCGGGTGCCGGGCAAGTCCGACGAGATCCCGGCTCTCAGGGACCTGCTTGACCCCCTCGACCTGAACGGGGCAGTGGTGACCGCTGACGCCATGCACACGCAGGTGGACACCGCCCAGTGGATCCGCGGGCGTGGCGGTCACTACCTCCTGACGGTCAAGAACAACCAGAAGACCCTGCACAGGACGCTCAAGGCCCTGCCCTGGAAGGACGTCCCATCCACCTCCTCGGTCGAGCGCTCTCACGGTCGGCGGGTGCGGCGCACCGTCAAGGCCCTCGAGGCCCCTAAGTGGGTGGACTTCCCCGCCGCCGCCCAGGTGCTCCAGGTCCGACGCACCCGAACCCACCAACAACCGCAAGGCCAAGACCGCTAAGGCCCCGAGCAGGTCGGTGGAGGTGGTCTACCTGATCTGCTCCCTGCCCATGACCGACGCCCAGCCCAAGACCGTCGCGGCCTGGGGCCGCGGGCACCGGAGATTCGAGAACCGCCTCCACCGGGTCCACGACGTGGTCTTCGACCAGGGGACCACCACCAGCTGCGCACCCGCAACGGACCCGAGATCATGGCCGCCCTACGTAACCTGGCCACCCGGCCTCATCCGCCTGACCTACGGCACCAGAGCCTCCATCGCCTCAACTACCAGATCTCCCTGTCCAGACGCCCCAAACGAGCCAACAGCCTACTGACCCAACCAACCACCTAAACCGACTTTGCCGACCCCCTGATATTTACCTTAACATAGGCATGAGGGCATAGCTGTTCCACTCATAATCGCCCGCCAGCATGCTTTGATTCCGTTGGTGAAGCCCTTGCAGTCGCACGACATCGTCGTCATCGCTTCGCTCTCACCTCCATATACGTGTTCATTATTCGCTGTAGGATCGAGAGGAGCATTCGGATCACCTGCTGGGTGCTCCTTCGTCACTGTACCCACTCCCACTTTAGCCTTGTAGCGTAGTTCGGGATTTTTCCAACTTGCGACGACACTATCGTTCATGACACCAAATTCCTCTTCAAGTTCACTGATTCTTAGTTGACCATTCTGAGCTATTTAGTTTTGATTTTCGGCTTCATTTCGGGCAACACCCAACCGTCCAAAATCCTCCGCATGTGCCGCGAAATACGGTGTCACAGTTGAGAGAAACAGTTAGCAGTGGAGATACCTGGTCACCTGCACCGTTCACGGCAGAACGGTTAACTGAACTGTTCCCAGATGGATGCGTTTCTATGTCGACTTGCTCTCTTTTCATAAGATAACTTGACTCCGGGTCCTTCCACACTTTTACAGACTTATCATCGCGGTACATGTTTCTTCCTTCCGATCTAGATAGACGATGAACACTCTGAAAACACTATGAACTTGATTCCTGATTATTTTCAGCAAGGCGGTGTCAGCAGCACCCCCAAGACATAGCACCACAAGAACCCGCACAGAAACTAGCGCCGACGGTAAAACAACCAGCAATAGCCGTTGCGCCGGGAATTACGGTTATAGAAAATCCTTCCTGGTGGAAATCTTCTGCTGCACTTCTTATCACCGATATCATTCGGGGCAACGAGGACCCGCTCGGATGTACAGAAGTCATGTTGTCCAAGGTTGACGACATTCCCCTTTTGCGCTTGAATCGAACCTCCGGATGTTTCCAATCTTGGACTATCAATTCTCGCTCACCTATTGCGGGATGCATCATCTCAATCCTCCTCGTTTCCATGTGATGATGTTCTCAGTGATCGATCACTTGTTCTTCAGTTCATCATATTCAAGTATAGCCGCTGCCACCTCTTCGAAAGTCGCCATTCCAGCACCTGCCTGAGTGGTATATTCCCCCGAACTTACTTCAATTGTAGGTCCGCCAGGTACTACAAAACCCATGCCTCGCTCTTTAAGTGCGGCAATCATTTCTTTATATATTTCTTTTTTCGCTATTGCTGGAGAGATCGCAGGGACGGCAATTACTGGCGACTCTGAAAAAGCTATAACTGTGAGCAGAAGGTTATCGGCAATACCTAACTTCACCTTTGTTAGTGAATTGTATGTTGCGGGAACAAACAGAATTACGTCCGCCCATGTTGCCAGGCCTAAATGAGGGGGCGTGACTGTTCCGTCGGGCGGAAATGCGTCGTCGTCCGTATACACCGGCCCGCCAGTAATCGCAGATATGGCAGAGGTGGATACAAATCGCGCAGCAGAGGGAGTTAACACAACACGAAATTCGTAACGCCCGAACTGACGAAGAATTAGCAGCCACTGCGGCAACAGTGATGTTGCAATTGCACCGCTTGATGCGACGAGTATTCTCATACCGGTGCCCTCCTGACTACCAGGACCGAGTCGCTATCGTTGTTCGGACTTAGTCTACCATCCGGTCGATTGGTTTTGTCAAGATGTCGACGAGACTCATGAAGGATGCCCGCGAAGGAGGCTCGGTGCCTCATGTAGGACTGCCCGCGAAACTCGCGGACCGTGGTGAGCATGGGAAGTGGGTTGCCTGGTGCAGGTCAGGGCCGAGATCACGGGAAAGTACGCCAGGGGCGTACGCGAAGGCGTCGAAGAAGGACAAGCCTCGATCTTTCATTGGCTGGTTGAGTGGGGTTGGGTGGCGTCGTTGCCGGTGTCGTGGCTGGGATTATGCCGGTTGGGTGTGACGGTCTGCCGCGTGTCGTCTCGCGGTGGTCGGGCCTTTCCGGGGCCAGGGTTGTTCCTTCGGGGTCGTGGTGGACAGGAGGCAGGAGCCGTGTGTCTACGGAGCCGGTAGGGCCTGGAGGTGCCCGAGGCCGTCAAGCAGGAGGCTGGTGAAGGGGTGGTCGGCCTTGTAGCGCAGGACGGTGCGGCGGGCGTGGTGGGCGATGACGGCGGGGATGCTCATCAGCCGCAGGCGGATCGTCCTGGGGCTCCCAGGCTCGGGCGGGGGTGGAGGTCAAGGCGAGCAGCTGGGAGAAGGCCAGCAGGTCACAGGCCAGGGCCACGATCAGGCACCAGACGCGGTTCTGGGCGAACCCCTGCAAGGGAAAGCGGTCGAGCCCGGTGTCCTTGGCGCAGCGGATACGGTCCCCTGGCAGCGGGCTCGTAGCCGGTGGCGGACCTCGAGGTCGGCGAGCTGCCCCGCCCTCGTGCTGGTGGCGAAGGCGGTCAGCCGGTAGCCCCCGACGTCCTCGAAGCGCAGCTGGGCTCCCTGGTGGGGCCGCTCTCTGCGCACGGTTGACCCGCATCCCCTGGGGCCAAGCAGCCAGGTCCAGCAACGCGGTGATCTCAGCGACGTCCGCACCATCCCGGGGCTGTCCGTCAGCGTTGTAGGCCGGGGTCCAGGCGGTCTCGGGGATGGTGTCGTAGATCTGCGGCGTGTGCTCGGGAAGCGTGAACCCCACGCTGTAGGACACCCGCCGACGGGCCAGGAACTCAATGGTCTCCTTTGAATCGCCCCGGGTTTGATGGAGGCAGTGATGACACGGAAGGATCACTGCCATGGGACAGAAAGAAGTACCCCGATGAGCTGCGCGAGCGGGCCACGAGGATGACCTTGGAGGCGCTGGCTGACCCGGCACGGGCCAAAGGGCGCGGTGCGCAGAATCGCCGAGGAGCTGGGTGTCCAACCCGAGGCTCTGCGTACCTGGGTGAGACAGGCTGAGATCGACCAGGGCACCCGGCCTGGCACCACCACTGACGAGGCGCAGCGGATCAAGGAGCTGGAGAAGAAGGTCCGAGAGCTGCGACGAGCCAACGCGATCCTGAAGAGCGCGTTGGCTTGTCTATCGCGGCGGAGTGTGAGCGCCCGTCGCGCTGATCTGCCAGTACATCGAGGCCAAGAAGGAAGAGTTCGGGGTCGAGCCGATCTGCGCCACGCTCAGCGAGGCTGGTGTGCAGATCGCCCCGAGCACCTACTACGCCCGTCGTAGCCGTCCTCCCTAGCGCCAGGAGCCTGCGCGACGAGACTCTCAAGGTGGAGATATCCAGGGGTCCACAAGGACAACTACTCGGTCCTGGGGGCCCGCAAGATGCACGTGATGCGGGGTCGCCCTGAGGTCGCCGAGCGTCACGGTGCCGGTCACGTGGCCCGGTGCACCGTCGAACGGCTGATGGCCGACCTGGGTCTTCACGGCGTCAGACGCGCCAAGTCGCCCAGGACGACCCGCTCGGCACCTCCGGACCGGTGTCCGGCCGACCTGGTCAGGCGCCACTTTGAGGCCTTTGCTCCTAACGAGCTGTGGGTCGCCGACATCACCTATGTGCGTACGTTCTCCGGGTGGGTCTATGTGGCTTTCGTGACTGACGTGTTCTCGCGGCGGATCATCGGCTGGCAGACCTCCACCGGCCTGTACACCGACCTGGCCCTGGACGCCCTTCAGATGGCCGTCTGGCAGCGAAAACGTCAGGGGGTCGACCTCTCGGGCCTGATCCATCACTCCGACCGCGGCGTGCAGTACCGGTCCATCCGCTACGGGCAGGCTCTGGCCGACTGCGAGGCAGTCGCCTCGGTGGGTTCCAAGGGAGATCTCCTTTCGGCTTCGCTCTGGCCGAGGCGCTGAACTCCTTGTACAAGGCCGAGCTCATCCGCAACCGGGACCCTGGCAGGACATCGACGCCGTCGAGGTCGCCACCGCCGAGTGGGTCCACTGGTTCAACACCATTCGCCCTCACTCCGCCATCGGCATGCGCACCCCCGCCGAGCACGAAGCCGCCTGGGCCCCCGACACCCACCGCCAGGAACAACCACAACCAGCCACCACCACATCCAGCTAAACCAGCCTCCACAAAACCCGGGGCTTGACACCTTCGTGCCTCCGGCCCCGCCTGGTGCGCACCAGGACCCGCCGCCCTGGTCTGGGGCCCAGACCGGCCTGGTCCAGTGCCCGGCGGATGATCTCGACGTGGTCGGCGGCGGTGTTCGAGCCCGCGTTTCCGTGCCGCAGCACGAGCGCCGCGCACTCACCCCCGCCATCGGGGCCGTGGTCGAACCACGCGGTCAGCGGGTGGTAGCCGAACCCCTTCTTGAAGGTCGGGGCCGCGCCCTCCTTGTTTGAGTGCACATTAACCAAGGTGGCGTCGACGTCGATCACCAGCGGCCGGTTTGCCGAGACGCCGGCGGTCGGTGAGTGCTCGCCGGCCAGGGCCCACACCCGCTGCCGCACTGTCTTACGAGCCCGGTTGACGGCGGCCTCCACAGCCTCGACGTGGTCGGCCAGGGCCCCTATAAGTCGCGAGACCGTCGGGTCGGAGGCAACAGGTCCGAAGATCTCCTTCTCGCACCGCAGCAGCGAGAGGTCAGACAGGCACCGGCCTGGCAGGGCCACGCACACCGCCAGATCCGCCATGATCTTGCCCGGGTCGTGCACCGCCCACGGCCGCCGCCACGCAGACAGGGCCCGCGAGAGCTCGTTGCCCAGGCCCGTGACCCTGCTCGTCTCGGTCAGCAGCCCTCGCCCCGGCCAGACCCACCGCCGGCACCTGACCGGACTCACACCCACAACCAGGGTACAACCCGCTATTCTTCACCACGAAGGTGTCCTTCCCCTGGAGTTCTCGGATCTCAGCAACCCGCATTATTCCAGGCGAAGCGACACCTTCACCCCACTTTCACCACCCCAACGACGAAAACTTGAGACAAGGGGGGATCCTTGACGAGGTCTGTGCAGTTACCGGCTGGAGCCGGGAGGGCGCGCGCCGACGCCTGGTGGCCGCAGCCGAGCGCCCACCGAGTCACGAAAGTCGGCGGAGCGCAGGGCCAGGGCCCGAAAGTACTCCTACGATGCCTTGAAAGTCCTTCTATGGGTGTGGGCCGCCAGCGGCAGGGTAGTCACGGCAAGATTCCTCAAGGAGTCTATGCCGCTGCTGCCAGGCCTGCTGGAGGCGAGCGGTGAGCTCGACGACGAGCCGCGCTACACCCCAGCCGTCAGAGACGAGCTGGTGGCCATGAGTGCGACCGGCCATTGACCGCTACCTCGCCCCGGTGCGGGCCACGGGCCTTGTCCCTTGTTGTTGGACACGGGGGTTGGTTTACGCGGCGGTTGCCAGCGTAGTGGTTGAGGTCTGTTGCTCGTAGGTGGTTGGGGGTAGGTGGCCGCAGTAGGAGTGGCGGCGTACGGTGTTGTAGCGGGTCAGCCATCTGAAGGTCTGGCGCCGGCAGGTGAGTTCATCGGTCCAGGAGCGCTGGTCCATGAGGACCTCACGCTTCAACGTGGCATTGAATGACTCGGCCAGCGCGCCTGCCGCGCTGGAGCCGACTGCTCTCATGGACTGGGTCACCCCGAGCCTCTTGCCCTCGGCGGCGAACTCCTTGGAGGTATAGACCGATCCGCGGTCGCAAGTGGAATACGGCGCCCTTCAGGCTCCCTCGAGTGGCCTGCGGCCTGCTGGAGGGCCTCGATGACCAAGGGGCGTGCGCATGTGGTCGCGCAGCGTCCATCCGACCAGGCGCCGGCCGTGCGCAGTCGATGACGGTAGCCAGGTACAGGTTCGTCCCGTCGGCCAGGGGCAGGTAGGAGGGGGCACCTCCCACGCAGTGGGGGAATGTCACCGACGTACCTGTGGTTGGGGGGCCGGGGCTGTGAAGTCACGCCTGAGCAGGTCGGGGCACCTGGCGCCGGCCCGGTCCGGCACGGTGGTGCGCACCCGGCGCCGCCTGCGGTAGCCGGCGATACCCGCGGCGTGCATCAGCCGAGCAACCCGTTTACGGTTTACACGCCCGCCTGCTGAAGGGATCCCACCGGCTCCCCGGGCCGAGCTTGACGGCCTGAGTGTGAGGCTCAGCGTTGGCAGCCGCCAGGCGCGCGATCGGCTCTGAGGCAGTCTCCTGCGTCTGCCCGCCCGCCCGGGAGTCGTCGGACCTGCGTGGACGCAGCCGGCTGACAGCCGGACTGCCATCGGCGCCGGTCTTACGCCCGGTAGCGTACCGGGCCAGCCACTGGCGCAGCGTGCCACGCTCGACGCCCAGGTCCTGGGCGATCCCACGCACCGTCGCCCCCGGTGTCGTCTCGTACAGGTCCACCGCCTGACGCCGCAAGCTCCTCAGAGTAGCTCTTCCTGGCCATGCTCAGATCATCTCGCTCTCCCCAGCCCAAAGGCCGGAATCAGCATGTCCAAACAACAGGGGCAAGCCCCGCCAGCGCCGTCCGGTGCGGGCTGGATGCGAGTGAATCACCAGGCCTGATACGCCGGAGGAATTGAGAAGTGCGCGACATCCAGCACCACCTGGCCTCCACACTCAGCGTGGAGCTGTCCGCGGGGACCATTTCGAAGACCCGCCGACGCGGCCTGTTGACGCCGCCGGCGGGTGGCAGCGCCGCCCGCTGGACGAGTTCTACCCAGTGATCTACCTCGACGCGATCCGGGTCAAGGTCCGCGCCCGTCCACCGGGTCGCCTCCCGCTCGGCCCACATCGCGGTCGGGGCCGGGCATGGACGGGACCCAGGCACGTGCTGGGGATCTGGGTCCAGGGCGAGGAAGGAGCCTCCTTGAAGGGCGGCTCGTGTGCGCCGGTGCCGGCACAACAGAGGCGTGAGCGACGTGCTGATCGTAGAGGGGGCACCTCCGCACCGGAGCGAAGCGCGCGGGCGCAGTGCGACGGGCCCGGCGGGCCTGTCCCCAGGGGCGAACAGAGGCGGTCCTGGCCCCAGGCAACGGTCCAGACCTGCGCGGGTACCACCCGGTTCCGGGCCCCTGGATGCGGTTCGTGTCCCTACGGGGACCGCAAGAAGGTCGCCGCCGCTCTCAAGGCCGACCTGCACCGCACCCAACGAGGAGGCTGCCTGGCAGGGCCCTGACCGACTTCTCTGCCTCCGACCTGGGGTCAAGCACCCCCGAGACGGCGGCGACCTGGGAGCGGGCCTGGGAGAGGTTCACGCCCTTCCTGGCCTTCCCACCGATGCTCAGACGCGTCATCTCCCCCACTTCGTGGGAGGTACCCCCTCGACCAACAGCATCGAGACTGCGAGCTACCAGCTGAGCAAGGTCACCAAGAACCGCGGCCACTTCCCCAGTGATGAGGCGGTGGTCAAGCTGCTGTGGCTGGCGATCTGCGACACCCGTGGACACCCGTGGACAAACGAGCCCGAGAACGCGACCAGGACAAAGGACTTCCACCCTCCAAGCGCAGAGCCAAGGGCAAGCTCATCGAAGGACAGATCACCACCGACCAGATACAAGGCCCTGGCCCAGCCACCACCGCATACCCCGACCGATTCGCCCCTACCTATAGAACCCGCTTACACAGAACACTGGACAGGCTCGCTCTCGGACCTCCAACGCCGGCTCCTTGATCCGCTGTGCCTCATCGGTGGTGGTTCCTGGTCTTAGACCACCATCGACCTGAGTCTTCTTGACCCAGGCGCGCAGAGCCTCGGGGTGGACACCCAGCTCATCGGCGATCCTACGGATCGCGCCCTCAACCCGCGCCGGGTCGGCCAGCGCCTCCAACGTCATCCTCGTGGCCCGCTCGCGCAGCTCATCGGGAGTACTTCTTCTGTCCCATGACAGTGATCCTTCCGTGTCATCACTGCCTCCATCAAACCCGGAATGTTTCACTCACCGACCTCGGCCGCGCCGAGAGGGCCCAGGCGCTGTCGCAGCGTCAGTCGCATGACCACGGCGTCCTCGGGCGGCGCCTGGTAGTAGCGGCGGCGTCTGCCGATGGGGACGAACCCGTGCCTGGCGTAGAGCCCCTGGGCGGTCTGATTCGACTGGCGCACCTCCAGCAGGACGTCGGGGCAGCCCGCCTTCCGGGCGGTGTCCACGAGCTCGGCGAGCATGCGCGAGGCCAGTCCCCGCCCGCGTGCGGCCGGGACGGTGGCGATGGTCAGCAGGTCGGCGCTGGTCAGACCACCGGCGTGGTAGAGGCCGGCATAGCCCAGGAGGCGTCCCCCGTCGGCCCGGTTCCTGCTCGAGCCCGGAGCCCCACGCGGCTGTCGGCATGATCCGCGCCGTGTTCCTCGCCGGCACCGTCTGGCTCGACATCAGGCTCGGCATCAGTCTCGACGACGACGTAGCGGCGGTCTGCCCGGGGCCCCCGGGAGGCCTCCAGCTCAGCGGTCAGCAGGTCCCGGCTCCATGCCTCGGCGCCGAACAGCTCGCCCTCGAGCCGGGCGATCTCCTCCAGGTCCGCCTCGGTCATCTCCCGCAGCCTGGGCGTCCGCCGTGCTCCCGGTCCCTTGGACACCTGGAGTCACCCGGGTCACCTGGGGCCGGGTCAGCGCACGCGCTTGCGCGCGGCGGGCATCTGCACGTCCGCGTGGCGCAGGTAGAGCGGCTGCACGCCCAGCTCCTCACCGCGGTCCAAACGGGCCAGGGCGATGCGCACCTGGGTCAGGGCATCGCCGGAGACCGGAGCGAGCGCCTCGCGGGAGGAGCCCAGCTCGGCCAGCTCGGGATAGAGGGCGGCGCCGGATCCGGCCACGGCATCGACGGCTCCGGCCCCTCGACCTGCCCGGCGATCCGCTCGCTGACGTGCTCGGCGACCTGGGTCGGGGCGCAGACGTCGATCTCGGTCAGGCGGGTGACGTCGTCGGGCCCATTGGCACGGAAGAGCGCCGCGTAGACCTCCCGCCTGCGGGCGTCAGTGGCGACCAGGACGACGGGATCCGTCTCGCCCCCGCGAGCCGCGAGCTCGTCGAGGGCGCGGCGGGCGACGGCGTCGAGGCTGGAGACCCCGTGGACGGGGAGGCCGCGGGTGCGCCCCACGACCCTGGCCGTCACGAGCCCGGCCCGCAGCCCGGTGAAGGGGGCCGGCCCGGTGGCCACCACGACGGCCTGCGGTGGGCGTTCGGCGACGTCCTCAGCAGACAGGGCCTCGGAGAGCATCTGCCCCAGGGACTCGGCGTGACGCTGGCTATCGGCCTGCTCGGTGCGGCTGAGTACCCGCAGAGCGCGTCCGCCGGCGTCCGCGGTGTCTGCAATGTCAGCGGTGTCGGTGGTGTCGGTGGTGTCGGTGGCGTCAACGACTGCGAGCTGGGTCCCCAGGGAGGAGTCGATCGAGAGGATTCGCACCGGGCCAGCCTATGCCCTCGGGTCCCGGGGAGTTGACGCGGCTCTCGGGGATCGTGTCGCCCAGGGTCTCACCGCTGGTCGTGCCGGTGTCACCCTCGTCTCCGAGGAGGGACAGGTCGATGGCGGCACGAGGGATGCCCCGTCTCACCGCGACGCCGCGGGTGTCGGACTCGTCCCGGCTGAGCCGGTCGGCGCGCTCGGCCATGTCGGCACGGTTGCGGGCCTGGCGCAGCGGCGCAGTCACCTTGCGCTCATGGCGGACCGTGATGATGACGGTGGCGACCCCGACGACGACGACTGCCAGGGACCGGCCCCCAGATCGCCCAGCCACCGGTGGTGGACCGGGCCTCGCTCTGGGTGGCGGAGGTCTTGGGCTTGGAACCCGCCCGCTCGCGCAGGATCTCTCCGTAGTCGCTCAGCTCGATGGGGCCGGCCAGACGCCGGGTGGCCGCCTCCCCCAGGGCGGTCACCGTGGTGCCGCGCAGCGAGTACCAGGCATTGGCATTGCGGTCGTGGATGAGGTGGGCGTCTCCCATCTGGTCGACGTCGGTGGCCAGGTCGTCGTCGAACATGGGGGTGCAGGTGGTGCGCCCCTGTCCGTGACCACCTCGAGAAGGCCGACGGGCTTTGCCGGCGGCGGTGGCGGTCGCGGCCCAGTCGCCGGTGTCGACGGGCTGCGCGGAGGGCTGGGAGCCGTCAAGAGCCCGGGGCCCAGGTGTAGACGCTCCGCACGTCTCCGAGCGTGATCTCACCTTGTTCTCCGGTGCTCTGACGCACCTGGGCCACGCAGTCACTCTCCATGAGCGACTTGGCCGCGCTACGCGAGTCCGCGCCTGCCGCGCCTGCAGAACCAGCCGTCGAGCCCCCAGCGGGAGTGGCCGGCGCACTCTGGGCAGCCGGGTCGGAGGTCGCCGAAGCTCCCACGGCTGAGCCGTCACCACCGTCAGGGGCGCCTGAGGCTGCAGGGTCGCCCGCACCGGTCGACGGCGGGTCGGTGGCGGCTCGGACCGGCCCCGCAGCCAGAAGACAGATGGCAAGGAGAGCCACCGCCAGGGCCAGGCGGATCGTGCTCATCGGGCGCCCGCAGCGCCCGTCGGGCCGGATGGGGATGGCGTCACGGACCGGCGCCACGGGAGAAGGAGTGTTCACTGCGTTGCTCCAGGCTGGTGGGAGGTGCCGGCGGCCAGTGGGCTCAGGTCGATGTCAGCCCATCGTGGACCGAGGGCACGCACGGTAATCGTCCGACTGCCGTCATCAACCTCGCCCAAGTCCACAACGGGATCCTCCGTCACCGCGCCACCGGAGGACTCAGAACCGATGGTGACGTCGTCAGGCTTGCGAACGCCGTCGCGGACCGCGCCATGGGGCCGACGCACCTGGATCTCGAGACGATCGGGGCTCAGGGCCTCCACCTTCTCCTCGCCCCACTCGACCAGGGTGACGGAACGATCCAGGGAGGAGTCCAGGTCGAGGGCGTCGACCTCCTCCAGGGAGGTGATCCGGTAGGCGTCGACGTGGATGAGGTCGGGGCCGTCGGCGAGGGAGGGGTGCACACGGGACGATGATGAAGGTGGGCGAGGAGACCCGGCCGCGCACTCCCAGGGCCGCGCCGATGCCCCTGAGCCAGGTGGTCTTGCCCGCCCCAGCCCGCCGGAGAGCATGACGAGGGTCGCCGGCACGCAGCAGGCGGGCAAGGCGGGCACCGAGTCCCCGAGTCTCATCGGCGTCGCCGGTGGCGACGGTGATCTCGGGGACGGCCTCGGTGTGTGCAGCGCACCGCTCATGTGTCCTCCTCATCCATCGGTGGGGCCCGGCGACCGGGCCGACCGGCACCGGCGTTCGCCGGGACCGACGTGCTCCGAGGCCCGCTGTTGTCTCAGGGGCGAGCGTAGCCGCCACCAGCCTCTGCCCCGACGTAGCAGCGCGGGACGCGGGCTCCCAGCCGGTCACGATCTCGTAGTTGATGGTCCCGCAGGCCTGCGCCCACTCATCCGCCGTGGGGACGGCCTCCTGCCCCACCGCATCCGGGAGCGCCCCAGAGCACGGCGGTGTCACCGACCTGGGCCGGCGCCGGCAGGAGCGCGCCGGTCTCATCTCGGGCCGGACCGAGGTCAATGACCACCTGGTCCATGCACACCCGCCCCACGATGGAGCTCATGATGCCGTCGACGCCCACCGGACCGGTCGAGCCGGCGGCGCGCGGGATGCCGTCGGAGTAGCCCAGCGGGACGAGTCCCACCCAGCGGTCGGTGGGAGCGCACCAGGTGCCGCCGTAGGAGACGGCCTGCCCGGCGTCGATGCGCTTGACCTGGACGAGAGCGGACTCTAGGCGCATGGCGGGCTGAAGCCCGAGCTCGAGCTGGTCGCCACGGACGGGTCAGGGCTCAGTCCGTAGAGGCCGATTCCCGCTCGCACCAGGTCCATGCGGGCCTCCGGGTGCCACAGGAGCCCGCCGGTGGCGGCCAGATGATGGATGGAGGGCCTCAGTCCCGCCTCCTGCACGATCTGCTCAGCCTGCCGGTATCGCTCCAGGTGCTGCTCGGTGGAGCCGCTGGTGGGCTCGTCGGCACAGGGACAGGTGGGACCACAGGCCGACGACGTCGACCACCCCCTCGTCCTCAGCCTGCCTCAGCGCGGCGGCCAGGGCAGGCAGGTCCTCAGCCATGGCACCGCCGCGCGACGTTCCAGTGTCGACCTTGAGATGGAGGCGCGCCGTCGTCGCCCTGAGCCCGGGCCGCGGCCGACAGGGCCTCGAGCTGAGGCAGGGTGGAGACCGACAGGTCCAGGTCGGCCGCCAGTGCGGCGCGCAGGGGGCGAGTCCTCGGCGGCCGCTCGGGCAGGGATCCATGACGGGCAGGAGCCAGGTGAGGATCCGGGGAGCCTGACCGGAGGGCTCCCCGCGGGCCGATCCACATCGGCCTCATCGAGGAGCGCGCGCAGGGCGAGGGCCTCGGCGAGCTGGGCCACCCCCAGCCAGGAGGCTCCCACCGACAGGGCCGTCAGGGCGATCGGCCCTCAGGCCGTGGCCGTAGGCGTCGGCCTTGACCACGGCCATCCACGGCACGCCCGCCACCTGCGCCAGGCGCCTTCCATTGTGGGCCACGGCCTCCAGATCGATGACGGCCCGTGAGGGTGGCCGCCCGGGCAGCGAGGGCCGGGCTGCTGAGGCTTCCGGAGCGGTGGAGGGGCATTGCTACGGAGTCCGCGGAGTGATCACAGCGCGATTGTCGCACTGGGTGGCCGAAGGCGAGGCTGTTGGCTCTCGCACTCGACTGTTCGCCTCCTCCGGCGACGACCGATCGGCTGACACGTCTCAGTGGTGCGGGACCGCCTGAAGCCAGTTGAGCTCAAGGCGGGCCGGGCCGAGGGCCGCGGCGATGTCGAGGGCAGCAACCGGTGACCACCCGCACCGACGACGCCGGCTCCCGGCATCGCGGCGGCGTAGGCGCCCGCGAGCGCGTGCAGCCGGACTCCGGCGGCCACCGAGTCAACCAGAACGCCCTGAGCCGAGTCCGCACCTGCGGCTGCACGCGCCGCCTCTCGCTCCCAGCGGGCCGCGGCTCCGGCCAGGACCGCGCCGAGGACGCCGGCGAGCACGTCCCCGCTTCCTGCGGTCGCCATCCACCCTGGGCCGGAGTCCACGCTGACCAGTGGATGGTGCGGCGCGGCGATGAGCGTCGTCGCCCCCTTGAGCAGGACGGTGGCACCGCTCAGGGCGGCAGATCTCGCGGACCGCGTGCGCCGGGTGCGCCTCGACGCGCTCCCGGTTCCACTGCCGGGCCGTCTCCTCGGGCGTCCCCGAGTCCGCCAGCGCCGTCAGGAGGGCGGCGGCCTCGCCGGCGTGCGGGGTCAGAACATGACGCGGCGTGCAGCGCAGGCCCTCGTCGAGGAGCTCGGTCAGGATACTCAGCGCTCCGGCGTCGACGACGGCAGGGGGCCCGGCAGGAACTGCGCCGGTGGCACCGTCGGATGCTTCCTCACCGGTCCTGGCGCCGTCAGCGACCCGCCCGCCCCCGCTGTCGCGTGCGGGAGCCAGGGTGGAGCGCAAAACCTCCCGCAGCCTCGTCGGCCCGGACGGTGTCAGCGGGGTCGACTCCCGGCCCCAGGACGAGCGCCTGGCTGCGGCCGGCGGCGGGGACGACCTCGGGCCGAGTCGCCAGGACAAGGTCCTCCACCCGCCTGGGCGCGGTCAGGCGCACCATGCCGGCTCCGGCGAGCACCGCACCGCTGGCGGCCAGGACGGCTGCACCGGGATAGGGTCTCGCTGCCGGCCCACAGTCCGACCACGCCGCGGGTGTACTGTGGTCATCGGCGCCCGGCTCGGGGACCACTCGCGTCAGGTAGTCGCCCAGCGCGCCGTCGACAGGGGCGGCGGGCGATGGGACGGCTCGTGGGCGCGGGCAGCCCGAGGGGGACGACCTCGACGGCACCGCACAGGGTGCCGGGCCGAGGGCAGACACAGGCATCCCTTGAGGGCAGGTGAAGGTGACCGTGCAGTCGGCGGCGAGAACCGGACCATCGACGGTGCCGTCATCGACGCCGGTTCCGCTGGGCAGATCGACGGCGATGACGCGCAGCGGGCGCCGCCCCGGCGCTCCGGCGGCAACGAGCGGGGCTATGAGGGGCGACGGCGTCGGGCCGCAGCGGCCCGGTGGCCCCGATACCGGTGAGTCCGTCAGGGACGAGGCCCGCCACGGGCGAGGAAGGCCTCGACGGCGGCCACGGCCTCAGCGCTGTCCCAGTCCTCTGCGCCGTCGCTGCGGTAGCCGGCGCCGTGAGACGGTGACCCCGTGGCTGCGAGCCTCTTCCAAGGCGACGGGGTGAGGATGCTCCCGTGGCGAGCACGGCGGTGACCGCGCAGCCGCTGTGTGAGAGCAGGGCCTCCGGCCAGGAGGGTGTCAGCTCCATTGTGACCGCCGCCCACCAGGAGGAGTACCGGCGCTCCTGAGATCCAGCCGGGACTCATGTGCGTCCCCGCTGCCTCGCCCGATGTCCCTGTCGGAGCTGCCGGGGAGACCGGTGAGGCGGGTGATGCCGGCGGACCGGCGAGGTGCGTCAGGGACGGAGAGGCGGAGGAGGGCCGCGCGAGGACGCCGCGACCCCGGGGACGACGGGCCCTGGCGCAGCTCGCGCAGTGCCGCCCGAGCCACCGCGTGGGCGGCGGCTCTCATGTAACGGTCGGTGCCCGCGGTGACGGGGGCCTCCGCCGCCGCGATCTCCTGGGCGGGCCAGGCGCAGGTGGTGGGGTCGGTAACGTCGTCGGAACGCGCGAAGTCGTTGAGGTCACTCACCTGTCCCATTGTCCTCCGCTCAGCGCTCTTCGCCCCTCCAGCAACGTTCTGAGACGGGTGGTTTCAGAAAGTAAGACTCGCGAGAGACTCGTCGCCGGGTCCGCGGACCGTGCCCGCGGACCCAGAAAGTTGTCCTTTCCAGAAAAAGGTGACGCGTTCAGCCCTCAACGCCTTCACCTACCCGGCACAATGGCCGAGTGATCCGCGCAGTAGGGACCGACCTGGTCGACGTCACCCGCCTCGAAGGCTATATGGACCGGGTACCCGGCCTGCGCGAACGGCTCTTCACTCCCGTCGAGCTGGCCGCCTGCCAGAAGCGGGCCGCCTCCTTGGGAGCACGGCTGGCTGCCAAGGAGGCGGTTCTCAAGGCCCTGGGGTCGGCCTACGCCGAGCTCGGGCTGGACGCGCCCGAAGGATGGGCCTACCAGGACATCGAGGTGACCTCGACACCCGGAACCCCGCCACGCCTGCGCCTGACCGGAGCGGCCGCGATGGCCGCGCGCCAGGCGGGCATCGGCCACTGGCACCTCTCGCTGGCTCACGACGGCGGCATGGCGCAGGCCTTCGTCGTCGCCCAGGCCGACCACGTCGACAACGACGACGACCTGGCCCTGTCCTCCCAGCGCTCCGAGGCCCGCGTCAAGCCGCAGGTGAAGTCCCTGCGCCCAGCCCTGTAGACGTCGAGCCCCGGAAGGTCCGGGGCTCGACGTCTTGAGATGTGGACAGAGGTGCAGCAATGAGCCGCCGTCAGAGCTACTCGACGGTGACGGACTTGGCCAGGTTGCGCGGCTGGTCGATGTCCAGGCCCTGGCCCCGGCCAGGCAGCGGCGAAGACCTGCAGCGGGACCACGGTGAGCAGCGGCCACAGGATCGTGGGGGTGGCGGGCACCCTGATGATGTGGTCGGCGAAGGGCTCGACGTCGGCGTCCCCCTCCTCGGCGATGACGATGGTGCGTGCACCACGGGCCCGGATCTCCTGGATGTTGGAGATGACCTTGTCATGCAGGACGGGGCGGCGCGGAGTGGGCACGATGACGAAGACCGGCAGACCCTCCTCGATGAGCGCGATCGGGCCGTGCTTGAGCTCGCCGGCGGCGAAGCCCTCGGCGTGGACGTAGGCGAGCTCGCGAGCTTGAGCGCGCCCTCCAGCGCCACCGGGAAGCCGACGTGGCGGCCCAGGAACAGGAAGGAGGACTTGTCCGCCAGCTCGAGTACCCAGCTCGCGCACCCGCGCCTCCTGGCTGTCCAGGACGTGCTGGATCCGCTCGGGCATGGCCTCCAGGTTGTCCAGGTACTCGGCGACCTCGTCGGGCCACTTGTTGCCGCGCAGCTGGGCCGAGTAGAGGCCCAGCAGGTAGCAGAGCGGTGATCTGGGCGAGAAGGCCTTGGTGGAGGCCACGGCCACCTCGGGACCGGCGTGGGTGTAGAGGACGGCGTCGGCCTCGCGGGCGATGGTCGAGCCGTAGGTGTTGACGATGGCCAGGACCTTGCTGCCCTGCTCGCGGGCGTGGCGCACGGCCTGGATGGTGTCCATGGTCTCGCCGGACTGGGAGATGGCGACGGTGAGGGTCTTCTCGCTGACAACCGGGTCGCGGTAACGGAACTCGTGGGCGAGCTCGACCTCCACAGGGGATGCGGCACCAGTGCTCGATGGCGTACTGGCGACGTGCCCGGCGTAGGCGGCGGTGCCGCAGGCGATGACAATGATCTTGTCGACGCTGCGCAGGGACGGCAGGGATCGATACGCATCTCGTCGAGCTGGAGCTCACCGCGCTCGTCAACGCGTCCGCGCAGGGTGTCGGCTACGGCGGTGGGCTGCTCGTGGATCTCCTTGTCCATGAAGGTGTCGTAGCCGCCCTTGACGGCGGCCGAGGCGTCCCAGGTGACCTCCCAGGTCTTGGGCTCGACGTCGTGACCGTCCTTGTCCCAGACGTGGACGGCGTCTGCGGTCAGGGAGAAGGACCTGGTCGTCGTCGACCTCGGCGGCCTTCTTGGTGAAAGCGACGAAAGCCGCGACGTCGCTGCCCGGAAGTTCTCGCCCTCGCCCAAGCCGATGACCAGCGGGCTGGAGCGGCGGGCTGCGACGATGGCCGCGGGGCCAGGTCGCTGACGGCTAGAGTGCGAAGGTTCGCTTCGAGGCGAGCAGTGACGGCCCGCATCGAGGCGACCAGGATCTCGGCGACCTTGGCCGAGTCGGAGGCGGCGGCCGGGTCCTGGCGCAGGCGCTCGGTGAAGTCGATGTCCAGGACGTGGGCGACGACCTCGGTGTCGGTGTCGGAGGAGCTCGCGCCCGGCTGCCTCGACCTCCTCGCGCAGCGGGCGGAAGTTCTCGATGATGCCGTTGTGGACCACGGCGAGGTGGCCCGGCGCGGTGCGGGTGGGCGTTGACCGTCGTCGGGCCGCCGTGAGTGGCCCAGCGGGTGTGGCCGATACCTGCGGTGGCGGGGGCCGGCAGGGCCGCCTCCAGCAGCTCGCGCAGGCCGGAGAGCTTACCGGCCGCCTTGACGACGTCCAGTCCCGCCAGGGCCCACCAGGGGCGACACCCGCGAGTCGTAGCCGCGGTACTCCAAGCGACCGAGGCCGTCCATGAGAACAGTGAGGGAACGGGAAGAACCAGTTTCAGTCAAAGGGCCGACGTGGCCGACGATTCCACACATACTCTGATCGAATCATGCTGACGCGATGTTGACAACGAGCGCAGGACCACGTCAGTGTGATCTTGGCGTGATGTAGGCCTTACTGCGGGCTCCTTGCAGGCCGCACCCCTCCGCCTGCCGGCCCCTCGATTCGTTTCCGAGTCGGTATCCCACCGGTTCCTCTTCGGTCCTCCGGGATTGTCCGCCGAACGACTCTTTTTGCGACACTGTGTCGGTGACCTCCGAGCTGAGCGACCCGAGCGACCTGGGCATCCCGGGCGTCTCGCCCTATATCGAGTTGGACCGTGACCAGTGGTCGGCCCTGGCGTCCTCGGCGCCGTTGCCGCTGACCCAGGCCGATGTCGAGAAGCTGAGAGGTCTGGGGGATCCCATCGACCTGGCCGAGGTGGACGCCGTCTACCGCCCCCTGACCGCGCTCCTGGAGGACTACATCGCCACCTCGCGCGAGCGCGCGCACCGTACCGGATCCTTCCTGGGCGTGGATGAGCCGCCGACCCCTTCGTCATCGCGGTGGCCGGATCGGTCGCCGTCGGCAAAGTCGACGACGGCCCGCCTCATCGCCCATCTGCTCGCCCGATTCCCCGGACACGCCGCGGGTGGACCTGGTCACCACCGACGGCTTCCTCTGCCCAACCGGGTCCTCGAGGAGCGCGGGCTCATGGTCCCGCAAGGGCTTCCCGAGTCCTACGACCGTCGCTCGCTGCTGGAGTTCGTGGCGGCAGTGAAGTCCGGCAGCGAGCGCATCCAGGCGCCGGTCTACTCCCACACTGTCTATGACATCGTGCCGGGCCGGCACAGCGTGGTGGAGCGGCCCGACATCCTCGTCCTGGAGGGGCTCAACGTCCTTCAGCCCGCCCCACGGGGAACGCGGCCGGGGACCTCGGCCCTGGCGGTGAGCGACTTCATCGACTTCTCCATCTACGTCGACGCCGATCCCGCCGACATCCGCCGCTGGTACCTGGACCGGTTCCTCACTCTCAAGCACACGGCCTTCACCCGGCCGGGCTCCTACTTCCGGCGCTTCGCCGATATCCCGGACGACGTCGCCCTGGCCGGAGCGAACGAGATCTGGGAGAGTGTCAACCTGGTCAACCTGCGCGAGAACATCGCCCCCACCCGGGGCCGGGCCACACTGGTCCTGACCAAGGACGCCGAGCACCGCATGAGCCGGGTCCTGCTGCGCAAGTCCTGATTCCTCATCCTCCTCGTCCTCGACTGAGACTCCAGTGGGGTGAGCTGCCTGGGGTGGAGTCATCCGCCGGTTCACTGACATAGCGGCGTGGTCGCCCGCAGCCGCCTTGCCGGCCTTGGGCGTGCACTGCACGAGGGTCGGGTGCTACTGTGGAGGTTGGGTGCACTCCAGGTAGGTAGGGACCTTCGTGCAGTGCGCACAACCCCTGGCCAGTAGATCCCCACGCCTCGTGGAGTGAGACCGCACCCAGAAGAGGAGCATGCCCGAACCGGCATCAAGCATGCGCCGTCAGCAACCCGAAGAGGGGCCAAGGACGTCCACTTCGGCGACAAAGCCCCAGACCGTTCTCGTGGTAACGAAGCAAAACCGCATGATCCAAGTCTCGTTCACGCGATCTGGGGTTCGAACGTCCCTTTGTCACCGATGTGGACACCAACAGGCCGATTCCCCGAAGAGTCCAGTGCAGCACCCAGCGTTAACACCGTGGCGTCGGCACCGATTTTGATTTTCAGAAAACACTCCCACCCCACTCCTGCAACAAGGTTAACGAAGATCATCGACAGCCTTGATAAAAACCTCAGGTTGTTCAGAATGAATATCATGACCGCTTTTAACGTTGTCAACTAGAGTGCCACGAGAGAGAAGCGAGTGGACACGCGACGCATCACGATCATCCATAGCACCGAGCAGCACCCCACGACCATCATAGTAGCCCTGCATATTTGATGGATGAGCAGCATGTAAAATAATTGACGGACAGCGAACAGCCTTCAGTGTTTCCACCTGATTAAAACCAGCAAACCACGAGAAATCATAGAAGGTCTCACCAAATCGTAAGTCATAGGCGCCCGTACCATCCTGCAAGTTAGCCGTCAAGTCGAAGAACTCATTGACATGCAGCTCAGGAGGATAATACCAAAGGCGCGGTATTTCGCCAGGGTGGCGCCTCATGTAATCGAGGGCAGGACGCTTAACAAACACATCAAAGTTCTTTTGCCCAAGAACTTGCGCAAGATAGGTGTGCTCAAGCGAGTAGCGGGTGAAATTTCGTTCACCGCTTCGCAAAAAACGATGCATATCGCGAAACCCGAGCCAGGCAAATGTCTTCTCAGCCCTTCCAGGTTCAGTCGCAAAGAATGGCGCATCCTCAATCAACAAACCAGTGACAAGCTGCGGAGCCCTGGCGGCAACGATAGTCGCCAACAGACCTCCCGAAGAGTGACCGGAGATCAAGACTGGAGACTTGACAACATGCTGGATAAACCACACGAAATCAATCGCATTCTTGATCGCCGTATAATCTGCCGGATTTTTACTCGATCCACCATGGCCATAACAGTCGACCGCAAACACGTGATAGCGTTGAGATAGTTCTCCGAGCACCGCACTATAGTCCCTCCACGTTGTTTGCTGGCCGTGGACCAACATGAGCGGCGAACCATTGGCAGGCCCTTCACCATAGTGAATGACTGAACCGCTCGGCAGCGTTACCTGCCTTTCGACAAAACCAGCACGACGAACAACCGTTTCCGCAGCCCGATCATAGGTCATATTTCGATGAGCATAATAAGTCACGCCTCCCCCGAGCAGGCCAAGCACGGCGCAAATGATTATCAGCACACGCACCCTCTTTCGCTTAGTATTCAGTATTGTCATGCACCGCACGATGATCTCCCTCCACGTGACGAGCAGCCTGCATAAAGAACTGCGCATCCATCAAAGCGAGCCCCTGATCGATGTCGCCGATAAGTAAGAGCTCGTCGCCAGGCTTAATGTTGAATACTTTTCTGGCACGCACTGGAAGCGTGAGTCTCCCATCCTGATCGATCACAACGGTACCAAATATGTATTTGCCGGGGCGATCAAGCATGGCAACAAATGAAGTGTCGCCGTTGACAAGATCGTCGATCGCAACATCGAACGCCTGCGCTAACCGAATACATGAGGAAATGTCGGGATTACCACCCGGAGCCTCCCACTTGGCAATGGTCTGCCGAGACACCAACCTTGTTTGCCAAAGCTTCCTGAGTCCAGCGATGTTTTTTACGCAAGGTGGCGATGTTACTACTAATCATAAATGAATGATAAAACAACACACCATGGTCGTCAATCAAACAAAACAGACACGATGAGGTTTACATGTTAAAAATAGTGGCATCCACACCTGTTTGAATCACACCAGAACCCGCCCTTCACCGGCCCAGATCTGATGACCTTCCCGGGGCGGGCAGCCCTGGTCCCGACCAAGGACGCCGAGCACCGCGTGAGCCGGGTCCTGCGGCGCAAGTCCTGAGCGGACCTTGAGCACCAGACACTGAAACCGGTCTGAAACCGGAGGGCCACAGGCTCACGGTCATGACAACGCAGGCAACACCTACAGCTCCCATGAATGTCCTTGTCGTCGGTCTGGGGGTGATCGGGACGACGTACGGATACCTCTTTCAGAAGGCCGGTCACCACGTCGAGCACCTGGTGCGACAAAGCAGCACGAGGGCCTCAGTCAGCTCGCTCGAGGTCGAGATCCTCGATGGCAGGACTGACCCGAAAGGCTCGCTGACCCGTGACCAGTACACCGTTCACCACCAGAGACGCACCAGCTACGACCTCATCGTGGTCTCAGTGCCGCAGGGCAGGATCGCCGAGGTGATGGCCGACCTCCGCACAAGCGGGATCGAGGGACCCGTGCTTCTGTTCTGCGGGTTCTGGGGAGAGCGCGAGGAGCTCGACCGTTTGATGGCCGGCCGCGACGTCCTCCTGGGGTACCCGGTGGCGGGCGGGAGCATCACGGGGGAACAGCTCACCTGCTGCGTCTTCGACCACATCATGCTGGAGCGGCAAGACAGAGCCCGTTTCCCGGGCTACGAGAGGGTGGAGGCGCTGTTCGGCTCCTGCGGTGTCGGCCTCGAGCGCCCCCATGACATGCTCGAGTGGATCTGGCTGCATATGGCGATCAACGCCGGCGTCGGTGCCGTGGCAGCAATGTACGGCGACGTCGAGGACACGACGCGCGCCGCCGAGCAGCTCATGGGCTCTACCAGGATGCTCGCCCGGGTGGTCAAGGCGATCCGGGAAACATCGAGGATCGTGGCCTCGCGCGGCGTTGATCTGAGGCGCTACCGCGGCGAGATGCTCGCCTACCGGCTGCCGACCGCCGTGTCCGCGCCCCTCATGAAGCGGATGTTCGCCAGGAACCTTCTCACCCGACGGATCATGACGCTGCATGGCAACACCGCTGACCTGTTGTTCGTGTGCCGGACCGTCTACGAGCAGGGCCGGACCAACGGGATCTCTGCGCCCATCTTCTACAAGAGCTACGAAGCGGCCCGTGACAAGGCCGCCCGCCGCAGCTCCGGCACCACCGACATCGCCCGACTTTGAAACGCCGTCGCTCGAAACAGGTGCCTCGCCGGACGGGGCAGCCATCTCATGACGCAATCGCTCACTCATCACATCACTACTCATCGTTCGCGGTGCGACCGGTCTGCCCGGCGGGAGACGGGTAGGTGACATCCGGCATGTCCCCAGGGATATCGATGCACCCCACGCTCCCAGGACAAAGTGCCGACACTGACGTGCAGCCGCTGAGACGTGATCCCACAGCACGTGCAGCCCAGGGGCCGTAGCGCTGCGCGACAGCAGCAGATCTTCTTGCATCGCGGTCTCGTCAGCTTCGTCATCAGAAGCAGCGAACACCATACTGGCGGTCGCGCCGACGAACCATTCACCGGCACCGATGGCAAGATCACCGACAAGAGCGTGGATCGGAGCCATCTCCTCTTGCGTCATCTGCACTTCAATGGG
>BNJU01001926.1_pt1 | contig 44748 bp, 57 predicted proteins | sample 8539281 | NCBI WGS metagenome assembly BNJU01 (sample SAMD00202456, study PRJDB9452) | human saliva metagenome | isolation source: human saliva | place: Japan
AAACGGGTAAATTAGATTCTGAGGTAGATTCTTTTTTTATAGGTAATCATAAGACACCTCCTTTAAATAATAGAAATATATCCTTCTATCTATATACATTCCAAAATAGCTTCATTGACAAGCAAATTCGATGAAAAAACTACAATAATATTTTTACCCCTGAAATTATGGGTCAAAAAGGCTATTTTGGATGGAATATTATATTTAGATGCGCTGCTAATTTTTATAGTATCATTAGGATTTATATGTCCAATCAATAATGAGGATTGAGGATCATGGTTATTTCTGTTGATGCGTACAGCATGCTGATTTGTATTAGCATAACAATAACGGCAAAAATGACTGCATGTATCATACGCCCCTATATCGCCATGTAAATAACAATTGCATTCAGGTCGCGCCGGTCTTTTCTTAGGCACCTTTAACTTTATATTCCACGCCCGTTCATAGCAATCTATGGTTAGGCAACCGCTCGTATCAGCACCAATAGATTTAAAAGTATCGCCTTCACCACATGTTTTTAAGGTCATCCCAAACTGATTCGCAATATCCACCAAGTTCTTCATCAAACGTATTTGTACATCCTTAGGTGGTCGTTTTCCTTCAGGAAAGTTTCGTAATACCTTATCGTATATATCTAGATAACTTGCTACAACTGTATCTGTATATCCGGATAAGGATTTTGCCAATTTATAAAAGCTTTCATAATGAAAATCTACAGAATAGTTGTGATTAACAATGATTGGATCGTAACGCCATACCACAGATTGAGGATTTCAGATTATGACTGATAAATTTGAACCCTTCTATAATGCGTTCATAAGCAGGCACATAAGGTTCAATGTCCGTACCATAAGGTGTGATCGTCATATGCCAATATTGACGATACTCTGCAATTTGAGGTAAATATTGTATAAATGGCAGAGGATTCTTCGTACAAAAGGCTATCCCATCAACAGTATTATGATTAATCATATACCGTGTAATTAGATTAGGGATTATATGGGTTACGTACATCTACAAAAACCTTCATTTATACGATTAATTAGCCATTGACCATAAAAAGGCAGGTATGTCTGTACGTTGTCCAGTTTGTAAAATCATGATAAATCCTTTTCTTTGTATAATTCTATTATATTATATCTAAAACTGCCAATTTGTTAAACATTTCACAGGAATACCACTATAGGTATGATACTATAAGTACAGTAAAATATAAGGAGTTACTATGAACGATACATTTAATCATATCATTTATCCTAAGGAGGATGAGAAAACATTTATTACATCCTATTGGTCAGATCGAGCTCACGATTTTGGAGCCTTACGAGCTAAAGAATTAGAGAGCACTAAACTTAAATTATGGAGAGATGAACTAACGAGTCATATCATTTGATTCTGATCGCTCTTTAAGAATTTTAGACATCGGATGTGGTGCGGGCTTCTTTAGTACTATTCTCTCTCAACTTGGCCATACTGTACATGGTATCGATATTACGCCTAATATGATTGATGAGGCAAATCAACTGGCAGACGCCCTTAATTGTGATGCTACATTCTCCGTTATGGATGCAGAAAATCTCAGCTTTGATGCTAATACCTTTGATATCGTTGTAGCACGCAATGTAACCTGGAATTTACCTCATCCAGATAAGGCCTATGCTGAATGGTTACGCGTCATCCGTCCAGGCGGATTAATCCTCAACTATGATGCGGAACACGCTCGCAATCACCATGAGTTGCCTAAATCTGTTCACCATGCCCATGAATATGTAAGCGATGATTTAAAAGAACGATGCCATACTATTTATCATATGCTTAAAATTTCATCCTTTACACGCCCTCAATGGGATAAAGAACTACTCACAAAATTAGGTGCTAGCTCTGTTACCATTGATACCACCGTAGGCCCTCGTATTTACAGCGAAGAAGATGAATTTTATATCCCTGTACCAATGTTCTTGGTGAAAGTAATAAAATAGCATTCATAGTAAAATATTATAAAATAAACCCACTCCCTTTATGATATATTCCCTTTATTAAAAATCTAATAAAGGAATATATCATAATATGAGTGGGTTTTTCTTTTATTTATTATTACAAACCCTAACTAGTACTACACTTGACAACAAAAAGCTAATCTATTACCAATATAGTTATTTACTTATATAGTTTTTTACTAATACAGTTTTTACTAATATACTAGTTACTGAAATACTCTTGAGCCTTAGTGATTTCTGCGCGAAGTTTTTCTTCATCAATAGTAAGCAATTCTTTGTCTTTCATAAGAACTTTGCCACCTACAATTGTAGTATTTACATCAGAACTATTAGCTGAATATACAAGTGCAGCTATATCGTTATAACGAGGCATCCAATGCATACCAGATACATCATATAATACGATATCTGCTCTTTGGCCTACCGCAATTTTACCTAAGTCCTTATATCCAAGCGCTTTTGCGCCTTCTATAGTACCCATATCCCATGCAGCTTGTGCAGGAATCGCCTTAGGATCGTATAGTCGAGCCTTGTGTAGTGTAGCAGCCAAACGTACTTCTTCAAGCATATCTGCATTATTGTTTGATGCGGAACCATCAGTACCTAGACCTACGGTGATACCTTAGCTATCATTTCAGGAATAGGCGCAATACCACTAGCCAGTTTCAAGTTAGATTGTGGATTATGAGCTACGGCTACATGATTTTCAGCCATAATAGCCATATCTTCTTCTGTTACATGTACGCAGTGAGCTGCCAATGTAGTATTCCAGAACAAACCTAAATCATGCATATGAGCGATTGGTGTCTTACCAGTCGCTTTTATAACATTCTCCACTTCCCCTTTGGTTTCGGATAAGTGCATATGAATGCCACAATTTAGTTCATGAGATAAAGCAATAACCTTTTCCATATATGCATCTGGACATGTGTATGGTGCATGTGGTCCTAAAAGGACTTTGATACGATCGTTATCAAATCCATTATAAGTACGGAACAAATCTGCATTTTCCACAAGCGCTTGATCAGCTGTAGGAGAAACACCGGCAAGACCACGGGACAATACAGCACGAATACCAGTTTCTTTCACAACATCAGCTGTTGTATTCATAAAGAAATACATATCGCTAAATGTAGTTGTACCAGAACGTAGCATCTCTGCAATACCTAGTTGTGTACCCCATTTAACAAGATTGTCATTCAATTTAGCTTCCGTTGGCCAAATCGCTGTTTCAAGCCAATCCATAAGTTCTAAATCATCAGCATAGTTACGGAACAAGCCCATCGCAATATGAGTGTGTGTATTTACAAGACCAGGGGCGGCTAGTTGACCTTTTCCATCTAGTGCGTCCTTAGCTTGTACAGTTTTTGCTTCTTCTGCAGTTAGAATGGACGTAATGTACCCATTTTCAATTTCAATAGCATGATTTGTTAATGTTCCTTTATCGGTAAGAACATCTACATTGGTAATTAATAAATCAGACATTATGCCTCCTTGCATAGGTATAACCGAATCCTACTGGACTCGGCTAAAACACTTAGTATTCAAGATTATATTAGTTTACCTTAGTTAAGTAATCGATTTGATCTTGTGTTAACGCATCAAGATCATACCCCATGGAGTTTAATTTAAGCTTTGCAATCTCTGCATCTAATTCTTTAGGTAATACGAATACCTTTGGCTCCATATTTTTACCATTATGTAAAATATGTTCCGCAGCCAATGCTTGCATAGCAAAGGACAAGTCCATAATTTCAGCAGGATGACCATCGCCTGCTGCTAAGTTTACAAGGCGTCCTTCAGCCAATACATACAATTTACGGCCATCAGCCATTGTATAACCTTCAATATTTTGACGCACACGCTCATGGCTTACTGCTAAGTTTTCTAAATCCTGTACGTTAACTTCACAATCGAAATGACCTGCATTACAAAGGACAGCTTTATCTTTCATTACTTCGTAATGTTCTTTCACGATAACATCTTTACAACCTGTTACTGTACAGAAAATATCACCAATTTTAGCAGCCTCTACCATTGGTAATACTTTGAAACCATCAAATACAGCTTCGATAGCTTTAATAGGATCCACCTCTGTTACATATACATGTGCACCAAGGCCTTTTGCACGCATAGCAACGCCTTTACCACACCAACCATAACCAGCAACTACGACATTTTTACCTGTGACAGTAAGATTTGTAGTACGCATGATGCCATCCCATACAGATTGACCAGTGCCATAGCGATTATCAAACAAGTATTTACAGTTGGAATCATTAACAGCAATCATAGGGAATGTCAATTGATTTGCATGTTCTAATGCATAAAGTCGATGTACACCTGTTGTGGTTTCTTCGCTACCACCTAATAAACGTTCTTTAGCATCTTGTCGTGTAGTGTGTAATAAGTTTACAAGGTCCCCACCATCATCAATGATGATATGAGGTTTATGATCTAATGCTTTATGGAGAAACATAAAGTATTCTTCATCTGTACAATCATACCATGCATATACAGTAATACCCATATCTACTAAGCCAGCCGCTACATCATCTTGTGTGGAAAGCGGATTAGAACCTGTAACGATAACATCGGCACCGCCTCGTTGTAATACAGTTGCTAGATAGGCTGTTTTTGCTTCTAAGTGAACAGATACAACGATGGTTTGACCTTTGAAAGTTTGTTCTTTTTCAAAACGGTCACCTAGGCTATTCAATGTAGGCATAAAATTAGAAACCCAGTCAATTTTTTTGCGACCTTCCGCAGCTAGATTAATATCTTTAATTAAGGATTGCATACGTACTCCTTCATTTATAAATTAATAGATTATATACATGTTGATGAAAGAACTTTATTTCAAAATCATTAAGTTCTATATAAATCCATTATGAAAGCTATTTAGCTTCAACAACAGATTGTAAACGAGCAATGGACTCTTGATAATCAGGTGTCAATACCCCTCCTCCGTAATGATGGCCGTAACCAACTCATGAGGTGTTATATCAAAAGCAGGATTTAATACATGAATGCCTGTAGGTGCAGATGGAACGCCTTGGAAAGTTAATACTTCATCATCAGTACGCATTTCAATAGGTATATCCTTACCATGTTTAAGAGTAAAATCAAATGTGCTATAAGGCGCAGCTACATAAAATGGAATATTATGGAATTTGCAAGCACTGCTAATCCATAGGTACCAATTTTATTAGCTACATCACCCTGTGTTGTGATACGGTCCGCACCGACAATAATGGCATCGATTAAGCCTTGTTGCATCGCATAAGCGGCCATATTATCCGTTTCTAAGGTAACAGGTATTCCATCCTCATGAAGTTCAAAGGCTGTCAAACGAGCACCTTGCAATAATGGACGTGTTTCATCGGCGTAAACCATTTCCAATTGGCCTTGTTCATGTAATTTACGAATCACACCTAGTGCAGTACCTAATCCACCTGTTGCCAATGCACCAGCATTACAGTGTGTTAAAATGCGTAAATGATTTTTACCTTCAAACAACGTTGCCCCATTAATTGCCATTCGTGTATTGAGTTCTACATCCTCTTTATGAATAGCAATAGCCTCTTTTGTGATGCGGTCCACCACTTCATTCATAGCGTCAAATTGACCAGCTTTCACAATAGCCATAACGCGATTAACAGCCCAGGCCAAATTAATAGCTGTTGGACGAGTTTCTTTTAACTCTTCACTCCACTCATAGAAAGCTGAAATTTGTTCAGAAAAAGGAGCTTCTAACCTATTCGCTTCATTAGCAGCTAAAATGAGACCATAACCAGCAGCTACGCCGATGGCAGGCGCCCCACGTACGCGAAGCATCTTGATAGCCTCTGCAACTTGTCGCCAATCGGTGCAATGAATATATTCAACCTGTGTGGGCAGTTTTGTTTGATCTAATAAAACGAGTGCATCATTACACCATTCAATATTTTTCATGAGACCTCCCTCAATATTGTCATATCAAAATTGATAGAATCTCTTACAATTTAAATCCACCATACTCAGCCATACGATGATGTGCTGCATAGTCAGCAGCCATATCAATAGCTTCTATGGTTCCTAAAATGAGAGCTTTCAATTGAGATGCCATTTCTCCCATCATTTCTACCACTTCACCATGAGTAAGAGCGTTTTTCAGAAATGCCAGCAGCGTAATTAGTAATCATTGAAATTGTGGTATACGCCATTTCTGCTTCGTTCGCAAGATTAACCTCCGGTACATTCGTCATCCCCACAGTATCCCCACCGAGCATATGGAACATCTTAATTTCTGCAGGTGTTTCAAAACGAGGGCCTTCCGTACATACATAAGTACCACCATTATGAATGGATAAATTATGTTCTTTACCAACAGTTTCGATGATTTCTCGAAGTTCAGGACAATATGGATTTGTTACGTCCAAATGTGCTACTGGACGATCGCCACCTTCATAGAATGTAGTAATGCGATTTTTTGTAAAATCAAGAAATTGGTCGGTCAATACAAAATGACCAGGCTCGAAATTCTTATTTAAAGATCCTACAGCAGTTGTAGAAATAATAAATTTAACACCTAGTTTTTTTAATCCCCAAATATTGGCACGATAATTAATTTTATGTGGAGGAATCGTATGGTCTTTACCATGACGAGCCACGAAAAATTACAGTTTTTACCTTTATATGTACCTTTGTACATAATCAATTTCTCCATAAGGAGTCATCAAAGATTCTTCATGAATATTTTCAAAGATGGACGGATCATATACACCAGTTCCACCAATAACACCGATTGCACTCATAGTTGCCTCCTATTAAAAATACTCTATCAATATATTTTCTCATATAATAAGAAAACAGGCTATAGGAAAAAGCCTATAACCTGTATATTTTATAGATAATTAACTAATTATAGTCATTTTTACCTATGAATCATAAATATTTAGATAAATCTTATTGAAGTAAACCTTTAGGCGCAAACATATCTTCTAATTCTTCTCTTGAAAAAAATGATATTTCTCATTGCAATAATGACATACGAGCTCTGTCGTTTCATCCTCAAGAAGTGCTTTTTTATCATCTTCACGTAATGTCATAAGCACACCTGCAAAGCGATCACGGCTACATCGGCATTTGAAAGATATAGGCTCATTATACACTTCATTAACGGTAAGGCCATCTAACACCTTTTCTACTAGGCCCTTACCATCTGGATAAGCCTTTAAATATTCTGTAACAGGACCCAACTCATTGATGTTCGTTTCCACCATAGCTAAGGCTTCATCGGTAGCATCTGGTAATGCTTGTACGATAAATCCACCAGCTACAACAGTATGATAATCAGGATCTACAAGAACACCTAAACTAATAGTAGATGGCACCTGTTCAGATGTGTAGAGATAATACGCTAAATCCTCTGCTACTTCACCACTTTGAATTGGACTTGTAGATGTATAATCTTGTGCCAATTGGGTAAAACGCGTAACTTGTACTTCCCCATTATGACCAACGGCAGCGCCCACATCAAGTTTGCCAGCATGCTTTAAAGGTACATCCACATGTGGCTCATCTACATAGCCACGAACTGTATTATCGGAAAATGCATCTACATGTACAACACCTAGTGGACCATCACCTTTAATACGAAGACTTACATTTTCATGGTTTTTAAAATCGCCTGCTAATAATATAGCACCTGTCATAGCACGACCTAATGCAGCTGTTGCTACAGGCCATAAATCATGACGTACACGCGCTGTTTCAACTGTATCTGTTGTAACAGCAATAGACATACGTACACCTTCTCGGGTAGTAAAACGTTTTATATAATCCATGCTATCATTCCTTATTTATACTTATTTAATTAAAATCATACTTTCAATACTGGTATATAGTATATCATGATATATTTATATTTTTTTCAATTACAGAGAATATATGTTCGTCTAGCTATTTATTGCATAAAAAGAACATATTTTTGATGTAATAAAAACACTCAGTACCATAAGATACTGAGTGTTTATTATGCAACTGTTAGATTTGATCAATAAGGTTAACCATTTCGATTGCACCCATAGCACAATCGTAACCTTTATTACCCGCTTTAGTGCCAGCACGTTCAATAGCTTGTTCAATATTTTCAGTTGTTACTACACCAAACATAACGGGAATACCTGTTTCTAAAGAAACATGAGCAATACCTTTAGCTACTTCATTACAAACATAATCATAATGTGTAGTGGCACCACGAATAACTGCACCTACGCAGATTACTGCATCATAACGACCTGATAAAGCTACTTTTTTAGCAATTAAAGGAATTTCATATGCACCAGGAACCCAAATTACTGTGATATCCTCTTGTTTAACATCATGACGCAACAAACAATCTTCTGCGCCACCAATCAATTTAGATGTAATGAACTCATTAAAACGAGAACCAATAATAGCAAATTTCTTACCAGTACCAACCAAATTACCTTCTTGAATCATCATGTTATAGCCTCCTATGAAAGTTTACTGTGTATATATTAAATCAGGAAAGAAAATTTAGTCTTCTAACATATGACCCATTTTTTCTTCTTTTGTTTTTAAATAACCTGCATTAAATTTATTAGCCGCAATAATGAGGGGTACACGATTGTGTACATCAACACCCCAATGCTCTAAACCGTGACGTTTTTCAGGATTATTCGTTAATAAACGAATACTCTTGATGCCTAAGAAACGAATAATTTGAGCTGCTAATGAATATTCGCGCATATCTGCAGGGAAACCTAGTTGTTCATTAGCTTCTACGGTATCAAGTCCTTGTTCTTGTAATGCATAGGCTTTAATTTTATTGGTTAAGCCAATACCACGACCTTCTTGACGCATATAGACTACAACGCCTTTGCCTTCTTTTTCGATGGCCCGCAATGCATGATCTAATTGTTCACCACAATCGCAACGTTTAGAACCAAACACATCACCAGTTAAACATTCAGAGTGGATACGTACAAGTACATCATCACAATCTTGTACATCGCCTTTAACAATAGCTAAATGTTCTTTATGATCTAAGTCATTTTTAAATACAAAAATATTAAAATCACCAAATTTAGTAGGCAATTTAGAACAAGCCCCTAATTCAACCATATCTTCATGCTGTTTACGATATTCAATAAGTTCTGCAACAGAAGCGATTTTTAAATCATGTTCCTTGGCGAATTCTACCAAATCCGGTAAACGTGCCATATCGCCATCATCTTTAGTAATTTCACAAATAACAGCAGCTTCTTTCAGACCTGCAAGACGACAGAGATCTACGGATGCCTCTGTATGACCTTGGCGCACAAGAACGCCACCTTCTTTATATACTAATGGGAATACGTGACCAGGGCGGCGGAAATCTGCAGGTTTTGCATTTGGATCCAATAATTTGAATTGTGTAAGCTCGTTCTGCTGGGGATACACCTGTTGTGGTATCTACATGGTCAACGGTAACAGTAAAGGCTGTTTCATGGTTATCCGTATTCTTAGTAACCATTACAGGGATGCCAAGACGCTCTAAATCCTCTCGTTTCATCGGTGTACATACGATACCACGAGCATATTTAACAAAGAAATTAATGTTTTCTTGATTAGCAAATTCTGCAGCAATGATTAAATCACCTTCGTTTTCGCGACTTTCATCATCAACAATGATAACAGGTTTGCCAATTTTCATATCTTGAAGAACTTCTTCAATGGTGTTTAATGTATAATTCATGGAGACAACTCCTCCTTTTACATAAATCCATTCTCTACTAATAGAGATTCCATGGATTTTTGGGACTTACTTGTATGTGTAGGCGCATCTAATGTCATAAAATGACGAATATAACGGCCTGTAATATCTGTTTCTAAATTTACCTCTGTACCAATCGACGCATGGCCTAGCACTGTTTCACTCAGTGTATGCGGAATAATAGATACAGAAAATGTCGATTCCGTTCTCTCCATAATCGTTAAGCTAATACCATCGATTGTTATGGATCCCTTATAAATAACGTAATCCATAATCGATTTTGGAGCAGAAATAGTGAAAACAATGGCATTATCTGTTCGTTTCATATTGACGATGCGACCTGTACCATCTACATGACCAGCCACGATATGACCTCCAAATCTTCCATTAGCAGCCATAGCGCGTTCGAGATTAACGGGTTGATTTACCTTTAAATTGGTAAATGTCGTCATACTTATTGACTCCGGCATAACATCTGCAGTAAATTGGTGATTTCCAATAGATGTGGCAGTTAAACAAACGCCATTAACCGCTACAGAATCGCCAATTTTTAAATCGTCAAAAATTGTATTGCCACCGATTGTCAATAATAAGGATTGGGCACCCTTTTTAACGCTTACTATTTTGCCAACTTCTTCAACGATGCCTGTAAACATAAGAGCCCTCCCTTCCTAAACGATAGGATTCTATACGAATATTATTATCTAGTATTCGCGAACTAGCAAATTCGAGTGTAGGCGCCTCATGTAATGTAGCAAAACCGGTACCACCTACAGCAGCTGTACTATTCGCGCCTCCTATGACAAGATTGCCTATATAGGTAACAATTTTATCAAAGGCCAACGATTCAACAAAGGAACTGATAATGGTGGAACCACCTTCAACAAGCACTGATGTGTATTCTTGTTCCCCAAGATGTTCCAAACACGCTTGAATATCTATCTTCTTAATATCTATAGCTACATCAGTGGTACGTCCTTGACGCACCGATTTTGTTGGGAGTTCTCTACAATCGCTCCAACATTAGCCAAAGCAATTCTACGCTGCTCTGGACAACCTTTCGCTACATAAATGATAACCTTACGATTTGGTATCGTAAATACCTTTGCATCCGTTGGCGTACGCCCCTGACTATCCAGAATAATAATATCTGGCTGATGCACCTCTAATGTATTATCTATCGATACATCGTGTCTGTTGATAATTGCTTCATATAATTCATCTCTAGTGAGCCTACAATTAAGCAATGGATCATCAGCCAAAATAGTACCAATACCAACAAGCATCGCATCATGAGACGCTCGCAATATATGTCCGTCTTTACGGGAACTTTCATTCGTAATCCATTGAGATTGACCGGTGAAAGTAGCAATTTTACCATCTAGGGACATAGCACTTTTTATGGTTACAAACGGTTTATGTGTTTGAATAAATGTAAAAAAATGTTCATTCAACTGAATACATTCATCCACACATACATCTGTAGTTACCTCTATACCTGCATCTGTAAGAATTTGAATACCCTTACCAGCCACTAGTGGATTTGGATCGGTACTACCAATCACAACGCGAGCAATACCAGATTCTACGACACGCTTTGCACATGGCGGAGTCTTTCCATAATGAGCACAAGGCTCAAGGGTTACATATAAGGTAGCCCCCCTAGCATTGTCTCCCGCAACATCTAAAGCATGCACTTCCGCATGGGCCTCACCAGCCTTATGGTGATACCCTTCACCAACTATTGTATTATTTTTTACTACGACGGCACCAACCAAAGGATTGGGCGATGTATGTCCAGTTGCCATTTTCGCTAGAGAAATGGCACGCTTCATATATAGTTCGTCGTTCATCATAATACCTCAATAAAAAAAGGACTATAAACATAGTCCTTGGGTCATCATATATACACATACAAAATATATGTGCTATTGTCTTTTCTCATCCAGACTCTACTGTCGGTATCGGAATTGCACCGATTCATGCCATATGGCTCGCGGACTATAACCGCCGGTAAGGAATTTCACCTATCCCCAAAGACTTATCATATTAATTTATATGTTTATAGTACCACTTTTATGATACTTTCGCAAGATTATACATTTGTATATGAGAAAACTTATTAATATTCATCTCAATTATATAGCACTTTTAGAAATTGAACTAATTTTGTGATGTATACAATCCATTGTGATAAAAGTCACATAATATGTAATCATAAGATACTACTATTTATAGTATACAATGAATTATAATTTTTAAATAACATTGATTATCATATAGAGGTGATAATATGGCAAAAAAACGTATATCAGATGTACTCATAGAGGTATTAGCTAACGCAGGTATTGAAAGAATTTATGGTATTACTGGGGATAGTTTAAACTCAGTAAATGATAGTTTACGACGTAATGGTAAAATTAAATTTGAACATGTGCGCCACGAAGAATCTGCAGCCTTCGCTGCTGGTGCAGAGGCTCTATTAACAGGTAAATTAACAGTATGTGCCGGTAGTTCTGGACCTGGCAATCTTCATTTAATCAATGGTCTATTTGATTGTCATCGCAATCGTGTACCAGTGCTCGCTATTGCCTCTCATATTCCACAATCCGAAGTCGGTCTCAACTATTTCCAAGAAACACATCCAGAAAATTTATTTAAAGAGTGCTCTTGTTTCTGTGAACTCGTTTCTAATCCAAAGCAAATGCCTGAAATCCTATTCCGCGCCATGAATGCCGCAGTTGGCAATCGCGATGTAGCCGTAATCGTTCTACCTGGTGATGTGGCCGTTATGGAAACAGAAATTGATGAATTACCTACATGGCATGCGCCTAAATTGCCACGCATAATTCCTCAATCAGAGGATATTCTTGAAATGGTCCAACATATAAACAATGGCAAACGCATTACACTTTTCTGTGGTGCTGGTTGTGCCGGTGCTCATGACGAAGTGGTTGAACTTGCTGCTAAATTACAAGCCCCTGTTGTACATGCTTTCAGAGGCAAAGAATGGGTTGAGTGGGATAATCCTTATGATGTCGGCATGACAGGTTTGCTTGGTTATACATCCGGTTACCGTGCTATTGAGCAATGCGATACATTAATCATGCTAGGCACTGATTTCCCATATCGTCCATTCTATCCTGAAAATGCTACGGTAATTCAAGTAGACATCAATCCGTCCGCCCTTGGTGCACGCGTTCCATTAACACAAGGTATCATTGGTTCTGTAAAAGATACATTACACGAACTACTCCCTCACCTTACACAACGAGATGATACAGAATTCATCGATACCGTTCGTAAAGCATACACTAAATTCCGCAATGATTTGGATAGCTATGCCGCTGCTGAACCTGATGGCGTAGCAATTCACCCTCAATATTTCGTAAATCGCCTTAATAAATTGGCTGCTGATGACGCCATCTTTACATTCGATGTGGGCACGCCTGTTATCTGGACAGCACGCCATATCAAAACAAATGGCAAACGTCGTATCATTGGATCCTACAACCACGGTTCCATGGCCAATGCAATGATGCACGCAATAGGCGCTCAAAATGCATGTCCAAATCGCCAAGTTATCTCCCTATCTGGAGACGGCGGTTTCACAATGATGATGGGCGAAATGTTGTCATTAAAACAATTAAATCTTCCTGTGAAAGTATTCGTATTTAACAATGAAGAACTTAGCTTCATTGCCATGGAAATGAAAGCATCTGGTTACCTAGATTATGCTACAGACTTCGTGAATCCTGATTTTGGTAAACTTGCCGAAGCAGCTGGCATCAAAGGTATTAGCATTACAAACTCTAGCGAAGTAGATGAAAAAATCAAGGAAGCTCTAAACTATAATGAAGGTCCTGTTATTATCAATGTCCGTGTTGATAAACAAGAACTTGCTATGCCTCCAAAAATTGCATACCAACAAGCAAAAGGCTTTAGTAAATACTTGATCAACGCCATCCTTGATGGACGTGGTACAGAACTTAAAGAAATGGCTAAAACTAACTGGATGAAATATAAATCTTTGTACTAAAATCTGCCAAAATAATTAAACTGCAAAACTTTCAAAAAAAAAGGTGTCATCAAGCGATGACACCTTTTAATTTTAATTAAATCAACTGAGTTAGCCAAATAACGACATTTGTTCGTCTTCTGGCAAATCACCACAGCATCTTAGTTCTTTCATCGTTTCAATGATGGTAGCCGATACCTTACAACGACGTTGTAAGTCTTTTAACGATGTAAAAGGTTTTGCTTCTCGTTCTTCTACAATCGCATCAGCAACGGTTTCACCAAGGGAGTCAATGGCCAAGAATGGTGGTAATAGTGCGCCGTCCTTAATGCTAAATCGGCGAGCACCGGAATGTTGAATATCTACGTTAATAAAACGATAACCCCGTTGATACATTTCCATGGATACCTCTAAGGCAGACATCAAATCCTTTTCCTTAGGGCTGGCACCACGGTCAAGAGCTTTAATTCGATTAAATTCTTTCAATTGTGTATTCAAATCACCGGTCATGATTCGTAAATCAAAGGCTTTAGCACGAATCGAGAAATACGCTGCATAGAATGCCAACGGATGATATACCTTAAACCACGCTATGCGGAATGCCATCATAACGTAAGCAACTGCATGGGCACGCGGGAATAGATAGGATATCTTTTTACACGAATCAATAAACCATTCTGGAATATTGTTATCACGCATTTCTTGCTCGAAATCCGTAGTCGCTTGGCCTTGTTTATTTCTCTTTTCTATGCCCTTCCCTTTACGAACGTTCTCCATGACGAAGAAACTGTTTTTCTTATTCATACCACGATGAATCAAAAAGTTCATTACGTCGTCACGTGTAGAGATAGCTTCGTTCAATTTACAAGTACCATTCTTAATTAGATCTTGTGCATTATCTAGCCATACATTCGTACCGTGGGAGAAACCAGAAATGCGAACTAAATCAGAGAATGTTTGAGGTCTAGAATCTTCTAACATGCCCCGTACAAATTTCGTACCACATTCCGGTACGGCAAGGCTAGCTACTTGGTCCCCTTGCAATTGTTCAGGCGTTAATCCAATACCCTCTGTTGAAGAAAATAGACTTAGCGTTCTAGGATCATCAAAAGGAATTGTTTTTGCATCGATACCGGTCAAGTCCTCCAACATACGAATAATCGTCGGATCATCATGGCCCAGAATATCGAGTTTTTGTCATACGTCCTTCAATAGAGTGATAGTCAAAGTGAGTGGTTAATACGCCACTCTTTTTTTGTTGGCCGGATGCTGAATCGGTGTAAAATGATGCACATCCATATCACGAGGACAAACCATGATACCACCCGGATGTTGGCCTGTCGTATTTTTTACATTTGTAAAACCTTTTGCAAGGTGCTCAAGGAATCCACTGCGAGCCTGAATATTTCTTAATTCTGCATACTTCTTTACATAACCAAAAGCAGTCTTATCTGCAATAGTACCTATCGTACCAGCCTTAAATACATTGTCACGACCGAACAATTCTTCTGTGTACTTATGAGCCTTCGCTTGGTAGTCACCAGAGAAATTCAAATCGATATCTGGAACCTTATCGCCTTCGAAACCAAGGAAGATAGCAAACGGAATGTCATGACCATTCGTTTGTAATGGATGACCGCAATTAGGACAGTCACGACGCGGTAAATCGAATCCACCGGCGTATTCACCATTTTCATAAAATTCCGACCACTTACATTCAGGACAAATATAATGCGGTGGCAATGGATTAACTTCCGTAATCTCAGACATGGTAGCAGCAAAGGACGAACCTACAGAACCACGAGAACCTACGAGGTACCCATCATCTAGTGATTTTTTTACCAGCTTATGAGCGATATAGTAAAGCACGCCATAACCATTGCTGATGATACAATCGAGTTCATAATCTAGGCGTTCCTGTACAACACGAGGCAATGGATCACCATAAATCTTTTTCGCATTTACATAACACATTTCTATGAAAGCTTCATCGGCCCCTTCGATTTTAGGTGAATATGTACCATCTGGTACTGGCTTAATATCTTCAATACTATCGTTGATGGCCCGTGTATTCGCTACAACAACCTCATAGGCCTTTTCTTCACTTAAATAAGGGAATGATGCCAGCATTTCATCAGTTGTACGCAAGTGTAAATCCGGTTGTTCATCCGCATCAGGGAACCCACAAGCGGTTAACATAATTTCGCGATAAATCTTTTCTTCTGGTGTTAAATAATGAACGTCACAGGTGGCACATACGCGTTTATTGAGGGCTTCGCCCAATTCAATAACCGTCTTATTCATATCGATCAGAGCTTGTTCATCTGGCACGATACCCTTGCGAATTAAGAATGTATTGTTGGTATGTGGTTGAATTTCAAGGTAATCATAGAATGATGCAATCGTTAATAGCTCTTCTTTGGAGGAACCTTTAACAATAGCCTGCATCAATTCACCTGCTTCACAGGCAGACCCTATGAGAATACCTTCACGATGTTCTTCAATGATAGAACGAGGCAAACGAGGTCTCCGTTTATAGTATTCCAAATGGGATATGGAAATCATTTTATACAGATTACGTAAGCCCACCATGTTTTGAGCTAACAAAATAATGTGATAACGAGGCGCCTCGTCTTTTCGTTTTACAACGTCTAAGGATAATTCCTTTTCTAAATCCGCATCATCAACAAGATACCCTTCAACGCCATAAATAACCTTAACACCAAGTTCTTTACCAAGTGCTTGTGCTTCAGGAAAGGCTTGTACAACACCATGGTCCGTAATAGCAACCGCAGGATGGCCCCATTTTTTGACAGTTTTAAATAAATCCTTAATCGATACGAGTGCATCTTTATCACTCATCTTAGTATGGAGATGAAGCTCAACACGAGAATCTGGTCTGTCCTCTGTCCGTTCATTTGTATTGTCTTCTTCGATAGCTTCGATACTACGTATAGATAAAATATAGTCCTTATCAAATCGATCATCAAAGTTGACACTACCTTGAACACGCACCTTTTGCAATTTCTTTAATTGCTTTAATAAGGCATCCCCTTCTTCTGGACTATTCGTAAATTTGATAAACTTCATACTGTTCGTATCATCTACGATACTGCCATTTACGATACTTTTACCAGTCCTAGTATCGCGTTTATCAAGGCCAACGAATACACCTTCAAAAATGACACTTGGTGTTTCTACGGTGCCCATAATACTGGAGGTCGTGCCCTCAATGCGCGAGCCTAAAATCATACCCTCATCAGTTGGTGCATCCTTAGGCGCACGTTGTGGATATTTCTTACCACCTTTGTGTTGATGTCCGCTATTAGCTGAAGATGTAGATGATGAGCTACTAGATACAGATGGATTTCTTGTAGTTACAGACTCATACGATGTGGGGTCTGGATTAAAATAGTCCAATTCCACCGCATCCATAAATGGCACAAACTCATCTGTATAATCAATTTCATCTGCATAATCAATTTCGTCATCATTGTTGCCAGCAAAAGATTTCCCCGTTCTGGCATGTTTTCTTCCTCTAATTTCTGACGATGCGCTTCAACATCTTCAATAAATTCACCTACACCACAACCACCGGCATAGTAGTATGGTGCAAATTCTTCATCATCGTCATCTACCTTCCACGCAAAGCAGCAAGATGTAGTTGCATTGGTAGGAATAGTATCAAAGGAAATATTTTTCTCCTTATACCAAGCAGCTAATCGTTCTTGTAATGACACTAATGTTTTAAATGCTGAATCTGCTGCTTGTATGGTTACCTGTTTATCATCACAATTCACATAGAAAGCAGGTTTACTATTCTGTTTTGGTACTACTCGATAACGTACTTTCATTTTTATCCCTTATACCCACAATAGGTCAAACATAAATCCCTAAATCGCCACATATCCCCTTTGCTTGTGCGACTATCTAATATTACCTCATATAATCCTTTTAAGAGTGCTTTTAAAGCCTTTATAGAAATACGAGAACTTGCTTCATAGGCCAGTTTTATAGGGTACGGCTTATAAGAGGCCCCATTTTCTTTACAAAAATGTTCTACCTGTTTAGCTGTCATACCTGCAGCACGACATTCGCTTACCAATAATTGGAGCCGCAACTGTCCTTCGATATAGCCCATAGCGCGATCGATTTCTTTATAGCTAAACATAAACGGAAATAATTCTAATAAGGTATTCACATCTTGTTTTTAATAAAGCTTCTTTAAAGGTAAAAGATATTTTTTAGCTCCATAATTACTGCTATGTTCCATTAAAAAGGATCTATCAATTTTCTTATGATTACCTAATAACAGAAAATATCGATCAAACTCGGTACGCATAAACGCAACCGGCACATCTTGCCATAACTCCAATAGATGAGATAGATAGTCGTGCCCATCAGGCGTCAGCGTATATCCATTAGAGGTGCAATACTGACGAATCCACATCAATAAATCGTCACCTTCTAATCGCTTACATTCCTTATTAGGAATAGATTCTAATATCTTTTTATTTTGTTTTAATCGTTTATCCACCATATCGTGATAGATAATAAGTACTGGATTATCACCGGTATAATTCATCAGTAACTCGGCCAGTGCATCCCATTCTTGACTCTCTTTTTGGCCTGCTTTTTTCAAGATAGGTAGATTGATAAGACAAAATACCTTGGCATCGCCAAATAATGAATCCTCCATCAATTGTTCTGATATTTTGGAAGGACCTGCTTCATCATGCAATACGCGCACATCTAAATTTTTATGAGATAAGAAAAACTTTTGCTTCTCTTCTTCTATGAGTTGTGGTTCATTACCATAGATTAGATATACTTGATTCATCGCCAGTCCTCCTTTCATAATCGATAGTCCGGAATATATTGATATCCCCATAAATGAACATATTCTGCATCGGGATCAATGTCTCGCATCGCTCCGCGCGGCATACTAACAAGTATAGAATGTTTAGGATTTAATGCTAATATTTGCTTTACCATATACGATTGAGATGTAATCAAAATAGTGTTCCTCATATCATTTAATTGTAGTTTTTTTTCACCATTTTGTCTATTATAGACCATCACAGACGCTATATCATTTTTGTATAAAACAGTATTTTTGCCCGTCGATTGAAATCGTTGAACATGAGCATTTTTTAATGGAATACCAAAACTTTGGAGTCCATTTCTTACGCGAATTTCACTAGCTTTCATAGGTATAGCATCAGGCGTATCAATATATACCATAGCCGTTTTTTCATAAGGCTTAACAATGAGGAATGCATTGACTGTTTCATAGGTACAATATGCAAAATCGTTTCATTCCTATATAAGATGCCACTATAAGCTATAGCAATTATACCGATTCCCATAAGTACAATTCCTTTTGTGAAAGTTCTAAATCTAAGCTTTAATGAAACTAGGTTAATATATAGTAATCCAACACATCCATAGTATAACACCCCCAATGTGGCAGAAATGGTACCTATCCACCATAGACATATAGAACTGTTAGCGAGATGCGCATTTGCATATAAACAGATAGTTAATATCCAGTCGATTACGTTCCACACCATACCTATTGGTATAAGTAAGGATATTATGGTACAACCAAATAACATAACAATAGCTATATCAAGTAAAGGTGTAATAATAATAGCTGCAAAAAGACTTGCTAAACTCAAATAGTGAAAGTAATAGAGCTGGAACGGTATCAATAAAAGTTGTGCACTGATGCAGAGTACGAGTGGAGCTTTCACAACCGGTGGCAATACTGTGATCCATCGATATAATGGCATGCCAAATAATAAGAGCCCATAGGTAGCTCCAAAGGATAGTTGAAAGCTCACATCTAATAACAGTAGTGGGTCATACAGTAAAAATAGTATGGCTGTAATTGCTAAACCTTGTTTTGCCGTATACATGCGCCCCTTTATATACGCTAAAGCAAGCCATATGCCCATGATGGTTGAACGCACCACAGGCGCACTAAGTCCAACTAGAATACAATAGAAAACTGACAATACAATACCACCAATCATGGCATACCGTTTTTTGATGGTACATAATCTACAAATTACATATACAATTGAAAATAATAGCGCAATATGAGATCCCGAAATAGATAGAATATGAATAATACCTGTATATCCAAATTGCCGCAATACATCTTCGCCCAATTCGCCATAATGGCCGCCTAGAACTAAAGAAACACCAAGCCATTTAGTCTTATCAGATAGGTATCTCTGCATCAACGTTTCAACAGTACTACGCATATGTCCAATTATGTGAAGATACTGTTGATAGTATCCTATATATGAGACTAACTTATACGGCTGTAACGTATGTATATCTACTATCTTATACGTCCCCTCAAATATAGATGCCATTTCTTCATTACGGATGGCCTTATTTCTTCTATCAATGGTCCCCCGTTCTTCTGTTAAATACAATTTCTTAGGTGTGCCATTGACGATGATGGTGTCCCCCATATAAATAGGCGATGATTTCTCTTCAATGGTTACCTTGATATGACCATCCGCCTTAATATGAAGGCCTTTTGCCGTATCCTTATGTGGCTCTAATCCAAGCAACATCGCACTGAAGGTTTTATATTTCTTTTCTTCAATTACCGTTGTCTCTACAGGAGAATCCACAAGTAAAGCATACTCTCCTTCTTGTGATATATAAAATTTTGTATGCCCCACATAATGATTAATTTCACGATTAACATGTATATAAGTTGCAATACCTAAGCCACAGGATAATAAAATAGTTACTAGGATATATGTACACGACAAAGGTGTATATAATCTATACCGTATGATAGATTTTTATAAAGGTATATAGTAAATATACAATTGCTCCCAAAATGCAGTACCAACTTGTATCGAGTAATACATAGTGCGTACTATAGGCATATAAACTGCCAAGAATAATACCACTCAATATACAATGAGCCATCTCGGAATAGGTAATTAGCATATTCAAGGTCAAATACATAGGCAATTTAGACCGTAATTCTGTCCCGTATCTTCTTAAATAATCCATCACCGATACCCTTTACATGCTTAATATCCTCTATGGATGTAAAAGCTCCCTTGCTTTGACGATATTCTTCAATACGCTTAGCCATGGTAGGACCAATTCCTGGTAACGCATCCAATTCCTTTACACTAGCTGTATTGATATTTATTTTCTGATTTCTTAATAATGCTTCAGGATTTCCGTGAAAGTTAAATTTGATATGAACATGTTGCCCTCCTTGAACAGTTTCTGCTAAATTAATGGCTTCTACATCTGCGTAAGGCAGTGCTCCACCAGCCCCTTTTATAACATCGCCAACTGTAGAAACTGATGATAACTTATACAGTCCCGGTGACTGAATGGCACCCGTTACATATACGATGATATCTTTTCCATCTGTGTTTGACGTTATTTTACCGTCACTCAACTCAAGATTAGAATCTACCTCTTTTTTAGTATTTTCTTTTGACATATCTGCCGCTAATACAGATGAATCTGGCATTATAGTGCTTCCTTCTGTTATAATAGGCCATAGGAAATAAATTCCTACTAAAATACACAGGATTATTACAATCCACTTATGCGACATAATCATTTGTCTCATATGGTCACCTCCTACTGTAAGAGTTTCCATATAAGAAAATTAACTCCTACTTGTGACTCTATTAGTCACATAAGCAGGAGTTTTTAAATCTATGTCGAATATAAGGGCATACTTTCACAGTATTGCCCTATACCTAATGTTAAGGAGTATATAATGAATCAAGAATTATTGCGTAAATACGCCCGTACTTTATTGCAGTCTGGCGTTAATTTACAAGAAAAGCAAACACTCATCGTATCTGTAGATGTAGACAATAAAGATTTTGCTGTCATCGTTACAGAAGAAGCCTATCAACTAGGTGTTAAAGAGGTAATCATCAACTGGCGTCACACCCCAATTACACGTCAACGCTTATTACATGCTGACTCTTCTGTATTGGAAACACCTGCTAAATGGATTCCTGTTTATTACGAACAATATGTAGAGGAAAAGGCAGCCTTCTTATCTCTTATCAGTGCCAATCCAAAAGCGTTAGCAGGCATTCCTACAGAGCGCATTAGCCTAAACTCACGCAATCTCAACAAGGTCCTATCCTTCTACCATACAGCCATCATGAACTCATCCGTAACATGGTGTGTAGCCGCTGTGCCAACAGTGCTTTGGGCTGAACTTCTTGGCTATGAAGGATCAGATGAAGAAAAACTCAACCAACTCTGGCTTACATTACTAAAGTTATGTCGTCTCAATGATGTAGAGGCAAAAGAAACATATGCGCATCACATGGCTAAGCTACGCCATCGTCGCGAAGCATTAAACGCTCTTGATTTGAAAGCATTGCGATACACATGTGAAAATGGCACAGATTTACTTCTCGAATTACCAGAAGACCATATTTGGCAAGGTGGCGAAGAGTTCTCCAAAGAGGGTATCAAATTCAATGCCAATATACCTACAGAAGAGGTGTTCTGTGCACCTCAATGGAATGGTGTAAATGGTAAAGTAGTTAGTACAAAACCACTTATCTACCAAGGCAATCCTATTTCTAACTTCTCCTTTACCTTTGAAAACGGTAAAATTGTTGATTACACGGCTGAAGAAGGGATTAGATATTCTTAAAGAACTCATCGAAACAGACGAAGGATCTCAATATCTTGGTGAAGTAGCCCTCGTGGATCACTATAGCCCTATTAGCCAATCCAATAGAATTTACTATGAAACATTATTTGACGAAAATGCATCCTGCCATTTAGCAATCGGTGCAGCCTATCCAACATGTTTAAAAAATAGCGATGATTTATCGGAAGAAGAACTCAAAGCACGTGGTCTCAATCATTCCCTTGCTCATGTGGACTTTATGATTGGTCACGAAAAAATGAATATTAAAGGCATTACAAAAGACGGCCAACAAGTAGATATCATGATCGACGGCCGCTTATTGGTATAACAGCTTAAATAAAATGGGATAGCATGTCCTACGAAGCGACTTTGGCCCTGCGGAGGCCGAAGGCCGGAGTCAGACCCGGCCGGTGGAGCTTGCGGAGGATGTGCTATCCCATTCAATATTACAGTGTTATTTCCAGTACGCGACCCGTCGATTGATATTCAATAATATCTACACCGGCCGTCTTTAGCATACGTTTTGAAGCCTTAACCTCTTTAGTATCTTTGTACAAATCATCTCGATAAATAACGGCCTTTATGCCGCTTTGAATGATAGCCTTTGCACATTCATTACAAGGAATAGTGTTACATAAATCTTAGACCCTTCTAAAGAACCACCGCGATAATTTAAAATCGCATTTAATTCACTATGAACGGTATAGAAAGTATTTATTATCATCTGCCGTATCCCGTTCCCATGTGAAATCATCATCACTACAATTTAAGGGCATGCCATTATAACCGATGGATAAGATTTTATTATCATTGCTGACGATACAGGCCCCCACTTGTGTATTAGGATCTTTGGATCGTTGCGCTGCCAAAATAGCAACGCCCATAAAGTATTCGTCCCAAGAAATATAATTGCTACGTTTTGCCATAATTACCTCTCTAGATAATAAAACCCCCTTCTACCTATGTAGTTGGGGGCTTTTCATTATATTAACAAATCATATATAAAAATATTATTTTACAACGATATTCACAAGTTTACCTGGTACGTTGATAACCTTAACGATTTGTTTACCTTCTGTAAATTCTTGAACACGGCTAGATTCTTTAGCCAATGTTTCCAATTCTTCTTTCGTAATATTCACAGAAACAGTTAATTTATCACGAACCTTACCATTAACTTGGAGAACCACTTCTACTTCATCCACTTCAAGAGCAGATTCTTCGTATGTAGGCCAATTCATTGTATGAACAGATTCAGTTTCACCAAGTTCGTGCCACAATTCTTCTGTCATATGAGGTACGAATGGCGCTAATAACAACACGAGATTATGTGTTAATTCATTAGCAAGATCTGCATTTACAGCTTCAACTTTATCCTTGTGTGCATACATAGCATTTACAAGTTCCATTATAGCACTAATAGCCGTATTAAAGTTAAAGCTATTGTCTAAGTCTTCTGTAACCTTTTTAATTACACGATGTAATTCACGACGTAATGCCACTTCGTCTTTTGTAAGGTCACCCTGTAAGATTTTCTTTTGCTGCTTGGTCATACGCATCAACAATACGCCATACGCGACCTAAGAAACGATAGGAACCTTCAACACCTTGGTCACTCCAATCAAGATCGCGGTCAACTGGTGCTGCGAACAAAATGAATAGACGAGCAGTATCAGCACCATACTTATTGATAATTTCTTCTGGAGAAACCACATTGCCTTTAGATTTAGACATCTTGCTGCCTTCTTTAAGTACCATACCTTGTGTCAAAAGACCACGGAATGGTTCGTTAGCTTCGATGAGGCCTAAATCATGAATAACTTTCACAAAGAAACGAGAGTATAACAAGTGCAAGATAGCATGTTCAATACCACCGATGTATTGGTCAACATTCATCCAGTAGTTAGCAATTTTGGAATCGAATGGTGCTTTATCGTTCAATGCGTCAGTGTAACGCAAGAAGTACCAAGATGAATCGATGAATGTATCCATAGTATCTGTTTCACGACGCGCAGGACCACCACATTTAGGGCACGTAGCATGCATAAAGCTTTCAGATGTAGCCAATGGAGAAACGGCACCAGATTCGAATTGAACGTCTTCAGGGAGAAGAACTGGCAATTCTTCGTAAGGTACGAGTTGTTCACCACAGTTGTCGCAATAAACAACAGGAATTGGCACGCCCCAATAACGTTGACGAGAAATCAGCCAATCGCGAAGACGGAAATTAGTTTTACCTTCCCCAAGACCACGTTCATGAAGAGCAGCCGTAATATTTTTACGAGCCTCTGCAGAAGTTTGACCATCAAATTCGCCAGAGTTTACCAATACACCATCTTCGTGATTAGATTCGACCCATGTATCAAAATTATATGTTTCACCTTCGTGAGCTACTACTGGTTTAATAGGTAAATCATATTTATGAGCAAATTCCCAGTCCCGTTCATCATGTGCAGGAGAACCCATAACGGCACCAGTACCATAATCTACGAGAACATAGTTAGCAATCCAAATTGGCACTTGTTCGCCAGACATAGGGTTTACTGCATAAGAACCAGTAAACATACCTTCCTTAGGAGCCTCAGTAGAGGTGCGGTCAATATCACTCATATTACGCATACGAGTAATAAAAGCTTCAAGTTCAGCTTTATTAGGTGCATTCTCGATAAGGCGTTCCACATAAGGATGTTCAGGTGCCAATACAACATAGCTTACACCATAGATTGTATCTACCCGTGTAGTATAAACGGATACGCGCTCATTAATAGAAGGTACATCAAAGGAGAATTCTGTACCTTCAGAACGACCAATCCAGTTTTTTTGCATCAATTTAACGCGTTGTGGCCAGCCATCAAGGGTATCGAGATCATCCAATAAGCGATCTGCATATTCAGTGATGCGGAGGAACCATTGGGATAAATCCTTTTTCTCTACAGGATTATCACAACGCCAGCAAAGACCATCAATAACTTGTTCGTTAGCTAATACAGTGTGGCAAGTTTCACACCAGTTTACTTTAGCTTCTTTTTTATAAGCTAAACCTTTTTTATAGAATTGTTCGAAGAACCATTGTGTCCATTTATAGTAATCTTCTTTACATGTGGCAACTTCACGGTCCCAATCATAGGAAAGGCCCAATGCTTTTTGTTGCTTTTTCATGTTCTCAATATTATCAAGAGTCCATGTTTTAGGTGCAATACCATGTTTAATAGCTGCATTTTCTGCAGGCATACCAAAGGAATCCCAGCCCATTGGATGCAATACATTAAAACCATTCATTTTCTTAAAACGCGCTACTACGTCGCCGATGGAATAGTTGCGCACATGGCCCATATGCAAATTGCCAGATGGATATGGGAACATTTCTAATGCATAGTATTTCTCTTTACTTTCGTCATATTCAGTTTTAAAAGTATGGTTCTCATCCCAGTACTTTTGCCACTTTTTCTCAATATCTTGGGCTACATATTTTTCGTTCATGTAGGTGCCTCCTCAAATCTGTTTGTGATTCTAATTAATAGTATTATTGTACTACTTCGTACCATAAACCGTCAATTTATCTACTTTTTTACTACTTGAACAGCGGGAACGATAGACGCTATATCATTATCAACCTTTTGCTTTTCATTCACAGTCTTAGCATTCGCTTTTGTACGTTCTTTAGATGCTTTAGCTTCGGCTTTCGCCTTTTCTTTTGCAGCTTTAGCTTCTGCTTTTGCCTTCTCCTTAGCTGCTTTAGCTTCTGCTTTCGCCTTTTCTTTAGCTGCTTTTTCAAGAGCCTTACGTTCAGCCTTTGTTAATGGTTTTTCAATAACAGGCTTAGGAGCTTCAACAACTGGTGCTGTGTTAGGTGTACCTTTACCTAAATCAACGCCTTGAATCATTGTAATCGTATTATCATCTTCAAAGCCTTTACGCCATGCAGCAAAGCCGGCCAATTGTAATTCTTTCACTAGGTTTAATTTATATCCTAAGGATTTATTATCTTCAAACCAAATCTTATCGGTACCACTAGTTGTTGGAATAGCTGCATAATAAGATTTTAACGTATCATTCCAAATAATATTCGATGCGTGATTTGTAAAATAAGATGATTCATTTTTAATGGCCAATGTTTCACCCCGTGCCACACCGCCTGATTCATGCCAAATGCGAGTGTAAAACGGTATGCCAAGAACTAACTTATGACTTGGTACTTCATGCGTCATTTTTTCAGTATGTTCTCGAACCCAAGGATAACTCGCTACAGGTCCTGCAATAGTACTTTTAGCCCAAGTTTCATCATAGGCCATTAATACGACATAATCTACACTGTTAGCGAAGGACTTACGGTCATATACAAGAGACCAATTTGGACTATTGGAATACCCGGTTACATCAACGGAGGATTGAATATTATACTTGTGTAATTCATCTGCTAAATAAGCTACGAACTTCGTCAATCTATCTCTATCAGCATAGTCTACATTTTCAAAATCAAAATTATAACCACTAAAACCATAAATATAGGCATAATGAATTAAATTTTTGAGCATATTTTTTCCACAATGCTTCATCTGCTAAAATACCGCTTGTAAAGCCTGGATCAAAACGATTGGTAATGAGAGGCCACACGTGATAACCATTAGTTTTATAGACTTTCACATAATCAATATCAATATTAGGACTCGATTCCAATCCTAAACTATGCAATTTAAACCAACTAGGAGAAATAATATTATCTCCACTAGCATTTAGTTTTTCTGCATATGGTGCCCCTTGATTAGGCCATGGGTCAAAAACCCAAGACAATGGTCCTTGAACAGGTTTATTCTGTAATACCTGCATGGTTTCTGGTGCCGGAGAAACTTGTAGTTGACCATCATTTTTAGTATAGGTTACACCTATCAGTGGTGTTGTTCCTCTAAATCGACGTACTCCATACCATTTCGTTTTGTAATGGGTAATTTTACAGGCTCCCCAACTGCTTTTAGGATTCATTGTAATGGTCGTACCATTGAGTTCTAATTGTGGTACGTAGATTGTATAAGACGTCTTATATTGATTCGCCTCATAATTTCGATTCGTCGTATTCAAATATTGTTGTAATGGTACTAGCACCTCTGCTTTCACCGTATTACCTGAGATACTAGATAATACTGCTGCCGCCAAGGTAGTAACCATAGCAAATTTACGTAGCATGGAAATCTCCTATTATATATACTTAATTGCTCCTGTTTACATAACAATTTCTATATTATATCATACATATATTGAGTAATATAAATTTATGCTCTTTTGAAAGCATAATTCATAAAACATAAAGGAGTTATTATGCATCAATATTTATTTTTTATAGGGGATTTTCCGATTAGAGCCTATGGTGTTATGCTTGCACTGGCAATTATTAGCGGTGCTTCTGTTGCTTATTTTCTACTCAAAAAGGATGGTCGCGGTTGGCATGAACATATCATCGATTTTTCTATTACCGTTGCCATTGCAGGACTTATTGGAGCCCGTTTATGGGATGTATTTTTCTTTGACTGGCATTACTATTCTAATCATCTCCTAGAGATACCTTATGTATGGCAAGGTGGTATGGCCATTCAAGGCGGTGTTGTATTCGGTACACTGGCCGGTTTTTGGTTTGTAAAAAAACACAATATCGATGCTTGGGCCTTTGCCGATGTATTTGCACCTGCCCTTATCTTAGCCCAATCGGTAGGGCGTATGGCCAATCTATTTAATGGCGACGCCTTTGGTCATCCTACAGGCGGTAATTTTGGGATTCTCTATCCTGAAAGTACCCTTGCGTACCGCACCTATGGTAATCAACCATTATGGCCTGCAGAAATTTGGGAGGGTCAAATCGATATTCTTATCTTTGTAGCCTTATTACTGTTTAGTTCTTTTAAACATGCTAAGGGACAAGTATTCGTTCTATACGCTATTTTATATTCCGCAGCACGTTTCTTCTTAGAATTCTTACGCGGTGACTATGTCAATCTTACGATGGGATTAAAATCTGCACAAATGACTAGCCTCATCGTTATGATTGTAGGTGTGTGCGTATTTATCTACTTTGGATATCTCGATCAAAAAACAACAAGCCTTAACTGAGGCTAATGAAGCAGCTATCGAATCACCAACAAAACAAAAAAAACGAAAATAATAAAATCCTTCATTCACGGTTTTCCATGAATGAAGGATTTTTTATATGTATACAGTTATATAGTCATCAAAAGTGAATAACCTAAAATCAAAAACAAGCGATTATAATTGTTCTTGAACCTTTAATACTTCAAGCTCTTCTAAGGCACGATTAGCAATAAGAGCATTCTTCTCTTTTTTCTTACGAATCCGTTGTGGCCAAGATTCCATGATACCAAAGTTGACATTCATTGGTTGGAAATTTGAACCTTCGTAACCAGAAATATAGTGGCTTAGTGAACCAATAGCTGTAGTCTTAGGGAAGTTAATAAATTCTTTTTCCTTAAGATATCGTGTTACCTGTAAGCCTACCATGAGACCTGATGCGGCTGATTCAAGATACCCTTCTACACCAGTCATCTGACCTGCAAAGAATAAACGAGTATCTGACTTCAATTGAAATGCATGATTTAACAACTCAGGGGAATTGATATAGGTATTGCGATGCATCACACCATACCGAATAAATTCAGCATTTCAAGGCCAGGAATTAGACCGAATACGCGTTTTTGCTCGCCCCATTTTAAATGGGTTTGGAAACCCACGAGGTTGAACATGGTGCCCTCTTTATTTTCCTTACGCAATTGGACAACTGCATAAGATTCTTCATTAGTCCGTTTATCTACAAGGCCTACTGGCTTTAGTGGACCATAACGCAATGTATCTTCTCCGCGAGAGGCCATAATTTCCACAGGCATACAACCTTCAAAATAGATTTCTTTTTCAAAATCCTTCGGCTCTACCGCCTCAGCATGGGTCAATTCGTGCCAAAATTGCTTATATTCCACTTCACTCATAGGGCAGTTAAGATAATCTGCATCACCTTTATCATAGCGAGACGCTGCAAATACCTTATCATAATTAAGAGATTCTGCCGTTACAATCGGAGCTGCTGCATCATAGAAGTAAAAGCCTGTATTACCTGTTAACTCTCTAATTGCATCACCAAGAGCCTCTGAAGTTAGTGGTCCAGATGCAAAGATGACAGTTCCCCTCCGTAGGAATCGTAGTCACCTCTTCATGATGGACAGTAATATTAGGATGACTCTTAATCTTTTCAGTTACCATAGTACTAAATAGATGACGGTCAACCGCTAAGGCACCACCAGCTGGTACAGCCGTTGCATCTGCACATTCCATAATTAACGAGCCTAAACGACGCATTTCTTCCTTTAAGAGACCTACAGCATTCTCAATATTACCAGCGCGCAAGGAATTGCTACAAACTAATTCTGCAAATTGATCCGTTTGATGCGCTGGAGAACTCTTAACGGGACGCATTTCATATAAATCGACGGCAACACCACGATTGGCTAGTTGCCATGCTGCTTCAGAGCCAGCTAAACCGGCCCCTATAACAGTAACTTTATGTTCACTCACTCTTTGTATCCTCTTCTTTCTTTACTGCATCATCGGTCTTTTTCTTTCTCGTTTTTTTAGGCGGTCTAGTCGGACAAGTTTCATTAGAGCAGAATTTTTTCGTTGATCCATTTTTATAGGTTTTTTCAACGATAATGCTACCACAGGTGTCGCAGAACTCATGAGTAGGCTTATCCCATAATGTAAAATCACATTGTGGGTATCGATTACAACCATAGAAAACACGGCCCCGTTTAGATTTACGCTCTACAATATCTCCTTCACCACATTTAGGGCAAGCAACGCCTGTGCTAACAGTGATAGGCTTTGTATTCTTACAATCTGGAAAAATTAGAACATGCTAAAAATTTACCATAACGTCCAAATTTGTAGACCATCGGATGACCGCATAATTCACAGTTTTCATCACTTTCCATGGAGGCGATTTGAATCTTATCTACATCGCTAGCATCATCTAACTCTTGTTTAAAGATATCATAGAAATTAGATAGTACCTTCACATATGTATCTTTACCATTGGCAATGGCATCAAGTTCTTCTTCTAGCTCTGCTGTAAAACCAGTATTGATGATTTTTTCAAAATAGTTTACCAAGAAATCGACAACTACAAACCCTAATTCTGTAGGAATGAATTGTTTATTATTCATTTCAACATAGTTGCGACTAACAATGGTATCTAGAATTGGCGCATATGTACTAGGGCGACCAATACCTAATTCTTCTAGTGTCTTGATTAGACTTGCCTCAGAATACCTAGCAGGTGGTTGCGTAAAATGTTGCTCTGGATCAATGAGCACAGTTTCTACCACATCAGATTTCTTCAATGCTGGTAGTTGAGGTGTGTCCTCTTTTTTGCTATCCTCGTAAACCGCGCTAAAGCCTGGGAATAGTATGCGTGAGCCAGTGGCCTTAAATGTATAAGCATCGTCGATATCTAGCTCAATCGTAGTAGATTCATTTTGTTGTGGTGCCATTTGGCTAGCCATAAAACGATTCCAAATTAAGGTATAGAGCTTTAATTCATCACGACTTACAAAGGGTTCTACCATCTTAGGTGTCAATTCCAGAGATGTTGGACGAATGGCTTCATGAGCATCTTGAGCAGAATCCTTTTTACCATATACATTCGGTTTAGCAGGGCAATAATCATCACCATAGGTTCTTTTTAATATAGTCTCTTGCTTGTTCCTGCATATCTTTAGAGATACGTGTAGAGTCTGTACGCATATAAGTAATAAGACCTACATGGCATAAGAACCAATTTCCAAACCTTCGTATAAATGTTGAGCAATCATCATCGTCCGTTTTGCACCAAAATTGAGTTTTCGAACACCATCTTGTTGCAAGGTGGACGTTGTGAAAGGCGGTGCTGCTTTACGGCTTCGTTTACTTTTCTTAACGGAGGTAACCGTAGCCTCTTGATCTGCAATTGCTTTTTTTATAGCCAATGCATCTGCTTCACAAGTAATATCGAGCTTATCCCCTTTTACATGTGTTAATTCAGCGGAAAATTCTTCATTTCCTTTCGTTTTAAATCGACCTTCAATAGACCAATATTCTTGTGGTACAAAGGCTTCTATTTCACGTTCACGTTCACAGATGAGACGCACAGCTACGGATTGAACACGTCCGGCACTCAGGCCTTTACAAACCTTTTTCCATAATAAGGGACTTAATTTGTAACCTACAATACGGTCTAACACACGACGAGCTTGTTGTGCGTCAACCATGTTCATATCTACTGTACGTGGATGTTGTAAGGCCTCCGCTACAGCAGTTTTAGTAATCTCATTAAATGTAATACGACAATTGGACGTAGTATCTACATTAAGAATATATGCTAAATGCCAAGAAATCGCTTCCCCTTCGCGGTCCGGGTCAGTTGCGAGCAATACAGCACTACTTTCATCAGCATGGGCGACTAAATCATCGATAACCTTTTTACGCGCTACAAGATTACTATATCTTGGCGTAAAATCATGATCAATATCGATGCCCATTTGAGATTTTGGCAAATCACGAAGATGGCCCATACTAGCTTTTACAATGTAATTAGGACCTAGAAATTTTTCTATTGTTTTAGATTTAGCTGGTGATTCCACGATGACAAGTACTTTGCCATCAGGATTATATACCCGTGGTTGTCTTTGCTCTGGTGGTATCGATGTGGCCACGATAGATTTATCGCGTACAATCCCAACAGGGGTTAACGCTTCTTTGGCTACCTTTTTCTTAACCGTAGCCTTTTTCTTTTTTGTTTCTTGTTTTGGTTCTTTAGGTTCCCCAATAACGATAGATCGTTTAATGGACAAGTATATCACTCCCGATAAGGTTAATATAGCCCTTAGAATGAACCTTTTCTATCATATGTTTCATTTCAAGGTCTAATAAAATGCTTTGTAATCGTTGCAATGGAATATGTGTTTCTTTAATCAAATCCCCTACACTAATACTTTGATCTGTAGGAATTTTACTCAAAACAACCTCCCATTCTAACTTAAAGCTTAACACATCGGACCCTTGCGTATCAACTGCACGCGGTTTTAGCTCATAATCATCTATTATATCTTGTGCTTTGGTCAAAACATTAGCGCCTTGACGCATGAGCCAGTGATTCCCTTCGGCTACATTACTCAAAATACTACCTGGCACGACATAAATCTCACGTCCTTCATTGGCCGCCATATCTGCTGTTATTAGTGAACCGCTACTTGCCTTTGCTTCTACTACGATGATAATTTGTGAAAGTCCGCTTATGATGCGATTTCTTGCAGGGAAATGTACGCTAGATGGTGGTGTACCAGGAGGATATTCCGATAATAAAAGGCCATTATGTTTAAGTACCGTATCAAACAATCGTTTATTTTCTGGAGGATATACTATATCTAAACCACATCCCATAACTACTATCACTTGACCATTAGCTGCCAAAGGCACCTTCATGACTGTGGCTATCTATACCTCTTGCGCCACCACTAACTATTGCCACATTGTAAGCAGCTAATTCTTTTCCTATCCGCAAGGCTACATTTCGGCCGTAATCGGAGCACTTACGGGCTCCTACCATGGCAATTTTCATAGTTTCGTCATCTAACAGAGATATATTTCCACGCACAAATATGACTGCAGGTGGATTATATATCTCCTGTAAGTGTCCTGGAAATAATACATCTAGATATGTAATATATTCTATACGCCAGTTTTTAAGAGCCTTATAAATAGTTTGTAGTCGTTCATTGGTAGCCTCTTTTTCTATCTGCTTATACTTAGTAGAGGGTATGCCTAATATACATTTTAAATTCTTACGATCTTGTAAAGCACACCAAGCCTCATAGGGACCGCCGAAATTATTGACCAAATCACGTATAGTAGCCGCACCTAGTGCAGTAATACTCTGCATTGCAGCAATATAGAAATTACTTTCATACTGTTGTTCCATCATGATCTCCTATTCTCGACACATGAAATGGTGTATGCCGATATAACATCGCTTCTGAAATATGTTCCTTTTCTACATATAATGAACCATCCATATCTGCAATGGTTCGACTCACCTTGAGTAATCTATCAAAGCTACGCCCTGTAAAATGAAATCTTTCATACACATCACTGAGTAGATTCCAACAATCATCCTGAATATTACAAAGTTCACGGATGGCGCGATGTGGCATAGAGCCATTTGTTTTAAATGTACAATCTTTAAATCGTTCTAACTGTATATTTCGTCCCCGCTCAACCAAGTCTTTCATATCAGAGCTACTTAAAGAATCCTCATTGATCAAAAGCATATCATTAAAACTAGGCCGTTCAACAGAAATATATAAATCAATGCGGTCTAGTATAGGCCCAGAAATTTTATTTTGGTATTTCATAAATTCTGTGGAAGAACAAACACATTCTTTATGAGGATCTCCGTAATACCCACAAGGGCATGGATTAGCGGCTAATACACATATAAATTTAGCAGGATATTCATAGCTATTTTGCAATCGATTTACAGTAATCATATGCGACTCTAAAGGTTGTCTTAGAGCATCTAATATAAATCGTGGAAACTCTGGTGCTTCATCAATAAATAGCACCCCATTATGGGCTAATGTAATTTCTCCGGGCTTTGCATTACTGCCGCCTCCTATTATGCTCGCCAAGGTTGCCGTATGATGCGGACCTCTAAAGGGGCGTCTACTGATAAGTGTATTTTTCTCTAATAGTCCAGCCACATCATGAATACGTGTTGTTTCAAACCGTTCATCCCAACTCATATCCGGCAATATAGTCGGTAATCGTTCTGCCAGCATTGTTTTCCCGGCCCCAGGAGGTCCTGTCATCATTACGTGGTGCAAACCTGTAGCCACAATAATCATGGCTCGTTTACCTAACTCTTGGCCATGTACATCCTTATAATCAATACTACTATACGTTTTATCCTCTCTATTAGTACTTATATCTTCAACCGTATAACTATCAGGCTTTATTAGAACTTGTACAATATCTTCTAATGTACGAGCCCCATAGGATGCAATGGTATCGATATAATGAAGTAAGGCTATATTCTCAGAACTTGTAAATACAGTTACTAGCTTTTCATCTAATGCCTTCATAGCCATACTAAGAATACCCTGTGTCTTTTTTAGCCCTCCATCCAAGGACAGTTCACCGATAAACAAAGTTGACTGCAATAAGCTCATTAATTTACGTTTTTGCATCTTAATTTGACCTGAGGCGGCCAATACACCTATAGCTATTGGTAAATCAAGACCAGAACTACTTTTTCGTACCTCTGCAGGACCTAAATTGACGACAATACGACGCATAGGAAATTCAAACCCACTATTTTTAATAGCGGCTCTAACCCGTTCTCTAGATTCTTTTACAGCTTGATTTGGTAGACCAACTATATCAAAGACGGGCAAGCCCTGCGATATATCTACCTCAACGGTAACAATGACGCCATCTAATCCATCTACAGTTGCACCATAGACCTTTGCATACATAATTTAGCCTCCTACAAAAAACATTGAGGCATATAGTGTATAGTTGCTTTAAGATCTTCATGGACATATACCTCAACTACATCAAAGGACAATTCTTTCCATTTGCGGTTTTGAGCACGCAAATCGCGTATAAAATACATTGCAGCCTGTTTGATATGTTTTTGTTTTCGTTTAGAAACAGCCTCACGAGGCAGACCATGTGTAACACCACGACGGGCTTTAATCTCAATGAAGTGATAGGTCAACCCATTTTTCGCAATGATGTCAATTTCACCTACCTTAGTTTTGTAATTGGTCGTCACGATTTTCAGTCCTTGTTTCTCAATATAATGACGAGCAATGTCTTCCCCCCAATTACCAAGGGCCTTTGCATCTAATAGGTTGCAATTTTCTTCACAATTAATCGTATTCATAGTTACCTCCTTGTGTATATAGATGCTTTCGAATACTTATATATACAGAATAAAAAGGTAACTACCCTAATGTAAATAGAAAAGAGGTTCCTAATAGTCACCTAGGTGACCAATAGGAACCTCTTTTTAATAGATTTTTCACTTTTATTTCACAATAGAGTAAACTATATATTTAATTCTCTTCACGATGCCATCCAACAATTGACTTAATCGGTTCAAAACTCTTTCTATGCAATGGTGTCACACCTTGCTGCTCAACAGCCTCTTTGTGGAGTTCTGTATAATATCCCTTATGTATGCCAAAACCATAGCCAGGATACTCTTCATCGAGACTTTTCATATATCGATCTCGTGTAACCTTGGCAATGATTGATGCAGCTGCAATATTAGCGCTTTTACTATCCCCTTTAACAATGGATTCTACAGGAATCATTAAATCAGGTAACTTCATTGCATCTGCTACAACCGCCTCTGCAGGTACATCAAGGGTGCGAATAGCCTCATACATCGCTTGACGTGTGGCCTCATAAATATTGAGTTCATCAATTTTTTCTGGCCCATAGGAAATACAACTTACCGCTACAGCCTCTTGCATAATGATGTCATACAATGCTTCACGTTTCTCTTCAGTTAGCTTTTTAGAATCATTTAGACCTGGAATTAAGGTCATAGGTGGCAATATGACAGCAGCTACCGTAACAGGACCTGCAATGGGACCACGTCCTACCTCATCAACGCCAGCCACATGATAGAGGCCTTGATCGTAGAACATGCCTTCATAGTCATACATGCCCATAAGTCTTTGCTGTTCTTGTAATTCTTTTTCTTGGCGTTTAATATATGAAGCCGCCAACTTTTGAACAGAAATACGATTGTCTGCTTGTGCTAATGGTAAAATTTCTAAGGCTTGGTCAGTTTCAAATAAAGCCTTAATATCTGATACTTTTAGCTTAGAAAATATATCCTTATCCATTATTAGACTCCTCAACATCTTCAGGATAATATGGCTCTTCATCTACTTGATCAAGGGTAATAACACCTAGTTTAGTGTTGCGATAATCTTGTAAAATGATGCGGCGTGCCTTTATCAAAATCTACAACACCACCACTCACCAAACAGCCACGACGACGGCCGATACTTTCAAGAATCGTATCTACATCGGTCATCTCTTCTTCTGTTAATTTATACCGTTCTACCAAAATATTTGGCGTGTTCGTCAATAAATGATTTAATAGCTGTTTCATAACGTGTTCTAAATCATACACATCATCAGAAATAGCACCAGTCATAGCAAGGCGAGCCGCTGCGCGTTGGTCCTCTAATTTAGGCCATAATACGCCTGGTGTATCAAGCAATTCAAGATTTTTACCAATCTTAACCCATTGTTGACCACGTGTATGACCAGCCTTGTTAGCTGTACGCGTTGCTGCAGAGCCTGCTAAGGAGTTAATCAATGTAGATTTACCCACATTAGGAATCCCTAAAATAATAGTACGTACAGAACGACTGCGAATGCCTTTGGCTACCCAGCGGTCAATAATTGGTTTACTGAGGCGTTCTACTGTGGATAAAAGCTTTTTATTGCCCTTACCGGATTTAGAATCGATAGCAAGAACAGTAATGCCTTTTTTAGTAAAGAATTCAGTCCATTCCTTTGTGGCTTTAGGATCTGCTAAATCGACCTTATTTAACAGCACAATGTGTGGTTTTTGACCAATAAGATCAATGATTACAGGGTTCGCACTAGAACGTGGAATACGCGCATCTAATAGCTCAATAACTACATCAACCTTTTTAATATACTCCGTAATCATGCGAGTGGCTTTCGCCATATGCCCTGGGAACCAATGTACGATAGGTGAATCTGCCATAATGTCTCCTTTCTATATATCTTTCATATGTATATATTTTATATCTATATTTTAGTAAAAATAAAGGCTGCCAACGGCAGCCTTTTAAGAACATTAGCGTTTTTCGCGAATACGAGCAGCTTTACCAGTAAGGTTACGTAAGTAGTACAATTTAGCACGACGAACAACACCACGGCGCATAACTTCGATTTTAGCTAAGCGTGGGCTGTGAAGTGGGAATGTACGTTCTACACCTACACCGGATGCAATACGACGAACTGTGAAAGTTTCACGTACGCCACCGTTTTGACGTTTAATTACCAAACCTTCGAACACTTGGATACGTTCGCGAGTACCTTCCACAACTTTACGTGTACACGAACTGTGTCACCAGCGCGGAATGTAGGGATGTCTGTACGAAGTTGTTCTTGTTCAAGTACGTTAATAATGTTCATTGTTTCCTCCTGTTTGCAGACATTCAATACCTACACCTTATAGGCAGCGGACTGTCTCAAATTAACAGTAATATATTATCACAAGTCAATGTACAATGCAAGAGGTTGCACACTATATCTTGTATAGATTTATATACTTAATTTACTGTAGGTATATGCAAGCCGATGTAGCATTAATCTATGCGACATAATAAATCATACAAGTCTTGTCTATCTTCCGTAGATAGGTGCCTAAAACGATGGGCTAACTGTTTTTCTCTATGCTCAACTAAACCTTGAGCCTCTGCTCTACCTGCATCAGTTAATGTCACAACAGTTGTACGTTTATCCATAGTATCTATGTTTTTTTCTACAAACCCTAATTGTATGAGTACATCAAGTTGCTCTGATACGGTAGCCGGTCTGATATGTAAAGTATCAACTAATACGCGTTGACTTGTTCCTTTACCAATAGTATATAGTTCCATGAGAATTCGATAACGTGAACCTTCACGCTTAGCCGTCACATTACGGAGGGCATTGAATAATTCAACATTTGTAATCATAATGACATCTCCTTACAACTTTGTATACTTTATGTATTCGACATAGATACCAAAATTCCTGCATAAAGAAAAGGCAACCACAGTTGCCTTTCCTCAGTTTCACATAGTTAAGACAAATGTAATTTCCTAACTATATAAAATATATCTTATTTTAATGCACTAATATCGCCGATAATAGCCATTACGCTATACGCTAAACGAACCAGTTGTAAACGGTTAGCTTTTAATAGCTTCGTCTTTATCCATAACCATTACATCTTCAAAGAATGTATTGATGGCAGGAACCAATGTAGCAGGTACTGCCACAACAGCATCATAATCATTCTTATCCCATGCATCGATACTTGCTTCAGATGCTTTGGAAGCGGCTTCGAACAATGCTTTTTCAGCATCTTCTTTCAACAAGTCGCTATAAACACCTGTATATTCTACATCTTTTACAAGATTGTACATACGAGTATAGGCTTGAACAAGCTCAACATTTTCATCGATGCGGTTTACAAGTAATGCGTTCACAAGACCTTCAGCATCAGCAACGGACAATTCGTTGTTAGATAGCAACAAGTCGATCACATGATGAGGGAACTTCGCGATCAAGGAAGATATTTTTCAAACGAAGTGTGAAGAACTCTTCAACTTGGTTAAGCAATTTCTCTTGTTTATCAGCAGCTACATTCAATAACTCCATAGATGCTTTGAAGATTGGACGCAAGCTGATATTCCAGTCGCTACCAAGCAAAATGTTCAAGATACCAATTGTTTGGCGGCGCAATGCATATGGATCTTGAGAACCTGTAGGGATTAATCCACGGCTGAAAGTAGCTACGATATTATCTACTTTATCGATGATGGACAATACTTTACCTGCTTCTGTTTGAGGCAATACATCGCCTGCAAAGCGTGGTAAATATTGTTCAAAAATAGCTTCTGCTACCTCAGGAGATTCACCATCAAGTAAAGCGTACTCTTTACCCATTACACCTTGTAATTCAGTGAACTCTGTAACCATACCTGTTGTAAGATCTGTCTTGGCAAGTTCAGTAGCACGTTCTAATACAACAGCTGCATCTTCGTGCAAGCCACATTCTTCACCAAATACACGGCCCAATTTAAGCAAACGTTCAGTTTTATCTGCTAAGTTACCAAGACCTTCTTGGAATACGATTTTAGTCAAACCATCTTGACGGTCGATAAGAGGTTTCTTGCGGTCTTCATTGAAGAAAAATTTAGCATCATCAAGACGTGCGCGCAATACACGTTCATTACCAGCTTGAACTACTTCAATAGAATGATTGGAGCCGTTACGAACTGTTAAGAACATAGGCAATAATTTACCATCTTGGTCAACTAATGGGAAATAACGTTGATGATCTTTCATTGGTGTAATGATAGCAGCATCTGGAAGTGCCAAGTAGGACTCTTCAAAGCCGCCGCACAATGCTGTAGGCCATTCAACAAGATAGTTGATTTCTTCTAACAAATCATCATCCCAAACGATGGATGCATTTTTAGAAGCTGCCATATCATGTAATTGTTTGGAGATCAACTCACGACGAGCGTCTTGATCGACCATAACAAAGTTTTCTTTTAATGTTTCTACATAGGATGCTGCATTTTTGATAGTGATTTCATCGGCACCTAAGAAACGATGACCACGTGTTACATTACCAGATTTTACAGTAGCAAATTCTACAGGAATTACTTCTTCATCAAGTAATGCTACAAGCCAACGCACTGGACGTACAAATTTAGCATCTAAATCGCCCCAATGCATGGATTTAGGGAAGTTAAGGCCTGTAATCAATTGAGGCAACATATCTGTGACGATATCTTTTGCAGGTACGCCTGCCGTTTTAGTTTCAGCGTAAATATAGCCGTCTTCTACAAGGAGATCAGCTACATCAAGACCTTTGCCACGAGCAAAGCCGATAGCCGCTTTAGTAGCATTACCGTCAGCATCATATGCGATAGATGCGGATGGACCTTTATGACGTTCGCTGATTTCAGCAGATGCGTCAGCAAGTCCTTTCACGATAAGAGCCAAACGACGTGGAGTACCATATGTTGCGATGCTTTCAAAAGGAAGATGGGCATCATTTAATTTGTTTCAGCCAATTGTTTCAATTGACCTAAGATATTTGGCATAAAGCCGGCAGGAATTTCTTCTGCACCGATTTCAAATAATAAATCTTTTGCCATCTTATTTATCTCCTTTCAAAAGTGGGAACCCTAATTCTTCGCGTTTAGCAAGGTATTGTTGTGCACAAATACGAGCTAATGCACGTACGCGGCCGATAAAAGCTGTACGTTCGCTGATAGAAATAGCACCACGGGAATCAAGCAAGTTGAATGTGTGGGAACATTTCAATACATAGTCGTAAGCTGGTAATACATAACCGGCTTCGCAAACGCGTTTTGCTTCTGCTTCGTACATATCAAATAATTTGAAAAGCATATCTGTATCAGCTAATTCGAAGTTATATACGGATTGCTCCACTTCGTTAGCATGCCAAACGTCGCCGTATGTAACGTTTTCATTCCATTTAAGATCATATACGTTTTCTACGCCTTGAATGTACATAGCCAAACGTTCTAAACCGTATGTAATCTCTACAGACACTGGTTTACAGTCGATGGAACCAACTTGTTGGAAATATGTAAACTGCGTTACTTCCATACCATCGAGCCATACTTCCCAACCAAGGCCCCAAGCGCCCAATGTTGGAGATTCCCAGTTATCCTCTACGAAACGGATATCGTGATCTTCTGCATGAATACCAAGAGTTGCCAAGGATTGTAAGTATAATTCTTGGATATTATCTGGAGAAGGTTTCACAATAACTTGGAATTGATGATGTTGGAACAAACGGTTTGGGTTATCACCATAACGACCGTCTGCTGGACGACGAGAAGGCTCTACATAACATACAGCCCATGGTTCAGGACCAATAGCATGTAAGAATGTAGCAGGGTTCATTGTACCTGCACCCTTTTCGATGTCATATGGATTTTGAACGATACAACCTTGATCGCTCCAGAATTTTTGTAGATTTAAAATAATCTCTTGAAATGTCATTGCTGCCTCCACTTTACACAACCGACATAAAATCAACCATTTCGTTACAAACAAAAAAGTCCCTGTAACGAAAAACGTTACAGGGACGAGTATACCCGCGGTTCCACCCTATTTGGCTTGCGCCCTCTTTTTTCTATGTTGGCCTTTACTAACAGATACCTGCGTTCCTGCCAATGCTCTACAGCGCCTTCAACCAAATGTGAGCTTGCACCATCCTCACTCGCTAGAGAGGTTTACTACTCTGCTTCATCACATATATTATATACGATATTGTAGCAATATAGGGTGGATGAATGTCAATCTATAGTTATATTTTTATTCACTCTTAGCAATACGATCTAAGAATTTAATATAGCTTTGTTTGTTTAATACTGGTATAAATTTATCTAATACATCTTTAGCACCAGCTGCGTCATCATATAGTAAGTCCACGATCGTCATAGCCAAAGCTTGTGCCGTTTTTATGTATGCCACCTCAGGAACAGTGATTTCATATTCTGCACTATGTAGTACACCATTAATACAACCAACCCATGGATGGATAACAGGCATCAAATGAGACACATCACCCATGTCAGTACTTGCTGTCATATGTTCTCCTTGATAGACATTTTCTTCACCAAATATTTGATTAGAATTATTACGTAATAATTCATTCATATGCTCATCATTACGCATTGGTAAATAACCTGGCAAATCTTTATTACACAAGTAGCACCTACAGCATCTCCACCAGCTTTTAAAGCTCTATTTACACGATTATTACAATCAACAATGGCATCAATATTAGCAGCTCGTACAAAACTTTCAACTTGAACATAATCAGGTACACAATTTACTAATGTACCACCTTGATTAATTATAGGATGGAATCTGAAACAATCGCTTTCTTTGAAAGTTTCACGAATAGAGTTTACCCCCATAACACCTAGTAAAGCTGCATTAAGAGCATTGATTCCCTCATGAGGGGCTGCAGCTGCATGAGCTACTTTACCATGATATTCAATTAGCTTGGCAACAAAGCCATTAGATGTGCTGCCAAGTCCCATTTCCCCCACTGAAGACCTAGCTGTTTCCACATGCATTTGCATAGCCATATCAACATCATCAAAGGCGCCTTCGTAAATAAGTTGTTGTTTTCCACCTAAATATTTAATTTTTCCTTGCTCTCGCAACTTGTTTCGATAATCAACCTCAACCATTTCCTCTGCTGGTACAGCAAATAAAACTACATCTCCTGCCAATTCATGCATAATAGATTGTAAACCTATTGCAACAGCAAACATATTGGCAATTTGAATATTATGACCACAGCAATGAGCCGCACCCGTTAAATCATCAGCACGAGGATGGCGAGGACAAAGAATGGCATCTAGTTCACCAATCATGGCAACCGTATATTTACTGTCACTACCTTTTAAGCGACCTTTGACACCTGTTAGTGCATGATCAGAAGTATAAGGAATCCCAAGTTCATCAAACATATCACGTACTTTTTTTGATGTTTTTTTACTTCTTTATATCCCAGTTCTGGCTCATCCATAATAGACTCAGCGATTTCACGTAAACGCGGTTGTGCCTCAATAATAGCATCACATACGCGTTGTTTTAATTCTTCTTTTGTCATACGACTCATATAATCTCCTTTGTAAAATCGACCGTATCGAAATACGGTCGATTCTTTAATCACACAGAAATATGCTAAACATTGTTCAGTAAACTATGTATCATATTAAATTAAACCTTCTAAATGAAGTACAATTTGTGCTAATGCGGTTGCACATATGAAAGTCCCTGCTGTTACAGCAAGTGCAACAGGAATAATACGCCAAGATAAACGGCGGAATGCACCAAGGTCTTTACCTAATGATAAACCTGCATAGGCAAGTACCGGTGTCGTAGTAGCTAAGAATGTAATATGACTAGTTTTTTCGATAACCCAAGGTTGTCCTGGCATTCCAGGTAAAGAGATTAGAACCCCAACTAAAGACACCCAGAATACCATAGGAAATTTATTAGCATAAGGTAAACTAGAAATTACGGCACCAATTGTAGCAATACCTGCTAAAATTGCTACGCCTAACAAACTATCACTAAATACATGTTTACCGTCCATTATATTTCCAATAGCAGTAAGGATGGCAGAAATACAAACAACTATAACAAATTGTGTTAATTTTTCACTTCTACTCATGATGCGCTACCTCCTCTGCTAAATCTTGTTCCCGTGTACGACCAGTAAAGAAGTTGTAAGACTTTTCCATAATTGGCAAGGAAATAAATAAACCAAAATATACACCTAATACAGTAGTCAACAAATTAGCAGCTCCAGCTAGAGCCATAATTTGTTGTTCATAAGCAGGATAAACAGCAACAATTGGTGCTGTAGCAGCAGCCATCATACTTGCACTACCTACGCCAGCCCCCATTGCAAGAGCTAGTGGATGAAACCAACCTGTATTAGATAATAAGCCAGCTAATACGGAGGACCACATGGCACCTATAAGAACGCCACAGATATACATGCCCATAACACCACGGCCTTCAGGAGAGCTAAAACCAAATTTATCAATTATAATCGCTACATTTGGTTCACGGTCTACAGAATAACAAGCACCAACAGCTTCGCGACGCATACCTACTAATAGTGCTACCGGTAAACCAAAGATAATGGTACCTAAGAAGTGACCTAATTCTTGAACTAATAAAGCCCAGCCAGCACTTGCTAAAACACCAAGGTTTGGACCAATACCAAGACCTACTTTTTACCATTAAGATCATTACTGCAATACCAATATAATCGGCAGAATTTTCCATTTGTTTTATCGTAAGAATTTTGAATTTTGGAATTGAAATTAATAACCCTAAAATCAAAGCATACAACAATGGTAAAAACACAACAGGACCGAGTCTTTTAATACCTATGAATTCTGCGACTACGGTAAGCACAAGTGCTAAAAATGAATTCTCAGGTTCCCCAAAAAGCTGCATAATGACCTCCTATACCTAACACAAACATAAATATGACACCATTATAATATATTTTTATATAATGATAAATATTTTTTGATAAGTATACATGTATACATGAGAAGATAAATAATTTTAACTATCATGACAATATTTTTTTAACATCAAATCAACTTTTTGAGATACAAAAAGGCTGCCATAGAATGCGGTTTTACGCATTCTATGGCAGCCCTAATCTAAAACATGAAATTTTCACAAACCCATGATTAAGATAAAAGTACTTGATAATAAAAACCAGTCATTATTACCATCAGAATTTAATACATAAGTAATATATGAAATATATATACAATTATATATATTCTTTAGATATTCGCTATTAATCAAACTTTTCATAAACTTATATCACCTA
>BNJU01002029.1_pt1 | contig 44707 bp, 50 predicted proteins | sample 8539281 | NCBI WGS metagenome assembly BNJU01 (sample SAMD00202456, study PRJDB9452) | human saliva metagenome | isolation source: human saliva | place: Japan
AAGCAAGACACGTTATGAGCTTGTTGTGAAATAAAAAGGATAGGAATTTCTACTTTTTTTGGGAATAGTATTTACCTTATAACATTAGTAGAAATGGGCAAAAGAATAGGAAAATATGATATAATTTAATATTGAAAATACCTGTCCTATCTAAAGGATAAAAGGAGAAAAAAATGAAGAAAATTGTATTTGCTAGCGCCTTGGCTTTGACTTTAGCTGGAGCAGTTTTGACAAATGATGTTTTTGCCAATGACAGACTTGTGGCAACACAATCTGCAGATGGTAGAAATGAAAATGTCTTGAGTTCAGAAGTGCTTAACCCTGCTAGTGGCAATGTTTTGGTTGGATTAAAGGGAGAATTTTTGACTCCAGACCAACAAGCTATCTTAGATGCCATCAATGCTATCCGTAAAGAGGCAGCTGACGAAGGTTTGGTAGATAAGTATGTCCCTATCAAATGGTCGACTGACCTAGAAAAGGCAGCTTTTGCCAGAGCTGCAGAAGCTTCTGTAACCATGGACCATACTCGTCTTTCTGGTAAAGAAATCTGGAGCGCCTTCCCATCAGGAAACAGTGTACTAGGAGAAAACTTGGGTTGGAACCATGATGGTTTTCTAAAAGCTCTTGAACAATGGCGTGCTGAAAGCAGACTACGTGAAGAAAAAATCAGGTGGTTCAACAAATGGTGGATCTGGTCATTATCAGACTTTGATTAGCCCTAAATTTACACATATGGGGATTGCTGCCTTTAAGAACCCAAATAACCCATATAATGCCGTAACGATTGCTCAGGCTTTTGGTGATGCTGCTACTTCAGAAGAGTTGGTAGGTAGTTACGGTCCTGCTATTCAATATGCAGAAGTGACTTCATCTAACTTGTCAACAGTTAAAAATAAAGCAGTCGTAGTTGAAAAAGCGCTGAAAGAATTTAGAACTTCTAGTTCAGACCAATCTGGTTGGGTGAAAACAGATGGAAAATGGTATTTCTATGAGTCTGGTGATCTGAAGACAGGCTGGGTGAAAACGGGTGGTAAATGGTACTACTTGGATGACCTAGGTGTCATGCAGACAGGATTTGTAAAAGTAGATGGTAGCTGGTATTACTTGAGTAGCTCAGGTGCTATGTTTACAGGCTGGGGTACAGACGGAAATAGATGGTTCTACTTTGATGGCTCAGGAGCTATGAAGACAGGCTGGCTCAAAGAAAATGGAATCTGGTACTACCTTGATGCGTCTGGTATCATGAAGACAGGTTGGTTTAAAGTTGGCCAATACTGGTATTATGCATATGGCTCTGGAGCTTTGGCAGTCAGCACAACAACACCAGACGGTTATAAAGTAAATGGCAACGGTGAATGGGTAAACTAGAAACTAAAGAGTTGCTTTCATAACTTTAGATAATCTATATTTGTTACTATAATTTTTAAAGATGGAGAGAAGAAATAGTGCTTCTCTTCATTTTTTTGTTGACAGTTTATTTCTGAAAAATCGTAAAGTAAGTGTGGTGGGAAGTTCGTCTTAGCTTTTTCAAATCAGTTAATTACTTAGTTACTTGATTTTTCCCATCCGTTCAATTGTATATCTATCCCTAGAATCTTTTTAAAAAGTTGATGTATAATGGAAAGAGTTGTATATTTTTACAATAAATTAACATACTAATTTAAAAAAATGTAAAAAGAGGGGAATATGAATTTCAAAACTAGTGGAGAAGAAAGACAGAATTTCTCATTAAGAAAATTGGCAGTTGGTCTTGTATCTGTGGCAGTTGCGTGTTTCTTTTTGATGGGAACTGGCCTACAGACTGTATCTGCCCAAGAATCTCATACCGTTAATTATACTTATGTTTTAGAGTCGGATTTAACTGACGAAGAGAAGGGTCTCTTGGTTACATCCCTACCACAAGTAGCGGAAGAAACAGACGCTACCTACTATCTGGTTTATCGAGCAAATCAAGTATTGCCCAATACGGGTACTAGCTCTCCATTGGGGACTGTTGCCTTGGTGGCAGGTCTTAGTTTGCTGGTTGTAGTAGTTCTTAAGGGACCTGATGGCAAGAGAAAGATTAGTCGATTCTTGTTAGTAACAGCTCTAGGCAGTCAGTTGCTGTCTCCAACTGTCCTTGCTTTGACGAGCGAGACACTAGCTGCTTATAACACACAATTATCGGTCCAGGCAGGAGATGCCTTGCCAGCTCCGGTTGATATTCCTGGTTATACTTATCTAGGATATGTGGAAATAAGCCAGCTCTTTCTGTACAGATAACTAGCAAACCAGCAGAATCTACTGAAAATCAAGAGATTAAATTAGAAAACAGTCAATCTCAGGAAGTAGTTACTACTCATTCAGCAGATTCGACTATGGGAACTGAATTTGTCAAGCAGTCAAATGACAGCAAGTCTAACTTAGAAAATGTAGATATCTCAGCAGCTACGGCTCCATCTTCTAAAAATGAGGATACTAGTCAGCAACCAGCAGTTTCTCTAAGTCAGGAAAGCAAGGATACGAATGTTGTCAAAGGCGGGGAGGCAGACCAAAAAACAGCACCAGCTACAGAGTCTGCAACAAATTCAAGTCAAACTGATGGGAATCAAGAACAGACAAATCAAGTACCGCCAGCTTCGCAAAGCCCAGTGGTAGAGAATCAGCAAGGAGGAACATCTTCTCCTGTAGAGCCTAAACCACAAGAAAATAATGAAACTGTAGTGCAAGCAAAAGGGACACAAGAGTCAGGTCATGAGGGCGAAGCCTTAATCCAACCATCGCAACCAGCGTACACAGCCCCAATTAGCACCCAAGGTACCCAAGAGTCAGGTCATGAAGGCGAATCCCTAGTCCAAGCAGAGCAGCCGTCTTATACAGCTCCAATTAGCACCCAAGGTACCCAAGAGTCAGGTCATGAAGGTGATGCCCTGGTTCAACCATCGCAACCGTCTTATACAGAACCCGTTAGCGCTCAAGGTACCCAAGAGTCGGGCCATGAGGGTGATGCCCTGGTTCAACCAGCACAACCGTCTTATACAGAACCCGTTAGCACCCAAGGTACACAAGAGCCCGGCCATGAAGGCGAATCCCTTGTTCAATCAGAACTACCAGTTTACACAGGTCCTCAGGAGGGAGCTCCAGTTGAGCCAACAGTGCCAGAGTCTACAGAAGTTGTTAGCAGTAAGGGCACGCAAGAGCCCGGCCATGAGGGTGAAGCCTTAGTTCAACCCGTTCAGCCATCTTACACAGCCCCAATTAGTACCCAAGGTACGCAAGAGCCCGGTCACGAGGGCGAGGCTGCTGTAGCAGAGGCTCTTCCTGAACTGCCTTTGACAAGTAATCATCGTACAGTAACAGAAACCATTCCTCATGAAACTGAAGAAATTGAAGATGCGACTATCTTAAAAATCACCGAGAAATTGCTCAGGAAGGAAAAGACGGTTTACGAACAATCGAGTATGAAGATTATCTCGTAGATGGTAAGGTAGAAGCTAGCAAGGAAATCTCACGTACAGAAGTAGAACCAACCAAAGAGATTGTCAAGGTTGGTAGTCTTGTTAAAACCAAACCAATAGTTGAAATTACTAATCTGGTTAAAGATGAGAGCAAAAAAGCAGTAGCAGTCAACTATCACCTGGATGACCCAACGTCTGCTCTTGTTAAGGCCAAGGCCCAAATTTACCAAAATGGAACATTGGTCAAAGAGGTGGACTTGAAAAATCCATCAGATCAACAAACGATTGATGGATTGGACTACTATACGTCATACAATCTTAAGACTTACCTGACCTATAATCTAGGACAATCTGATCAGGAAAGTACAGAAGTATCAACGAAAGATTTTCAGTTAGACTATAAAAAAATTGAAATCAAAGATGTGGATGAAGTGGGGCTCTATGGTAAGGAAGATGGTCACTACCGTCGTTATCTGAACTTATCAGAAGTACCAAGTGATTTGTCACCTTATTTGTCAAAGTCAAATCAGACAAGATGAAGGAAATGCTGTTACCAGTTAGCTCTATTAAGGAAACAGATGATGGGAAATACAAGGTAACCGTTGCCTTCAATGAACTGGTTCAAGAAGAAGGTTCAACATATAAGGATAACTATAGCTTCACAATTGATAAGCAAAAGCTTGCCAAGGACGGTGTTTATACTTCCTTCAAGAAACTAATTGCTGCCATGCAAGGTAATCTCGCTGGAACCTTTAAACTTGGAGCTGATATGACAGCTGATGAAGTGGTCTTAGCTAAGGGGCAAAGTAGCTATGTGACAGGCACTTTCACTGGTAATCTTATCGGTGCGAGTGACGGACAGCCGTTTGCGATTTATGACCTTAAGACAGCCTTGTTTGATAACTTGACCAAGGCTACTGTGAAAGATATTGACCTTAAAGCAGTAGCGATTAAGAGTCAAGAAGACACAGCCAGCCTAGCAAAAGTGGCTACTAACAGCCAGATCAGTAATGTAGCTGTAGAAGGTCAATTGACAGGTAGCAAGTCAGTTGCAGGTTTGGTAGCGAAGGCTCAGGATACAGAAATAACTAATAGTTCCTTTACAGGTAGCATTCAGGCCAAGCATGCGGATGCCTCTCCTTACTATGTGGGAGGTATAGCAGGGCTCTTATCTGGTAATAAGGCTAAGATTGATAAGGTAGCCGTTGATGCAAATATTTCTAGCAATGCTCGCAACAATGACCAATTTGCGGGAGGTATTGTAGGGGAAAGTTCAAAGTGGTGCTTTGGTGTCTCATGCGCTAGCAAGTGGGACTATCCTCAATACGACAACCTATCCACGCGTCGGAGGTATAGCTGGTTCTACATGGCAAATGGCCGTATCCATCATGTTGTTAGCACGGTCAATACTGGAGACGGCTATGCCATCACAGGAGACCAGTACAGGGGAGCGGACATCAAAGATGCCAGCACTGCAGTAGAGAATAAGAAGGCAGATCTCTATGCGACCTCAATTACCCAAGACCAGGCCAAAGAAAAGGCCCAGTCATATGGGATGACAGTGACACTAAACGATACAGGTCAAACACTAAAGGACAATCAACGAAATGTGGACTATACTCAGTTAAGCCAAGGTCAAGCTAGTCGAAAAGTTGCTTATCACAATATCGAGAAATTGATGCCTTTCTATAATAAAGAGCTAGTGGTTCACTATGGAAATCAAGTTGATCCTACTGATAAGCTTTATACTACAGAACTGTTGGATGTCGTACCAATGAAGGACAATGACATCATCACAGATATTCAGGCCAATAAAGTAGCAATCAATAAGCTTATGTTGCATTTTGCTGACAATACAATCAGTTATCTAGATGTCACCTACAAAGAAGACTTCAAAAATACACAAATTGCAGAGTACAGCGTAGCAGGTAAACCCTTTATCTTTACGCCAGAGGCCTTTCTATCTGACTATACAAAAGTGACCAATCAGGTCCTAGCAGATTTGCAAGGGGTTGAATATGACTCAGAAGCCATGAGAAAAGTCCTTGGCATTGAGGCAGATGCTTCACTTGATCCACTATATTTGGGTAAAGAATTTGAAAAAGTTAAGGCCAATATCGGTGAACATCTCCGTAAAGTGCTAGCCATGGACAAGTCTATCAATACGATGGGAGATAGTGTAGCAACCTACATCAGCGAGAAAATCAAGAACAACAAGGAAGCTTTCTTGCTTGGTTTGACCTACCTCAATCGCTGGTACAATATCAACTATGATCACATCAATACCAAGGACCTCAATACCTATAAGTTTGACTTTGATGGCAATAGCACAGCTTCAACCTTGGATACTATCATTGCACTAGGTCAGAGTGGTATGGAAAATCTCAAGGCATCAAATAATCCAAGTGCCTATGAAACAACCCTGGCCGCTGCAAAAGGTCGCAAGACAGTGACTGATTTACTAGAGTCTTACAGAAAACTCTTCCTACCAACCAAAACCAATAATGAATGGTTGAAGACAAATACCAAGGCCTATATCGTAGAGAGTAAATCAGCGATTCCAGAAGTGCGTGCCAAACAAGAGTCAGCAACACCAGATAGTAACTATACGCTGGGAGTCTATGACCGTATTACGGCACCAAGTTGGAAATTAAAAATATGCTCCTACCGTTATTAACATTGCCAGAAGAAGATGTTTATGTGATTTCAAACCTTTCTACTTTGGCCTTTGGTGGCTACGAACGCTACCGTGACCGTGTTAATAATACAGTCTTGTTAGGAGAGGAATTGCGTCAGTATGTCCGTGTTAAGGTCGACCAGTCGGCTGAATGGCAACGAGACCACTACGATATCTGGTATCATCTCCTTTCACCAGAATACAAAGAAAAACTCTTCCGTTCAGTCATGGTTTCAGATGGATTTGGTATGAAAGATAGCAATAGTAATTATTACTGGGCTACCCTGTCTGATAAGGCCATTGATTCTATCTACAACTTCTTTGGACCAACTGGTAAGTGGTATGGGGAAAGTAAAGGAGCTGGAGCCTATGCCAATGGTTCTGAGGTTCACTATGTCAGCGACCGCTTGTTAGATCAGTACGGAACATCTGTCTATACCCATGAAATGGTTCATAATTCTGACGGACATATTTACTTTGAAGGAAAAGGTCGTCGCGAAGGATTGGGGGCAGAGTTATATGCCCTAGGATTGTTACAATCTGCTGACAACCTAGATAAGGATGCTATTGTCTTGAATACTCTCTATAAAGGGGATAAGGATTCACCAACTCGCTTGCATACTTATGATCCGACAAGCCGCTTCACATCAGCCGCAGCCTTGCAAGAGTATGTGCACGGTATGTACGATGTCTTGTACACCTTGGATGCTATGGAAGCCAATGCCATTTTAACTAAGTCAAATGATGTTAAGAAAAAAATGGTTTAGAAAAAAATAGAGAATTTCTACATTGAGGACAAGTATCATAAACAAACTCATGCTGGAAACTCTGTTCGTCCATTGACAGATGCTGAAGTAAGTAAACTAACCAGTCTGGATGCCTTGATTGACAATGATATCATCAACCGTCGGGCTTACCGTGATAAGAGCGACTATACTCGTAATGGTTATCATCTGATCAGCATGTTCTCACCGATTTATGCTGCCCTCAGTAATCCAAAGGGTGCGCCTGGTGACATCATGTTTAGAAAGACAGCCTACGAATTGTTGGCAGAAAAAAAGGTTATCAAGATGGGTTCTTACCATATGTATCCAACCAATATGCAGAAGAAGCTAAACGAAACGGGGACATTACCTATTCAGATTGGCACGGAAAAGATGTGGGACTCATCACTGATAGTCTCGTCTTGAAAAATGTCTTTGCCAACCAATATGGTTCATGGGCTGATTTCAAGAAGGATATGTTTAATAAACGTATTCGCAAGCAAGACCAGTTGAAACCAATCACTATTCAGTATGAACTTGGTGTACCAAACAGCAGCAAGGAGATTACAATTCGTTCAGCTGCTCAAATGCAAGAACTCATCGATCAAGCAGTGGCAAAAGATGTGGCTAACATTGACCGTACGACAAGCCACGCTCCTGCAAGTTGGGTCCACTTATTAAAACAAAAAATCTACAATGCCTACCTACGTAGCACAGATGATTTCAGAGAATCGATTTATAAACAATAAGAAAACTCCCCCACGCTATCCTGTCTAATCCAGTCTATCTTGCAGATGGTCAGTCTTTGTGATAGAATAGCATAAAGTCCTTTTGAGGGGGAACTTGCTAGGAAATCCCCAAGCATTGTAACGGATGAACCACCCTCGCTTTTTTGTGAGGGTGGTTTTTCCTTTGTAAGCAGAAAATAAGAGAGAAAGAGTCTACATCATGTCGAGAATTGTCAGCATTCATCCAGCCAAGGAAATCCATCGCTATGGTTTTGAGAGTACCCAGGTCTATCGAGCTCGTATAGCACGACATCTGGGTTTGGAATATGTTCACCTTGTATCGAGCCCTCAGCTTCGTCCTGACTGGAAGAAAGACTTGGTTAAGTTAGGATTTTTAGAAAAGGAATTGCTCTGTGTTCCGCATAGTTTTTCAGATATAGGCCATGCAGACTTATCAGTGAAGCCAGAAAGTTTAACGCTAGCAGATGGAGATCAGGTTGAACTCAATGAGGATGGTTTTGTGGCCTCAGTTACCCTAGGAGATGGCTCGGGGAGATATTACTATACCAAGGGGCCCTTCTTGTTTGAAGATTTCAAGGAGAAGGAACTTCGTTGGTATCATGAAAATGGAGAACTGGCCCTGGAAGGACGCTTTATCAATCCCTTTAAAGAACCCTCTCCTGTAACCATCTTTTATCCAGAGTATATCTACCGCATAGGAGGAGAAATCCGTTCTGAAGAGGACTTGCTGGTTAAGTTCTTAGCCAAGTGGGCCCAGCAAACCGATCTCTTCATCCGTGACCAACAAATCGTTCCCAAACCCAGCCTCTGGCGTTATATGGAAAAATACGGACAAAAATTACTATGAAGTTGTCCATGAAAATATTATGCGAGATTTACGTCTCGCCAATCTGCGCAAGACAAATAAATATCTAGTTGCCAGTGAAGTGTTGACTGATACTTTGGCGAAACAAGGGTATGATACCAAGTTTTTACCTCCAATGTTTACAGAAAAATTAGGTCAGCTAAGGAAAATCGGACCTGTTTTGGACTATTGCCTAGTGGGTCATATGGGAGAAGGCAAGAATGTGGAGTTTGTCATTGAAGCCTTTATCGAACTCTACAAACGTTGCTCCAAGGCCCAGATTACCTTTTATGGTGGAACAGAGGAACGTCTAGCAGAATTACAGAATCAATATGATCTTCCGCCAACCATTCATTTTAAAGGTATCGTTAACGAAGTGCCTTATCATCTGCACCAATGCTATCTGTCTGCAAGTCACACAGAATTATTTGCCAATGCCTGTGTCGAAGCCCTCAATCAAGGTCTGCTGGCCTTGTTATCGGATGTGGAGATTGCCCATCGTTTTTATGCTGGCCAGTCCAATGCCATCAACCTGTTTAAAACCAGATCAGAGTTGATTCAAAAGATTGAAGAGATGGAAGAGCCTGATTTTTATCTATCGAATGAAAAAAATCTAGCCTTAGCCTCTCGCTATTCTCTGGAAAAAGTAGCTCAAATATACAGAGAACTACTAGATAGGAACTTCTAGGATGTTGGGAATGCTAGTCACCCTATTGCTTTATTTCGGCTTGATTTCCTGGATTGCCTATCGCAAAAAAGGGAGCGAAGAGGATTACTATCAGGTTAAGAAAGCTGTTCCAGTGACAGTTTTGGCCTTCTCAGTCTTTGCGACCTTACTCAGCCCCATTTCCTTTCTGACTCTGGTGGGGAATGCCTATACAGGCAGGTCCTATCTCTGGTTTGCTCAGTGTGGCATCTTTCTAGCCATTCCGCTGGCTCATCGCTACTTTTTGCCCCTCTATCAAAAGGGAAACTACGAGACAGCCTATCATCTTTTAGAGGACAAGTTTCAATCGGCGGGCATTCGCTCACTGGCTTCAGGGCTTTTCATCCTCTACCAGTTGGGGCGAATAGCAGTGGTGACTTACTTGTTGTCTCAGTCCTTAGAGCCTTTATCCCCATCAATCAGCTGATCTTGTCTGGTTTACTCCTTCTTTTGACGGTCTATTATCTGGCAAGTGGTGGTCTCTTGGTTGTGCTGTGGACAGACTTCTTTCAAGGCTTGGTCCTACTGGCTATATTGGCCCTCTTTCTACCAATAATTGCCCAATCTGGTTTAGTCGTGAATAGCAGTCAACAGCTATCTCACTTTGCAGAGACGCTGGATGGGAAGATGGTCTTGATCTTAGTTGCAGGAGCAGGTTTTAGTAGCTTGTTTTCCTACGTTTCCTCGCAGGATATCGTCCAACGTTTTAATAGCAAAATGGGGCGTCAGAAGATTGGAAAAATCTTATGGCTACAGGGACTTTTGTCCTTTGGGATTGCCAGTTTACTGTATCTGATTGGCTGCTTGATTCGTCAGGAAAATTTCGCTACCACATCGACCAATCCTGTTCTCATCGCTTACGCTCGGGAAGGTCTGGCGCCTTGGTTTGGTGGTTTCATCATGCTGGCTCTCTTGGCAGCAGGCCAATCCACAGTTTCATCCAGTATGAATGCAATTGTGACCTGTTTGAAGTTGGATTTTTCTTGGTCAAAGCTTCGCTGGTCGCCAAGCATCTTATCCTTTGTCATAGCAGGCCTGTCCTGGCTCCTCTGCCTCTTGCTCATGAATGCAGAAATCTACTCCATCTACGAATGGATTAACGGTTTTATGGGTCTGACTTTAGGTGTGATTGGTGGTTTGTACCTCTTGATCTTACTCCTCAAAAGACCGAGTTTACAGTTAGCCAAAATCTATCTGGTTTTTAGTCTAGGCGCCTTGGTTCTCTATCATTACAGTGGCCTTTTTGCCAACCCCAATCCCTGGTTAAATAGTATCATCACTACCCTATCTGCCCTTTTTATCTCAATTCTAGGAAGACTATATGAAAGCAACATCTAAACCCATAGCCGTTATTTTGATCCGTTCGGGTTCGCGTGGCTTAGTGGATAAAAATATCAAACCGCTTGCAGGCAAACCCTTGGTTTTCTATACCATAGAAGTCGCTCTAGCCTCCAAGTTATTTAGTGAAATCTGGGTCTCCTCAGACTCGCTAACCTATCTAGAACTCTGTCGTCAAGCCTATCCAGAAATTCATTGTGTCCATAGACCGAAAGAATTGGCCCTATCAACAACCTCTAGCTTAGAAACCTTACGCGACTTTTTACAGCCCTTTGAGGAAGAGCAGGTCTTTGTGAATCTACAGGTGACCTCACCTTTGAGAGAGGTGGAGCACCTCATCGAGTCCTATCGACTCTACTGTCAGTCTGGAGCTGACCATTTGATTTCCTGTGTGAAGGCAGACAAAAGTCGTAGTCTTTTCTTGCAGCTAGGGGAGTCATCTTTTATCCGTCCGCCTCAGGTTTCCAAGCACTATGCTCGGCAGAAAGAGCCTGTCTATTACTATCCCAACGGTAGTATCTGGATTTCTCGCAAGGACCTTTACCTACGAGATGAGACCTTTTACACAGATAAGACAGTAGCCTATGAAATGCCCAAACTCTATTCTTATGATATCGACGATGCCTTGGACTTTGAAGTCGTTGAGACCTTGCTGCACCATCACCACCTAGGAGAATCAAAAAGATGAAACACCTCATCATTGCCACAACGCCCTTGCAGGCTAAAATAGCTCAGCATATCAAGAGCCTCTATCCTGATCAGGAATTTGTCAGTCTTTATGTCAGTCCTGTCAAAAATGCCCGTCAGGAGCATTATGCCAAGGATTTTGACCATGTTCACTATCCTCAAACGGCAGAGGCCTTGGCTCAGATTTGTCAGGAGTTTGCCGGCGACTATGACACCATTTTTTATGCTAGTTTTGACAATAGCTTGATTCTAGACTTGGTTGCTAGCTCTACTTACCAACACCTCATGAGTTTCGATGATGGCTATGCGGATATTTACCCCTTGGGTATGTATGCTTGGCCTCTCCAACCTAGTCAGGTAGGGCCTTTGGGCTTGACCAGAGATGACTTGATTGAGCGAACGGAAAAGCACTATACCCTCTATCGCAGTGACTACCATGTCGTAGCGAGAGAAAAGCTAGTTTATCTGGAGCATTTTTTTAACCTGCCACAAGCTCCTGTTTCAAATGGCAAGACGGTCAAGGTCCTGCTGGGACAAAAGTTCTCTGAAGAGGACGACCAGATCTCCATCCGCTTTATCAGCACTTATGCCAAGGCCTTGGCAATTGACCTCTATCTACCCCATCCCAAGGAAACCTTCACTATCCCTGATGTGACCTACTTGGAGACGGAGTTGATCTTTGAAGATGTTCTAGCCCAACTCTTTCAAGAATACGAGTTCGTTCATGTCTATCATTTTACCTCATCCGTCAGCCTGCACCTTAAAGACCTGCCCCATGTGACCATCACAGGTATTTCTCTCCCCTACTATGAGGACCGTCAAAAAGAATTGCGACGATTAGGTTGTCAGTTTGAAAGTGTTTCACTTGGCTGGTAGCATAAATGTATATTTTTAAATATGCAAATCCATACCTCTGTATGGATTTTTTTATATACATATAGTGAAAAACTATAGTTTGAATAATCAAAAAAAGTGCTTAAATTTCTTGTAGAAGCGGTATAGGAATGTTAAAATAGAAGTGTTGGGTTTTAGAGTTTATTAATTGTTATTCAATATAACAATATGATAAATTATGAAAACCATACAAAAAATATTAGTAAAGGATACTAAGGATGTTTATAAATAAAAAAAGAAAAATTTTTCCATTCGTAAGTTTAAAGACGGTCGTTCAGACTCAGTCAAAATCGGTACAGTCGCTCTGATTGTCGGTGCAGCCCTTGCAATGGCAGGACAAACCCAGACTGTTGAAGCTGCCGTAAATGATAATGGTGATGGAACATCGACGATTACTAATAAAAAGGTTCAACCGTTGTAGAAACTGCTAATTTAGCGGTATATGATATTAATAGTTCAGATGCTGTAAATAAACCAGAGTCAGAATTATCAGCAAGTAAACCACGTGAAACTGATCCAAGTGATACAGGAACAAATACAATCCAAAAAACAGGAAAAGTAGACTACAAATATGTAACTGCTGAAGGGAATACTGTTTTAGAAGAAAACAAAAACCAAGATTCTGGTGCTAATAAAAATATCGATACAACATACGATGTATACGGTAAATCAGGAGAAGTTTTCAAAGGAACTACAGGTGGCGAAGCAGAAGATAGCGACCTAAACGATGCTAAAGAAAATGGTAAGAAAGCAACTATTGAAAAAGATGGAAAAACTTACCACCTAATCGGAGAACCTAAGGTTGAAACGACTGGAGACGGTGCTGGAGTATACTCTGACACAACTCTAGGTGATGTCACTGCGAAATTGACTCCAGAAGGATTAAGCAATGCAGAAGGTAAAATCACTTATGATACTGTAAAACCTGGTGGAAAAGCTTGGATCGTTGAACAAACAGGAAAAGGAACATATGGTAAATATGTACAAGCTGATTCAGGTGCAATCACTTCTGATGATAAAATGATTGAAGCTTTCAAGTCGGGTGAAGCAGCGGCGAAGAACTTCACTTCAGCTAATGTAACAGCTGACGGTGGAATCAAAGAAGGAGACTATGTTTTCGTTCTTGAGAAAAATACCTACACTACTGTTAAAAATATTGATACTAGTTTAACTGCAGGTGTAAGGTTGACTGCTAATAGAGTTGATGGATTAGGTCCAGACTATACTATGGATGATATTTATGCTATGGTACAAAAAAGTAAAAATAATCCAGATAGTCTAGTTGGGGAAAAAAATAAAGAATTTGTCAAAGGATATGTAGCGTATCTAACTAAAAAAAGGTTTAGAAGATAATTTAAATACATTAAAACGTTTTATGGCTATCGGACACTCAGCAGAAGATGATGCTAAAGTTATTGATAGTGATGATTCTTTAGATGAAAAAGGGCGACCTACACTTGAGACGCACAGAGATACTAATAATTTAGAACTTAGTTACAGTTCTGATGCAATTTATCCAGAGAATGTAGCGACTGATGAAGCTACGGAAGATTTTGATGCTAGATTTGATAATTTTACATTAACAGCTGAAACTTACTCTTACCGTGATGAAATCACTCCACTTCGTGCATATCGTTTAGCAAGTGGTACTACTACAATCACTTATACTTATGCAGAAGAAAAAACTCGTGAAGTCGAGAAAAAAGGTTCTGTAGTCGTTAACTACCAAACAGAAGACGGAGTAGAATTAAAAGCTCCTTACACTGATACTCCTGAAACAGTAGCTGAAGTAGTAACTGAGAAATACTATGTCGATGCTAATGGACAAGATGTAATTGTAAGTAGTACTCCAGCTTCTAAAAACGTAGCCTACAACACTACAGACGATGAAAATGAAAAACCTCAAAAACTTACAGATGCAGCTGGAAATGTTTACTACCTAAACGAAGCAAACACTAAAACTGCTGTAAACGATCAAGAAACTACATCACCAGCTGAAACAGGTACAGTAGTAGAAGGTGTTACAAAAGTAACTTACATCTACGAAAAAGCTGGATCAGTTATTGTTAACTACAAAACAGAAGATGGAACAGCTCTTACAGGTACAGTAGTTGGAGACGAAAGCAAAACTGTAGCTTCAGGTACGAAAGCTGTTGATAACGGTAAACCAGGTACAGCCTATAACACTGCAGATAACGGAATGAAACCAGAACGTATTAAAACTGCAGAAGGAAAAGTTTACCAACTAGTTCCAGAATCAACTGAAGGTGAACCAGAAGGTGAAGTAGAATCAGGAACAACTAAAGAAGCAACATACGTTTATAAAGAAGTTAAAGGTAATGTAGTTGTTAAGTATGAAGATACTGAAGGTAACACTCTTGCTGCTGACGAACAAGATGAAACAGATGCTTCTCTAAACGTTAAATACAATACAGCTGATCACAAAAAAGAATCTATCACTAAAGATGGTGTTAAATATTACTTAACAGCTAAAGAACTTAAAGATGATTCTAAACCAGCTACTGGTGATGTCGTTGAAGGAACAACTACAGTAACTTACGTTTATGAAAAAGCTGGATCAGTCATCGTTAATTATCAAACAGAAGACGGAACTCCATTAGTAGGTGTTGACGCAGACGGTGCAAATGTAGCTTCAGGTGCAAAAGACACTACAGACGCTAAAGCAGGAACTGACTACAACACTGCAGACAACGGAATGAAACCAACTCGTATCACGACTGCAGAAGGCAAAGTATACGAACTAGTACCAACAGCAACTAAAGGTGATGAAACTGGTAAAGTTGTTGCTGGAGAAACTAAAGCAGTAACATACGTTTATAAAGAAGTAAAAGGGAACGTAGTAGTTCACTATACAGATGAGGCAGGAAATAAAATTGCTGAAGATGCTAAAGATACAACAGATGGATCAATTAGCACACCATATGACACTTCTGATAACGGAATGAAACCAGAACGTATTACGACTCCAGAAGGCAAAGTTTACCAATTAGTCCCAGCATCAACTAAAGGTGCTGAAACTGGTAAGGTTACTGAAGGAACTACAGAAGTAACATACGTTTATAAAGAAGTTACTGGAGACGTAGTAGTTCACTATGTTGACACAGAAGGTAACAAAATCGCAGCTGACAAAGATGATCTTAAAGGTGCATCTTTAAGCGAAAAATATGATACTGCTGTTGATAACAAACCAGAAAAAATCACTGCAGAAGACGGAACTGTATACTACATTACAAAAGCTGGTCTTAAAGAAGGTTCTAAACCAGAAACAGGAAATGTAGTAGAAGGTAAAACTGATGTCACTTACGTTTATGAAAAAGCTGGATCAGTCATCGTTAATTACCAAACAGAAGACGGAACTCCATTAGTAGGAACTGCCGACGGTAAAGATATTGCTTCAGGTGCTAAAGACACTGACAATGGAAAACCAGGTTCTGAATACAACACTGCAGATAACGGAATGAAACCAACTCGTATTACAACTGCAGAAGGCAAGGTATACGAGCTAGTCCCAGCATCAACTCAAGGTGCTGAAACAGGTACTGTAGAATCAGGTCAAACTAAAGAAGTAACATATGTTTATAAAGAAGTTAAAGGTAATGTAGTTGTTCACTATACAGATGAGGCAGGAAACAAAATTGCTGAAGATGCTAAAGATACAACAGATGGATCAATTAGCACACCATATGACACTTCTGATAATGGCATGAAACCAGAACGTATTACTACTCCAGAAGGCAAGTTTACCAATTAGTACCAACAGCAACTCAAGGTGCTGAAACTGGTAAGGTTACTGAAGGAACTACAGAAGTAACCTACGTTTATAAAGAAGTAACTGGTGATGTAGTCGTTCACTACGTTGATACAGAAGGTAACGTCATTGCGGAAGATAAAGAAGATACGAAAGGTGCTTCTCTAAACGCCAAATACGATACAACTGACAACAAACCAGAGAAAATCGAAAAAGACGGAACTGTTTACTACTTAACAGCTAAAGCTCTTAAAGCTGACTCTAAACCAGAAAACGGAGACGTAGTAGAAGGTAAAACTGAAGTAACATACGTTTACGAAAAAGCAGGACAAGTAGTCGTTCACTACACTGATGAAAAAGGTAACACGATTCAAGTGGACGCTGTTGATACAAAAGACGGCAAACCAAACGCTGACTACAACACTGCTGATAACGACATGAAACCAAATCGTATCACTACTCCAGAAGGAAAAGTATACGAATTAATCCCTCAATCAACTAAAGGTGATGAAACTGGTAAAGTTAAAGCTGGAGAAACTACAGAAGTAACTTACGTCTACAAAGAAATCACTGGTAATGTCGTCGTTCACTACGTTGATACAGAAGGAAACACACTTGCTGAAGATACGAAAGATGTAGAAAATGGATCACTAAGTGAGAAATATGACACAACTGACAACAAACCAGCTAAACTTGAAAAAGATGGTATTGTTTACTACTTAACAGCTAAAGAATTGAAAGACGGTTCTAAGCCAGAAAACGGTGCTGTTGTAGAAGGAACTACAGAAATTACTTATGTATACGAAAAAGCAGGAAACGTTCTTGTTCATTACGTAGATGAAGCTGGTAACACTCTTCAAGCAGATGCTGTTGATACTAAAGACGGTCAACCAGGAGCTAAATACGATACTTCTGATAACGATATGAAACCAACTCGTATCACAACTGCAGAAGGCAAAGTATACGAATTAGTACCGGCATCGACTAAAGGTAATGAAACTGGAGACGTTGAAGCAGGTAAGACTACAGAAGTAACTTATGTTTACAAAGAAGTGAAAGGAAACGTAGTCGTTCACTACACTGATGAAGCGGGTAACACAATCGCTGAAGACGTTAAAGATACGACTGACGGATCAGTAAGCTCAGCATATGACACAAGTGACAACAAACCAGCTACAATCACTACAAAAGATGGTAAGGTATATGTACTTGTACCAACATCAACTAAGGGTGAAGAATCTGGTAAGTAACAGAAGGAACTACAGAAGTAACTTATGTTTACAAAGACGTCAAAGAAGAAGCTTCTAAAGAAATCGATAAAGCTTTGTCTGAAAAAGAAAGTAAGATTAAAGAAAATCCTGAGTTAACAAACAAAGAGAAAGAAAAAGCGATTGAAGATGCTAAGAAATCAGCAGAACAAGCTAAGAAAGCATTGGAAGAAGCGAAAACTCCTGAAGATGTAGAAAAATCTACAACAAAAGGTAAAGAAGATGTAGAAAAAACTCCTGTTACTCCAGAAGACAAGCCAAAAGCGAAAGAAGCGATTGATAAAGCTCTAGAAAATAAAGTGAAGAAGATTGATGAAAATCCAAACTTGACTCCAGAGCAAAAAGAAAAAGCTAAAGAAGAAGCTAAGAAAGATGCTGAAGAAGCTAAGAAAGCCATCGACAAAGCACCTTCTAAAGAAGAAGTAGAAAAAGCGAAAGAGAATGGTAAGAAAGAAGTTGAGAAAGATACTCCAACTCCAGACAAACCATCAACTCCATCAGAAAATGATAAGGATCAGCCAACTACACCTTCTCCAGAAGAAAAAGCTAAAGCGAAAGAATCTGTCGATAAAGACTTGGAAGAAAAAATCAAGAACATTGATAAAGATCCAAGCTTGACTCCAGAGCAAAAAGAAAAAGCTAAGGAAGAGGCTAAGAAAGAAGCTGAGAAAGTTAAGAAATCAATCGAAGAAGGTAAGACTACTGAGTGGGTAGACGAAAAAGGAAACCCAATCAAACCTGTAACACCTGGAACATATCCAGCGGGATCAACTCCTAACTACGAACTAGTAGGAACAGTTACAAACAAAGAAACAGGTAAAGTAACTCACATCTTCAAACCATTAACTAAGAAACCTGTAACGGTATGGGTAGATGTCAATGGTAAACCAGTTAAACCATTAGCTGAAGGTGATAACCCAGCTGGAGAGATTCCAGGATACGCCTTAGTAGAAACAATAAAAGATGAAAAAACTGGCAATGTCATCCACGTATTTAAACGTACTACAAATGGAGGCTCACTCACTCCATCTCAACCAGGTTCTCCAGCAAGACCTGCAACAAACCCAACAAGTCCGGTGAAACCGACAGACCCAAGTCAACCAGCAACTCCAGTAGTTCCTACAGACCCAAGTCAGCCAACAACACCGGCTAACCCAGCAACACCGGCTGCTCCGGCTAACTCAGCTAACCCAGCAACACCGGTTAATCCAGCTGCTCCAGCGATGCCATCAGCCCCAGTCAATGGTGAAGCACCACAAGCTCCAGCAGCTTCATCAGAAGCTAAAGGACAAGCAGAGCTTCCAAACACTGGTACAGCAGACAATGCTAGCCTAGCAGCACTTGGACTTTTAGGTGTCTTGAGCGGATTTGGACTTGTTGCTCGTAAGAAAAAAGAAGACTAATTCTAATTAGATTTTCTGACAAGATTAAGGAGTAGGATATCATATCCGCTCCTTTTCTTTTTGGGATTGAGATGAGAGTTATCATAGCGTTGGTTAAAAAATTTCGGTGGCTTTATTGTCAATTTTCTGTAAATTCTCTCGTTATAATCCCATATAGACAAGATTACAGAATCATAATCTATAAGTTGTCTGACTTGACTTTCATGATGGAAATTATATAATAATTGTAATGATCAAAGTTACAACTAAAGAGAGAAATCGTTATGACCTATGAATACAAGAGTCACATTTATTTGGCAGAGTCAGTTTTAAATGTAAAGGATTTGGCAAGTCAAACAACCTTTTATCAGCAAGTTATTGGTTTAGAAATCTTATCTCAGACTGAGACAGAGGCTATTCTAGGACTTGGTGGAAAAGCCTTGGTACAGTTGATTCAAACACGAGAGAGCGGAGAAGTAAGGGAATATTATGGCCTTTACCATCTGGCTATTCTCTTGCCGACACGCAAGGCTTTGGCTGATGTCTTGAAACATCTGACGGATTTGCAGATTCCTCTTGTCGGTGGTGCTGACCATGGTTACAGTGAGGCCCTTTACTTAGAGGATTTGGAGGGAAATGGTATTGAACTCTATCGAGATAAGCCGGTTTCCACATGGGATATTCGAGAAGATGGGCGTATTATCGGTGTGACGGAGGCCCTTGCGGCGCAGGATATCTATGAGTTGGGGGAAAGAGTAGAGCCCTTTATCCTAGCAGATGGTACGAGAATGGGGCATATCCATCTTTCCGTCAAGGATAGTCGAAAGTCCAGCCAGTTTTATCAAAAAGTGTTAGGGCTAGAGGATAAATTCAGTGTACCTAGTGCTAGTTGGATTGCAGCTGGAGATTACCATCATCATTTAGCAGTCAACGAATGGGGAGGAAAAGGTCTGGCTCCACGTAAGCAAGGCTTGCCAGGCTTGGCCTACTATGTCATTGAAGTTTCGAGTAAAGAAGAACTGTTAATGATTGCCGAGCGAGCACAAGAAGTTGCTGCACCAATCAGGTGGTTGCCATCTAGCCAGCTGGAAATTACAGCTCCAGACGGGATTGTGCCCCGTATTCGTTTAGCAAGATAGGCAAGATGTGATAAAAATCAGAGAATAAATTGTAGAAAGTACCCCTTATCCTAGTCGGATATGTAGAAAATTTGATATGATAGTAGGGAATAAGGAGAAGAATACAATGACCAGTGAATACCAGAAAATGATAGCAGGGGCACCCTATCATCCGTTTGACCCCGAGTTGCGGGCCTTGGCTCAGACTTCTCGTCAAAAACAGGCTGCTTTTTAACCAGGAGCCAGACCCCTTGAAGGGGCGGAGATTATCAAGACTTGGTTTGGTTCAACTGGGGAAAAATCTCTATATCAATCCACGCCTGGTGGTCGATTATGGAGTCAATATTCATCTAGGGGAAAATTTTTATTCTAATTGGAACTTGACCATGCTGGATGTTTGTCCGATTCGTATCGGAGACAATGCCATGATTGGCCCCAACTGTCAGTTTTTAATACCACTCCATCCACTGGATCCGCATGAACGCAATTCAGGTGTGGAATACGGCAAGCCTATTACTATCGGAGACAATTTCTGGGCTGGAGGTGGCGTCATTGTCCTTCCTGGAGTGACACTGGGAAACAACGTAGTGGCAGGAGCAGGGGCCGTGATTACCAAGTCCTTTGGCGATAACGTTGTCTTAGCAGGCAATCCTGCGCGCGTGATTAAGGAGATACCTGTGAAATAGAAGTAAAAAGGAACAGCGAATGTTGTTTCTTTTTATGAGTTTCATCATCTTTTACCCAGCCCACATTTACCTACTCCATATCTTAGCAAGTGTGCTTCATTAAGCAATTTTAAATCATCTCGGAACTGGGATGCTTTTTTCTCCTCGGTTCATCAGCTTCCTCCTTGACACTCTGCCAGCTTTTGATACAATAGTACAAAATTAGAGGAGGTGGCTTATGATTCAGAAACATGCGATTCCCATTTTAGAGTTTGATGACGATTCTCAGGCAGTCATCATGCCCAATCACGAGGGGTTGGATTTGCAATTGCCAAAGAAGTGTGTCTATGCTTTTTTAGGTGAGGAGATTGACCGTTATGCGAGGGAAGTAGGGGCGGACTGTGTCGGAGAATTCGTTTCTGCCACCAAGACCTATCCAGTCTATGTCATCAATTACAAGGGCAAGGAACTTTGTTTGGCTCAGGCTCCTGTCGGTTCAGCTCCAGCAGCCCAGTTTATGGATTGGTTGATTGGTTACGGTGTGGAGCAGATTATTTCTACAGGTACCTGTGGTGTGCTGGCTGATATAGAAGAAAATACCTTTCTAGTCCCTGTTCGCGCTCTGCGAGATGAAGGGGCTAGTTATCACTATGTGGCACCTTCTCGTTATATGGAAATTCAGCCAGAGGCTATTGCTGCTATTGAGCGAGTGTTGGAAGCCAGAGGGATTCCTTATGAAGAAGTCGTGACCTGGACGACAGATGGTTTTTACCGAGAAACGGCTGAAAAGGTGGCTTATCGCAAGGAAGAAGGCTGTGCTGTTGTGGAGATGGAGTGTTCTGCGCTTGCGGCAGTAGCCCAACTGCGTGGGGTTTTCTGGGGAGAATTGTTGTTCACAGCTGATTCCTTAGCAGACTTGGACCAGTACGATAGTCGTGACTGGGGTTCAGAAGCTTTCGAGAAGGCCTTGGAACTCTGCCTTGAGATAGTCTCTCAGTTCTAGCTATTCTTCTTCTTTTTATGGTACAATGGATGTATGTTATTCAAATTATTTGTGAAAAAAATTGAAAGAGCCTTGGGCGGACTTTCGCCAGCTCGTCGGATTTTTTTAAGTTTCGCTGGAGTTATTTTTATAGGCTCTCTTCTTTTGAGTTTGCCTTTTGTTCAGGCAAGTGGTTCGCAGGCTACTTATTTTGATCATCTTTTTACAACGGTGTCCATGGTCTGTGTGACTGGCCTTTCTACGCAACCAGTGGCTACTACCTATAATGTCTGGGGGCAGTTGATTTGTATGCTCTTGATACAGATTGGTGGTCTGGGGCTCATGACCTTTATCGGGGTCTTTTATATTCAGGGAAAGCAAAAGCTCAGTCTTCGCAGTCGCGAAACCATTCAGGAGAGCTTCAGTTACGGGGAGACTCGCTCGCTGAAGGCCTTTATGCGGTCTATCTTTTTGACGACTTTCTGGTGGAGGGCTTGGGTGCCTTTCTACTAAGTTTTCGTTTTATTCCTGAGTTTGGCTGGGGAAGGGGCATTTTTACCTCCATCTTTTTAGCCATTTCAGCCTTTTGTAATGCTGGTTTTGATAATTTCGGTAGTAGCAGTTTAGTGGCTTTTCAGACGGATCCCTTGATTAATCTAGTCATTGCTGGCTTGATTATAACAGGTGGTCTCGGTTTTATGGTCTGGTTTGACTTGGCAACCCAGTTTGACAAGAAGAAAAAACGCCGTCTGCGTTTCCACACCAAGCTGGTCCTCTTCTTGACTGCAGGGATTTTGCTGTTTGGGACAGTATCCACACTCTTTACGGAGTGGTACAATCCAGGGACCATTGGCAATCTCAGTGTTCCAGAGAAAGTGCTGGTCAGCTTTTTCCAAACCGTCAGCATGAGAACGGCTGGTTTTGCTTCTATTGACTATACCCAAGCTCGGCCTGTGACCTTGTTTATCTATATCCTACAGATGTTTCTCGGTGGAGCTCCTGGAGGGACGGCTGGGGGGCTCAAGATTACGACTTTCTTTGTCTTGTTGGTCTTTGCGCGTAGTGAATTGCTGGGCTTACCTCATGCCAATGTGGCGCAGAGAACCATTGAGGCTCGCACAGTCCAAAAATCCTTTAGTGTCTTCATTATCTTTTTGATGACCTTCCTGTTGGGCTTGATGTTGTTGGGGATTACAGCAGAAGGAACACCGCGATTTATCTACCTTATGTTTGAGACCATTTCAGCCCTTGCGACAGTTGGGGTAACGGCAAATCTGACGCCAGAATTGGGCAAGCTAGCTCTCAGCATTGTCATGGTGCTCATGTTTATCGGCCGTATCGGTCCCTTGACCTTGCTGGTTAGTCTAGCGGATTACCAGCCTGATAAGAAAGATTTGATTCAGTATATGAAAGCAGATATTAGTATTGGATAAGAAAGGAAGAACTATGTCAGATCGTACGATTGGAATTTTAGGCTTGGGGATTTTTGGGAGTAGTGTCCTGACGGCCCTCGCCAAGCAAGATATGAATATCATCGCTATTGACGACCACGCCGAGCGCATCAATCAATTTGAGCCAGTTTTGGCGCGTGGAGTTGTGGGCGATATCACAGATGAGGAACTCCTCAGAACTGCAGGAATTGATACCTGTGACACGGTTGTAGTGGCAACGGGGGAAAATCTGGAGTCGAGTGTGCTTGCAGTTATGCACTGTAAGAGTCTAGGTGTACCAAGGGTTATTGCCAAGGTCAAAAGCCAGACAGCTAAGAAGGTGCTAGAAAAAATCGGTGCTGACTCGGTGATTTCACCTGAGTATGAAATGGGGCAGTCTCTAGCGCAGACCATTCTCTTTCATAACAATGTTGATGTCTTTCAGCTGGATAAAAATGTGTCTATCGTGGAGATGAAAATTCCGAGTGTTTGGGCAGGTCAAAGCCTGAGTCAGCTAGATTTACGTGGCAAATATAACCTCAATGTCCTAGGATTTCGTGAACAAGAAAATTCACCCTTGGATGTCCAGTTTGGACCTAATGACCTCTTGAAGGAAGATGCCTATATCTTGGCGGTCATTAACAACCAGTATCTAGATGACTTGGCAGAATTAAATTCGTAAGGAGGGGGATCCCCTCTTTTTTGATGTCCAAAATAGCAAATAGAGATAGCAACCCTTGTATTCTAATAAAAGTCCTTCAAAGTCTGGACTTTATGGTAAAATAGAAAGAAGTGACAAGAGAGAAAGAAAAAATCAGTCCCCTAAAGGAGTAGATTATGAAGTTATTGTCTATCGCCATTCCTAGCTACAATGCAGCAGCCTATCTTCATTATTGTGTGGAGTCGCTAGTGATTGGTGGTGAGCAAGTTGAGATTTGATTATCAATGACGGGTCTCAGGACCAGACTCAGGAAATAGCTGAGCGTTTAGCTAGCAAGTACCCTAGCATCGTTAGAGCTATTTATCAGGAAAATAAAGGCCATGGCGGTGCGGTCAATCGTGGCTTGGCGGAGGCTTCTGGACGCTATTTTAAAGTAGTGGATAGTGATGACTGGGTGGATCCTCGTGCTTACCTGAAAATTTTGGAAACATTGCAGGAACTAGAGAGCGAGGGTCAAGAGGTAGATGCCTTTGTGACTAATTTTGTCTATGAAAAGGAAGGTCAGTCTCGTAAGAAGAGTATGAGTTACGAGTCAGTCTTGCCTGTCCAACAGATTTTTGGCTGGGACCAGGTCGGAAATTTCTCAAAAGGCCAGTATATCATGATGCACTCGCTGATTTACCGGACAGATTTGTTGCGAGCGAGCCAGTTCCAATTGCCCGAGCATACTTTTTATGTCGATAATCTCTTTGTCTTTACCCCCCTTCAGCAGGTTAAGACCATGTACTATTTGCCTGTCGATTTCTATCGTTATTTGATTGGGCGTGAGGACCAGTCTGTCAATGAGCAAGTGATGATTAAGCGCATTGACCAGCAACTCAAGGTCAATCGACTCTTGGTAGATCAGCTTGATTTATCCAAAGTGAGTCATCCCCAAATGCGAGAATATCTGTTGAATCATATTGAGATTACGACGGTGATTTCCAGTGCCCTACTCAACCGAGCAGGCACAGCAGAGCATCTTGCCAAAAAACGGGAGCTGTGGACCTATATTCAGCAGGAAAATCCAGAGGTCTTTCAGGCTATTCGTAAGACCATGCTCAGCCGTTTGACCAAACATTCGGTCTTGCCAGCTCGCAAACTTTCCAATGTCGTCTATCAAATCACCAAGTCTGTTTATGGATTTAATTAATATAAGTATTTTTATAAGAGGGATTTAAGAAAAAAATTTTAACTTTTTTCTTAATCCTTTTTTTAATTTTAGGAGATTATACTAGAGTCATCAAATAAAGAAAAACTCTAAGGAGAATCCTATGAAATTCAATCCAAATCAAAGATATACTCGTTGGTCTATTCGCCGTCTCAGTGTCGGTGTTGCCTCAGTTGTTGTAGCCAGTGGCTTTTTTGTCCTAGTTGGTCAACCAAGTTCTGTACGTGCCGATGTGGTCAATCCGACCCCTGCTCAAGTTGTACCAGACGCGACTTCGGTGAGTGAAAAGAGCGACTTACCAGCAGAACTTCTCAAAGAAGCAGTCGATACAGCTCTTCCTTCAGAACAGGTAGACTCAACACCTAAGCAAGCTTGGATGCTACAAGCTCTCCAGAAAAAGCAGATGCAGGTGCTAAAGAGCCAGTAGTAGCACCCAAAGAAGAAGTACAAGCAAAACCAGAATCTAAGAAACAAACAGAAGATGCGGTTAAACCTGCGACAAATCCTGCGCCTACAGTTTCTGGACAAGACCGTGAAGCAAATGAAGCGCAGCCAGCAACTACCCCAGCTGAAGTCCAAAAAGGCGTAGCTGATAATACTAAAGACACAGTGGACGTTCCAGCAACTTACTTGGATAAAGCTAATTTCCCAGGTCCATTCACAGCTGGTGTTAACCAAGTCATTCCTTACGAGTTCTTCGCCGGTGACGGTATGTTGACTCGTCTTATCTTGAAGGATTCAGACAAGGCCCCATGGTCAGACAATGGTTCAGCTAAAAATCCCGCCCTTCCACCAGTAGAAAACTTAGGCAAAGGTCTTTACTTCTATGAAGTAGACTTGGCAGGAACTCAAGGCAAATCAGATAAAGATCTTCTTGACCTCTTGAAACAAAATGGTACACAAAGTTATAAAGCCACTATCAAGGTATACGGTGCTAAAGATGGTAAGGCCGATTTAAGCAACCTCGTAGCAACAAAAGATTTGGATGTCAACTTGAACGGCTTGACCACTCCAGCTGAAGTGCAAAAAGGCGTAGCTGACAATACTAAAGATACAGTAGACGTCCCAGCCACTTACTTGGATAAAGCGAACTTCCCAGGCCCATTCACAGCCGGCGTCAACCAAGTCATTCCATACGAATTCTTCGCTGGTGACGGTATGTTGACTCGCCTTATCTTGAAAGCATCCGACAAGGCTCCATGGTCAGACAATGGTTCAGCTAAAAATCCAGCTCTTCCACCAGTAGAAAAATTGGGCAAAGGCCTCTACTTCTATGAAGTGGATTTGGCTGGTACCCAAGGTAAATCTGATAAAGAGCTTCTAGACCTCTTGAAACAAAACGGCACTCAAAGCTATAAAGCTACCATCAAAGTGTACGGTGCTAAGATGGCAAGGCTGATTTGAGCAACCTCGTAGCGACAAAAGATTTGGATGTCAATTTGAATGGCTTGACTACCCCAGCTGAAGTGCAAAAAGGCGTGGCTGACAATACTAAAGACACAGTAGATGTTCCGGCTTCTTACTTGGATAAGGCTAACTTCCCAGGTCCATTCACAGCCGGAGTCAACCAAGTCATTCCATACGAGTTCTTCGCTGGCGACGGTATGTTAACTCGTCTTATCTTGAAAGCATCAGACAAGGCTCCATGGTCAGACAACGGTTCAGCTAAAAACCCAGCTCTTCCACCAGTAGAAAAATTGGGCAAAGGCCTTTACTTCTATGAAGTAGATTTGGCAGGTACTCAAGGTAAATCAGATAAAGAGCTTCTAGACCTCTTGAAACAAAACGGTACTCACAGCTATAAAGCAACTATCAAAGTGTACGGTGCTAAAGACGGCAAGGCTGATTTGACTAACCTTGTAGCGACTAAGGATTTGGATGTCAATTTGAATGGCTTGACTACCCCAGCTGAAGTTCAAAAAGGCGTGGCTGACAACACCAAAGACACAGTGGACGTCCCAGCTACTTACTTGGACAAAGCTAATTTCCCTGGACCGTTCACAGCTGGTGTTAACCAAGTCATTCCATACGAATTCTTCGCTGGTGACGGTATGTTAACTCGTCTTATCTTGAAGGCCTCAGACAAGGCTCCATGGTCAGACAACGGTTCAGCAAAAAATCCAGCCCTTCCACCAGTAGAAAAATTGGGTAAAGGTCTCTACTTCTACGAAGTGGATTTGGCAGGTACTCAAGGAAAATCTGATAAAGACCTTCTTGACCTCTTGAAACAAAATGGAACTCACAGCTACAAGGCAACCATCAAAGTGTACGGCGCAAAAGATGGCAAGGCAGACTTGAGCAATCTTGTAGCGACTAAGGATTTGACAGTAAACTTGAATGGACATCAGTCTCTTACTCAGATGCAATCAGGCTTCGTCCCATCTTCTAATGGTTCAGCTATGCAGGCTCCAATGATGAATAGTCATCAAGATGCGTCTAAGATGAACGCTCAAATGCCAAGTGCCAATCAGGATGAGATGAAATCTAAAATGCCAGCTGCTAGTCAGGATAAGATGATGCCTAACAAAGAGCAGGACAAAACCATGGATGCTAGCCAGCCAATGGCAACACCAAGCATGAAACAAGATCAAGCTCCAGCAACCTCAAGCAAAATGTCTGATGAAGGCAAGATGGCATCTACTAACAAGGTGTCAACTCCAATGACGGCTGATCAAATGAAAGACCAAAAAGACATGCTTCCATATACTGGTGAAGCCCAAACATCAATGGCTACTCTTGGATTCTTTGGATTAGCTTTGGCCGGACTTCTAGGTGGACTCGGTTTGAAAACTAAAAAGAGGAAAATGACTAGTCTAGTTACAGACTTTCTATCTAGGATTTGAAAAATCCAGATATCGTTTAGAATGTTCGTAAAGCGATGAAAATAGTGTTATACTATTGTGGTATAGCACTGTTTTTATCAAAGGAGAGATAGATGGGAAAGACAATTTTACTCGTTGATGACGAGGTAGAAATCACAGATATTCATCAACGTTATCTGGTTCAGGCAGGGTATCAGGTTTTGGTGGCCCATGATGGAGTAGAGGCCTTAGAAATCTTCAAGCGAAAACCGATTGATTTGATTATTACAGATATCATGATGCCTCGGATGGATGGTTATGATTTGATTAGTGAGGTCCAGTATCAATCTCCAGATCAACCTTTTCTCTTTATCACGGCTAAGACCAGTGAGCAGGACAAGATTTACGGCCTGAGCTTGGGGGCGGATGACTTTATTGCCAAGCCCTTTAGCCCTCGTGAACTGGTTTTGCGCATCCACAATATCTTGCGTCGCCTTCATCGTGGAGGTGAGACAGAAGTCGTCAGTCTCGGGGATTTACGGATGAATCACGTTAGTCATGAGGTCCAAGTCGGAGATGTGGCGCTTGATTTGACAGTCAAATCCTTCGAACTTCTATGGCTTCTAGCCAGCAATCCAGAGCGAGTTTTTTCTAAGACAGACCTCTATGAAAAAGTTTGGCAGGAAGATTATGTGGATGATACCAATACCTTGAATGTTCATATTCATGCTCTGCGACAGGAGTTGGCTAAACATGCTAGTTCAGAAACACCCACCATCAAAACCGTCTGGGGCTTGGGCTACAAAATTGAGAAAGCACGAGGTAGTCAATGAAATTAAAAAGTTATATTTTAGTGGGGTATATCATTTCAACACTCCTAACGATTATCGTGGTTTTTTGGGCCATCCAGCGAATGCTAATTGAAGAAAGAGAAATTTATTTCCTAGTGGGTATGACTCTCGTGGCTAGTTTTATCGGTGCTGGGATTAGTCTCTTTCTCCTATCGCCTGTCTTTACTTCATTGGGCAAACTTAAGGAACATGCCAAGCGGGTAGCGGACAAGGATTTTCCTTCAAATCTGGAGGTTCAAGGACCTTTAGAATTTCAGCAATTAGGACAAGCTTTCAATGAAATGTCCCATGATTTGCAGGCCACCTTTGATTCCTTGGAAGAAAGCGAACGTGAAAAGGGCTTGATGATTGCTCAACTTTCGCATGATATCAAGACCCCCATCACTTCGATCCAAGCGACGGTAGAAGGGATTTTGGATGGGGTTATCAAGGAGTCGGAACAAGCTCATTATCTAGCAACCATTGGGCGTCAGACGGAAAGGCTCAATAAACTGGTTGAAGAGTTGAATTTTTTGACCCTAAACACAGCTAGAAATCAGGCAGAGACAACTAGTAAAGACAGCATTTTTCTGGATCAGCTCTTGATTGAGTGTATGAGTGAATTTCAGTTCTTGATTGAGCAGGAGGAGCGAGATGTCCATTTGCAGGTAATCCCAGAGTCTGCCCGGATTGAGGGAGATTATGCCAAACTTTCTCGTATCCTGGTGAATCTGGTCAATAACGCTTTTAAATACTCAGCTCCAGGAACCAAGCTGGAAGTGATGGCTAAGCTGGAAAATAATCAGCTTTCAATCAGTGTGACCGATGAGGGACAGGGCATTGCCCCAGAGGATTTGGAGAATATTTTCAAACGCCTTTATCGTGTCGAAACTTCGCGTAACATGAAAACAGGTGGTCATGGTCTTGGTCTTGCGATTGCGCGTGAATTGGCTCATCAATTGGGTGGAGAAATCACAGTTACCAGCCAGTACGGCCTCGGAAGCACCTTTACCCTCCTTCTCAATCTCTCTGGCAATGAAAATAAAGCTTAAAACCCCTTTACAAATCTAGCCATTCATGGTAAAATGGATTTTGTGTGAAATATCAGCAGGAAAGCATGAAGCTCGTCAACAGGTGTCTTATGATAAGTAACCTTGGCTGTTTAGGCGAAGGGCATCTGCACGAATCAGGGCTTTCTAAGTGACTATTTCCACCGAAATATTATTTATATCAGGAGGGCATTCACATGTCACGTTATACAGGACCATCTTGGAAACAAGCTCGTCGCCTTGGCCTTTCACTTACAGGTACAGGTAAAGAATTGGCACGTCGTAACTACGTACCAGGACAACACGGACCAAAACAACCGTTCTAAATTGTCAGAATACGGTTTGCAATTGGCTGAAAAACAAAAAAACTTCGTTTCACTTACGGTGTAGGTGAAAAAAACAATTCCGTAACTTGTTCGTACAAGCTACAAAAAAATCAAAGGCGGAATCCTAGGTTTCAACTTCATGCTTCTTTTTGGAACGTCGTTTGGATAACGTTGTTTACCGTCTTGGTCTTGCGACTACTCGTCGTCAAGCTCGTCAATTCGTAAACCACGGTCACATCCTTGTTGACGGAAAACGCGTTGATATCCCATCATACCGCGTAACTCCAGGTCAAGTGATCTCAGTTCGTGAGAAATCATTGAAAGTTCCAGCAATCCTTGAAGCAGTAGAAGCTACCCTTGGACGTCCAGCATTCGTATCATTCGACGCTGAAAAATTGGAAGGTTCATTGACTCGCTTACCAGAACGCGACGAAATCAACCCAGAAATCAACGAAGCACTTGTCGTTGAATTCTACAACAAAATGCTTTAATTTTAAGATATATCTTACAGAAAGCCTACAACAGTGGGCTTTTTACTTTGTCTTAAAATGTTGATTTCTGGGTTTGTATGGAGATTTGCTAGTAAGATTATTTGCGCATCTAAGTCTATCTATGCCAAGAATTAAAGCGATGCTGATGATATAAATCTGGTGTGATATAATATTTTGGCCCCCTCACTTTAAGGAAGGGAGGTGTTATATATGCTAGAATTATTTTCCCTTTTTCTAGCTCCGTTACTTGTTAACGTACTATCTGAGCTTTTCAAGCTATGGATAAAGAGACGTAGCCCCCTTTTAGAGGGTAGCAAAAACCCCCATCGGTGGCACGGTGGGGCTTTTTGTTGCCTTGTTAGACAATTATCATCACTATAAACCCATTCTAACACACCCCCTCCGATTTTTCAAGCTTTTGTTTTGATATTCCTCAGAGTGTGTTTGTGGTTTGAGTCCACTTTACTGAAATTAGCCCACGCGCTACTAGCCTCCATTCTACAGCAAAGAAATCAACTCTTTTCTAGGGGATTTCCGCCCTCATTTTGCTCTTTTGTGCTAAAATAGACTTATAAATTGAAAATAAGGAATGTTTATGAAATCGGGTAATGGTTTTTGGAAAGGTTGTCTCTATTTTTGGGGCTTCTTGTTCTTACTGGGCCTTTTGGTTCAATATGCTCTTCCGCTTGCGGCTTGTGTCCTGCTAGGCTATGGTGGTTATCGTCTCTATAAACGTTGGCGTTATCCTCTTTTGCAGGATCGTTCGCTCGACGATCGGATTGAGCTTTTAAAAGCTCGGATTCGTCAGGCGGACAAGGATATTCAGCAATTAGAGGGAATCTTGGTAGAAAAAGGTTCAGATTCCTATAAGAGTCTGGCCAATCAAGTATTAATCGAACTGCGGGAAATTCATCAGGAGGCGGATCGTCTCAAGTCCTATATCGATGCTGATGTCTACAACCGTATTGACAAAAAGGTTCGTACAGTAAGGGCAAACATCGATGTTCAGCTAGAACGTTTGGATAGAGAAAGTCAGGTAGATCTTGAAAATGCGGAGCCAGAGGAATTAGCTCCAGAATTGTCCCAGACCTTGGCCAATATTGCTATTGACCATCAGGCTATTTTAGACAAGATTGCTACCTCTGCCGAGGGGGATAAGGAAGAATTGACGGCCATTCATAGTTTGAAGATGGAGAAATTCCAAACGATTTTAGAAGGCTATTTGAAGATTAAGGCCAATCCTAAAAACTATAATCGGGCAGAAGAACGCTTAGAGCAAGCTAAAGTAGCCATCGAACAATTTGACCTTGAACTGGACCAAGTCTTGAGAGAACTCAATGAAACAGATATGCGTGATTTTGATATCAGTCTGCGTATCCTAGAAAAAGATCGTAAAGAATAGGTTAGAAACAAAGGAGTAACCATGACAGAATTTAATTTTGATATTGACCAGATTGCCAATAATACGGTAGCTAAGGTGGATAAAACAACCCAAATCATCGAGACCAATACTGGCTCGGACAAGACATTGACCTTCCTTGAAAGTTGAGCCCTGAGCAGCAAGAAGGAATCAAAGCGCACGTACCCCAGTTAGTAGACCAGTTTGTCACCAATCAAAATGCTCTCTTAGATTTTGGACAATCTGCTGTAGAAGGTGTGAACAATACAGTCAATCGTATCTTGTCAGAACAAAAGAAACTGCAGATTCCCCAAGTGGATGACTTACTCAAGAATACCAACCGTGAGTTGCAAGGATTTGTAGTCAAATACAAGAACGCTGAAATTGCTGAGTTAGAAGAAAAACCAAACTTTTTGCAACGCTTGTTTAACAAGAGCAAGAATACCCTACAGGAATTTTACTTTGACTCAAAAACAGTGGAGCAAAAGCTCGATGGTATGGCTGCCGCAGTGGTCAAGCAAGAAGATGTGCTAGCTCGAAATATCGTCTCTGCTGAAATGTTGATTGAGGACAATACCAAGTCTATTGAAAATCTAGTGGGAGTGATTTCTTTTATCGAAGCTAGCCAGACAGAAGCTGGCAATCGTGCTGCAGAATTGAAAGCTCAAGCTGACCAACTCGATACAAGTACGGTAGAATACCAAACCAAGTCACAAGAATTGGCCCGCATGGCAGAAGTGGTTAATACCCTCGAACAACAGCACACTGAGTATGTCAGCCGTCTCTACGTTGCCTGGGCAACAACACCTCAGATGCGCAATCTTGTGAAGGTGTCATCTGATATGCGTCAAAAATTGGGCATGCTTCGTCGTAATACGATTCCGACAATGAAGCTTTCTATTGCCCAACTTGGTATTTTGCAACAATCAATGAAATCAGGTGTCGTGGCAGATGCCATTGTCAATGCCAATAATGCTGCCCTTCAGATGCTAGCTGAAACCAGCAAGGAAGTGATTCCGCAGATGGAACGAATTGCCCAAAGCCCGACAGTCGCTGTTGAGTCTGTTACCAAACTGGCTGAAAGCCTGGTCGCTCAAAACCAAGGTATCGTCGCTGCCATTGAATTGGGACGCCAGAAACGTGCCCAACTAGAAACAACCATCGTCAAGTCCGCAGAAATGATCAACGATTCTGTCAAACTACGCGATGAAAAAATCGTCCAAGCCCTTCTAGACCAAGGCAAGGCTGCTCAGAAAGAAGTACAAGAATAATACACAAGTCCCTTGTAAGTATAGCTTGCAGGGGATTTTGGATTCTTCCTATATATTAGAGCCTCTAATTTATTTCACAAAAAATATAGTCAAAAATGTAGTCATTCGGTTGATTTTTATTGCAATGTACTGAAATTAACAAAAAGAAAAAACGCTTGAATTAGCGTTTTTCTTCTGTATTGATTCGTATTGAATGCTTACTTAACTTCTGTAAACACAACGTGTTTGCGAAGTTTTGGTGAGTATTTCTTCAATTGAAGACGGTCTGGAGTGTTACGTTTGTTTTTAGAAGTAAGGTACAAGCGTTCACCAGATTCTTTGTGTTCAAGTGTAATATTTACGCGCATGGTATCTCCCTTCTATTATTCAGCTGATGCAGCTTTAGCGATTTTACGTCCTTTGTAGTATCCTTTAAGTGATACACGGTGAGAACGTGAGTAATCTCCAGTAGTTTCGTCAAAGTTTACAGATGGAGCTGTTACTTTGTAGTGTGTACGACGTTTGTTTTTCTTCGCTTTTGAAGTGCGACGTGCAGGTACTGCCATTTTGATTTCTCCTTTAGGTATTTATATTCGATTCAATCTACTGATTTTCATCAACCATACTAGGATAACACATTTTTTTTGTAAAGTAAAGTTACTTGACAAAAAAAGATGAAAAAATTCTCCTGTCAGACCTAGCAGACAGGAGAAGGTGTTAAATATCAATCTCAAATGGTTCGTCAATGGTTTCTGATACGTATTTTCCGTCTTTCTTCCGTTGTTTGACACATTCTGTAAGGAGATATTCGATTTGCCCATTGACTGAACGAAAGTCATCTTCTGCCCATGAGGCGAGTGCAGCGTATAACTTTGTTGAGAGTCGAAGGGGGATCTGCTTTTTTTAGCTTCAACCATCTTTAGTAAAGACTTCCTGTGTTGACAATTGGTTGTGCATCATGATTGTCACAGAGGACGACTAGGAGATTGGAAACCATAGCAGCTTTTCGTTCTTCGTCAAGCTCTACCAATTCCCCTTCATTGATCCGTTCTGGTGCCATTTCAACCATTCCTACAGCACCATCTACAATCATCTTACGGGCATCAATAATGGAAGTAATTTCTGGAGCATAAGCTAGGTAAGTGATACGTGCTTTCAAGGATTTCCTAAGCAGTCATTGTCATTTGATGATTTAGCTCCTAAAAAAGGAGATTTTGTGCTAACATCACCACTTTGTCCAAGTCGAGTGTGGTTTGCAGGGTTGACTGCTACGCTGAAGGGATTGACAAAGTAAAAGCCAGGTTCTTTGATGGTACCTGTATAGTTACCAAAGAGTGTCAGAACCATAGCCTCCTGAGGTTTGACAACTTTTAAACCAGCATGAGTTAGCGCTGCAATTACGATTAGTAAAGGTCCGATAATAATTCCAAAAATGTTTTCCGAACCAACACCCATTATAAATATAAAGATACTAAGTACGATTGTCAACTCAATGAGAATCAATGCTAATACACCATTTGGTTTTGAATTGATTAGTTTTTTTCAGTCATAAGAATGACCTCTGTTATTTGATATCTAAATGATATCATTTTGTTTTTTAAAAATTAATAGAAAGTTGACAAATAATCACTAAAAAGTTTCAGCCCAATAATTACTTGTAGGAAGTGAGATTATATTGTGCTGAAATACTCTTTTATTCTTATAACTTTTACACTATAATTGTAGTTAGAAAGGAAGAGAAATGTTTGATTATAGAGCACTAGTTATTTTGATGACTTTGATGGATCATTGTGAGCTATCATTATATGAATTATCTGTTAAGGTGAGCTTACCTATAAAGGAAGTCAAAGAAGGAATAGATTATTTAGTGCCTTATCTAGCTAATAAAGGGATAGTGCTGGATAAAAAACAAGGTCGCTATAGTTTATCAAATCGTACGAAGCAGTCTTTGACAGATATTATTAAGTCGGATGAATTGGTTTTACCAAAGTCGACTCGCTTAGCATTAATCTATCTTTACACTTTTTGCCGATTAGATTTTATATCGAATAATCATTACCAAGACTTTTTGAAAGTAAGTAAGAATACAACCTTATCTGATATTCAATCATTAAGAAAGATTATGTTAGATAATGATTTGGAGCTAGGGTACAGTAGAGCAAAAGGTTATACTTTACACGGTTCAGAGTGGAATAAGCACCGTTTAGCTTTTCAAATGGTTAGTGAGTTGCTGGAATCCTCCATAGGGATTTGGGGGTTGGATTATGTTTTATCCAGTTGGGGGTATTCATTAACTTATGATTTGATTGATCAGGTAGTTAAAGATTATTATGAAAAGCTACAGATAGTACCTATTGTTAATCAATTAAAAGTTTGCCTTTTCGGTTTAGTATTCATTATATGTAGGTATCAAAGGGATGTTGAAAGAGTATGTCTTTCAGAGACATTAGTATCTCCTATTATTCAAGATATAACGACTATTTTATTAGATACAGTAGTTGATTTGGGAATTATAGATACGGTATTTTCAGAGGATGATTATCGCTATGTCACAGTTTTATTATCAAGTTGCTTTGAAGGTGAAGTAGATGTTGCTCCGGTTTACTTTAATCAATTAACAGAGGCTATTATAAGTAGAATGGAAGATATTTCTTTGTTACATTTTAAACAAAGAGAAGTATTGAGAGAAAATCTTCGCCGCCACCTTATACCGGCTTACTATAGATTAAAGTTCGGCTTACCTAGTTCAAATGAATATGTGTTGCATGTTAAAGAACATTATCCTGATTTATTTGAACTAGTAAAAGATTCTTTGACTCCCTTGATGGACGCTATTGACAAGCCCATACCTGATAGTGAAACAGCATATTTTGTTATCCATTTTGGAGGATATTTAAAGAAAGCAGACAATTTGCCTCAAAAATGTTATAAAGCAGCAATTATCTGTCCTAATGGAATTAGTTCTTCATTGATGATAAAAGAGAATCTATTAGCATTATTCCCTCAAATTGAGTTTATAGGAACCTCAAAGATTGATGATTTATATGCGAAAACTAGTAGTGACTATGATATGGTTTTTTCTACTATAAAGGTGGATACAGAGAAGCCAAATTATCTAGTTTCTGTTATGATGACGGAAGAACAAACAACACAGTTAGTTGAATTGGTATCAAAAGATTTCCCAGATACAGGGTATCGAGATATTGAGCTTAATCAGATAATTAGCATAGTAAGACGATATAGTGTAATCACACAAGAATTAGAGTTAAAATTAGCATTAAAGAGGTATCTCTATCAAGAAATGAACAGAAAGGAAGTGTTACCATTGTTAGAAGAATTAATTACAAAAGAAACTTATCAGGTTAGTTCGGAAAAATTAGGATGGAAGGAGGCAATTCGTTTAGCAGCTAAACCGCTTTTGGATCAACATAAGATAACTGAGAACTACCCTGAGGCAATGATTCAAAAAAAGTAGAAGAGTTTGGGCCTTTTTATTAATTTAGGGAAGGGAGTAGCAATTCCTCACGCTCGGCCAGATGAAGGTGTGAATGAAATAGGAATGTCAATGTTAGTTTTGGAAGAACCGATTTATTTATTGGATAATCCAGAACAAGAGGTAAGATTGTTGATTTGTATTGCAGCCATTGATAATGAGAGTCATTTAAAGGCTTTGTCACATTTAACAACAATTTTAAGAGATAAAAATCATGTTCAAACTTTAATATCATCAAAAAACTATGATGACATTGAAATGATAATTAAACAGGAGGATTAGATAATGTTAAAAATTGGTACAGCTTGTGGTTCAGGATTAGGTTCAAGTTTTATGGTACAGATGAATATTGAATCTGTATTGAGTGATTTGAATGTTTCAGATGTAGAAGTTGAACACTATGATTTAGGTGGAGCAGATCCAAATGCAGCTGATATTTGGATTGTTGGTCGTGATTTAGCTGATTCAGCTAGTCATCTTGGAGATGTTCGTATCTTAAATAGTATTATTGATATGGATGAACTACGAGAATTAATTACTAAACTTTGTGAAGAAAAAGGACTTATTTAGGAGGCTAGCGTCATGATGAAGTTCATATTGGATATTGTTAGTACACCAGCTATTTTAGTAGCTTTAATTGCAATCTTAGGATTAGTTCTTCAGAAGAAGAAATTACCTGATATTATTAAAGGTGGAATTAAGACCTTTGTTGGTTTCTTAGTTGTATCTGGTGGTGCAGGAATTGTACAAATTCTTTGAATCCATTTGGTACCATGTTTGAACATGCTTTTCATTTATCTGGAGTTGTACCGAATAATGAAGCAATTGTAGCTGTAGCTTTAACCACATATGGCTCAGCTACTGCAATGATTATGTTTGCAGGTATGGTATTCAATATCTTAATTGCTCGTTTTACTCGATTCAAATATATCTTTTTAACAGGGCACCACACTCTATATATGGCGTGTATGATTGCGGTCATTTTATCAGTTGCTGGCTTTACAAGTTTGCCTCTTATCTTACTAGGAGGATTAGCACTTGGTATTATTATGAGTGTTTCCCCGGCATTTGTGCAAAAATATATGGTTCAATTAACTGGAAATGACAAGGTGGCTTTAGGTCATTTCAGTTCTTTGGGATATTGGTTAAGTGGTTTCACTGGTAGCCTTATCGGTGACAAATCAAAATCAACAGAGGACATTAAATTCCCAAAGAGTTTAGCTTTTTTACGTGATAGTACTGTTAGTATTACTTTATCTATGGCAGTTATTTACATTATTGTAGCTATCTTTGCAGGGTCAGAATATATAGAAAAAGAAATCAGTAATGGTACAAGTGGTCTAGTTTATGCTTTACAATTAGCAGGTCAATTTGCAGCAGGTGTATTTGTTATTTTAGCAGGTGTTCGCCTTATTTTGGGTGAAATTGTTCCAGCCTTTAAAGGTATTTCGGAGCGTCTTGTACCTAATTCAAAACCTGCTTTGGATTGTCCGATTGTTTATACTTATGCACCTAATGCAGTCCTAATTGGATTTATCTCTAGTTTTGTTGGTGGTTTAGTAAGTATGGCAATTATGATTGCTTCAGGAACGGTTGTCATCTTACCAGGCGTTGTGCCTCATTTCTTCTGTGGAGCGACTGCAGGTGTCATTGGGAATGCATCTGGTGGTGTTCGTGGAGCCACTATTGGAGCATTTTTACAAGGTATTTTAATTAGTTTTCTTCCAGTCTTTTTAATGCCAGTTTTGGGAGGACTTGGTTTCCAAGGGTCAACTTTCTCAGATGCAGATTTTGGTCTATCAGGAATTATTTTAGGAATGTTGAATCAATTTGGCTCACAAGCAGGCATTGTTATTGGTCTTGTTCTTATTCTAGCAGTTATGTTTGGAGTATCCTTTATTAAAAAGCCATCTGCAAAGGAGGAATAAGGGATGATTTTAAGTGAAAATAGAGAAGATGAGTTAAGAAAATTTGCAACAAAAATCCGATTAAATACTCTTAGAACATTGAATCATCTTGGATTCGGCCATTATGGAGGGAGTCTGTCTATAGTAGAAGTTTTAGCAGTGCTTTATGGTGAAATAATGCCGATGACTCCAGAAATATTTGCGTCACGAGATAGAGATTATTTTGTTTTATCCAAGGGACATGCTGGACCAGCTTTGTACAGCACACTCTATTTGAATGGTTTCTTTGACAAAGAATTCTTACATTCTTTAAATACAAATGGAACCAAATTACCGTCTCATCCTGATAGAAATCTAACGCCGGGCATAGATATGACAACTGGCTCTTTAGGACAGGGAATTAGTGTTGCAACCGGACTTGCATATGGTCAGAGAATAAGAAAAAGTCCCTTTTATACCTATGCTATTGTTGGAGATGGTGAGTTAAATGAGGGACAATGTTGGGAGGCTATACAGTTTGCTTCTCATCAACAGTTATCTAATTTAATTGTATTTGTAGACGATAACAAAAAACAATTAGATGGTTTTACAAAGGATATTTGTAATCCAGGTGATTTTGTAGAAAAATTCTCAGCATTTGGGATTTGAATCCATTAGGGTCAATGGTTCAGATATTAGAGAAATTTATGAAGGGATTATCCAATTAAAACAGTCAAATAATTCATCCCCTAAGTGTATTGTATTAGACACTATTAAAAGGTCAAGGAGTTCGAGAGCTGGAAGAAATGAAATCCAATCATCATCTTCGCCCTACTGTAGAGGAGAGACAAATGTTAACTTCAGTTGTAGAAAGATTAAGTCAGGAATTGGAGGAAACAGAATGATGAGAAGTACGAAAGAATTACGACATGTGTATAGAGATTTCCTTCTAGAAGCTAACCAAAGTTATTCTGATATAGTAGTTTTAGAAGCAGACTTGTCAAGTTCGATGGCTACTAATAATCTTGAAAAGGACTTTGGAGACCGTTATGTGAATGTTGGGATCATGGAAGCAGAAATGGTCGGGCTTGCAGCAGGTTTATCTATTCAGGGGTTTAGACCTTATCTTCATACATTTGGCCCTTTTGCTTCACGAAGAGTATTTGATCAATTATTTATTTCTCTTGGGTACGCACAATTGGATGCCACTGTGATTGGCTCAGATGCAGGAGTAACGGCAGAGATGAATGGTGGAACACATATGCCATTTGAAGAAATTGGATTGTTACGTTTAATTCCTAAATCAATCATTTTTGAAGCAACTGATGATATCCAATTTCGTGAAATCTTGAACCAGACATTAGAATTAAAAGGACTAAAATATATTCGAACAATTAGAAAAGCTCCAGAGGCTGTATATCAAGGTGGAGAAGATTTTTCTAAAGGCTACATTGAGTTAAGACACGGTGAAGATGTTGTAATAGTTGCTTCTGGCATAATGGTTGCTCCAAGTATTCGAGTTGCGGATGAACTGTCTAAATTAGGTTATTCAGTAGGTGTGATAGATTTATTTAGAATCAAACCGATACCAGAACAGATAAAAACAATGTTAAGCGGAAAAACTATATTTACTGTAGAAAACCACAATCAGATAGGTGGAATTGGCAGTGCTTTATGTGAATTATTCTCTGATGATGGAATAACAAAAATTCATCGGATGGGTGTTCAAGAAAGATTCGGTCAAGTAGGGAAAATGGATTATCTTCTTAATGAGTATGGTTTGAGTGAATCGAATATAAAAGAGAAAGTTTTAGCGTTTTATAATGCAAGATAGATATTAAATACACTTATCTGAAAGAACTTCTGTAAAAATTACATTACGTTATTTAAAGCGAGCGGATTAAAAGCATATTCTGGTAATCAGAAAGTGCCCTGATCCGCTTTGTTGTTTTTAATTTAAAATGTTTATATGTGTATAGAATTTTCTGAAAATTCAAGAATTTTCTTCTGTTCATTGCTTTTAAAATGTGCTATAATAGTAAAAACTGAAATGGGAGGGAACAAATGACTGAATTAGATAAGCGTCACCGCAGTAGCATTTATGACAGTATGGTAAAATCACCAAACCGTGCCATGCTTCGTGCGACTGGTATGACAGATAAGGACTTTGAAACACCGATTGTGGGAGTGATTTCGACTTGGGCGGAAAATACACCATGTAACATTCACTTGCATGATTTTGGGAAATTGGCTAAAGAAGGTGTCAAATCGGCAGGTGCTTGGCCTGTGCAGTTTGGGACTATCACTGTAGCGGACGGGATTGCCATGGGAACGCCTGGAATGCGTTTCTCTTTGACATCTCGTGATATCATTGCAGACTCAATCGAGGCGGCTATGGGTGGTCACAACGTCGATGCCTTCGTCGCTATCGGTGGCTGTGACAAGAACATGCCTGGTTCTATGATTGCCATTGCCAATATGGACATCCCAGCTATTTTCGCCTATGGTGGAACAATTGCACCGGGAAATCTTGATGGCAAAGACATCGATTTGGTTTCTGTTTTTGAGGGTATCGGAAAATGGAACCACGGTGACATGACGGCTGAGGACGTGAAACGTCTTGAATGTAATGCCTGCCCTGGACCTGGTGGCTGTGGTGGTATGTACACTGCTAATACCATGGCGACTGCTATCGAAGTTCTCGGTATGAGTTTGCCAGGTTCATCCTCTCACCCAGCTGAATCAGCTGACAAGAAAGAAGACATCGAAGCAGCAGGACGTGCTGTTGTTAAGATGTTGGAGCTCGGTCTCAAACCGTCAGATATCTTGACTCGTGAAGCCTTTGAAGATGCCATCACTGTAACTATGGCTCTCGGTGGTTCTACAAACGCCACTCTTCACTTACTTGCCATTGCCCACGCGGCAAATGTTGACTTGTCACTTGAGGACTTCAATACGATTCAAGAACGTGTGCCTCACTTGGCTGACTTGAAGCCATCTGGTCAGTATGTCTTCCAAGACCTCTACGAAGTTGGTGGTGTGCCTGCGGTTATGAGATATCTCTTGGCTAATGGCTTCCTTCACGGAGACCGTATCACATGTACTGGTAAGACAGTTGCTGAAAACTTGGCCGACTTTGCAGACCTTACACCAGGTCAAAAAGTCATCATGCCACTTGAAAATCCAAAACGTGCGGACGGTCCGCTTATCATCTTGAACGGGAATCTTGCCCCTGACGGTGCGGTTGCCAAGGTATCAGGTGTTAAAGTGCGTCGTCACGTTGGACCAGCTAAGGTCTTTGACTCAGAAGAAGATGCGATTCAGGCTGTTTTGACAGATGAAATCGTTGATGGCGATGTAGTCGTTGTTCGTTTTGTTGGACCTAAGGGTGGTCCTGGTATGCCTGAGATGCTGTCACTTTCATCCATGATTGTTGGTAAAGGTCAAGGAGACAAGGTTGCCCTCTTGACGGATGGCCGTTTCTCTGGTGGTACTTATGGTCTGGTTGTTGGACATATCGCTCCTGAAGCTCAGGATGGTGGACCAATTGCCTACCTTCGTACAGGTGATATCGTTACGGTTGACCAAGATACCAAAGAAATTTCCATGGCCGTATCCGAAGAAGAACTTGAAAAACGCAAGGCAGAAACAACCTTGCCACCACTTTATAGCCGTGGTGTCCTCGGTAAATATGCCCATATCGTATCATCTGCTTCACGCGGAGCCGTGACAGACTTCTGGAATATGGACAAGTCAGGTAAAAAAATAAACTTAAAAAGCAAGCCAATCTCGGCTTGCTTCTTTTCATCTTCAAAAGTAATTTGCCTGTTTAACGAGGTGGCAGTCCAAGGGCAATACGACCGTAGCGACTGATTCGTGTGATCTTCCAGGCAGGCGACCAGGTAACTTCAACCTTGACATCTTCGATACCCTCGATTTGTTTCAGACCTGCCACGATTTCGATAGGTAGGCTTTCGGCGCAATCACAGGCGGTGTCGGTGAAGGTCATGACAATCTTACAGAGGCCTGTTTCGTCTAGATTAATTTCATAAATCAGCCCTAGATTGTAAACATCCAATTCCACATCTGTATCAAAAACCTTCTCTAGTTTTTCGATAATTTGGTCTTGTAAGGCCAAAGCACGGTCATTGATTTTGATATCGTCTCTCATAACAGTCCCTCCACGTGATAAATATCCTCTATTTTCTCATAATTCTGACAATTTGGCAAGTTTTTGATGAATTTTCTGAAAAATATGATAAAATGAAGAAAATACTCAATCAAGGGGAAGCCTATGGAGCAGATTGGAAAAGTCTTTAGACAATTACGAGAGTCAAGAAATATCTCGCTGAGACAAGCAACTGGGGGACAATTTTCGCCGTCTATGTTGTCCCGCTTTGAAACAGGTCAGAGTGAGCTTTCGGTGGAAAAGTTTTTATTTGCCCTAGAAAATATATCTGCCAGTGTAGAGGAAATCCTCTTTCTGGCGAGAGGTTTTCAGTATGATACAGATTCTGAGTTGAGAAAAGAAATCATAGATGTCTTGGATCCAAAGAATATAGCACCTCTTGAGGACTTATATCGCAGGGAGTATCAAAAGCATGCCCATTCTCAAAACAAACAGAAACATATTCTAAATGCCATTATTATCAAGTCTTATATGAAGAGTATGGATGAAACGGTAGAGTTAACGGCAGAGGAAGGAAAAGTCCTTCATGATTACCTGTTTTCTACCGAGATTTGGGGAATCTATGAACTCAATTTATTTTCAGTCAGTTCTCCCTTTTTATCTGTTTCTCTTTTTACTAGGTATGTTAGAGAGATGGTACGAAAATCTGATTTTCTAATGGAAATGTCTGGCAATCGAAACCTTTTTCACACTATACTATTGAATGGTTTTTTAGCCAGTATTGAGTGTGAAGAATTTACCAATGCCTATTATTTTAAACGTGTTATCGAAGAGCATTTCTACAATGAAAATGAAACCTATTTCCGAATTGTCTATTTGTGGGCGGAAGGTCTCCTTGATAGCAAGCAAGGTAGAGTCAAGGAAGGCCGGAAAAAGATGGAAGATGCTGTCCGTATTTTTGAGATGCTTGGCTGTAATAAATCTGCCGAATACTATAGAAAAACGACCGATTGTTGAATATCTGCAAACTAAGAAAATTATTTAAAATTTGAAGCGATAGAATTGTTGAGCTCTCACAGGTTATCAAAGAAGTTCTATCGTTTTTTTGCTCATTTTGTTTGTTGCATATATTCAAAAGTTTTTCCTCTAGAATTTCTAAGTGCTATACTATAGTCATACTTCACATAAAACTTCGAACAAGAAGGGAAATTATCTATGAAACTATTGTTTAGAAATCAAGCTTATCGACTCTTGACTTTGTCACGTTTCTTCAATGCTTTTGGTGCTTCAATTTTCAATCTGGTCTTTATCGTTTATGCATCGACCTTGCCACAAGCCTCTTTTGCGGTTGCTATGGCGAATATTGTCATGCTTCTTCCTACTCTCTTTACAGTTTTTTTGTAGGGATTCGAGCAGATTACACGAGAGACAAGGTCAAATGGATGGTCTATAGCGGTTTGTTTCAGGCGGTTTTATTTTTTCTAGCAGCCCTAGTTGTTCAGCAAGCTAGTCTCTTTGCCTTTTCTAGCTTGTGTTTGATCAATGTCATTAGTGATGTGATTAGTGATTTTGCAGGTGGCTTGCGCATGCCTCTTATTAAGGAGAAAAGTAGCTGAAGATGATCTGATGGAAGCTTACTCTTTTTCCCAGTTCATCACCTATATTTCAGCTATTGGTGGTCAAGCTTTTGGAGTCTGGCTCTTAGGCCTATCGGTCAACAATTTTTCCCTTGTTGCGGGAATCAATGCCTGCTTTTTTCTAGTATCAGCCTCTATTCTCTTTTTAGGAAAAAGCAAATTGAGCTTGTCAATGTCATCTGCTGATCGTGAAAACCTAAAAAATGAGAAGCTTTTTGATCAAAGACCAGTTCCTAACAATTTACCGAAATTTACGCCTCGTTTTTCTTAAAAGTGGACAGAAAAACTTTGGTTTTATGCTCTTTGCTGTCTTGCTTATCAATGCCTTGGGTGGCGCTTTGGGTGGAATTTATAATATCTTCTTTTTGAGTCATTCTCTCTTGAATTTTTCTTATACAGAGGCACTATTTATCAGTCAATTCTGTGCTTTAGTAGCAGTCATCATCAGTAGCCTTACGGGCAATGATTATTTTGGGAAGCAGTCCTTGCCTAGATTGATGATGTGGGCTACCGTAGGGCTCACTCTAATTGGTCTGGCTAACGTATTTAATCAAGTCGTGCTTGGTTTGCTATTTCTATTTTTAACTTTGTATGTGTCTGGTAAAGTTGCTCCAAAGATTAATACCATGCTCATGAAAAATCTAGCTCCAGAGGTTTTAGCTCGTACCAGTAATTTTTTAGGTTTATTATTTACCTTATCCATACCTGTGGGAACAGCTTGTTTTTTTCACTTGTAGCAGTATGGAATATACAGTTGACTTGGATGCTATTTGTTGGTCCTTTTCCTTGCTAGCTATTCTTTTTGACAGTTATTAATCTCAAAAATGATATCTAA
>BNJU01003408.1_pt1 | contig 44669 bp, 51 predicted proteins | sample 8539281 | NCBI WGS metagenome assembly BNJU01 (sample SAMD00202456, study PRJDB9452) | human saliva metagenome | isolation source: human saliva | place: Japan
TAAATAATTGATTATCAGTCAGAGACAGGAGTAATCCTGTCTCTTTTTATAGTTTTTTTCAAAAATAGAAGAGGTTAAAAGTTTAACAAAAAAAGTTTAGTAAATAACTATAAAGATGTATGTTGATAGACTTTTTGACAAAGGGAATCTATATAAAAATTGTGTATCTAGAAAGTAGAAAACTGAAGTGAAAATCAACGTCAGCGCTTGCAATAAAACTAAAATAGTTATATAATAGGTTTGTTGAAAGGTGATTTGTAGTGATTCAAGTTACTCTTTTCACAATAAAATTTTCATGATTTTCATAAGGAGGAAATCACTAATGGTAGTTAAAGTTGGTATTAACGGTTTCGGTCGTATCGGTCGTCTTGCTTTCCGTCGTATCCAAAACGTAGAAGGTGTTGAAGTTACTCGCATCAACGACCTTACAGATCCAGTTATGCTTGCACACTTGTTGAAATATGACACAACTCAAGGTCGTTTCGACGGTACTGTGGAAGTTAAAGAAGGTGGATTCGAAGTTAACGGTAAATTCGTTAAAGTTTCTGCTGAACGTGATCCAGAACAAATCGACTGGGCTAACGACGGTGTAGAAATCGTTCTTGAAGCGACTGGTTTCTTTGCTAAGAAAGAAGCTGCTGAAAAACACTTGCATGCAGGTGGCGCTAAGAAAGTTGTTATCACTGCTCCTGGTGGAAATGACGTTAAAACAGTTGTATTTAACACTAACCACGACGTTCTTGATGGTACTGAAACAGTTATCTCAGGTGCTTCATGTACTACAAACTGCTTGGCTCCAATGGCTAAAGCTCTTCAAGATAACTTCGGTGTTGTAGAAGGATTGATGACTACTATCCACGCTTACACTGGTGACCAAATGATCCTTGACGGACCACACCGTGGTGGTGACCTTCGTCGTGCTCGCGCTGGTGCTGCAAACATCGTTCCTAACTCAACTGGTGCTGCTAAAGCTATCGGTCTTGTAATTCCAGAATTGAATGGTAAACTTGACGGATCTGCACAACGCGTTCCAACTCCAACTGGATCAGTTACTGAATTGGTAGCTGTTCTTGAAAAGAACGTTACTGTTGATGAAGTTAACGCAGCTATGAAAGCAGCTTCAAACGAATCATACGGTTACACAGAAGATCCAATCGTATCTTCAGATATCGTAGGTATGTCATACGGTTCATTGTTTGACGCAACTCAAACTAAAGTTCTTGACGTTGATGGTAAACAATTGGTTAAAGTTGTTTCATGGTATGACAACGAAATGTCTTACACTGCACAACTTGTTCGTACTCTTGAATACTTCGCAAAAATTGCTAAATAATTTCTGAGTCGAAAAAGCAAGACCAATCGGTCTTGCTTTTTGTATCTATAGAAATGGATGATAAAATCATCCATTTTGTTTTAATTCTCTTTCAAATGTATCTGAGAGTGCGGTAAAGCTTAATTTATTTAAAGTCAGAGGGTGGATAAAGGATAGTTTAAATGCGTGAAGCATCAGTCTCTTGTTTTTTGAGTGTGGGTTGTAGAGAGGGTCCCCGAGGATTGGATGTCCGTGGTGAGATAGGTGGACTCGGATCTGATGAGTACGTCCTGTTTTTAATCTACACCGAACGAGACTGGTTTTGTTTTGAAACAGTTTTAACCGAGTTACATGAGTTTCGGCGTATTGACCATTTTTTTGATCCACAATTCTTTTTCTACGATCGTGACGATTGCGACCGATTTTATCTCGGAAAGATCAAGTCCTTAGCCTCTAATCTTCCATCAACCAGAGCCCAGTATTCTCGAGAAATCTCTTTCTTTTCTAATAAGCGATTAAGGATAGGAAGAATGAATGGATTCTTCGCAAACAGTACGAGACCGCTTGTTTCCATATCTAGTCTATGAACAACATAGCAGGTTTGGCCGACATAGGCGCTGACATGATTGAGAAGAGCTATCTCGTCTGGCTGATTTCCATGTGTCTTCATACCCTCAGGTTTATTGACGATAATTAAATGTTGATCTTGATAGACTTCTTCGACAAGTTTGGGATTTCCCCAGAGAATTTCTTTTGTAGGATAATCTTCCTCGTCGAAAATCAATTGGCACTCATCTCCAGCCTTGACCGTTTGATGCCAGTGGACTTCTTCTTGATTAATGAGGATGTGTTTCTTGATTCTCAAAAAGTGCCTTATTTTTCTAGGTATTAACAGCTGTTCTTCTAGAAAATGTTTGACAGTCATTTCGGGTAGAGAGTTGGGGATCGTAAAGGTAAATTTCATACTGATATTGTAACAAAAATCAATTTATTTGGACAGGGGAACTAGCAAAATTCTTGTCTTCCTATGGGGAAGATGATAAAATATACGCATGAAATTAGATACCTTATTTGAAAAATTTCTTTCTTTATTTAAAAAAGAAGAATCTGAAATTGAAAAAACAGAAATGAATGGAATTGAACAAGAAGAAAGTGTGTCGAGCAATTTACGGCGTTCAAGAGCAGGGCGAAAGAAAGCGGGGGCAATTGGGCCTGTTCGAAAATTTTGGCGTCGCTATCATCTGACAAAAATCTTTTTGATTCTTGGGCTTAGTGCCAGCTTGTTTGTTGGGGTCTATTTGTTTGCTCTAGCAAAATCGACAAATGTTACCGACCTGCAAAACGCTTTAAAAACTCGCACTCTGATTTTTGACAGAGAGGAAAAAGAAGCAGGCGCCTTGTCAGGTCAAAAAGGTACCTATGTCGAACTTTCGGACATCAGTGAAGACTTACAAAATGCCGTCATTGCTACAGAAGATAGAAGTTTCTATAAGAACGATGGTATTAACTATGCTCGTTTTTTCCTAGCGATAGTGACGGCTGGACGCTCAGGTGGTGGTTCTACAATTACTCAGCAGTTGGCGAAGAATGCCTATCTTTCTCAAGATCAGACTGTACAGAGAAAGGCGAAAGAATTCTTTTTAGCTTTGGAGCTAACAAAAAAATATAGTAAGAAAGAAATTTCTGACTATGTACTTGAACAATGCCTACTTCGGAAATGGGGTTTGGGGTGTTGAAGATGCAAGTAAAAAATACTTCGGGGTCTCAGCTTCTCAACTGACACTTGATGAAGCTGCAACTTTAGCAGGAATGCTCAAAGGGCCAGAATTGTATAACCCTTTGAATTCTATTGAAGATTCTACTAATCGTAGAGACACCGTTCTACAAAACATGGTCGCTGCTGGCTATATTGATAAAGACAAAGAAGCGGAAGCTTCGGGTGTTGATATGGCCTCTCAACTGCAAGATGCTTATGAAGGTAAAGTTTCAGACTACCGATATCCATCCTATTTTGATGCTGTTGTTAATGAAGCAATTGAAAAGTATAATTTAACTGAAGAAGAAATTGTGAACAACGGCTATCGTATATATACGGAATTAGATCAGAATTACCAGGCTAATATGCAGGTCATTTATGAAAACACAGATCTCTTTCCAACCGCAGAAGATGGAACTCATGCTGAGTCAGGCAGCGTTGCTCTAGAGCCAAAAACAGGAGGAGTTCGAGGAGTTGTTGGTCGTGTAGCAGGAGATGATAAAGCTGGTTTCCGAAATTTCAACTATGCGACTCAATCAAAAAGAAGCCCAGGTTCAACTATTAAGCCCTTAGTTGTCTATACCCCAGCAGTCGAAGCTGGATGGGCTCTAAATAAAGAGCTGGACAATCATACTATGGAGTATGGTGATTACAAGGTAGATAACTACGCAGGAATCAAAACATCTCCAGAAGTTCCAATGTACCAAGCTTTAGCTGAATCCCTAAACCTTCCTGCAGTAGCCACGGTTAAGGAACTTGGTATTGACAAGGCTTTTGAATCAGGCGAAAGATTCGGGCTTAACTTAACCAATGTAGATCGTGTGTTGGGTGTTGCACTGGGTGGTGGTGTGGAAACTAGTCCACTGCAAATGGCGCAAGCTTATGCAGCGTTCGCAAACGAAGGTTTGATGCCTGAAGCCCATTTTATTACACGTATTGAAAATGCAAGTGGTCAAGTCATTGCTACCCATAAGAATTCTCAAAAACGAGTGATAGATAAATCCGTAGCGGATAAAATGACTAGCATGATGCTAGGGACATTCACAAACGGTACAGGGATAAGTTCATCACCAGATGGTTATGTTATGGCCGGGAAAACAGGTACAACAGAAGCAGCCTTCAACCCGGTGTATACGAGTGACCAGTGGGTTATCGGCTATACGCCAGATGTAGTCATTAGTCACTGGCTTGGTTTCCCGACAACCGATGAAAATCATTATCTAGCAGGTTCGACATCAAATGGCGCCGCTCATATTTTTAGAAGTATGGCAGAAACAATTCTTCCTTATACACCAGGAAGTACATTTACAGTTGAAAATGCCTATAAAATAAATGGGATTGCTCCTGAAAATGTTCCGAATCAGTCAACTGACAATGGTGGTGGGCAGTCAAATGACTCTATAAATGATATCCAAAGTAGAGCTCAGAATCTTATTGATGAGGCAGAAAAAGCTATTTCAGATGCAAAAATTAAAGAAAAAGCAAAAACCGTCTGGGATACAATTGTAGACTTGTTCCAATAAATTTTTTAAGAGGCAAGAGCATAACTCTTGTCTCTTTTTATATCCTAAAAAGTCTAAAAAGATATCCCAACGAAATATCAAACATTCAAAAAAATAAAATCAGGCAAGATAAATAACAAAATAGAAGAAATGTCATAATTCGTCCCTACCTCTGCTATACTAATGGCAGAAAAGGAGAACAACTATGTTAGACATGAATTACCACGAAGTAAAAGCTATTGTACATAAGTGTAGAAAAGAATACTACCTTCATTTATGGGAAAAAGAAGATTGGGATCAAGAGGGAATGATTTGCCTACATGAATTATTAGAAAATCACCCTGATTTTAAGGAAAATAAAAATAAGGAATTTTATACCTACTTCAAAACAAAGTTTCGAAATCGAATTTTGGATGCAGTTCGAAAACAAGAAAGTTATAAAAGAAGATTGGATCGACAAGCTTATGAAGAAGTGAGCGAGATTAGCCATCGATTAGGCGAAAGGGGACTATTGATAGATGAGTCTTACGCATTACAAGAAGCACTTAAAGAGTATCGAGCAGGATTAGGAAAAGAAAAATTGGAGTTATTTGAACGATTGTTAGCTGATGAGCGATTCAAAGGAAGAAAAGCTATGTTAAAAGAACTAAAGCATGTGCTAAGAGATTTTTCTCCAAAAAGATAAAAAAACAAATCAAACTAGTTGACAAGAATCTAAAAGTGGGTATAATAGAAAGAGTTGAAAAAGCTCAAGGTCCGTTGGTCAAGGGGTTAAGACACCGCCTTTTCACGGCGGTAACACGGGTTCGAATCCCGTACGGACTATGGGTGTATCGCGGTTGATGGAAATAGGAATTAAAAAAAGTTAAAAAAACCTGTTGACAGAGAAAAGTGACTGTGATATACTAATATAGTTGTCGTAAGCGCGACAAAGACCTTTGAAAACTGAACAAGACGAACCAATGTGCAGGGCACTACAACTGATGTTGTAGTACTGAACAATGAAAAAAACAATAAATCTGTCAGTGACAGAAATGAGTGAGAACTCAAACTTTTAATGAGAGTTTGATCCTGGCTCAGGACGAACGCTGGCGGCGTGCCTAATACATGCAAGTAGAACGCTGAAGGAAGGAGCTTGCTCTTTCCGGATGAGTTGCGAACGGGTGAGTAACGCGTAGGTAACCTGCCTGGTAGCGGGGGATAACTATTGGAAACGATAGCTAATACCGCATAACAGTAGATATCGCATGATAGCTGCTTGAAAGGTGCAACTGCACCACTACCAGATGGACCTGCGTTGTATTAGCTAGTTGGTGAGGTAACGGCTCACCAAGGCAACGATACATAGCCGACCTGAGAGGGTGATCGGCCACACTGGGACTGAGACACGGCCCAGACTCCTACGGGAGGCAGCAGTAGGGAATCTTCGGCAATGGACGGAAGTCTGACCGAGCAACGCCGCGTGAGTGAAGAAGGTTTTTCGGATCGTAAAAGCTCTGTTGTAAGAGAAGAACGAGTGTGAGAGTGGAAAGTTCACACTGTGACGGTATCTTACCAGAAAGGGACGGCTAACTACGTGCCAGCAGTCGCGGTAATACGTAGGTCCCGAGCGTTGTCCGGATTTATTGGGCGTAAAAGCGAGCGCAGGCGGTTAGATAAGTCTGAAGTTAAAGGCTGTGGCTTAACCATAGTACGCTTTGGAAACTGTTTAACTTGAGTGCAAGAGGGAGAGTGGAATTCCATGTGTAGCGGTGAAATGCGTAGATATATGGAGGAACACCGGTGGCGAAAGCTACTCTGGCTTTGTAACTGACGCTGAGGCTCGAAAGCGTGGGGAGCAAACAGGATTAGATACCCTGGTAGTCCACGCCGTAAACGATGAGTGCTAGGGTGTTAGACCCTTTCCGGGGTTTAGTGCCGTAGCTAACGCATTAAGCACTCCGCCTGGGGAGTACGACCGCAAGGTTGAAACTCAAAGGAATTGACGGGGGCCCGCACAAGCGGTGGAGCATGTGGTTTAATTCGAAGCAACGCGAAGAACCTTACCAGGTCTTGACATCCCTCTGACCGCTCTAGAGATAGAGTTTTCCTTCGGGACAGAGGTGACAGGTGGTGCATGGTTGTCGTCAGCTCGTGTCGTGAGATGTTGGGTTAAGTCCCGCAACGAGCGCAACCCCTATTGTTAGTTGCCATCATTCAGTTGGGCACTCTAGCGAGACTGCCGGTAATAAACCGGAGGAAGGTGGGGATGACGTCAAATCATCATGCCCCTTATGACCTGGGCTACACACGTGCTACAATGGTTGGTACAACGAGTCGCAAGCCGGTGACGGCAAGCTAATCTCTTAAAGCCAATCTCAGTTCGGATTGTAGGCTGCAACTCGCCTACATGAAGTCGGAATCGCTAGTAATCGCGGATCAGCACGCCGCGGTGAATACGTTCCCGGGCCTTGTACACACCGCCCGTCACACCACGAGAGTTTGTAACACCCGAAGTCGGTGAGGTAACCTTTTAGGAGCCAGCCGCCTAAGGTGGGATAGATGATTGGGGTGAAGTCGTAACAAGGTAGCCGTATCGGAAGGTGCAGCTGGATCACCTCCTTTCTAAGGATAAGGAATGCACATTGGTCTTGTTTAGTCTTGAGAGGTCTTGTGGGGCCTTAGCTCAGCTGGGAGAGCGCCTGCTTTGCACGCAGGAGGTCAGCGGTTCGATCCCGCTAGGCTCCATTGGTGAGAGATCACCAAGTAATGCACATTGAAAATTGAATATCTATATCAAATAGTAACAAGAAAAATAAACCGAAAACGCTGTAGTATTAATAAGAGTTTATGACTGAAAGGTCAAAAAGTAAGGTTAAGTTAATAAGGGCGCACGGTGGATGCCTTGGCACTAGGAGCCGAAGAAGGACGTGACAAACGACGATATGCCTTGGGTAGCTGTAAGTAAGCGATGATCCAGGGATTTCCGAATGGGGGAACCCAACAGGTACTACCTGTTACCCATATCTGTTAAGGATATGAGGAGGAAGACGCAGTGAACTGAAACATCTAAGTAGCTGCAGGAAGAGAAAGCAAAAGCGATTGCCTTAGTAGCGGCGAGCGAAACGGCAGGAGGGCAAACCGAAGAGTTTACTCTTCGGGGTTGTAGGACTGCAATGTGGACTCAAAGACTATAGAAGAATGACATGGGAAGGTCAGCCAAAGAGAGTGAGAGCCTCGTATTTAAAATAGTCTTTGTACCTAGCAGTATCCTGAGTACGGCGAGACACGTGAAATCTCGTCGGAATCTGGGAGGACCATCTCCCAACCCTAAATACTCCCTAGTGACCGATAGTGAACCAGTACCGTGAGGGAAAGGTGAAAAGCACCCCGGGAGGGGAGTGAAATAGAACCTGAAACCGTGTGCCTACAACAAGTTCGAGCCCGTTAATGGGTGAGAGCGTGCCTTTTGTAGAATGAACCGGCGAGTTACGATATGATGCGAGGTTAAGTTGAAGAGACGGAGCCGTAGGGAAACCGAGTCTGAATAGGGCGCATTAGTATTATGTCGTAGACCCGAAACCATGTGACCTACCCATGAGCAGGTTGAAGGTGCGGTAAGACGCACTGGAGGACCGAACCAGGGCACGTTGAAAAGTGCTTGGATGACTTGTGGGTAGCGGAGAAATTCCAAACGAACTTGGAGATAGCTGGTTCTCTCCGAAATAGCTTTAGGGCTAGCGTCGACATTAGAGATTCTTGGAGGTAGAGCACTGTTTGGGTGAGGGGTCCATCCCGGATTACCAATCTCAGATAAACTCCGAATGCCAATGAATTATGGTCGGCAGTCAGACTGCGAGTGCTAAGATCCGTAGTCGAAAGGGAAACAGCCCAGACCACCAGCTAAGGTCCCAAAAATAATTGTTAAGTGGAAAAGGATGTGGGGTTGCACAGACAACTAGGATGTTAGCTTAGAAGCAGCTATTCATTCAAAGAGTGCGTAATAGCTCACTAGTCGAGTGACCCTGCGCCGAAAATGTACCGGGGCTAAAACAATTTACCGAAGCTGTGGATACCTTTATAGGTATGGTAGGAGAGCGTTCTATGTGTGGAGAAGGTGTACCGTGAGGAGCGCTGGAACGCATAGAAGTGAGAATGCCGGTATGAGTAGCGAAAGACAGGTGAGAATCCTGTCCACCGTAAGACTAAGGTTTCCAGGGGAAGGCTCGTCCGCCCTGGGTTAGTCGGGACCTAAGGAGAGACCGAAAGGTGTATCCGATGGACAACAGGTTGATATTCCTGTACTAGAGTATGTAGTGATGGAGGGACGCAGTAGGCTAACTAAAGCAGACGATTGGAAGTGTCTGTCTAAGCAGTGAGGTGTGAATTGAGTTAAATGCTTAATTCTATAACATTGAGCTGTGATGGGGAGCGAAGTTTAGTAGCGAAGTTAGTGACGTCACACTGCCAAGAAAAGCTTCTAGCGTTTAAACATACTCTACCCGTACCGCAAACCGACACAGGTAGTCGAGGCGAGTAGCCCTCAGGTGAGCGAGAGAACTCTCGTTAAGGAACTCGGCAAAATGACCCCGTAACTTCGGGAGAAGGGTGCTGACTTTACGTCAGCCGCAGTGAATAGGCCCAAGCAACTGTTTATCAAAAAAACACAGCTCTCTGCTAAATCGTAAGATGATGTATAGGGGGTGACGCCTGCCCGGTGCTGGAAGGTTAAGAGGAGTGCTTAGCGTAAGCGAAGGTATGAATTGAAGCCCCAGTAAACGGCTACCGTAACTATAACGGTCCTAAGGTAGCGAAATTCCTTGTCGGGTAAGTTCCGACCCGCACGAAAGGCGTAATGATTTGGGCACTGTCTCAACGAGAGACTCGGTGAAATTTTAGTACCTGTGAAGATGCAGGTTACCCGCGACAGGACGGAAAGACCCCATGGAGCTTTACTGCAGTTTGATATTGAGTGTCTGTACCACATGTACAGGATAGGTAGGAGTCTATGAGATCGGGACGCCAGTTTCGAAGGAGACGTTGTTGGGATACTACCCTTGTGTTATGGCCACTCTAACCCGGATAGGTGATCCCTATCGGAGACAGTGTCTGACGGGCAGTTTGACTGGGGCGGTCGCCTCCTAAAAAGGTAACGGAGGCGCCCAAAGGTTCCCTCAGAATGGTTGGAAATCATTCGCAGAGTGTAAAGGTATAAGGGAGCTTGACTGCGAGAGCTACAACTCGAGCAGGGACGAAAGTCGGGCTTAGTGATCCGGTGGTTCCGTATGGAAGGGCCATCGCTCAACGGATAAAAGCTACCCTGGGGATAACAGGCTTATCTCCCCCAAGAGTTCACATCGACGGGGAGGTTTGGCACCTCGATGTCGGCTCGTCGCATCCTGGGGCTGTAGTCGGTCCCAAGGGTTGGGCTGTTCGCCCATTAAAGCGGCACGCGAGCTGGGTTCAGAACGTCGTGAGACAGTTCGGTCCCCTATCCGTCGCGGGCGTAGGAAATTTGAGAGGATCTGCTCCTAGTACGAGAGGACCAGAGTGGACTTACCGCTGGTGTACCAGTTGTCTTGCCAAAGGCATCGCTGGGTAGCTATGTAGGGAAGGGATAAACGCTGAAAGCATCTAAGTGTGAAACCCACCTCAAGATGAGATTTCCCATGATTTTATATCAGTAAGAGCCCTGAGAGATGATCAGGTAGATAGGTTAGAAGTGGAAGTGTGGCGACACATGTAGCGGACTAATACTAATAGCTCGAGGACTTATCCAAAGTAACTGAGAATACGAAAGCGTAAGGTTTTCTTGGAATTTGATAGATATTCAATTTTGAGTAGGTATTACTCAGAGTTAAGTGACGATAGCCTAGGAGATACACCTGTACCCATGCCGAACACAGAAGTTAAGCCCTAGAACGCCGGAAGTAGTTGGGGGTTGCCCCCTGTGAGATATGGAAGTCGCTTAGCTCGAGGGAGTTTAGCTCAGCTGGGAGAGCATCTGCCTTACAAGCAGAGGGTCAGCGGTTCGATCCCGTTAACTCCCATAGGTCCCGTAGTGTAGCGGTTATCACGTCGCCCTGTCACGGCGAAGATCGCGGGTTCGATTCCCGTCGGGACCGTAATAACGAAAGTTATTTGACCTCGTTAGCTCAGTTGGTAGAGCAATTGACTTTTTAATCAATGGGTCACTGGTTCGAGCCCAGTACGGGTCATATTTGCGGGTTTGGCGGAATTGGCAGACGCACCAGATTTAGGATCTGGCGCTTAACGGCGTGGGGGTTCAAGTCCCTTAACCCGCATAATAGAAATCAGCCGGCTTAGCTCAGTTGGTAGAGCATCTGATTTGTAATCAGAGGGTCGCGTGTTCAAGTCATGTAGCCGGCATTTTTTTTAATATAAACCAGAGTCGATGCGAACGTAGTTCAGTGGTAGAACACCACCTTGCCAAGGTGGGGGTCGCGGGTTCGAATCCCGTCGTTCGCTTATAGAGGCCGGGGTGGCGGAACTGGCAGACGCACAGGACTTAAAAATCCTGCGATTGGTAACGATCGTACCGGTTCGATTCCGGTCCTCGGCATATATTGAAGAGCACCCTTAGCTCAACTGGATAGAGTACCTGACTACGAATCAGGCGGTTAGAGGTTCGACTCCTCTAGGGTGCATTAACAATTTAACTCGGGAAGTAGCTCAGCTTGGTAGAGTACTTTGGTTTTGGGACCAAGGTGTCGCAGGTTCGAATCCTGTCTTCCCGATTGGTCAATACTTAAATTGAGGCATTTGCCTTTTTTTTTATTTTATATTTGATTTTGACTATTACTATCTGAAATTTCACATTGCATTTTCTTAAATGTTTTGTTACTTTTTTATGTCAAAACTAATAAATGTGTAAAGAATTATCTTATCGATAGTTCTTTTTTTAAAAATTTGATATCCTAGACATATGAAAAGAATCAAAATTGATGTTGTAGTTGTTCCTTTAAGTGGACATTTGTATCCAACAATGAATTTATTAATACCCTTACTTAATAACCCTCGATATGATATTCGCTTATTCACTGGTCCTCAAAAAAAAGCCGTTTCTGAGTCTGCAGGTTTTCATGTAGTTCCAATACTAGAAAATCACATTGAGGAATTTGAACGTGCAGCTAATAATGATCAGCAATTAGGGATATTATCAGCTTATCAACAACTTTCTTCTAGTATTGATTTAATTAATGTAGTTTCTGATCAATTATTGAAAGAGTGGCAAAAGAATCGCCCTGATATCGTCATTGCTGATTTTATAACCTTGTCTGGAGGTTTAATAGCTAATCAACTTGGAATTCCTTGGATAACTACCATGGCTACACAATTTGTTTTAGAAACTACTGATGGTCCTCCGTGTTTAATTGGTGGTATGGGGAGTCCTAAGAATGGTTGGGATACTTCAATACAATATGTTGGGAGAAAAGCAACCCGTTTAGTTAAACGTATAGTATCTTTTTTATTGCGCGATCGTTTAAAGAGATATGATTTTAAATTATATAATAAACTTGATCAAGAGACCATATATTCTCCATATTCAATTCTTGGTATTGGTATGAAAGAAGTAGAATTAAAAAAGGGATTTCCAAAACACTACAAGTGGGTTGGTCCTTCTGGTGCTTCAGTTGAGGCAGGAGAGGATTATCCTTTAGATTTGTCTCCTTTTATGGAGCGAAAGAAAGTTTTGATGACTTGTGGGACACAACTAGCTTGGGCAAAAGAAAATCTTATTTATCAAGCTAAGCAACTTGCAAAAAGCTCATCCTGATTGTCACTTTTTTTGTAACTCGTGGTGTAGGTGGAGAGGCCTTCCAATGTGAAAAATCTCATGGAGAAACCTTTCCGTAGTTTCTTATCTACCTTATAAGGAGTACATTCCCCAGATGGATTACGTGATTCATCACGGGGGGGCAGGGATTTTTTATCAATGTATCATTTATGGTAAACCAGCTTTGATATTGCCTCATGATTATGACCAATTTGATTATGCCGTTCGTGGGGTTGAAGCCGGTGTTGCTTTCTCAGCTAAAAGAGATAATAGCAAGGCCATTGGACAAGCCTTTGAGGAGCTGTTAGCTAAAGAAAATTGGCCAGAATTAGAGACTTTGCGCCAAGCAGCACAGTCTTATCATCCGACGGAAATGTTAGAGAGAGAAATCCATCGTCTGCTAGAAGATAAGGAGAAGGAAAAATGAAAACAGTTTTAGTAACTGGAGCGACAGGTTTCTTGGGTAAATATGTCGTTGAAGAATTAGTCGAGCATGGCTATCAGGTTCGAGCTTTTGGTAGAAACAGTAAGGTTGGTTGCTCTTTAGAGAATTCTTCGGTTAGTTTTTTTCAGGGTGATTTGACCAAAGCTGATGATGTGCTAGAGGCTTGCAAGGGGATGGATCTGGTCGTTCATGCGGGAGCCCTGTCAACAGTTTGGGGCCCTTGGGAAGATTTTTATCAGGCTAATGTTTTAGGAACTAAATATGTTCTCGAGGCATGTCGCCAAACAGGTATTCAACGTTTAGTCTATGTATCCTCACCAAGCATCTATGCTGCTCCTAAGGATCAGTTGGCTATCAAAGAAAGTGATGCTCCAGAGGAAAATAATCTCAATAACTATATCCGTAGCAAATTAGCTTCGGAGAAACTCTTTAAAGATTATCCAGATGTTCCGAGTATCATCTTGAGACCTCGGGGGCTGTTTGGGATTGGGGACACTAGCATCTTGCCACGGGTTATCAATCTGAGTCAAAAACTTGGAATTCCTTTGATTGGAGATGGGCGTCAGCTCATGGACATGACTTGTGTGGAAAATGTTGCTCTGGCAATCCGTTTGGCCATAGAAGCTCCAGAAGATAAAGGTGAGGTTTATAACATTACTAATGGTGAACCGAGGGCTTTTAGAGATTTGCTAGAGGAAAGTTTGACAGGTCTGGGTTATCCAATCAAATGTAGAAAAATTCCAGCATCTCTCTTATCAGGAATTGCAAGTAGTTTAGAATTTCTATACAAGACATTGAACCTTAAAGGGGAGCCACCTTTAACTCGATATACCTATTATCTGCTTCGCTATAGTCAAACGCTGGATATTAGCAAGGCTGAGAGGGAATTGGGGTATCATCCGAAAATTAGTATTTCAGAAGGGATTGAACAATATGTCCAAGATTATCGAAAGCATTGAGTATTTCCCAGCGGGATATTGTACGAGTTATGCCGGTTTGCTTTTTAAGGGTGTCAAGAATAGAAAGATGACTTTCCCCGCAGGAGTGTTCCTTATCAAGCACAGGGATAAGGGCTATCTGCTCTATGATACTGGCTATCACTATGATATTAAGACGAAACTTCGTTATGCTTTTTACCGTTTGGGGACGCCAGTTCAAATGACGGAGAAAGATCAGATTTTGCACTTGCTGAAAGCTAAAGGGATCAAGCCAGAAGAAATTAACTATGTCTTGTTGTCTCATCTACATCCAGATCATTTGGGAGGGAGCAAGCTTCTTTCCGAATGCAAACTTTATCCTGACCCAGGAAGTCTATGATGTTTACAAGAAACCAAAACTAAAGGATTTAATTTTTAAAGAATTTTTTTGCCGAGTGACTTCGAGGAAAGATTGACTGTCATCAAGGCAAATCAGCAAAATGCTAACTTTAAGTATCGCCCTACCATCGATCTTTTTGGAGACGGAAGTATCCTTGTATCTTCTATTGATGGGCATGCCAAGGGCCAAGCATGTCTCTTTATGCCAGATTATTATCTCTTCATCGCAGCAGATCTTTGTTGGGGAATAGACCTCTTACCTTACACCAAACAGATGCATCTGATTCCTTCCTTGGTGCAAGATAGTAAGGATGACTATATCAAAGGAACGGAGCTCTTGGAAGAGGTTTTAAAGGATGGAATAGAAGTGCTAGTTAGCCATGACCCTGTAGAAAGGATTGAGCAGATTTTGTATGAAAAAAGTAACCTTTCTTAAAACTTTTATCCAAACTCGCTGGCTTCATAACTTTAGATCTCGAGAAGCATTAGAAAACTATCAGAAAAAGCAACTGGCTGCCTATATGGACTTTCTCAAACGTGAGTCACCTTATTTTAAAAATGGTGTACCTAGTGACTTTGACCATATGGATAAGGCTTTTATGATGACGCATTTCAATGAGCTCAACACCCAAGGAGTGGATCGAGACGAGGCCTTGGCTTTGGCTATCGAAAGTGAAAAGACCAGGAATTTTACAGAACTCAAGGGAGAAATAGCTGTTGGGTTGTCTTCTGGAACATCTGGACACCGGGGACTCTTTATCACAACTGAAAAAGAGAGAAGTATGTGGGCAGCAGCTATCTTGGCAAAGATGTTGCCCAAAGGCCAACTTTTTGGGCACCGCATAGCCTTTTTCCTCAGAGCGGATAATGAACTCTATCAGACCATCAATACGGCACTTATTCGTTTAGAGTACTTTGATATTTTCAAGAATACAGATGAACATATCGATCGACTGAATGGCTACCAACCGACCATTGTGGTGGCACCTGCTTCTATGTTGATTGAATTGAGCAAGCGCCTAAAAGCAGGGGAGCTTAAGATTCAGCCGCAAAAAATCGTTTCAGTGGCTGAAATATTGGAAGATAGTGATAAAGAGCGAATTTTGAGCGCTTTTGAGTTGCCGATTATTGACCAAGTATATCAAGCAACGGAAGGTTTCTTAGCTTGTACTTGCTCTGTTGGGAATCTTCATCTCAATGAAGACATCATTTTTGTGGAAAAACACTACTTGGATGACCGACGTTTTTATCCAGTCATTACTGATTTTAAGCGGAGCAGTCAGCCTGTTTATCGCTACCAGCTCAACGATATTTTGGTTGAGAATCCCTGAACCTTGTCCATGTGGATCTCATTACACAAGGATTGACAAGGTCGAAGGGCGTTCTGACGACATCTTCTATTTTGATGGACAAGATGGAGGTCAGGTAACGATTTATCCTGACTTTATCAGACGTTGCATTCTCTTTGTGGAGAATGTTGGAGATTATCAAGTCAAACAACATTCTGAGAAGCTAGTGGAAGTTTGTTTGAGTCGAAGAGATGAGCAAGTAGAAACAGCAATCACAGAGCAGTTCCGACTCTTGGCGCAACAAAAAGAGTTTAAAGAACCTGAAATACAATTTTCAGATTATCACTGGGATACAAGTCGTAAGCTCAAACGTATCCAACGTTTATGAAAGGACAAAAAATTATGACAGAAGTAAAAAGACATGTAGAAATTGCAGGTTATGGAGTCTGCCTTCCAAAAAATACGGTGCAATTTAAAGACCAGACCCGTCATCGTGTGGTTGAAAATGAAGAAACGCAACTAGATTTGGCAGAAGCAGCTATCCAAGCTGCACTTGAAAATGCAAATTTGAGTATGAAAGACATTGATTGCCTGGTATCAGCTAGTGCGGTTGGTGTTCAGCCGATTCCTTGTACGGCAGCTTTGATTCATGAACGTGGCAAAAAGGGCTCTCTATCCCAGCTATGGATATTAATACGACTTGTACAAGTTTTATTTCAGCTTTATCGACTATGTCGTACTTGATTGAAGCTGGAGAATACCGTCGTGTTTTGATTGTATCCAGTGAAGTTGGTAGCTTGGGTCTCAATCCAAAGCAAAAAGAAAGTTATGAACTCTTTAGTGATGGAGCGGCTGCCTTTATTTTCCAATCAAGTGATAAGGATAAGGGAGTGATAGCAAGTCTTCAACGTACTTGGTCAGAGGGAGCTCACGATACAGAGATTCGTGGAGGCTTAACTTCTTATCAACCAAAAGAGTACTCTGAAGAGACCAAGACAAATTTTATGTTTGATATGAAAGGCAAGAAAATCCTCTTGCTTTCTGCTCGTGTCATTCCAGAAATGTTCCAAGAATTCCAAGAGAAATCAGGTATTTCTAAAGATGCTGTAGACTATATTATTCCCCACCAAGCCAGTCGCGCTCTTCCTTTGGTCATGGGAAAACTGGGTGTAGATGAAGATAAGTACCTTAATCTCGTTACGGATTATGGAAATATGGTCTCCGTTGCTGTACCTTTTGGTTTGGCCTATGCACTCGATCATGGATATGTGAAGGAAGGAGATACCATCTTCTTGATGGGAACTGCAGCTGGTATGACGGTCAATATGTTGGCTTTGAAATTGTAAAATAATAGCAGGCACATATAAGTGGCCTGCTTTTTAAATTAATTTTAAACATAGAACTATCGGCCTATACAGAAAAAGCTTGATAACTTTTACGAAACTAAGTATACTAGAAGGTAACAAGCGTTTTCAGACAGTATATTAGGGAGTATACTTAGAAATTGAGAGGGAGATATGGGAATAAGAAAATTTCGCTTATTAATGTCCAAGTATGGCTTTAGTATTGCGATTATCCTGATAGAATTAGTTCTTGTTTTCGGAATTATTCTTTACATGAGCCAGATTGCTCCGATTATTTGGGTGACTCTTGTGTTTTTTGATCAGCGTAGCAACCGTTATAGCGATTGTCAATCGTTCGATGTCACCCTGAAAGCAAAGTGACTTGGTTGATTGTGACCTTTGTACCGGTGTTTGGTCCACTGCTTTATCTCATGTTCGGTGAGAGAAGACTATCAAAAAAAGAACTGAAACAACTCCAGGAATTGAATTCTATTGCATTTCATGAGAATAATGGGCGCCAACTCCATTTGCAACTACAGGAGACAGACAAATCAGCTTACGGAATTATCAATGCCTTGCTACATATGGATAGTAATGCAGAAGTCTATGACCAGACAGATTCACAATTTTTCGCAAGTGGTGAGGAAATGTGGCAACAGATGCTGGAGGATCTTAAAAGAGCAGAAAAGTTTATTTTTCTAGAATACTACATTGTCGACGAAGGTTTGATGTGGGATAGCATACTCGAAATTCTGGAAGAAAAAGGCAGCTCAGGGAGTCGAGGTCAAGATGCTCTATGACGACATCGGTTGTATGGTGACTTTGCCTGGGGATTATACTGTTTATTTGCGTTCTAAAGGGATTGATGCTCATAAATTTAATAAGGTGATTCCTCGTATGACAGTGGCCTATAATAACCGTGACCACCGGAAAATATTAGTGATTGATGGACAAATTTCCTATACTGGAGGAATCAACCTTGCAGATGAATATATCAATCATATTGAACGTTTTGGACACTGGAAAGATAGTGGAATTCGGATTGATGGTCCGGCGACTCAAGCATTTACCAGACTATTTCTCATGAACTGGTACATCAACCGTGGGGAAATCAGTGACTTTTGATCAGTATCATTTGGAAAAATCAGACACGATTTGGTAGCGGTCTTTGTATCCCATACGGCAGTGGACCCAAAAGCCAATCTATAAAGACTGAAGGTAGGGTAAAAAATTGTCTATCAAAAATCTGATTAATCAAGCGGAGGATTTTTGTCTATATTACAACGCCTTATCTCATTATCGATTATGATTTGACAGAGGATATAAAAGAATGCGGCGATGCGAGGCGTAGATGTGAGAATAGTCACACCCTATGTACCAGACAAGAAGACTCATTCAACTTGATAACACGGGGAGCTTATCCAGATCTTTTATCTGCTGGGTGTTCGCATTTTTGAATACACACCCTGGTTTTTATCCATAGTAAGCAAATGATTGTTGATGATCGATTTGCGGCTGTCGGGTACTATTAACTTGGATTATCGTAGCTTGGTTCACCACTATGAAAATGCAGTACTACTCTACAAAACAGAGTCAATAGCAGATATTCGCAAAGATTTTTGAAGAAATTTTTGAAAATCTCAAGAAATCTTCTCGGATACCATAAATCCTACATGGTATCAAATGATGATTAAAGAAGTACACAGTTATTTGCACCTATGCTTTAAGTGAAAGAATTAACTGAGAATAGATGATTAGAGGAGAGGTTGGGACAAAAAGTCCCTAGCCTCTCAATTTTTCTTTTGGATTGTCGAGCAAGACGCAGTGGTTGAGTGGGCTTTTACTACGCTGATTTCATCAGCTTTTACAGCCCTACTCAACTGTGCGGAGGTGGGACGACGAAATCGAATTCTAACGAATTACCGATTTCTGTCCCACTCTCTTTTCTGTAAGCAGTTTCCTTGACATCTTATTTTTTTTGCGTTATCATATGTCCATATAATATATGGGAGTCTGTGTACAGTCTGAGAGGAAGTGTTAAACTTCGACCGCACCTGATCTGGGTAATGCCAGCGTAGGGAACGATACTTGGCCTAATTTTGCACCTTTTTCATATATGGAAGAGGTTTTTCTTTTTTTACAAAGAAAAACTGTAACTTAGAAGGAGGTTTTAATGAAAGCAAGCATTGCTTTACAAGTCCTGCCCCTGTCACAAGGGATTGACCGCATAGCTGTAATTGATAAGGTCATTGCTTATCTGCAAGCTCAAGAAGTGACCATGGTGGTGACACCATTTGAAACGGTCTTGGAGGGAGAATTTGATGAGCTTATGCACATTCTCAAAGAAGCGCTAGAAGTGGCAGGTCAAGGAGCAGACAATGTTTTTGCCAATGTGAAAATAAATATAGGAGAGATTTTAAGCATCGATGAGAAACTTGAAAAGTATAATGAGACGGCATATTAGTCTGCTAGGATTTTTAGGTGTCTTGTCCGTTTGGCAGGTGGCGGGATTCTTAAAACTCCTACCAAAGTTTATCCTGCCGACACCACTTGAGATTCTCCAGTCTTTTGTTCGTGACAGAGAATTTCTCTGGTACCATAGTTGGGCAACCTTGAGAGTAGCCTTACTAGGTTTGGTCTTGGGTGTCTTGATAGCCTGTATCATGGCAGTCCTTATGGATAGTCTGAGTTGGCTCAATGACTTGATTTACCCCATGATGGTGGTTGTCCAGACCATACCGACAATTGCCATAGCCCCTATCCTAGTTTTATGGTTGGGTTATGGAATCTTGCCCAAGATTGTCTTGATTATCTTGACGACAACCTTCCCTATTATCGTCAGTATTCTAGATGGTTTTAGGCACTGTGACAAGGATATGCTGACCTTGTTTAGTCTGATGCGAGCTAATCCTTGGCAAATCCTGTGGCATTTTAAAATCCCTGTCAGCCTGCCCTACTTTTATGCAGGACTGAGGGTCAGTGTTTCCTACGCCTTTATCACAACAGTGGTATCTGAGTGGTTGGGAGGCTTTGAAGGACTTGGTGTCTACATGATTCAGTCAAAAAAACTGTTTCAGTATGATACCATGTTCGCGATTATTATTCTGGTGTCGCTGATCAGTCTTCTGGGTATGAAGCTAGTCGATATCAGTGAAAAATATGTGATTAAATGGAAACGTACCTAAAAGAAGCGTTTTGGAAAAAGAAAAGAGGAAATAAAAATGAAGAAAACATGGAAAGTGTTTTTAACGATTGTAACAGCTCTTCTAGCTGTCGTGCTTGTGGCTTGTGGCCAAGGAACAGCTTCTAAGGATAACAAAGAAGCAGAACTCAAAAAAATTGACTTTATCCTAGACTGGACACCCAATACCAACCATACAGGGCTTTATGTTGCCAAGGAAAAGGGTTATTTTAAAGAAGCTGGAGTGGATGTTGATTTGAAATTGCCACCAGAAGAAAGTTCATCTGACTTGGTTATCAATGGCAAGGCGCCATTTGCTATCTATTTCCAAGATTACATGGCTAAGAAATTGGAAAAAGGAGCAGGTATTACTGCCGTTGCAGCAATCGTTGAGCACAATACATCAGGGATTATCTCTCGTAAGTCTGACAATATCAATAGTCCCTAAAAGACTTGGTTGGTAAGAAATACGGAACTTGGAATGACCCAACTGAGCTTGCTATGTTGAAAACCTTGGTAGAATCTCAAGGTGGAGACTTTGACAAGGTTGAAAAAGTACCAAACAACGACTCAAACTCGATTACACCGATTGCTAATGGCGTTTTTTTGATCTGCCTGGATTTATTATGGTTGGGATGGAATCCTTGCCAAATCTCAAGGTGTGGATGCCAACTTTATGTATTTGAAAGACTATGTCAAAAGAATTTGACTACTACTCACCAGTTATCATCGCAAACAACGACTATCTGAAAAGACAACAAAGAAGAAGCTCGTAAAGTCATCCAAGCTATCAAAAAAAGGTTACCAATACGCTATGGAGCACCCAGAAGAAGCTGCAGATATCCTCATCAAGAATGCACCCTGAGTTAAAAGGATAAACGTGACTTTGTCATCGAATCTCAGAAAATACTTGTCAAAAAGAATACGCAAGCGACAAGGACAAAATGGGGACAATTTGATGCTGACCGCTGGAATGCCTTCTACAAATGGGATAAAGAAAATGGAATCCTCAAGGAAGACTTGACTGATAAAGGATTCACCAACGAATTTGTAAAAATAATGACAGAAATTAGACTAGAACACGTAAGCTATGCCTACGATGATGAAAAAGATTTTTAGAGGATATTAACCTACAGGTAACTTCAGGTGAAGTGGTCTCTATCCTAGGCCCCAGTGGTGTAGGTAAGACCACTCTCTTTAACCTGATTGCAGGTATTTTAGAAGTCCAGTCTGGACGAATCATTCTTGATGGTGAGGAAAATCCCAAGGGGCGCGTGAGCTATATGCTCCAAAAGGATTTACTTTTGGAACACAAGACTGTCCTTGGGAATATCATTTTGCCCCTCTTGATCCAAAAGGTGGACAAGGCAGAAGCCATTGCCAAAGCAGATGAAATTCTTGCTACCTTTCAGTTGACGGCTGTACGGGATAAGTACCCTCATGAACTCAGCGGTGGGATGCGCCAGCGTGTTGCTTTACTCCGTACCTACCTTTTTGGGCATAAGCTCTTTCTTCTAGATGAGGCCTTTAGCGCTTTGGATGAGATGACTAAGATGGAACTTCATGCCTGGTATCTTGATATTCATAAACAGCTAGGCCTGACGACCTTAATCATCACCCATAGTATAGAGGAAGCCCTCAATCTCAGTGACCGCATCTATATCTTGAAAAATCGCCCTGGGCAGATTGTTTCTGAAGTCAAACTCGACTGGTCTGAAGGCGAAGACAAGGAAGTTCAAAAAATTGCCTATAAACGCCAGATTTTAGCGGAGTTGGGCTTAAATAATTAGAAATGAAGAGAGTTGGTGAAGTTTATTCTTTACTTGCTCTCTTTTTTCTATAAATGGAAATCCTGATAGATAAAAAGTGATATAATTGACGTATGGTGATGTGATGAAAAAAGAAGAAATTAAAAAATATTTAGATACAGATCTTGAATTTAATGTTAATGGCCGAGGTGCTTGTTTCTTATCCAGCATTTGTGTAGTTGGATATGATTATGAAGGCCAGCAGTTTGATACAATTGATCAAGCTATGGAAGCTAAAGTTTTTGACGGGAAAAGTTTAGTGGATATATGGGATGAAATTTTTCTACAAGTATCATAAAATCAAAATATGGTCACATTTTATTTCAATAGATGATGGAAAGGCCCTAAATAATGTTAAATAATGAACTAAATGACTACAGCAAACAAGACCCATTCGATGAAATAGATGAACCCATTTTTTCGGAGTCTAATCTTGAAGGGTACAGTGATTTTTACAAAGATAGTGAAGATTCAAAAGTTTGGTGGATTGATAAGATAGATGTTAGAGGAGAGATTTTTGTTCAGCTTTTGATAAGAAAAAAATTTATAACCTTTTTCTTGACTATCCTCACAATATGACTGAAGAAGAGGTTAGAAATTTTTTTTGATAGCGAAAATCCGTTTTGGAGAGATTTTTTTCTCGGATAGAATATGAACTATAGTGAAAAACTGAAAAAATTTGAAAAAACTTTTTTTTACGATTAATGATACCGAGTTTTTTTTATTTTACGAAATATTTCAGATTTGATGATCAACATACTTTCAGAGGCTGTTAGCTGTAACTTTTTTATTAGAACTATGTCTAGAAAAAAGAAAACTAAGGCGATGGTTTAATGCCTATCGTAGTATTTTTAAAAGAAACTCAGTATTTTCAAGGACTTAGCCTTAAAAATTTGACTTATAGAGTCTTAAATGATAGTATAGTCAAAGATAGTCAAAGTTTAAGAAGGAGGTAGCAAGCTATGAAATTTAAAAATACATCGGACCATATTGAAGCTTATATCAAGGCGATTTAGAACAATCTGGTATCGTAGAATTGCAACGAAGTCAGCTAGCGGATACCTTTCAAGTCGTACCTAGCCAGATCAACTATGTGATTAAGACTCGTTTTACAGAGAGTAGAGGATATCTAGTTGAGAGTAAACGTGGTGGTGGAGGCTATATTCGCATTGGTCGAATCGAATTCTCTAACCATCATGATATGCTCCGCGATTTGTTGTATTCAGTGGGTGATGAGGTGAACCAAGTCATCTTTGAAGATATCTTAAGACTCTTAGTCGAACAAGAACTCATGACCCGCCAAGAGATGAATCTATTATTAGCTATGGGGACAGACCGAATTCTAGGTGAGGAAGCTAATTATATTCGTGCTAATATGCTTCGTCAGTTGTTGCATGAAGTAGATAGAAAAGGAAAATAAAACGACATGAAATATTCAAAAGCATTGAGAGAATGCATCGATAGCGCCTTTTTGGTAGCGAGTCGCTTTGGTGCAGATTACCTAGAGTCTTGGCATTTGCTGATTGCCATGGCCAATCATAGCTACAGTGTTGCTGGAGCAACTTTAAATGAATTCCCGTATGAAATTGATCGTTTAGAGGAAGTAGCTGTAGAGTTGACAGAAGCCAACTTTAACCACAAGGAAGATTATAAGGAGCTCCCATTTTCCTATCGTTTGAACGTCTTGATGTTGGAGGCGGAACATGTTGCTTCGGTGGTACATGCCAAAGCATTGGGAACAGAGCATCTTCTCTACGCTATCTTGCATGATGGCAATGCCCTAGCTACTCGCATTTTGGAAAAAGCAGGATTTTCTTATGAAGATCAGAAAGATCAAGTCAAGATTGCTGGGCTTCGTCGTAGTCTTGAAGCGCGTGCTGGTTGGACAAAGGAAGATTTGAAGGCTCTGCGTCAGCGCCACAGATCAGTAGCAGATAAGCAAAATTCTATGGCCAATATGATGGGTATGCCTCAAACTCCAAGTGGTGGTTTGGAAGATTACACTCATGACCTCACAGAGCAAGCTCGTTCAGGTAAATTGGAACCAGTTATTGGACGTGACCAAGAAATCTCTCGTATGATCCAAATCTTGAGTCGAAAAACAAAAAACAATCCAGTTCTAGTTGGAGATGCAGGTGTTGGTAAAACAGCTCTGGCACTTGGCCTTGCACAGCGAATTGCCAACGGAAATGTGCCTGATGAGATGGCTAAGATGCGAGTCCTAGAACTTGATTTGATGAATGTGGTTGCGGGAACCCGTTTCCGTGGAGACTTTGAAGAACGTATGAACAATATCATCAAAGATATCGAGGAAGACGGTAAGGTTATCCTCTTTATCGATGAGCTTCATACTATTATGGGATCTGGAAGTGGGATTGACTCGACCTTGGATGCGACCAATATCCTGAAACCTGCTCTAGCGCGTGGAACTCTGAGAACTGTTGGGGCAACCACTCAGGAAGAATACCAAAAAAACACATCGAAAAAAAGACGCGACCCTTTCTCGTCGCTTTGCAAAAGTGATGATTGAGGAACCAAGTGTGGCTGATAGTATGGCTATCTTACAGGGCTTGAAAGCAACTTATGAGAAACACCACCATGTCCAAATTACAGATGATGCAGTCGAAACAGCTGTCAAAATGGCGCATCGCTATTTGACTAGTCGTCACTTGCCAGACTCAGCGATTGATCTTTTTGGATGAAGCAGCAGCAACTGTCCAAAAATAAATCGAAAACACGCTAAAAAAAGATGAGTCAGGTTTAACAGCTGCAGACAAGGCCTTTGATGGATGGCAAATGGAAGCAAGCAGCTCAGCTCATTTCAAAAGAACAGGAAGTTCCGGTCTATAAAGATCTAGTAAAAGAGTCTGATATTTTGACAACACTCAGTCGCTTGTCAGGTATTCCAGTTCAAAAATTGACACAAACGGATGCCAAGAAAGTATCTCAATCTTGAAGCTGAACTGCATAAACGTGTTATTGGACAGGAACAAGCTGTATCTAGTATCAGTCGTGCCATTCGCCGAAATCAATCGGGTATTCGCAATAACAAACGTCCAATTGGATCCTTTATGTTCCTAGGACCAACAGGTGTCGGAAAAACTGAATTGGCCAAAGCCTTGGCAGAAGTCCTCTTTGATGACGAATCTGCCCTGATCCGTTTCGACATGAGTGAGTACATGGAGAAATTCGCAGCCAGCCGTCTTAACGGAGCTCCTCCAGGTTATGTAGGCTACGAAGAAGGGGGAGAGTTGACCGAGAAGGTTCGTAACAAACCATACTCAGTCTTGCTTTTTGATGAGGTAGAAAAGGCCCATCCCAGATATCTTTAATGTGCTCTTGCAGGTCTTGGATGATGGTGTCTTGACAGACAGTAAGGGTCGCAAGGTTGATTTTCTCAAATACCATCATTATCATGACGTCAAACCTTGGTGCGACAGCTCTTCGTGATGACAAGACAGTCGGTTTTGGAGCTAAAGATATTCGTTTTGATCAGGAAAATATGGAAAAAAACGGATGTTTCGAAGAGTTGAAAAAAACTTACCGCCCAGAGTTTATCAACCGTATTGATGAAAAAGTGGTCTTCCATAGCTATCAAGTCAAGATATGCAGGACGTGGTTAAGATTATGGTCAAACCATTGATTGCAAGCCTGGCAGAAAAAGGAATTGACTTGAAACTCCAAGCATCTGCCCTTAAGCTTCTAGCTCAGAAGGGATATGATCCAGAGATGGGAGCTCGCCCACTGCGCAGAACCCTGCAAACAGAAGTAGAAGACAGACTAGCAGAGCTCCTTCTTACAGGTGAACTGAAAGAAGGTAAGACACTTAAAATTGGTGTCAAAGCAGGCCAATTGAAATTCGACATTGTATAAAACGAGAACTATGAATCTATAATTTGTAGATCCACCCTCTTTATTGCCATCAAAAGCAGAAAGGAAGTAGAAGATGATGAATCAGAAAATTCCAACCGGGATGACAGAAAAAGAGTATTTTGAAGTTCATGCAAGCCAGGAGGAGTTTCTTGAGTGGTATCACCAGCAAGAACTCCCTCAGTATGAAAAAGCCAAGTGTGACTGTGGACATGGTAGCCTATTGCTTTGTAGAAGGGAAAATGAAACTCTTTCTGATTCGTCGTAAGGCACATCCTTTTCAAAATTGTTTAGCGCTAGTTGGCGGATTTATGGATAAGGGTGAAGATGCTGCCCATGCTTGTCAGCGTGAAGTGAAAGAAGAAATCAATCTTGAACTTCCACTAGAAAAGATTGAGCAGCTAGTGACAGTATCTACTCCTGGTCGTGATCCCAGGGGTTGGACAGTTACCATTGCCCACTTGGTTTACCTACCTGGTCGAGCGTTTGACCTGGCTAAGGCTGGAGACGATGCAAAAGAAGTCGTTCTTGTAGATGTTGATTTTCACACAGGTAAGTGTTGTTTGGATGGAAGAGAACTGGAAGAGAAGGACTTTGCATTTGACCACTTATCCATTATTCAAACATCCATCAAGAAGATTCAAAAAGCTATCGACTATGACCCTCGTTTCCTTTATCTACTAGAGGATGAGTTCACAGTGGATGACGGCCTAGCTCTCATTGAGACTCTATGCCCAGAGAAATCCTGTACAAGAGATAGTTTCTTAGAGAAATATGGTCATAGCTTAGAGGAAGTTGGCTTTAAACGGATTTCTCAGAAGGAAGTTATCACTATTTATCGATTAAAATAAAAAGTGAGGTCGGAAAAATTTCCGGCCTCTTTTTGTTGTTATTTTTTGTTTAAGGATGTTTATCTTTATTAGAATTGCTCATGATTCGAATGAATAAATCTTTGTATTTATATTTTTAAATAATGTTCGTGTAAGTACATTAGAGACACATAGACAATCATGAAAATGGCAGTTAAATAGAACAAATCAAATGTTGTTTGAGCGTAATGAGTAGCAACCCCATAAGAAGAGAAAGCACCAATGATCATCCAAGGAAGATATTTGTAATATTTGCTTGACATAAAGCCTACACCTCCAATATCCTATTTCAATTTTATTATAGACCCTTCAAGAAAAAAATGCAAGCGATTACACTTATAAAATATAGTATTTTTTTAGTAGGAAAAAAATTTTCCTGTTTTTTTAAATTTTTTTAACGAATAATAGAGATAGGAGGATAAAAGAGGATAAAAAGTATCAATAAATATGCTAAAAAAATTAAGATAAAACCTTATATAAATAGTTGACATAAATCAGAACAAATATTACAATAATGTTACAGAAGTATTTGCACAACATTTCAAAAAGATTACATGAGGAAAGTATTATGAAAAACAAAAAAACTCAATTCGATTACTAGCAGTTGCCGTATTGGCTTCAACATTGCTCCTAGGGAGCATGCGGAAATAAGAAAGAGAACACTGCGAGTGATAGTTCTAGTAAGACAACACAAGCATCTTCTAGTTCTAAAGGCAAGTTCTTCAAGTAAAGAAAACAAGACTCAGAAGTCATCAACTACGTCAGAAAACACTAAGTCGTCATCTTCTGATCAGTCAACGTCTACTGCTAATCAATCGCAAGCATCAACGGCATCGGAGACAAAGCAGAGCCAAGAACCTTCCGCTAAGCAAAGATCTTCCCAAGCCCCATCAAATCAACAAGGAACACAAGCAAAACCGAATCAGTCAACTTATGATCCATCAACTGATCGCAAACTTCAAGACAAGCAGGCAGAACATAACAAACGTTATAAAGGTGTCTTGACTATGGTGGACAAAGATTTTTCGGCTGCGGCTGGAAATTGGAAGGGTGCTAATGGTGAAACTATTACTGTCTCATCAGCTGGTCAATTTACAGTAGAATCTGCTGATGGCAAGAAAGAAAACTATTCTATCCAAAGCTATTCTTATACCCTTGATGATGGGAAATACAATGCTGAAGTAGGTGGAGGAAAAGTTATCCAAATTACAACAGGGGCAGATGGTACGGTATCTAGTGTTGTTCTGATTCAACCATAGAAAACTACCTCAAGTATAGTCTAGACTTAGATTTACAAAAGAGTAGTCCAACTGTTTTTCACTTAATTTCTCCAATAGAAGTGGTATAATAAATGCATCGAAAGGGAATGAGTGATAAAGCAATGGCGGATAAATTAATTTTACCTCAAAATACACGACTCATGGGAGTGTTTCTTGGCTTTATAGGTGGTTCTTTGGATGTGTTCTGTCACATTCAGTACCATAGTTTGGTGGCAACACAAACAGGGAATATCCTCCTACTGATATCAGATTGGCACGACTCACATGTTATCAATACCATGTTGCGATTCTGCTCCATTATTTTCTTTTCTCTAGGATTTCTGTTTGCATTACACATGAAAGAATATCGCAAAACAGCCTATTGGCGGGTTAAGATGCTACTTCCCTTATTTATTGGAACTCTTCTTTTGCCCTTCTTTTCTCGATTTCCTTTGCTAGAAGTACCTTTTATTGCTTTTGGAACAGGCATGATGATGCTAACATTTACGGGGAGTTTGATTGAAGATCATCCCTATGTCATTTTTATGACCTCTGGAAATTACCGAAAGATGTTGACTGCTTTGTATTGCATCGTTAGAGGAGAAGGAGATATTCAAGAATATCGTCGTCAAGCCTTAAACTATGGGATTGTTGTAGGGAGTTTTGTAGTGGGGGCCATTAGCTTGGCTGTATCGATGCATTTTTTTCATGAATGGTCTATTTGGATTGTCAGCTTCAATTTATTTTTGATTATGTCCTACTATATAGCTAGAGTGAAGCAACTAGATTGCAAGATGAAAATATATAAAAAGGCAAGGCTCTTTTTGAGCTTTGCCTTTTTTTGTGAGATAGAAGATTATGCTTTATCTAATTGTAAGAGGGCTTCAATCTCAGCCAGAGTGCTGGCTTGTGAAATGGCCCCACGGAGTTTAGCAGCGCCAGATGTTCCACGGAGATAGTGAGGAGCCAGTCCACGGAATTCACGAACGGCAATATTTTCACCTTTAAGGTCAATCAAGCGTTTTAAGTGCTCGTAGGCGATTTTCATCTTGTCCTCAAAAGTCAAATCAGGGAGTATTTCTCCAGTTTCAAAGTAGTGATTGATCTGATTAAAGAGGTAAGGATTTCCCATAGCTGCGCGCCCAATCATAACGGCGTCAGCACCAACTTCCTCGATGCGTTGTTTAGCTTCTTGGACTGTGCGGATATCGCCGTTGGCGATAAATGGAATCTTGGTAAGAGCTTGCGCAACCTTATGAAGGGTCTCTAGGTCTGCGTGACCAGTGTACATCTGTTCACGGGTACGACCGTGCATGGCAAGGGCAGAGACACCTGCAGCTTCGGCAGCTAGGGCATTCTCCACGGCTAAGGATGGGTCAGACCAGCCAGTGCGCATTTTGACAGTTAGGGGGATATCAAGGACAGATTGGACCTTGTTGATGATAGAGTAAATCTTGTCTGGGTCCTTGAGCCACATAGCCCCAGCTTCGTTTTTCACGATTTTGTTAACTGGACAGCCCATGTTGATATCCACGATATCTGTCTTGGTGTTTTCTTGGATGAATTCCGCTGCTCGTGCTAGGCTATCTTCGTCACTTCCAAAAAGCTGGATCGATACTGGGTTTTCTCCCTCATCGATATGAAGCATGTGAAGAGTCTTTTCGTTATTGTATTGGATCCCTTTGTCAGAGACCATTTCCATGACCACAAGGCCAGCTCCGAGCTCTTTTGCAATGGTACGAAAGGCAGAATTAGTTACTCCCGCCATAGGTGCTAAAACGGTACGATTGGGAATCTCAACATTACCAATCATAAAAGGTGTATTAAGATTTGCCACGAATGAGTTCCTCCAGGTCGTTTTTCATCAAAATGATAAGTAGTTTGGCAGAATTGACAAGTAATTTCTGCTCCGTGGTTTTCGTCCTTCATCTCCTGCAAATCTGAGCTTGGAAGGCTAGCAAGAGCGTCCATAAAGCGTTCTTTGCTACAGTCGCATTGGAAACGAATTTCTTCTTCAGATAGACGTTTGTATGGTTCGTCACCGTAGATAGCCTTGAGAAGGGCTTCGATATGGTCGTCGCTTTCTAGAAGAGTCGAAATGGCTGGCATTTCTTGGATGCGTTTTTCAAAACGTGCAATTTCTTCATCTTTGGCATTTGGCAATACTTGTAGCAAGAAGCCACCTGCAACCTTGACCTTATCTTCGTCATCCAAAAGAACATTGAGTCCAACTGCAGACGGTGTTTGTTGGCTTTCTGTCAGGTAGAAAGCGAGGTCTTCACCGATTTCTCCAGAGATAAGAGGAGTCATGGAATTATAGGGATTTCCAGTGCCATAGTCTGTAATCACTAGAAATTGACCGTTTCCGACAAAAGGTCCAACGAGGACTTCTCCTGTTGCAGTCTTTTTAATGTCAACTCCAGGGTTTTGAACATAGCCTTTGACGTTACCCTTGGTATCTGCAACTGTGATGATGGCACCGAGGAGCTAGTTCCAAGAATCTTGACGGTTAACTTGGTATTTCCCTTTTTCGTTGGCGGCGAGAATTTGGCTGGCGATAAGTGTACGACCAAGCGCTACAGTTGAACTAGCTTGGGTTTGATGTTTTTCTTGAGCAGTGCGGACGGTTTCAGTGCTGTCTAGAACAAAAGCACGAAAAGATCCACTTTCTGATATTGTTTTTAATAATTTTATCCATAGCTACTATTTTTAGCATAAAAAAATGCCCAAAGGGGAGTGGTGTGTTTGCTAGTTCTGAGGATTATTCTGGCATTTTTTTATATTATGTTCCGATTGAAGGAGAAAATGAAAGGGGTAACGAATATATTTAGGAGACTTGATGGGAAAAATCTGAGTCAAGTTAATTTTTTTACTATTGGATTTTATTTATTTTTGTAAATAATTTTGTCTCGTTATTGGGATTTTTAGTGGTAAGAGTCATTTGTTTTTTTATTTTTATGAAATTGGATAATAGAAGTATATAGTTTTTAAATTATGATATAATGAATAAAGTTAATTATCCTTGATAATATGATAGGGACTAATCCTAAAATGACAAATCAGGAGATGAGAAAAAAAGAAAAAGGAGTCCATCTGGTATGAATTATTTTTGAGGGAATGAGTTTTTTTCCTTCTATTACTTTGTGGTTTTACTGATTGGCTTTGTTTTAAACTATTTTGGCAAGCGTAAGGATTATTATATTTTAAGTCTGTCAATTTTTATTTGCAGGAGCCATCTATGGTAAGAGTAAATCCATGGTTGTTTATCTATTCGCTTTCATCATCTACCAATATGTCCTAGTTTTCATAGCACAAAGAATGGATTTAAAACGGTTAAAACCTCTAGTTATGTTATCCATTTTACCTTTAGTGGTCAATAAAGTTTTTGCGATAACCCAGCTACATTTGTTGGCTTTTATTGGGATTTCCTACATGTCCTTTAAGACCATTCAGATCATGCTAGAAATATCGGATGGTTTAATCAAAGAAAAAATCAGTGTAAAAGATTATCTGCAGTTTCTACTCTTTTTCCCTACAGTTAGTTCTGGTCCAATCGATCGTAGCAGAAGATTTCTAAAAGAGATCAATGAAGTCATGCCTAGAAAAGATTACCTAGAGTTAGCAGGTGATGGTATTTATCGCATCGCTTTAGGCCTTCTCTACAAGGTTGTTTTATCAACCTATGTTTACCAGATACTACTTGCTCTAAGCAATACTGGGACAGTTGTCTACTCAATCAAATATATGTACCTGTATACTCTTTACCTGTTCTTTGACTTTGCGGGATATAGTTTGATGGCCGTTGGAAGTAGCAACATTCTAGGTATTCAGACACCGATGAATTTCAATAAACCTTTCTTGAGTATTGATATCAAGGATTTCTGGACTAGATGGCATATCACCTTGTCAACATGGTTGAGAGATTTCGTATTTTCAAGAGTTTTGATGCAGGTTATCAGAAAAAAATGGTTTAAGAATAGATTACACAATGCAGCCTATGCTTATATGGTCAATATGTTGGTTATGGGATTTTGGCATGGAATTAGTGTTAGCTACATCGCTTATGGTTTTTACCATGGAGTCCTGATGTCTGGATTTGAAATTTATCAAAAGAAAAGCACTTTTTTTATAAGAAACATAAAAAAATAAAACTTGCTACAAGCTAATAAGTTGGTTTGTGACCATGAATTTAGTTATGGTTGGCTTCTTTTATCTTTTCAGGTGAACCTTATAAGATAATTATGGCAATTCTAAGTAGATAAAGAGATCTGCTAAAAACAAGGAGATTGGACAAAACAAGATGATTAAGTTAAAAGCATTTTTTTACTATCGCTTGTGCTCGTAATTGCGACCCTTGCTCTTTTTAAATGTGACATATGTCAAGAAGATTGACGACTATTATAAAGTCAAGGACAATAGTATTCGCTACAGCACTTCTTATGAGAAAGTATAAAAAGTAGAGATATTCTAACAAAGTAATATCACTCCCAATACACTAGTTCTACTGGGTTCCTCAGAGTTAGTTGCGACGATAAATGAAGATTACCATCCCAATAAAATTTTTTTAACTACAATGATTTTTAATATCATGCAGATAGGAACCAGTTATTCTCAAAATATCATTCAAGCTACAACCTTGAGGCTCGATTGAAGGGAGCTATGAGTAAGCGAAAAGTAGCCATCGTAGAGTCTGTTCAATGGTTTGAAAAAGGATGGGAACTCATCAAGATGCCTTCTTAAACAAGGCCTCTCAGGAACATATTTTTCCACATGCTAGATAATGAGAAAATCAGTAAGGAAACCAAAGAAAAACTGATTAATCGCATTATTGAGATTACCAAAGGAAACAAACAACAGAACGATATCTATAAAAAAAGTATAAAAGCTATTTTCATAGAAGGAAAAAGGAACAATCATTGATAAAAAAACTGTTGGAGTTAGATAATACGGTTTATTCCTTTTAAAGCTTAAACGAAAATTCTATGAAAATCATGCCAAATCAGATTATCCTTCATTAGGGGATGAAAACACCCGGATTATGATTGGGAGCAGATGACAGATCAGTTTGTAGAAGAAGTTAAAAAGAAAAACAGATAACAATGATTATGCTGTGGATAATAACTATTACAATACTTACTTGAGAGATCGCTATGCTTCATTGAAAAGATTCTAACAAAGATTTGAGCTACCTAGAGTCACCAGAGTATTCAGATATGGAACTCTTCTTGACAGTTGCTAAGGAATTGGGAATTGAAGTTGAAGTCATTATCTTTCCTGTAAATGGTAAATGGAATGATTACACAGGTGTTTCACGAGAGATGCGTGAAGAAACTTACAAAAAAATAGAAAATATTGCCAAAAACCACGGTGCTACGGTGTTAAACTATGGAAATAAAGAGTATGAAGATTACTTTTTATTTGACGTGATGCACGTTGGGGTGAAAAGGATGGATGGAAGTTGAAAAAAAGAACTTTACAAATTTGCAAAACGAAACTAACTGACACACATCGTTTACTATTGTGGACCTTGTTTTTTTCTACACGGTTATTTTTAAGCATCGTAATCTACTGTTTTGTGACCGATTTTTTTCGAATATTCAAGATTTCATCTATAGTGAATTTTTAAGATTACATATTATAAAAAAATCTCTAGATAAAAGGGAATTGCTACCGATAAAGTGAGACATAAGATAAGGCTCTATAATATTTATAGTGGGAAATCCTCTATAGGTAGTATAGAGCCTACTTTGTTATAGCTCCCAATATAATCTATACTGAAAAAGCATTTAAGCTATCATTAGAAGGCATCATACGGAACAATTTAATGTTGGTGAAATGTAGTGAAAATGGACGGCAAACAATTGAAAAAATAGTATATAAAGTGGTATAATAGCAGAAAAATAAGTTAGCAAGAAATTGATTTTATTTTAGTTGAAAATTACAGGAATGAAAGGTTTTTTTGATGAAACAGAGAAAAGAACTCTATCTCTTTCTTGGTCGGACAGCCTTGTATTTTATTATTTTCTTGGGCCTGCTTTACTTTTTTAGTTACCTTGGTCAAGGTCAGGGTGGCTTTATCTATAACGAATTTTAGAAAAGGAGACTCCTAGCCGTGTCAAACCAACCAATTACTGATATGATCGAGACAATTGAACGTTATGCGCAACTACAACCAGACTATCCGGTCTACAATGTCCTTGGTGAGGAGCATACCTATGGCCAATTGAAGGCTGATTCAGATAGCTTGGCTGCCCACATTGACCAAATGGGACTTCCTGAAAAGTCACCTGTAGTGGTCTTTGGTGGTCAAGAATATGAAATGTTAGCAACCTTTGTGGCCTTGACAAAATCTGGCCATGCCTATATCCCAATTGATAGCCACTCTGCCTTTGGAGCGCGTGTCTGCTATTCTTGAAGTAGCAGAGCCTAGCTTGATTATTGCCATCAATGAATTTCCATTGGAAAACCCGGCTGCTCCAATCATGTCCTTGGAGCAAGTGCGTGAAGCTTATGCAGCTCAGCATGCCTATGATTTGCAACATCCGGTCAAAGGGGATGATAACTACTACATCATCTTTTACCTCAGGGACAACTGGGAAACCAAAAGGGTGCAAATTTCGCATGATAACTTGCTCAGCTTTACCAACTGGATGATTACGGACAAGGAATTTGCAACGCCAGAGCGTCCGCAAATGTTGGCACAACCGCCCTATTCCTTTGACTTGTCTGTCATGTACTGGGCACCGACCTTGGCTCTTGGAGGAACCCTTTTTGCTCTCCCATCAGCCATCACTCAAGACTTCAAACAACTCTTTGCGACCATCTTTTCCCTTCCGATTGCGATCTGGACTTCAACACCATCTTTTGCAGATATGGCCATGTTGTCTGAGGATTTCAATGCTGAAAAGATGCCAGGGATCACCCATTTCTACTTTGATGGTGAAGAGTTGACCGTTAAAACTGCTCAGAAATTGCGTGAGCGTTTCCCAAATGCACGCATCATCAATGCCTACGGCCCAACGGAAGCAACTGTTGCTTTGTCGGCTGTAGCCATAACAGATGAGATGTTAGCTACCTTGAAACGTCTGCCAATCGGTTATACCAAAGAAGATTCTCCAACCTTCATCATTGATGAGGCAGGAAACAAATTGCCAAATGGTGAGCAAGGGGAGATCATCGTGTCTGGTCCAGCCGTTTCAAAAGGTTATATGAATAATCCAGAGAAAACAGCAGAAGCCTTCTTCGAATTTGAAGGTCTTCCAGCCTACCATACGGGAGATGTCGGAACCATGACGGATGAAGGCCTTCTTCTCTATGGTGGACGGATGGACTTCCAAATCAAAGTTTAACGGTTATCGTATCGAGCTAGAGGATGTCTCTCAAAACTTGAACAAATCGAAGTATATTGATTCAGCAGTCGCAGTACCGCGTTATAATAAAGATCACAAGGTCCAAAATCTCTTGGCCTATGTCATCTTAAAAGAGGGTGTCAAAGAACAATTTGAGCGCGAAATTGATATCACGAAAGCTATCAAAGAAGACTTGGAAGATATTATGATGTCTTATATGATGCCATCAAAATTCCTCTATCGTGACAGCTTGCCATTAACACCAAATGGGAAAATCGACATCAAAGGGTTGATTAGCGAGGTAAACAATAGATGATGGAGCTTCTTAAACAGCTTCCTCATATTGAGCCATATGGGAATCCACAGTACTTTTTGTACGTAATTACGGCTACCTTGCCAATCTTTATCGGACTTTTTTTCAAAAAACGTTTTGCCTGGTATGAAATATTGGTTAGTTTGTTCTTTATCGTTACTATGTTGACGGGGGGCAAGACTAATCAAATAGCTGCCTTAGGAATTTATCTGATATGGCAAATATTACTGGTACTTTTTTACAAGCAGTATCGAAAAACTAAAGACGGGAAATGGACTTTCTATCTCGTTAGTCTGTTATCTTTACTTCCTATCATCTTTGTCAAGGTACAGCCAGCTATTAATGGAACACAGTCCTTGTTAGGTTTTATCGGAATTTCTTATCTGACTTTTCGTTCGGTGGGAGTCATTATCGAACTCAGAGATGGAGTTATTAAGGAATTGAAGATGAGGGAATACTTGCGTTTTCTCCTCTTTATGCCGACATTTTCAAGTGGTCCGATTGATCGTTTCAAACGTTTTAATGAAAATTACAAGACGATTCCAGAGCGCGATGAGTTGATGGATATGTTAGCTGAGTCCGTTCGGTATATCATGTGGGGATTTCTGTATAAATTTATCCTAGCTCATATTTTAGGCGAGATTTTATTACCACCGCTAAAGAATTTAGCTTTACAAACAGGTGGCGTCTTTAACTATTATGTAGTGGCCATCATGTACACATTTGGTTTGGAACTCTTCTTTGATTTTTGCAGGTTACTCTATGTTTGCTATAGCTATTTCAAATCTGATGGGGATTCGTAGTCCGATCAACTTTCAACAAACCCTTTTTTTATCAAAGGGATTTGAAGGAGTTTTGGAATCGTTGGCACATGAGTTTATCCTTCTGGTTTCGTGACTTTGTCTTTATGCGCATGGTCATGGTGATGACGAGAAAGAAGCTTTTTTAAGAATCGAAATGTGACCTCAAGTGTCGCTTATATCCTAAATATGCTCATTATGGGGTTCTGGCATGGGATAACATGGTTTTTATATCGCTATACGGGACTCTTTCATGGAGTAGGGCTTTAGTCATTAATGATGTCTGGGTTCGAAAGAAAAAAAACGCTCAATAAAGAACGTAAAAAAGCAGGGCGATCTACCCTTTTCCTGAGAATCGTTGGGATTCAGTTGCTTGGCATGGTTATAACCTTCCATGTCGTAATGGTTTCATTCTTAATCTTTTCTGGATTTTTTTGAATGATTTATGGTTTAAAAAAATAAATGGAATTAAAAAAATAGAAGAAATTTAAAAAAATGGATATCAAATCAGAAGTTATTGAAATTATCGATGAATTATTTATGGAAGATGTTTCTGACATGATGGATGAAGATCTTTTTCGATGCAGGTGTCTTGGACAGTATGGGAACGGTTGAATTGATTGTAGAAATCGAAAATCGCTTTGATATACGTGTCCCAGTTACAGAATTTGGTCGTGATGATTGGAATACAGCCAATAAAATCGTAGCAGGGATTGCGGAGTTAAAGAATGCTTAAACGCCTGTGGTTAATCTTCGGGCCGATTCTTATTGCAGGTTTATTGGTTCTTCTACTCATTTTTTTCTATCCTAGTAGTAAGAGTCATAATCTAATGGAGGAAAAATACTCTGCAGCCTCAGTAAGTGCAGAAAGTTTCAAAGAGAGAAGTCAAAAAGTGAGAGCTCTCACGGATCCTAATATACGTTTTATTCCCTTTTTGGGTTCGAGTGAATGGATTCGTTTTGATAGCATGCATCCAGGAGTGTTGGCTGAAAAGTATAATCGCTCCTATCGTCCTTATTTTATGGGGCAGGCAGGAGCCGCTTCTCTTAGTCAGTATTTTGGGATGCAACAAATCACATCTGAGCTTGAAAACAAACAAGCGGTATTTGTAATCTCTCCACAGTGGTTTACAAAAGAGGATCATGACCCGACTATTTTTCAAACTTATTTTTAACAATGACCAGTTGACTGCCTTCTTGGAAAATCAATCTGGAGATGTGGCCACTCAGTATGCGGCTAATAGACTCTTGAAGCAGAATCCAAGCGTACCGATGAAGGGGATTGTTGAAAAACTGGCTAAGAATGAACAGTTGTCAGACTTTGATCATTCAATAATTACAGCTTCTGCAGAATTCAATGAAAGACAAGCTAGCCCTTTTTGGTCAATTCTCCATCAGAGGCCGATTAAAGTATAAAGATCATATTGAAAAATATTTGAGTAGCCTCCCAGATCAATTTTCTTATGAAGAATTGGAAAATATTGCACGTAAGGATGCAGAAGAAAATACGACCAATAATGATTTGGGGATGGATAACCACTTTTACAATACTCAATTAAAGAAAGATTTAAAAAAGTGGGAAGGGTATCAAAAAAATTACAGCTTCCTCCAGTCAAGGGAATACAATGATTTGCAGTTAGTGCTCGATCAGTTTGCCAAATCTAAGGTCAATGTACTCTTTGTCTTTCAACCTGTCAATAAAAAATGGATGGACTATACAGGTTTGAGTGAAGAAATGTATCAACACTCTGTCGAAAAAATCCGTTACCAGTTGGAGAGTCAAGGTTTCACCAATATTGCTGATTTTTCAAAAAACGGTGATGAACCTTATTTTGTCAAGGATACGATTCATATCGGTTGGTTAGGCTGGCTAGCGTTTGATAAGGTTGTAAATCCTTTTTTGAGCAATCCAACAACAGCACCTAGTTACCAAATGAATGACCGCTTCTTTAGCCAAGATTGGGCGGACTACGATGGTAACATCAAAGATTTTCAATAAATAGCAAAAGAGCCTGAACCTTGGTTTGGGCTCTTTGTAATGAATGATTTTTGGTAATGGACAGTGTGGTAGCGGCCTCTTCATTTGAATAAGGGTAAGTAAAAAGAGATCAAGAAAATGAAAACATAAAAAATTGTTTTCATCTTTTTTCTTGACTCCATTCTTGGATGTGATATACTTAACTAGTAAAGAAACGACGAAAGACCTTTGTATTTATGGAAATACAGTTATGGAAAGGAGAAGTTCATGAGACAATTAGCAACAGAAATTGATCATTTTTTAAATAAAGTAATCCTGAAAGCTGAAAATCAGCATGAAATTTTGATCGGTCATTGTACCAGTAATGTGGCTTTGACCAATACCCAGGAGCATATTCTTATGCTCTTATCAGAGGAATCATTAACGAATTCGGAGTTGGCTCGCCGTCTCAATGTCAGTCAAGCAGCCGTCACCAAGGCTATAAAATCTTTGATTAAAGAGGGGATGTTGGAGACATCCAAGGATCCCAAGGATGCTCGAGTGATTTTCTATCAATTGACAGACCTAGCTCGACCAATTGCTGAAGAGCACCATCATCATCATGAACACACCCTATCGACTTATGAACAAGTTGCCAGTCAATTCTCGGCTGAGGAGCAACAAATTATCCAGCGGTTTTTAACTGCTTTAGTAGGAGAAATCAAGTAATGAGATACATCACAGTAGAGGATTTGTCCTTCTATTATGACAAGGAACCTGTGCTTGAGCATATCAATTACAGTGTTGATAGTGGGGAATTTGTCACCCTTACTGGAGAAAATGGCGCAGCCAAGACAACTCTTATCAAGGCCAGTCTTGGTATTCTACAACCAAGATTTGGCAAAGTTACCATTTCAAAGACCAACACTCGTGGGACAAAACTAAGAATCGCCTACCTTCCTCAACAGATTGCAAGTTTTAATGCAGGTTTTCCAAGTACCGTTTATGAATTTGTCAAATCAGGTCGTTATCCAAGAAAAGGCTGGTTCCGTCGTTTGAATTCCCATGATGAGGAACATATCAAGGCTAGTTTAAACTCTGTTGGAATGTGGGAACATCGAGACAAAAGGATTGGTTCCCTTTCTGGCGGGCAAAAGCAAAGGGCTGTTATCGCACGTATGTTTGCTTCAGATCCTGATATCTTTATCTTGGATGAGCCGACGACAGGGATGGATGCGGGAACCAAGGATGAGTTTTATGAACTCATGCACCACAGTACCCACCATCATGGCAAGGCTGTTTTGATGATTACTCACGATCCTGAAGAAGTTAAGGATTACGCAGATCGTAATATTCACCTGGTCCGAGACCAAGATTCCCCATGGCGTTGCTTCAATGTCCATGAAAGTGATCAGGAGGTGGAGCATGCTTAATCTACTGTCTTATGATTTTATGCAGCGGGCCTTTTTGGCTGTTATTGCCATGAGTCTCTTTTCACCAGTTCTGGGGACCTTCCTTATCTTGCGTCGTCAGAGTCTTATGAGTGATACTCTGAGTCACGTCTCGCTTTCAGGGGTTGCCTTTGGCTTGGTTTTAGGAATTTCTCCGACCATCTCAACCATTGTGATTGTCTTGATTGCAGCGGTCTTCCTTGAATACCTACGTACGGTTTATAAAAGCTTTATGGAGATTGGAACAGCCATTCTCATGTCTACAGGACTTGCAGTTTCACTTATTGTTATGAGTAAGGGTAAGAGCTCTAGTTCGATGAGCCTGGATCAGTACCTTTTTGGTTCTATCGTGACCATTAGTCAAGAGCAGGTCATTGGGCTCTTTGTCATTGCAGCGGTTGTTTTAATCCTGACCTTCCTCTTTTTAAGACCCATGTATATTCTAACTTTTGACGAGGATACAGCTTTTGTAGATGGATTGCCTGTACGCACCATGTCTATCCTCTTTAACATGGTAACGGGTGTGGCTATTGCCCTCATGATCCCAGCAGCGGGAGCACTCTTGGTATCGACTATCATGGTCTTACCAGCAAGTATTGCTTTGCGTCTAGGTAAAAACTTTAGTTCTGTGATGATACTTGCTAGCGTCATTGGTTTTCTGGGTATGGTTGCAGGACTCTATATTTCCTATTATGCAGAGACACCACCGAGTGCAAGTATCACTCTTATCTTTGTAGTTGTCTTTTTAGTAGTCAGCTTACTCAAACGTTTTTATCAAATAGGAGAAGTACATGAAAAAAACTAGGGTCTACTTTTTGGCAAGTCTTGTGACACTATTCTTAGTTGCTTGTTCCAATCAAAAACAAGCAGACGGGAAATTAAATATCGTTACAACTTTCTATCCTGTCTACGAATTTACCAAGCAAGTAGCAGGGGACACAGCCAATGTTGAACTCTTAATCGGGGCTGGAACAGAGCCACATGACTATGAACCATCACCTAAGGCAGTCGCTAAAATCCAAGATGCTGATGCCTTTGTTTATGAGAATGAAAATATGGAAACTTGGGTTCCTAAGCTTTTAGAATCTCTAGATGCGAAAAAAAGTAAAAAAACGATTAAAGCTACTGGAGATATGCTGCTCCTTCCAGGAAGTGAAGAAGAGGAAGACCATGACCATGGTGAAGAAGGTCATCATCACGAGTATGACCCTCATGTATGGTTGTCTCCTGCGCGTGCAATCAAACTTGTAGAACATATCCGTGATAGTCTTTCAGCTGACTATCCAGATAAGAAGGCGACTTTTGAAAAAAATGCAGCAGCCTATATTGAAAAACTACAAGCCTTGGATAAGGCCTATAGTGAAGGGCTTTCTAATGCTAAGCAAAAGAGTTTTGTGACTCAACACGCGGCCTTCCGTTACCTAGCTCTAGATTACGGGCTCAATCAAGTCTCTATCTCAGGTCTTTCACCAGATGCGGAGCCTTCAGCAAGCCGTTTGGCAGAATTGACCGAGTACATCAAGAAAAACAAAATCTCTTTTATCTACTTTGAAGAAAACGCTTCTCAAGCCTTAGCCAATACCCTCTCAAAAGAAACAGGAGTGAAGTTAGATGTTCTAAATCCTCTTGAAAGCTTGACCGAAGAGGACATGAAGGCTGGAGAAAACTATATCTCTGTCATGGAGAAAAATCTCAAGTCTCTCAAGCAGACAACTGATCAGGCAGGAGCAGAGATTGAACCAGAAAAGGCAGAGGAAACTAAAACCGTTCAAAATGGTTACTTTGAGGATGCCGATGTTAAGGACCGTACCCTAAGTGATTATGCTGGCAACTGGCAGTCTGTCTATCCTTTCCTTGAGGATGGTACTCTTGACCAAGTATTTGACTACAAGGCTAAATTGACTGGAAAGATGACCAAGGATGAGTATAAGGCCTACTATCAAAAAGGTTACCAAACAGATGTAAGCAAGATTAACATCACGGATAATACTATGGAATTCATCCAAGGAGACCAAAGTAAGAAATATACTTATAAGTATGTCGGCAAGAAAATCTTGACTTATAAAAAAGGGAATCGTGGAGTACGCTTCCTCTTTGAAGCGACTGATGCAGACGCTGGACAATTCAAGTATGTTCAGTTTAGCGACCACAATATCGCCCCGGTCAAGGCAGAGCATTTCCATATCTTCTTTGGAGACACTAGCCAAGAAGCCCTCTTTGAAGAGATGGACAACTGGCCAACCTACTATCCAGATGGCTTATCAGGTCAAGAGATTGCTCAAGAAATGTTGGCTCATTAAATCCAAACAATCCTTCCTACATGTGGAGGATTTTTCTTGTTTTATCAGCGTTGAGCATCTGGATTGACATTGGTTAAGAAGGGTGTATAATGATTGTAACAAAAATAGTTACAACAAAGAGAGGTTTTCTATGGTTTACCAATACAATAGTCGCATTCATTTGGCTGAAGTGGTTTTAAACGTAAAGGATTTAGAAAGTCAGACAGCATTTTATCATCAGTTGCTTGGGTTGGAGATTTTGAATCAATCGGGCATTAGAAAAGAGCGGTTCAGTCTACTTTAGAAGTAGTTTGAACTGCTCTCTTTTTTATTCAGGTTTTTCGAGAATGAAAAGTTCTTTTGTTGCGTACTTGCTTTCTTTATATCCTAGTGTTTCATAACTAGTAATTAAAGGATCATAGACATCGTTCTTCCCTTTTTGTTCACGTGGAATTACGACATAATCAATTGATGGGTCAGCTTTTCGTTGGTTGTGGTAGAAAATATCGTATAGGGCCCGATGTTTTCTAAGTGCAGGTGTATAGCCTCCTTCTGCAACGATTGAGGCATCTTCTGGTAGAATTTCTAGGCCATATTTGATTGCTTCAAATTTCTCTTTATTTTGTTGATAATAGCCAATGTTGAAAGACCAACTTTGAGTAAGGCGATGAAGAATAGTACCAGAAAAAATCATGCCAACAAAAATAAATGAAATCACCATTTTTTCGTTAATGTATTTATGCAATTTTAAATTTTCTAAAGCTAGCAAGGCCATTATGAAGAGTAAGGCTCCACTACCATAACTATATTGAAAACCGATGTCGTATTGATAAGGCCAATCCGGCAATAAATTAATAACTACTAAAGGTAGAGCCAAAAAATAAGTTGACCAGTTGCGTTGCAATAGTGGTAGGAAACACATAGGAGCTAACATCAGGAATAAATAACCTAGTTTTTTAGCCATGAATAAATGGCTGATGGCGAAACTTGGGTGAAGAACTAAATTTTTAAATACGGCTAAAATACCATTTTCATCTTTTAGTAAGAATGCATCGAATCGTGAGACCATTCCGCCTTCTCCGAATGTGCTCAGGATTAACAATGCTAGAGTGAAGTATAGAAGTGGCAGAAGAAATTCAGTTAGGATCAGCCATTGTTTGGTTTTGCCCGTCAGATTGAAACGTTTTTGTGATAAGAAATACATACCAATGCTAATAACATAGATAAAAGCATCTTCTTTCACAAGTAGTAGTAAAATAGTCGATACTAGGATACCCCACTTCTTCTCATTCACTATAAAATAGAACACCCAAAAAATCAAAGGAACTAAGAAACAATTTTCGTGTAGGTGATAACCTCCTGCAGTAGTTAATACAGGTAAAAGCACAAACCAAAGAACTGTCAAAATGTTTGCCAATTTCGATAAATTCAATTTTGATAGGAGTAATCTTAAAGGAATAACTGCAGAGAATACAACCCAAATTTGTAGTACTTCTAATGTTTCAACATGAGGGAAAAATTTATAAAAAGGTAACATTAGATAGAAAATAGGTGATATATGCACTGCAAAGTGAGATAATACTCGATCGCGCTCGAGTGTTGTGATAGCGCTCAAGTCGGTGCTCATGCGATGAAACATCTGTGAGAATAGACCAATATCAAAGGTAGAACCATCAAAGGTTTTCACTTTATAAACAAAAACGACTGATAGATAGACTACATAGAGAGTGGCTAGTGAAAATATAACATAGGTTAGTAATTTTCTGTAGCGTTCTAAATATTGCTTAATAGGAGAGTTATGGATAAAAAGAAGGATGGTTCCCGAAAGCAAACTAGCAAAGATGACTGCCCAAATAATAATGTTAAATCGAGTGTCTGCTAGATTGAAAGTATGAAACTCAAAGGCAGGATCTTGGAAGTTTGAATTAAGCAATGTCAATAGACGAGGTGTTGTAAATAAAATAACTAGTAGGTACAGAAATGAAAATTTTTCTTTTCTGAGAAAACTGCCAATATATAGTACTAACGTCAGCAATAGCAAAACCTAGGGATAAGAAAAAGGATATGCTCTTATAGATAGCAATAAATAATACAATATTTAATAATAAAGTATTGATTTTTGGAAATACTTAATGCAGGAATTTTTTTAGCAAAAAGAATCAAAGCGGACCAAACTATAAAAATTCCCTATTATTAAAGCTGACACTGGAGCTAAGGCGAGAAATACATCGTGTGGTGTTGAAGTTAACAATTCGATCAAAATCATCAGAAGATAGGCTCCGAGTAAACAAGATAAGTAATACATTCGTTGCTCTATCAAGTTTGTTAGAATTCGTTTCATTTCATAAAGTCCTCCAGCTAGTATTCTATCATAAAAAAAGTAATTTCTTTAGCTTGTGACTGATTATTATATAGTTTTGAGTTGCCTTTAAAAAAATATCTCTTACATTTTTTTGAAGAATTACTCATCGTATTATCAGTTAGCATTTTTGAAATAAAAAGTAAAGAAAAAGATGAAATTATGCAAAACCACCTTTTTCTGAAAAACAAGCCACAACTATACTAAAGCAAGAAAAATCCTCTAAAGCCCTAGCCTACTATGTGGCTGAAATTGAGAACAAAGAGGAATTATTAAAAGTATTTGCTCAATCTAAAAAGTAGCGAAGCGGTAACTCAGTGGTTTTTATCCTCAGAATTAAGCATGACTGACAAGGACGGTATCGTTACGCGAGTTAGAGTGGGGAACTAGAAGTCTTTACCTTTAAGATAAGTGCTCCTTTTGACAAAGGTCTG
>BNJU01002534.1_pt1 | contig 44662 bp, 63 predicted proteins | sample 8539281 | NCBI WGS metagenome assembly BNJU01 (sample SAMD00202456, study PRJDB9452) | human saliva metagenome | isolation source: human saliva | place: Japan
TTGATTGTTGGAGCCATCGTCATTAACCTGATTGCCCGACGAATTGATTTAACAAAATAGGCTTTTTGTGGCTCTGATGTGTGTAAATAGACAGATTGGAAGCATTTGCATATTTTTTTACTTCATGGTATGCTAGAAGTGTACATTTAGACTAAGATTAGTCTCATTAAACTTCTTGGTAGGGGAGACCAAAAAAACAACGCAAGGAGGTTCTGTATGGAACAAAATGAGCAGCTTAGGGAGTATTTGATAATCAAAAAAGAGGCCTATCATTGGCTTCTTTGGTGGGGACTTGCATACCTTATTGGAGTGGCGGGTGTCATTATATTACTATATAATGATTTACCGTCCTACAATAGGTATTTTTCTATTCTCACGATTATTATGCTCCCTATTTGGTTTGTCGGGGCTTTTCCTCTATTTATGGCAAAAAATCAAATAGAAAAAGAGCACCCAGAATTTAACGCTGTTAAGACCAAAGAGGTCGTGGTGCCTATGTCTATGCGGAAAAAGCGATATCTGATGCTTCTTCCAGCGCTCGTAGTTGTGGCTTTTGTCTTTGTGCAAAGCTATCAGTCGGGCATGGCAGAGAAAGAAAAAAAGGAAATCTACGAGATTATCCAACAGTATCGTAATTAAGGAAGGAGAAGAGTATGGCAAGTGATGAAGAATTGAAAAGCAGGGTAGAAAACCTGAGCGGTGAAAAGAGAAAATATGAGCGGGTGCGAAATAGTATTCGGTCGCATAGTTTGAGTCATATGCGTAGTCTGGATGATATGAACAATTTTATCGATTATTGTGAAAAAATCATCGGCATTGTAGACGGTGAAGAGGGCTATCATTACATCAGCAATCTTTCTGAACATCTCAAAGAAGATGTCAAAACGATGAAAAAAATACCGCGACTATGTTCGTGACGCCAATCAGTCATTCGTCAATCTGCACAATCTTTTAGAATCGAAAATCAGTAGCCTTGACAGTCAGATTGATAGTGCTAAATCTGAATACAATGAAGGAAAATGGAATCCTTTCGAAAGAATGTGGTAATTAAGGAGGAGTGTGTATAAATGAATACAAATATCAATGATATTCAAGACCGTTATACGGCTGAGACGGTACAATACGAAAGTAGCAATATTGCTGCGGTGTTGGAAAATCTAAAAGCAGCCGTGACTTTGATAGAGACAACCATTCCTTCTAATATCTCCGCTATGGAAAGCAGTGAGAGCCTCTGGAGCGGAAAGGCTAAGGAGCAATATCTGGGGCTGAAGGATTTTCTCAAACAGTACCAAGGTGATTTTTCTTCTAGCGTGAAGGAGCTGAAAACGGCTGTTGAGGGGCTGGAAACCCTGCTCAATTCAACTTCCCAAGCCAATGTAAAAAAGGAGATTGACAACGGATGAAGACTTTTACTTTGGAGGCGATTTACGCCTTACACATGTTTAACGATTATTCGGATGACCTCTTCTTTCTGCCCCTGCCTAGCGAAGAGGGAAAAACTCGCTTGGAAAATCTGCGCCAGGTTTTAGAAAAAGGCTACGAGGACTTGGGGAAAATGGGCTTGGTGATTGATAACGAGCCGACGGAAGAGTGCGCTTATTACGGCGCTTTTCTGGAGCGTTATCACAAGGCGATTTACCATTGTCAGGTGGACAGCAATTATTTCTGCGCGCAGGAAACCGACAGCAACAAGTGGACGACGACGGTCATCAAGCAGATTGGCGATAATCAATATGTGATTGAAACTTTGCATAGCCTGGTTTTTCTGGCGCATTTGAAAGACATTCATCCGATTTTGAAGGACTTGGAAGAGAAGCGCAAGAACTACGCTTACTACAGCTGGGAACCTTTTTCGGCTTTTCGCTTACAGGCTTACTATGCCGACAATGAAGCCATTCGTTTGCAGACATTTCGGCGCAAGGAGCTGCTGAAAGACAGTCTCTTTTTGGAGGCGCCATCGGGCTTGTATGAGTTTGATGTGGCGCATGAACGCATTCGCTCGGTGGACGGTGAGGAATTACGAGATGAGATTATCCACGATTTGAAAGTGAGGGTGTAATATGGCAGACAAAATTAGTATTGACCTAACGCAGCAGGAACAGCTTTTGCTCCATATCCGAACTATGGTCACTTCAGCAACCCAGCTGAGTACGAAATTAAAAGAAGGAGTTGACGGCTTGCCTGCGCTCACTTCAAAGGGAGAAGTGCATAATCGTATGGTTGGAAATGAGAATCAGCTGATTCGATTTGTCACGAAAGCGCAGACTTTTCAGACTTTGACCGAGGTCATATTTAAGCACACACAGACCACCTATAGCGAATTTATTGATACTGATAAGATACTGGCTATGGACATCGCCAACAGTATTTTATATAGCTCCGAGACTTCTGCTGAGGACAAGCAGGGGATAAAAGACGATCCTAAGGGCTCTGTTGACAAGCTGAAAAAATCTATTCAAGACGAGAATGGTGAAATTCACAAGAATATGAAGGGGACCAAGTCTTCTGATATTATCATCGGTACTGGTGGAGCCTGATAGAGAGGAGTTACAATGGCTAAATATTATACGAATGAACCTGACTTTAAAGAAGGCTCTAAGACGGGTTGGTTTCACAGCAACATCAACTGCGTAAAGGACTTGCTACGCGATATTGATGAAGTGTCAAATAAGGTCAATTCTGAGGGCTTAGCTCATCTCTATGTGGCAACGGGGAGAAGCGACTTTGGGGCGTGACATGCCCGTCGGTCCTTTTGAAGATGCGGAGCACCATGCTCTTCATCGCTTGGATGCCTCTAAGAAAGTCCACAAGGAAATCGTCCAAAATATTGACGGGAAATTCTTTGAGGGTTTGGATAATGCTTTGGAGAGTCTCAATAAGGTCAACGAAGGGAAAAACCAGTATAAGAGTAAGTATTTGACTTATACGAAAACCAACACGGCTTACGATGAGTACGGGACTGCGATAGAGTACACCACCACAGAGCACTACAGTATTTCGGATATTGTCAATAGCGACAAAACACCGATACCCGCTGCCAAGGAACTCTACGATGTTAAGCTCAAGCTGGCAAAAGAAGGCTTGGCGAAGATTGAGAAAGAAGATCATGAGAATTACGAAAAGCTCAAGGGCTTGAGCGACCAACAGCTCATGGAAGCTATGTTTCCGACGCAAGTCGGCGAGTACGAGCGGGCGCGCTCGACTTGGAAGGAGAACAACAAAGGCTGGTTGCAGTGGGTTGAAATTGGTGGTAAAATTATAGCAGTGGGTGCCATTATCGCAGGGAGCGTCCTGAGTGGCGGTACCCTAGCTCCTATCCTTATCGGAGCAGGGACTGCTTATCTGGTGGCAGATAGCGGTTATCAGGCGATTAGCGGGGAGACCATTTCGGGGAAACGGTTGACTGACGGGGAGCGTATCTGGGCAGGTGTGGACGCAGTCTTGACGGCAGCGACCGGTGGCTTTGCGACCTATGCCAGCGTGCTTGCCAAGACAGGGAAAGCCGCCTCTACGACGGTACAGACGGTAGGCAAAGCTGTCAATTATGCCGACGATGCCAATGACATCGCTCATACGGTGACCGCGATGCAGGATGACCCCTTGGGCGCAGCACTCCAGTTTGGAATAGGGCGTGCGATTGGTCATGGAGCTACTGCTCTTGGAAATAAAGCCCGAGCAAGATTTGGCAAGGGTGGCAGTGGAGCTGATGTGGACTTGCCAAGTAGTGGGAAAGGTGTGGATCTGCCAGCGGGCAATGCAGGCTTGAAGACCCATGCGGACACAGATGTGGATCCGTCTACGCTTGGTACAGGCAAGAAGCCAAAACCAGAGATTCAAACGCCCCAACATCAAGAAATACCAAGTCCAAGCAAGAAACCAGAGCTTGATGTGATGAAGACAAGCAAGCCTGAGATTGACCGTGCAAGCAGTCCAGAGATAACTGGTCCAAATAAGAAGCCAGAAATTGATACCACTAAAACGGCGAAACCCGAGATTGACAATCCAAGCCGTCCAGCGGTGGATAAGACCAACAGCGAGTTGGATACAGGTAAGCCCGTGAAGCCGGAGGTCAGCCAAGCTCGTCCGAGCGAGGTGGTGTCACCAAACAGCCGTCCGAAAAGAAGTGGACGTGACCAAGAAGCCCGATATCGAAGTGACTCGCCCAGCCGAAGTCAATCCGACCAAGGTTAAGCCAGAAATGGAAACCAAGGTCAAACCAGACATTGACGCAGCTGCGGCTAGTGCCAGCGCCGTTCCGAAAGTCAAGGCGCAAGAACCCGACCTCCCCAAAGCCGGACAACCCGAAGTCACCCTGATGCCGGCAAGAAGGTGCAGAAGCCAGAAGAGGTGGATACCGAAGCAACTAAGGCTGGTATAGGAATGTCGGAAGATGCAAATTATGCACAAAAGACATATGGTCACTCGTTCAGTCAAGAAGGACAGAAAATATATTCTGAATTAGCAGGGGAACCTATAAAAACAATTGATGATTTAGTTGATGCAATAAAATCGGGTAAAATAGATATTAAAGACTTACCGGTTGAATATATCAATCGCGATGGAAATACTTTGATATTGAATACTCGTACATCACAGGCTTTTAACTCAATCAGGTATTCCTAGGAGTGATTGGCATACGATTGATAGGACGGGAGAAAAAGTTACACGAGACTTTGCTTGACGGACAACTACAAAGAAACAAACTCACTTCAGAAGGTATTAAAGAAGTTAGACCAAGTAACAGAAAAGGATAATAAATATGACATACAAAAACAGAATATGTTTTACCTATGTTTTCTTCAAATTTAGAAAAAGAGCCTGAAATTCAGATAACAGGTTTGGAGGTTGCAATTCGGATTTCAGGTTATGATGATGAGGAACAATTTAGTGATGTTCTACTAAAATTTCAATCAGTCTTGGAATTTACTCGGACATCCTCAAAATTTGGAATAACAGAGGGTTCTTATGATACAGTCATTAAAAATTGAAAAATTCTAAAAGATTAGCGGAGTTAAAAGAAGCAAATGAAAGGGACTATGCGTTTTGGTCTCCTAATCATTATGCTTTTTACCTAGACGGCTCAGGTTTCTTTCAAATAATTGCTGATAGTTTTGAGGTGGAAAGGCTTGTTTGATTATACAAAACTTAGTAGAGAAGTATCCTATATATTAAGACATAATCCAGATAAATATGGTATAAAAGCTGGACTCGGAGGGGTGGTGTTCAGTTGATGATTTAATACATAAATTATCAGAAACTCCTTTATGGAAAGGACTTACAAGAGATGACCTTGAAACAATGATAGAACTATCTGACAAAAAGCGTCATGAAATAAAAGGTGAAAAGATTAGGGCTTTTTATGGACATTCAATAAAAAGACAAATTATCTAAAACAGCCAATAAACCACCGAAAGTTTTTATACCATGGAACAGTTCAAAGATTTTTAAATCAGATTTTTACAAACTGGGCTAATTCCAAAAAGAAAGGCAGTATGTTCATTTGTCTTCTGATGTGAGTACAGCAAAGCAGGTAGCTTTGAGAAGAGATGACAGAGCTATCATTTTAGAAGTTGCTGCCCAGTCTGCTTGGGAAAATGGTGTAAAATTTTATATTGGGAATGAAGATATATGGCTTTCTGAGCCAATTCCTAGTGAGTATATTTCTATTATTGAGGATAAATAATCTTTTTATGACTAGAAATAGAAAGAAAGGGGAAAAGAATGTCCGATAAATCAATGAAAATGACAATGATGACAGAACAATTTGAAAAGGGCGATAGCGGAGAAACAGTAGAGGGCATTACTCTCATTGTTGACGGTGTTGTCAAAGACGTGACAGATATTCTTAAGGAAACAAAAGGATATAATTCAACCTTAGACTTAATTCAAGATGCTATTGTTCGTGGATTGGCTGAAATCAGGGAGTCATAGTTTTATTTAAGAGGACGTTAGTCCTCTTTTTTGTTATACTGGAAAGTGTAGGGGAACAAAATGGAAATTTTAAACAAGTACATTGACAATCCAATCCGAGATTAACAACTCAAGCCGAGCGAGGTGGCGTCACCAAACAGTCGTCCAAAAGAAGTGGATGTGAGCAAGAAGCCAGACATCGAAACCAGTCGTCCGGCCGAAGTCAATCCGACCAAGGTCAAGCCAGAAATGGAAACCAAGGTCAAACCAGACATTGACGCTGCGGCAGCTAGTGCCAGTGCCGTTCCCAAGGTCAAGGCGCAAGAGCCCGACCTACCCAAAGCCGGACAACCCGAAGTCACCCCTGACGCTGGCAAGAAGGTGCAGAAGCCAGAAGAGGTGGATACCGAAGCCACTAAGGCTGGGAAGGTTGAGGAGGAAGATACAAATTGGGGCCCAGATGAAATTTCGCGTTTACGAGAGGATTGGGGAGTTCCAGAAACTGACACACTTGCTGTTGCAAAAACAGATATAGAAGGTCTAGAAGACATAGTATTTAAAGGAGGCTCTCCAAGAGTTAGAAAAGAAGCTGGTCTAGATGATTTAGATGTGTTAAAACCAGATAGAGCGATTAAAAGTTCTGGTAAAATTGCGTCTGCGACTCGTCATGCCGAGGAAGATGTGGCAAATGAGTTCGTTGAAGCTGTGGAAAAAGCAGGTTTATCAAACGAAGAAGTTAAGGGAGTCTTACACTTGTATCAATCAAATCCAAGTGGAGTATGTCCCTACTTGTTTAAGTGGTTTAGGTAATCCCTGATAAGGCATCTGGAGTAATAAAACAACTAAGTGAAAGATACCCAAATTTAAAGATAAAAAGTATCTTCCAATCAAGTTGAAGGTGTCCGAGTGACAGGAAGATCAAACTTTACTGTTCAAAAACGGGAAATATGTTGATTGAGGTGAAAAATGGAAAAATTATAAATTAGCAAACTTCATGCAAATCTTGACGGAGTGTTTACCGTCATATTTGAAGAAAAAAAGGAAGATATTGTTTTTGTCAAAAAGACGCTTGAGATGACGCAAGATTTTTCTTTTTGGATAAAGAAACGGTGTCTCCTGACGCTTTATATGACCGCTTGGAAAATATAAACGAGGAAGATATTCTTACTTATTTTGACCTTGACAAAGAAAGTGCTCCGTCAGTCTGGGTCTGCATAGCAGACTTTGTGGCTTATATCTGTAAATTAAGCTACGACGAAAGTGGCGAAAAGTATCTACCCGAGACGATTGAAGCGGTGGATGAAGCGACCTTAACAGAGTTTTTTACTCAGTACAAGGAAAATCTTTCTCTGTTTTCAGATTTGTCAGTGGCGGCTACGACTGCTTTGCAGGAGAAAGAAGTTGATTTGACAGACGAAGCTGTTCATACCTATTATGTACAGTTGTTTGGAGATGATAAATAATCATGGAGCTAAACTTGATTGTTAAACAAGTTCTGCTTGATATTGACTTCATCAACCGCTATGAGGCCTTATCAAAAGAATATAGTCCGGAGAAATTAAGAAATAAAACACCGTTAAAATATCTTGACGGTGAGTTAGTTATGGATATGATTTCAGAGGCTGGCTATATTCCCGGTTTTGACCCCAAAGAGAAATTTTTTAAATTTTATGAAAAGATAGAAGATTATCGGTTCGGTCTGCATATTGTACTTTATACTGGAACAGTAGAGCTCATTTGGGCTGTTAAAGATAAAGAAAAATCAATTGCAGGCATGCCGTGGGGAATTTATTCCAGATTGATGATTGATCCAGACTATCGTATCAAAATGCCCAATTTCAGTGACTACGACGAATTGGAAGATATTTTAAAAACAGCTTTTACGATTTATGAGGATTTCAAACAAGTCTTTTTAGAAGTCGCAGAAGTAAAATAGAGGTCAAAAGAGGGCAATCGTCCTCTTTTTTGCTATACTGGTATCAGCGGGGTGGAGTAGATGATAGATAAAATAGATTTTTTTAAACAAATATACATTAAATGAACACCAAGTTGAAATTTTGACAGGTGTTGATAGTAATGTTCAAGAACTTCCTAAATTATGGCAAGATATTCTAGCCATATCAGAACGTCAAGAACGCGTGAAACAAGTTTTACATTGGCAGCAAAAAGTAGGGAAATACCTTATAAATACAACTTCTTATCTGTCTGAATATTTATATGACGTTGAAGTTATGAAAATCGGTCAAGATTTTTTTATTTGCTTTATACAGTAGTTGGTAGAAGACACAAAGTCATGTATTACGCTGGAGGAAATCCTAATAAAAACAAAAAGCGGCTTTAAATTCTATAGGGGAGTCTTTCGTTTCGCAGCTACCTGAAAGTTTAAAGAAATTTTTATTTTTGAACTACACGATGGCTTTTTACTATTATCCAAGTCGTAGTATGGGACTTGAAGCTACACAGTCTATCATGAGATTGGCAGATGAAGAGTGGGGGATTTTGGAAGATGGTGCTCCTGTTCCTATTGATTTATCTTCTAGTTATTCATTCTTTACGAATGGTATGGGAAGATATGTTGTTTTGGATTTATCAGAGGGCAATCCTCTTTCTGAAGCAGTTTTATGGGATTCTTCTGCTCCTGCTCGTTATCATTTAGACTTTTGGGCTATTGTTGATGAGTGGATAACGATAGGGTTTGATGGTTAATTTATATTCATAAAAAAGAGGACAATCGTCCTCTTTTTTGCTATACTGATGAATAGGTGATAAACAAATGAAATTAAGAGATAGACTGAATACTGAAGATAAATATAATTATTTAATTGAGAACTACAAACAATTTATAAAAAGAATAGTATGAGGACATTGAAGAACTAAATAAGTTAGAGGCTAAAGGTGTTCAGAAATTTTCACGTCCAAATATTCAAGTTATAAAAAGTTCGCATAAAATCATTGCTGGCTATCAAGAAGAAATACTAATAGCAACCTATTCAGTGGGTTAACCACTTGAAGCTGTTAAGGAAGAATATATTAAATTGGTGGATAGTTTGGTACCAATTTGGTATAGTAATAGCGGTTATGTTCATATGCTCTGGGCTTTGTCTATTGGAATTATGTTGGACATTGAAACAGAAGTCTTTGACAAGTTAGTTGACTTAGTGAAAAAAGATGACCCAGTTGATTATTTGATTGATTATCTTATTCATTATCGTCATCCTGATTGGAAAAATTCACGATGATTTTTATGTTTCCACGTCCCTATGTTTTTACACAAAAAATAACTCAAGCAGAAAATTTAGCTGAAGCAACTGACTTATTAAAGTACTATTTGGAAAAAGAGTGGTATCAAGGTCAGCGAGGAAATGGTTGGTATGACTTACATAAGCGTAATATTGATAACTATGTTGGCTACTGGTCTTTTGAAGCAGGCGCAATCTGCAAAAATCATGGGTTTGAACCCTGAAGATTTTAAGGGAGTAAATTACTTCCCATATGATTTAGTGGCTGAATGCGGAAAATAGAAAGAGGACGCTCGCCCTCTTTTTTCTAATACCAGCAATCAGAATTATAAATTTTTCTAGCTTACCTTGATATCTTTTCATCTTATGCTATACTAATTTTATTACTTTTGGGAAGAGTAAGTGTTGAGGGAGGTTGGGAGAGGCATGATTTGCTTTTATCTCATACTTGCTCACTCTGTACTAGGTAAAAATATGATGGAAGATATGGGGGCTTAGTAGGGGGCAAAAATGGACTGGTTATCAAGCCCAACACATAATTCCGGCAGATATGGCTGATCACCCTGTTATACAAAAAATGGGTATGGATTTGGATGATGCAAGTAATGGGAAATTTTTGCCTGTGCCAGATTCGGTAGATACTACAAGTGTTAGTCCATTATCAAGACATAGAGGTTATCACTCCACGTATAATGAATTTGTTCGTGCACAGTTAGATAATATTGATGTAAATCAATCTCCTGCAATGTTGCAAAAAGAGGTTAAAGAGTTACAAAGAAAATTAGGCATACTGCAAGATAAGGGTCTGCCTTTATATCCTAAATTTGGCGCAACCGCCGAACTTTGGGAAAGATTTATGAAAAATTTAGACTAATTATTGAAGGATGATTTTATGACTAATAACATGAAATTTTTAACAAATATTCTATTCTCTGAAGACATAACAAGAGCACTAGAACAAGTTCAAAGTATAAATAGCTCCGAACAACTGTTCATCTTGTTAGACAATTATAACTGGGACAGTGGCTTTGACCTTCCGCAAGCGGTACTTGACAATCCTGCTGTACTAACGCTGTAGCGCTACTGGCATTTGATAGAGCGGACGGCTACCGTTTCCTTTTCGAGGGGTTCGGAGAATATTCCTCGCCAGTTTGGCAAGACTTTGTGACGTCTTTATATAAAGATTTATGTGAGAACAAATTTCCTGACGGAGAGCTTGGTTATTTGCCTGAACTTAGTAAAGTGCAGAAATTTAAGTTGAAAAAACAACATCCAGATTTACCGACGATATTTCTAGACGGAGTTGACGGAGAGCATGTCCGTGTAACTTTATAAAAGTAGGCTATATATCGTATTATATTTGCGAAATGGAAGAAAATAGACGATTGATTATTTTAAATGACACTTTCGGGAAAGAGGGGTCAGATGAGGAAATTGCTGGGCTTACGATTTTGGTGGACGGCACGATTAAAATCGCTTTTGACAAAATTCAAGCCATGCGTCAGTATGACAGTTATAACGAAGTCTTGCGGGATGTCATTTTTGAAGGTTTAGAAAAAGATATTCACAGAAAACCGATGATTTTTGGGTAAAAGTTTTTAATGGTTAAAAATATATTACTAACAGGTTCATGGTACGATGAGATAAGCTCTCTCAGTAGAAGAATTGAGAGAAAAATTAGTGCAAGTACAAGATGAAAAAGATTGTATCTTGTTAATTGCTGAATTGCTCAAAAAAGGAGATTTTTCTGTAAAAAATCTTTTGATTGACTTGATGAATACCACTAAAGACGATGCCGTGCTTAATCTGTGTATTCGCTTGTTTTGTTCAGTCTGTACTCACGAAGATTTAGAAAATCCTCAAAATTTGAATTTTTTAGCTAATGTGTCAGAGCTTGGTGCTTTAACTTTTGCTTCAAGCGCGATTAACAGTCTGTCTTATGAAGTCATCCCTTATTTGCTAGCTTTATGGGAGGATTGGGAAGATACAGATGTAGCGGTTGCTATTCGTGATAGTTTAGACTCTTATCTAGATTACTATGATGTTCTTGGTGAAGAAGCCGACCTTGATGAAGTGGGACAGTATTATTTGGATAAAGTCCAATCAGTTGATAAAAGACTTTATTACTATGAAAAGGGACCGATTTTTCTTGGTGATTTAACAAAAATCATCTTCCAGCGTTTGTATATGGCGGCTAACCAAAAGGAACGTTTCGCTCTTTTTATCCAGCCAAGTCTTCTTTCAGTCTTATCTGGTTATCATTTTCCACTTGAATATGGACAGGAAGTTAGCGAGCAAGATTTACGGAAAGCTCAAGAATACGTAGACTTTCTGGCTCAAAAAGAGTGGAAAAAAAGTACAAAATATTTTTATGGCTACAGCTTGTAGTAAGGTTTTAAGAGGACGGACGTCCTCTTTTTTGCAGTGGGGTAGAGTAAATAACAGATAAAATAGAATTTTTAAACAAGTATACTTTTAACTTCTTCAGAAGTAGAAATTGTAACAGATAAAGCAAATATTCTAAAATGCCCCAATTCCAGATTTTTGGAAAGAAGCACTTTTGTCAGATAGTTTGGAAGAAAGAAAAAGAAAAAAATTCATCAATATCTTGCTTTTTGAGCTAGGGAAGTTAGCAATTCTGTAGTAAATCAGTCATAGGAATAAATCTCTTTCTAGTAATGTTTCGCAACTCTACTATAACGGATTTATTCCTTTTGTGTTTACAAAACTTATTTTACACTACCCAAAGTGGATGTAAATATCACATTGTGTTTATACCTAAGTATAGGTGAATCTTATCTATAATCAATATCGAAACAGTTTGGGTGAAATATTTCACCGATTATGTAGTTATAAAGGTGTTGAAATTATCGAGGGTCACTTTGATGCCGAATCATGTACATATGTTAGTAAGTATTCCACCAAGGATAAGTGTTTCTAGTTTCATGGGGTATTTAAAAGGGAAAAGTGCATTCATGATGTTTGACAAACACGCCAACCTAAAGTACAAGTTTGGGAACCGACATTTTTGGGCGGAAGGCTATTACGTGAGTACAGTAGGACTTAATGAAGCCACAATTAAGAAATATATCCAAGAGCAGGAAAAGCATGATATAGCGTTGGATAAATTGAGTGTAAAAGAATATGAGGATCCCTTTAGGGATAGTGGTAGGTAATGCAAACACCTCTTTGAGAGGTTTGTGACGAGTCAAGAGCAATGAGGCTTGAACAGTGAAAGCCAGCGTCTTTAGGCGCTGGCTGGTGATGTGGGCTTATAGCTCTGGGACAAACCACCCGTTAGACGGGTGGTTATGATGTCCTTTTGTTTTTTAGGAAAAATTGGGAACAAATAGAGGAAGATTTTGTGTATTTGTGATAAAATAGAAGTATGAAAGAAAGAATGTCAGAATTAGTAGAATTGCTCAATCGATATGCCCATGAATATTATACGGCAGACAGGCCAAGCGTATCGGACAGCGAGTATGACAGACTCTATCGTGAGTTAGCGGAGTTAGAAGAAAAGTACCCAACCGATATCCTGCCTGACAGTCCGACGCATCGGGTGGGCGGAAGATTTTAGAAGGATTTGAAAAATATCCACACCAGTATCCTCTCTTTAGTTTGCAGGATGCTTTTTCACGTGAAGAATTACTAGCCTTTGACCAGCGGGTTCGCAAGGAATTTCCACAAGTTTCTTATCTTTGTGAGCTCAAGATTGACGGGCTCTCTATTTCCCTGACCTATGAAAAGGGAATCTTGGTAGCAGGAGCGACTCGGGGGGATGGCTCTGTTGGTGAAAAACATCACTGAAAAATCTCAAGCGGGTCAAGGATATTCCACTGACTTTGAAAAAGAACCGCTGGACATTACGGTTCGCGGAGAGTGCTATATGCCCAAGGCTTCCTTTGATGCGGTCAATCAGCTGCGACAGGAGAAATGGTGAGCCTGAGTTTGCCAATCCACGTAATGCAGCAGCAGGGAACCTTGCGCCAGTTGGACACAGCAGTTGTGGCTAAGCGCAATCCCAGCAACCTTCCTATACCAAGAAGCCAGTCCTACTCAGGCTGACAGCCAAGAAGCCGTCTTAAACAAGCTGGCAGATTTGGACTTCTCAGTCAATCCTACTCATATTCTGGCGGATTCTATCGACTCAGTTTGGGAGTTTATCGAAAAGATTGCTCAGGAGCGGGACAGTCTGCCTTATGAGATTGACGGTATTGTCATCAAGGTCAATGACTTGGCGGTGCAAGAGGAGCTTGGCTTTTACTGTCAAGGCACCCTAAGTGGGCCATCGCCTATAAGTTTCCAGCTGAGGAAAAAGGAAGCCCAGCTTCTGTCTGTTGACTGGACAGTGGGGTCGGACGGGAGTTGTGACCCTGACAGCCAATCTGACGCCAGTGCAGCTAGCGGGAACGACTGTCAGCCGAGCGACTTTGCACAATGTGGACTATATTGCGGAGAAGGATATTCGTCAGAAAGACACCGTTATCGTCTATAAAGCGGGAGATATTATTCCTGCTGTCTTGCGAGTGGTGGAGTCCAAGCGTGTCTCAGAGGAGCCTCTGGAAATACCAAGTCACTGTCCGAGCTGTGAGAGTGAGCTGGTGCACTTTGAAGATGAAGTCGCTCTGCGCTGCATTAACCCGCTCTGTCCAGCCCAGATCAAGGAGGGCTTGATTCACTTTGCCAGCCGGGATGCCATGAACATTACTGGTCTTGGTCCAGCAGTGGTAGAGAAGCTCTTTGCTCAAAATCTAGTCAAGGATGTGGCTGGAATCTATCGGCTGACGGTAGAAAATTTACTAGAACTAGAGAACTTTAAGGAAAAATCAGCAAATAAATTGTATACTGCTATTCAAGCTTCCAAGGAGAACTCGGCTGAACGCCTCTTGTTCGGCTTGGGGAATTCGCCATGGGAAGCAAGGCCAGTCGGATTTTGCTGGAGAAATTCCATGATATTCCTAAGCTGTCTCAGGCCAGCCAAGAAGAGATTGCGGCTATTGACAGTCTTGGAACTGTGATTGCCCAAAGCCTGCATACCTATTTTGAGCAGGAAGGCTCTCAGATTCTTTTGGCGGAGCTGCAGGAAGCAGGTGTGAATCTAGACTATCTGGGGACAAAAAGGCAGTGGCTGATGCAGCCCCTATCAGGTATGACGGTTGTCTTTGACTGGTAAATTACAAAAATTGACACGCAATCAAGCTAAAGAAAAAAATTGCAGAGTCTAGGGTGCTAATGTTTCCGGATCTGTTTCTAAAAACGGATCTGGTAGTGGCTGGCCAGATGCTGGCAGCAAGCTGGCCAAGGCTCAGGAGTTAGGAATTGAAATTCGGGATGAAGATTGGCTTGATAGCTTATGAGGCTGAAGTATGAAGGATAAGATTAAACGAGCACGATTGATTTATAACCCGACTTCGGGACAGGAAATTATTAAGAAAAATATAGCGGAAGTTTCTGGATGTTTTGGAGGATGTGGGCTATGAAACCAGCGCCTACCAAAACCACTCCAGCGCCTCTTTCTGCTCAAAAAGAAGCTGAAAGAGCAGCAAAAGCAGGATTTGATTTGATTATTGCGGCAGGCGGCGACGGTACCATCAATGAGGTAGTTAATGGCGTGGCGAATCTGGATGAACGGCCTAAACTGGCCTTTATTCCAACTGGTACAACCAACGATTATGCGCGTGCTCTGAAGATTCCCATGGGAGACCCAGTAGCGGCAGCCCGCATTATCGAAAAGAACCAGACCATAAAGATGGATATTGGCCGAGCCTATGGCAGCAAGTATTTTATCAATATTGCAGCGGCTGGAACCTTGACAGAGCTGACGTACAGCGTTCCTAGCGAGGTCAAATCCCGCCTAGGCTATTTTGCCTATGTAGCAGAAGGAGCAAAAAAGCTCCCTCGCTCTAAGTTCCGCAAGGTCCGTATCAAGCATGACCACGGTGTCTTTTGAAGGGAAGATTTCGCTCATGTTTGCGGCTCTGACCAATTCTATCGGTGGTTTTGAAAAGCTAGCGACAGATACTAAATTAGACGACGGGAATTTTACCTTGATTTTGGTCAAGACAGCCAATCTCTTTGACATGCTGAGTCTGATGATGCAGGCTATCAATGGCGGTCAGCACGTTGGCGATATCAATGTAGAATACCTCAAAACAAGCAAGCTGCAGCTGGAAGTTTTAGATAAAAAAGGTCCATTTATGCTAAATTTGGATGGAGAATACGGCGGCGATACGCCTGTTGAACTGGAAGTGCTGCACGGTCATTTGGAATTTTTTTGCCAATATTGATGAAATCAGTCAGACAGCCCTTTCAATAGAATAATTTTAGATAAGAGATGAAAGAACATGCTAGACTATAAAGTCTTTAGTCCATTACCACAATCCGACTGGAGATTATTTCTCCTATGATATGTGGCAGTGGCAAATAAAACCAATGGGGACAGGAAGCAGCCTTTTCCAAACTTGATTATTTTGGTATTCAGGGGGAATTATCATTTCAAACCTGGGAACCCTTAGGTCACGCTCATGTGATTATCAAACGTTCAGACTGGTCTAGCCAGTCCTGTGACTATCATATTGATTTGTTGCCGCCTCATCTGGTAACGGAAATTTGGCTGATTGAGGGAGATGCTCAGGTGTATTATTCCCTGCAGGCTGCAACGACAAGTCACCAGTATTCACGCCGTCGGCCGCATAACTTTGATATGGCCCTGAGAACAGACTATTTCGATGAATGCTGGGGCTATCAAGGCTGGTTGGGACACCGTCAGATGGACGGCGCACATATTTTCAAAGTTTGGGCACCGACAGCTAGGAAGGTAGAGCTGGTAGTCTATGAATCGGCTGACAATCAAGCTCCTGTTTATAGAATCTTCCCAATGCAAAAAGGTGACCGATATTCTCACGACCATAAGGAAAACACCATCGGTGTCTGGTCAGCTGAAATAGCAGAAGACTTGACCGGCAAAGACCTATCACTATCATGTTAGCTTTGAATACCGTAATTTTTATACTCGAGATCCCTATACTGTTGCGACCAGTCCAGATGGCAAGCGCTCAGCGATTCTTGGAGCGGATGAGACAGAAGTAGCTGGTTTTCAGGTCCGGCAGGGCAAAGAAGCTTTCTGGCGCTTGGATAATCCAAATCAGGCAGTGATTTATGAGATGCACATTCGGGATTTGACCAAGTCGGAGACTTCAGGCGTGGATAGTCAGCTGCGCGGGACCTTCTTGGGAGCCTGTCAACAAGGCACTACCAATCATCTAGGGCAAAAGACGGGCTTTGACTATATCAGTGATTTAGGCATTAATGTCGTCCAGCTTCAGCCTGTCTCTGACCGTCACAAGGACTATGATGAAAATGGAGACCTGATCTACAACTGGGGCTATGACCCGCAGAATTATCATGCGCCAGAGACGAGCTTTTCCAGCAATCCTGCTGACCCAGCGCAGGCTATCCGTGATTTGAAAACAATGATTCAGGCCTATCATGATGCGGGGATTTCTGTGACACTGGATGTTGTCTATAATCACATCTACTCGACCTATGATTCGGCTTTTCAGGCTACGGTACCGGATTATTACTATCGGATGAATCCTAACGGCTCTTTCCAAAATGGAACCGGAGTGGGGAGTGAGACGGCCAGCAGAGCACGAAATGTTTCTGCAAGTTTATGATTGACTCTCTGCTTTACTGGGTAGAGGAGTTCAATGTAGACGGCTTCCGCTTCGACCTGATGGGAATTCATGATGTAGAAAACGATGAATGCCATTCGTCAAGCTATGTATGAGGTAGATCCGCGAATCCTGCTCTATGGAGAAGGCTGGGATATGGGAACAGGGCCTGAGACCAGAAGACAAGGCTAAGAAAGGACAATGCTTATCAGTTGCCGCGGATTGGATTTTTCAATGATACAGAGCGGGATGCAGTTAAGGGAGCCGAGGTTTACGGCGGCATCAAGGCTGGTTTTGTCAGTGGTCAGGCGACGGAGGATATCGTCGCTAAGTCTATCCTCGGCAGCAGTGAGCTAGGCAGCTATCGCAGTCCTGATCAAGTCCTTAACTACGTGGAGGCTCACGACAATTTCAACTTGCATGATTTGCTTGCGGAGCTGCATCCTGATGATGATATTCTGACTCGCACCAAGCGGATTGAGCTGGCAACTGCCATGAACCTGCTCATGCAGGGTATGGCTTTCATGGAGGTTGGACAGGAATTTTCTCGTACCAAGCTCGTAGCTACGGGGGAAGACGACCAAGTCCTGCATAGCGATCGCGAAAGGGCTATGAACAGCTACAATGCGCCAGATGCAGTCAATCAGGTGAATTGGGATATTTTGCAGGATCATCAAGAGAGTATTGATTTTATCAAGAACATCATTCGCCTCAAGACAAGCTGCAAAGCCTTTTCTTATCAGACCTATGAAGATATTTATAAGCATGTCTTTGTCCAATCAGCCGAGCAGGGCAGTGGTTTGATTATCTTTGAGATTAAGGATGACAAGCATTATCAAGTCATATTTAATGCCAGCGGCCTGCCCTATTATCTGCCTAATGCAGATAAGCTGCGTCTCATAGTGGGCAATAGCCGTCATAAGAAGCCTTTCTATGTTGAAAATCTGACGGTTTCTGTTTTTGAAGTTATTCAATAAGTTATTAGCTACATGAAAAGCGGCTCTTTGTCAACTGTAGTGGGTTGCTGAAAAAGTCATATCCTGGAGAGGACTAAATCAGTCCTCTCCTTTTTGATATTCAAAGCGATGAGGATTCTAGTTTTAAAATTGTCAAAGTTCCGAAAGCCAAAAGCATTTCGCTCATTCCTACAGTGGTTTTACCCACTACAGAAATTATAGAGCTACTTTTTCTACCACTTGCTTAGGAAATCTTACCACTTACCGAAAAGGGGTAGATTTGCTATTGTCCATTTGTTAGGATAAGGGTGCAAAGGGGAAAATACATCTTAAGGAGGATATCATGAAACCATCATTTTTTTGAAAAACGCTGTGGCGTTAGTAACATGTGGCTTGGTGGCTTTTGGAGCAGCGCAAGTTCGAGCTGACCAGCAAAAATTGCCGTCGGGCACGCCTTATGACCAAATCGGTCAGAAAATTGAAAATTTCCACAAGGAACACGAAAAAACCAGCGCGGGACTGGCGGCAGCAGTCTTTGATAAGGACGGCCAAACCATTTACCAAAAGAACTTTGGCTATATGGACAAGGAAAAGAAGCTGGCTGTGGACGACAACTCGGTTTTTGAGTGGGGCTCTGCCACCAAATTGACCGTCTGGCTCAGCGTCATGCAGCTCTGGGAAGAAGGAAAAATTGACCTAAAAACAGATATAAAAGAGTATTTGCCCAAGGATTTCCTGAAACACCTCAAATACGACAAGCCCATTACCATGCTGGATCTGATGAACCACCAAGCGGGTTTTGATGAAACGCCGCTGAACACAGGAACAGGCAAGAGCTTGGAAGAATTACTAAAAAGCCAGCCCGCTCAAACTTATGAGCCAGGGACGGTGACATCCTATTCCAATTACAGTACAGCTCTAGCAGGCTATATCGTGGAGCGCATCAGCGGACAGGACTTTGCGGATTATGTCCACGAGCATATTTTTCAGCCCTTTGGGCATGGAACCATACCGCTCTCTTACCTGATTTGTCGGACAATACCTATGTCCGAGACAAGCGGCAGGGTGAGAAAACCCTATGATACAAACGGAAAGTTTATATCTAGATAAATTGCTTCCGCGGATATTTATCCAGCGGGCAGGCGACAGGACTTTTGCCGATTTCAAAGCGGTTCGCGCAAGCTCTTTTGAGAAAGGAAAAGCTCTTTTAAAGCGCCCAGAAACCTGGAATGAACTGTATCAGACAACTTCACATTCTCAGATAAAGCAGTCGCTAAGAATGCTCACGGCTTTTTGGGTGACAGAGTATGAGATAGGGGTCGATTTTTAGGGACACGGCGGCTCATTCTTTTGCCGGTTTTTTTCAACCCATGATTTCGCTGGATTTCAAAGTCGGGTATCGGCATGGTTACCATGGTAAATCAGAGAGAAGAAGCCACCTTTTCTTTTTCGGTCTGCCCGATTTAGTCTTTTGGCAAGAAAAAAAGCAAGCCCCTAACCAGTCTCAAAAAAAGACTTTCAGGAGGGCATGTATCGGACTTCCTGCTCCATTCAGCAAGGCCCGACCTCTATTTCGCGCCTTACCCTGTTTATACCTTTTTATGTGAAAGATGTGATCAAAAGACGGTCATCTGTTAGTCAGCAACTATTGGCTTTTTGGCAACATCGCCAAGGACGAACAGAAGTTGAAACAACCTATAATCATTTAGAAAAAGCTCTCGCTTTGGGAGGTGGTAAAGGATTATGGTTCTGTCGCTCTGCTGGGTCTCGCAGTTGTTTATGCTGTGCTTGTTCTTTTGTTAGCTGCTTTGGGTAAGGTGTATCGCTTGCTTTTTTGGGAAAAAGAAAGCAAAAAGAGCGACTCCAAGAAGTTGGAAAATTTGGCATTATGGCACTTGCGGACTGATTTTGGTTAGCCTAGTCAATCTAGCAGGTCTCGTCATCGTTGCCGTTTCGGGCAAGTACATGCCCGATTATCGCTGGCAAGCCATTCTCTTTGCCCTGCTTGCACTGATTTTTCTGGTCAATGCTGCGCTGCCCATCTTCCTGCGCTCAACCTTCCAAGTGAGCAAGGGTCGAAAAATCTTGACCCTACTTGACCAGCAGCGCTTCACTTATCGTCGTTCTCAATATCCTCTACTGGAGCCTCTACCAATGGTGGGCACTTTAATAGAAAGGAAAGCTATGACCCATTCTCAAAAAATCGAAACAATGATTCAAAACGGATCCGACCAACTCTACACCGTTTGCTATCCCAATCCTGACAAGGAAACGATTATCCTGCTGCACGGTGGACCGGGAACGCCTGATGACTTCAAGCTCTTTATCCCTAAGCTCGAAAAAGATTATCAACTGATTGTCTTTCACCAGCGGGGAACGAGAAAATCGCCCTGCCTGAGTGGCGACTACAGCATGGAAGCCTACATTGCGGACATCAACACGATTGCCGACCACTTCAATGTAGATAAATTTCACCTTTTGGGACATTCCTGGGGCGGATTGTACGCGCAAATCTACGCCAGCAAAATCCCTGAGCGGGTTCTTAGTCTCTTTCTTTCCTCTCCGGGAACAGGCACGAGCAAGCAGTGGCAGCAAATGGAAAAAGAGATGATGAATTACAATAAAAATCACTGCACGACTATCGAATGGCTAAAAATGGGAATCTATTCTCTGCTCGGCAATCTTGGTAGTTCCAAGGCTTCGCAAGCTCTCTTTCGCCAAGTTGTCCGTAATTACAATGCCGACTATCCAGCCTTTCATGATGTGAAACTAGACATGAGCAATGTTTCAGTCCAAGCAGGCAATCAGACAAGAAAGGAAATTATGGCCTATCCTCTCTTGCCCCGACTAGAAGATCCTGCTTTTCCTATTACCGTGACTTTCGGTGACAATGATATTTTTGGTGCTAGCATGCACTTTGTCATCAGCCGCTATCCCAGCGCTCAGGTGTTCACCATTAAAAACAGCGGCCACTTCCCATTTCTCCACAATCCAGAAGACTACTTTGCTATCTTGCACCAGCATTTTCAACCTTAGCATGAACCTCTAAAGTTTTCCAACTTTAGAGGTTTTCACTTATCTGCAACTTATCCCTCTTTTTCGGGCTCTTTGTCAACTGTAGTGGGTTGATGAAAAGTTATAATCTGGAGAGGACTAAATCAGTCCTCTCCTTTTTGATATTCAAAGCGATGAGGATTCTAGTTTTGAAAATTGTCAAAGTTCCGAAAGCCGAAAAGCGTTTCGCTTGATGACTTTGATGAGGTTGTTAGTAGCTTCTAGTTTTGCGTTTGAGTAGGGCAGTTCCAGTGCGTTCAGGATATTATCCTTGTTTTTCAAGAAGGTCTTAAAAACAGTTTGAAAAATAGGATTTACATAAGAAATGGTATCTTCAATGAGTCCAAAGAAATGCTCAGTTTTTTTCTCTTGAAAATGAAAAAGCAGGAGTTGGTAGAGTTTATAGTGTTCTCGGAGTTCTTGAGAGCAAGAGAGAAGTTTTTCTAGAATCTCTCCGCTGGTCAAGTGCATGCGAAAAGTTGGACGATAAAAACGTTTATGGCTGAGTTTACGGCTATCCTGTTGAATGAGTTTCCAGTAGCGTTTGAGTGCCTTATATTTGTGCGATTTTTTATCCAACTGATTCATGATTTGGATGCGAAGGCGGTTCATAGCACGGCTGAGATGTTGCACAATGTGAAAACGATCCAGAACGATTTTAGCGTTTGGGAATAGTTTTCTGGCAATATCGTAGTAGGGACTAAACATGTCCATGGTAATGACTTTGACTTGGTTTCGGACCTGTCTGGAATAGCGCAGAAAGTGATTGCGAATCGTTGCTTGAGTCCGCCCATCTTAAGATAGCTATAATCTTTCTGGAATCGAAATCCTGTGCAATAAAGTTCATCTCTATCTGCCGATTGAAACAGTCACTTCCCTGACTGTTTCCACATCCCAGCTCATGTATTCTGGAAGGCAGTTAAGGTCAGTCTTGAACTTGAATTCTTTCAATTTACGAATGACGGTGGAAGTAGAGACAGCTAAGCTTTCAGCGAAGGCTGTCATAGGGACTTTCTCGATTAGTTTTTGAGCGATTTTCTGGTTGACGATGGCTGCGATTTAGTGATTCTTCTTGACTAAGGAAGTCTCTGCGACCGCCATTTTCCTACAGACTTTACAGCGGAAACGTCGTTTCTTTAACCGAATCAGCGTTTTGTATCCCACACACTCTAGATAGGGAATTTTTGCTTCTTTCTGGAAGTCATATTTAGCCATTTGTCCTTGGCAGTAAGGGCATTTAGGAGCAGGATAATCCAGCTTAGCGATGATTTCTTTATGAGTTCCAGCATCTAGAACATCCAAGATAGTGATGTTAGGGTCTTTTATTCCCAGTAAGTTTGTGATAAAATTGAACTGTTCCATAAGAGTCTTTCTAATGATAGTTTCATCGCTTTTCATTATAGGACTTATGGGACTTTTTTTCTACAACAAAAGAGGCTCCATCATTCCTACAGCGGTTTTACCCACTACAGAAATTATAGAGCCTGAAAAGCCTTAAGTCCATTGGACTTAAGGCTTTTGCTATCTATGGATTGGCTGTGGAGCTAGAGCTTGAAGAGCTCGAGTCTTCCTGACTGCTGTCTTCGTCGCTGCTGCTAGTTTGGAACTGCTCTGGATGCAGTGCACGATAGCTTGGCGAATTAAAGAGGTCCACAGTGGAGACATTGCCTCGCTTAGAGTAAAGACTGGTTGATTGGTCGCCTTTTTCCTTTTCAATAGCCAACAAGGCTTTCATTGAATTAAGATAAGAGTAATCTTTAGGGTTGACCTTGCCTAAGTCATTTCCCTTGTAGAAGCGAATCAAGTCGCCGGTTTGAATTGCATCACTCATCTTAAGCTGGGTATTGGCGGCATTGCGAATCTCATCCAGTTCTTTCTTGATAGTTTCATCTGGATTGGTAATTTCCTCACCGGTCTGGGTGTAGTAGGTTCGTCCGTTGAAGCTAGTGTATTTTGGAGTGACAAAGTTATTGCTGGATCGGAATGCTGTGATTTGCTGATGCTGAGATGACAGCAGGTCTTGTCCAACCTGAAGGTAGTTTTTAGAGTCAATGCCCAGTAAATGCTCCAATGTTGGCAGCATATCTACTTGACCACCGTATGTATCAATTATCTTTCCTTTGTCCATGCCAGGCACCACTACCATGTAAGGCACGCGCTGCATCATGGCATTGTCATAATTGGACCAAGTCTCAGAGGTTTTGCCTACAAGAGGGGCCAAGTTAGGATTGCGGGTTTGGGAAATTCCAAAATGGTCTCCATAGAGAACGATAATAGAGTTGTCATAGAGGCCGGATTCTTTGAGATAGTCAAACAAGGCCTTGACAGAAGAATCTAGATAGTTAGCAGTAGCAAAGTAACCGTTGATGGTTTCATCCTTGGTCTTAGCCAGCGGGAAGCCAATTTCGTCACCAATCAAGCTAGTCGTGTAAGGATAGTGGTTGGAAACCGTGATATACTTAGCATAGAAAGGCTGCTGCAGGTGTTCCAGATATTTGATGGAATCTTTCAGCATAATCTTGTCGTTCAAACCATACTGGAAGGAGTTGGTATCGTCCTGCTTGGTAAAGTAAGACGCATCGAAGAAATAGTTATAACCCCATTGCTTGTAAGCTGTATTGCGGTTCCAGAAGCTTCCTGTATTTCCGTGGAAAACAGCAGAAGTATAGTTGCCGTTTTTGGAAAGAATAAAAGGTGCAGCTTGCTGGGTATTGGTACCACCGTAGTTAACCATGAAAGGATCCTTGATTGAGACCGAAGAGTCCCAGTTTCAATCATGGTTTCAGCATCAGAAGTCTTACCAGCCTTGACCTGGTTGGAAGACATTGAGAAAGCCAGAGTCGAATTGGAGTGGTAGAGGGAATTGAGGAAAGGTGTCACCTCGTACTCTTTCCCCATCTGCCTGCAGCTTATAGTCAATCAGGAACTGCTGGAAGCTTTCCAGATGGACATAGATAACATTGCGGCCTTTGGCAATCCTGTAATATTCTGGATTTGGTTCCGCATAGTGGGATTGGATATATTCTGTTACTGGTTCCAAGTCTTTTTTCAGAAGCTTTTGGAGCGCTCACGATTGGCGGTATATGTCTGGTTAGCACTGTAACCCTAGAAAGGCTGGCAAGCCCAGAGCCCGAACGACATAATAGTTGGAAAAATCCACGTGACAAGAGCTCAGGCCGGTCAATTTCAGCCAAGAATAGGTTTGGCTGAGAAAAGCATGGCAGACAGGGAGGTCACAGCAAAGCTGGCGCGTTTATTGAAAGGGCGGTCATCCATACGGATGTATTTCTTAAAGAATAAGAAGGCCAAAATCGGGAAATCAATCAGATAAAGAATATCCCAAGGGCGGAAGAGCTCAAGTGCTGCTTCCCCAAGTCCAGCTGAAACGCTGCTAGAAGCCAGCATAGTGTTGACTGTGACAAAGTCACTGAACTCGCGGTAGTAAATGGAGTTAGATACCAGCCAAGCAAAGAGGAGCAGATAGATTCCGAAGGCTAGGCTGTAGAATAATTTGGTTCGTTTTACATAAAGTGCCAGTCCCAGCAGCAAGAGGCTGATAGGGAAAGGGTTGATAATAGCTAAAAATACTTGATAAGCACCTTGAATATCAAGGTTAAAATCAATCGTATAGGCCCACATGGTTTTTATCCAATAGAGGACCAGTAAAATCAAGACAAAACCTAGTCTCGTACTCATGAAATTGAGTAAATTCTTGGTTATTTTTTTCACAAAAAGTTACTTCCTTGTCTTATTTCCTAAAAATTTTCTCCTCTAAGTATAACATAATTTCTCCAGTTAAGGAAAATTTGAGCCGTATTTGAGATATTTTTAAATCGGCGAAATTGTAATATTTCTATAAAAGCCTTATCCTCTCTATGAGAGGTTTATAGTCGTTTTGCACTCGTTTGTGAAATCTTTTATTAACTCAAATGTAAAAATATGTTTTTGAGAATTTTCACAATCTTTGGTATAATATAATTTATGAATAAACTTACTGTTACTCAACAGGCAGAAGAAAAACTGAGAAAGGGCATTCTTTTATTAGATAAAAAGGATTTTTGGCGCTCTTTTCGCTTCAGAATCAATGCGTGGAGCTGCAAAACCGTCAGGGAAAGTTTCTTTAGGCACAGCTTATCTCTCCGCAGAATAAGGGAGTTAGGCTGGCTGATTTCCCAGAAGAAGGTAGAGCTGAAACTCGGATTTTTTTCAAGATCTCTTTGAGCAGGCTAAGAGCAGACGTTCTGCTTATTTTCCATTCGTCTGACACGACAGCCTTTTCGACTCTTTAATCAAGAGGGGATGGCTTTCGGTGGCTTCACAGTGGATTTCTACAATGACTTTGCGCTTTTTTTCTTGGTACAATGACTTTGTCTTTGCTATCAAGGAGCAGATTCTGACAGCCTTCGCTAAGGTTTTTCCCAGAGATTCAGGAGCTTTATGAAAAGATTCGTTTCAAGGGTTTGAACTACGAATCGGCTCATCTCTACGGAGCAGAAGCTCCGGAAACCTTCACAGTCTTGGAGAACGGTGTTCGCTATCAGGTTTTTTTCTGAATGATGGTCTCATGACCGGTATCTTTCTGGATCAGCACGAGGTGCGTGCTAGTCTGGTAGATGGTCTGGCTGCTGGTAAAAGTTTACTCAATATGTTTTCCTATACAGCTGCTTTTTCAGTAGCAGCAGCCATGGGCGGTGCCAGTCAGACAGTATCAGTTGATTTGGCCAAGCGCAGCCGTGAGCTGTCAGAAGCTCATTTTCTGGCCAATGGTCTGACACTGGATCAGCATCGCTTTCAGGTGATGGATGTCTTTGATTATTTCAAATATGCTAAGCGTCACGATCTAAGCTTTGATGTCATTGTGATAGATCCGCCTAGCTTTGCTAGAAATAAAAAGCGAACATTTTCAGTTGCTAAAGATTATCATCGTTTGGTTGCACAAGCTTTGGAAATCCTGAATCCTCAGGGAATCATGATTTTAAGTACCAATGCAGCCAATCTTTCCAAAAGTAAGTTTAAACAAGAAATTGAAAAAGGCCTTGCCGGCAGAAAGCACCGCTATCTTGCGGAGTATGGCCTGCCAGCAGACTTTGTCTATAATAAAAAAGACGGGAGCAGTAATTACCTCAAGGTATTTACAATAAAGGTGGACCAATGAAATTAGTCGTTTCTGTAATGCCCAAGAGTTTAGAAGAAGCTCAAGAAATTGATGTATCACGCTACGAAGATGCGGATATTATTGAATGGCGGGCGGATTTTCTGGCCAAGGATGATATTTTAAATGTTGCGCCAGCTATTTTTGAAAAATTTGCCGGACGTGAATTGATTTTCACGCTGCGGACCCGTCAGGAAGGCGGAGAAATCGAACTGTCCGATGATGAATACGTAGCTCTCATCAAGGAAGTAGCCGGTTTTTACCAGCCGGATTATATCGACTTTGAATATTTCTCTCACAAGGGGAAATTTGAAGAAATGCTTGAGTTTCCTAATCTGGTGCTGAGCTACCATAACTTCGAGGAAACGCCTGAAAATATGATGGAAATCCTGTCTGAGCTGACTTCTCTGACCCCTAAGGTAGTCAAGGTTTCTGTCATGGCTCACAATGAGCAGGATGTGCTGGACTTGATGAACTATACTCGCGGTTTCAAGACTTTAAATCCTGAGCAGGATTTTGTCACTATTTCCATGGGAAAAGTCGGCAGGATTTCACGCATTGCGGCTGACTTGACAGGTTCCAGCTGGTCATTCGCCAGTCAGGAGATGGCGTCAGCACCCGGTCAGATTTCTCTGAGCAATATGAAGAAAATCCAGGAGATTTTGAATGAGAATTAATGGCCACACCCGCATGGCTGCTGTGGTTGCCAAGCCAATTAAGCACAGTATTTCTCCTCTTATTCACAATATGGCTTTTGAAAAGACTGGTGTCAATGGTGTCTATCTAGCTTGGGAAGTAGAAGCGAAGGATCTGCAGGCCAGTATAGAAAATATCCGCAGATTCGATATGTTTGGTGTCAATCTTTCCATGCCCTACAAGCAGGAAGTGATACCTTATCTGGACGAGCTGGATGTCAGTGCCCGCCTTATCGGAGCGGTCAATACGGTTGTGAATAAAAATGGAATTTTAGTTGGTTATAACACAGATGGCAAGGGATTTTTTAAGAGCTTGCCTTCTTTTGCTATTCGGGGCAAAAAAATGACGATTTTGGGAGCAGGTGGAGCAGCGACAGCGATTATTGCTCAAGCAGCTTTGGACAATGCAGAGGAAATTTTTCGTCTTTACTCGGCAAGCTTCCTATGAGAAGACTGTCAGAAAGATGGCAGCTATCAGCCACCAAACCAAGAGTCGTATCCAGGTACTAACCTTGGAAGATGCGGATAGCTTGCAGGATACAATCAACCAATCAGACCTTCTGGTCAATGGGACTAGTCTAGGCATGGATGGCATCAGTATGCCCTTGCCTGAACAGATTGAACTGCCCAGCCAGATTTTAGTTGCGGATGTTATCTACCAACCTTTTGAAACGCCCTTTCTCAAATGGGCCAGAAATCAAAATGTCACAGCGGTCAATGGACTTGGTATGCTGCTCTATCAGGGAGCAGAAGCCTTTGAGCTTTGGACCGGCAAGACCATGCCCAGTCAGGAAATTTGGCAGTGTTTAGAAGAATTATACAAATAAGGAGGCGCTTATGAAACTGAATGTGAATCTCCCGCATCATCCCTATGATATCCTCATCGAAAAGGGGTCTTTATCTCAGGCTGGAAGTTGGCTGAGTCAGCTTTGGCAGCCTCAAAAGGTAGTCATCGTCACGGACAATCGAGTGGCTAGACTCTATGCGGAAAAGGTCAAGCTGAGCTTGGAAGCGGCTGGGTTTGAGGCCTTTGTCTTTGACTTTTTGGAGGTGAAGCCAGCAAGAACTTAAAGACTGTCAACAAAGTCTATGAGTTTTTGGTCAAGGTTGGTCTGACTCGCAGCGACGGGATCGTGGCCTTGGGTGGCGGCGTTGTTGGTGATTTGGCAGGATTTGTTGCTTCGACCTACATGCGGGCGTGTCATTTTCGTGCAGATTCCACCAGTCTGACAGCTCAAGTGGATTCCTCTATCGGTGGTAAGACAGGTGTCAATACACCTTGGGCCAAGAATATGGTAGGAACTTTTACCCAGCCTGACGGAGTTCTGATTGACCCAGAGGTCTTGCATACTTTGGGTCAGCGGGAACTAATCGAAGGTATGGGCGAGGTGGTCAAGTACGGCTTGATTGAGGATAAGGAACTCTGGGATGAGCTGTCAGAAATGGATGGCAGTCCAGAGTCGATTTTGGAGCATGCGGAGAGCATCATCTACCATTCCTGCGATGTCAAGCGTAAGATTGTGGTCGAGGATGAGCTGGATAATGGCGTCCGCCTCTATCTGAATTTCGGACATACTATTGGGCACGCTATTGAAGCGACAGCGGGCTATGGAAAAGTCATGCATGGTGAAGCTGTGGCGATTGGCATGGTACAGGTTTCCCGTGTCGCTGAAAAGAAAGGCCTTATGCCAGCTGGAATCACAGAAAACATCATTCGTATGTGTCAGAAGTTTGGCTTGCCGGTGGATTACCAGCCATGGAATGAGAATGCTCTTTATCAGGCCCTGACTCATGATAAGAAGGCTCGAGGGAATTCTATTAAACTAGTACTGGTTCCTGAGCTGGGTTCGGCTAGTATTCACCAGATTCCGCTGGAAGAGATGAAAGAATTTCTGAAGAAATAAGTGCCAGATGGAGTTTAAGACGATTGGACAGTTTAGATGAAAAATAGACAATATGTCCAGTTCTTTCCATCCCGGAAATAGGAGAAAATGTATGAGATACTTAACAGCAGGAGAATCCCACGGACCACGTCTGACAGCTATTATTGAGGGAGTGCCAGCTGGTCTTCCTCTGACCGCTGATTATATCAATGCTGAGCTCAAGCGTCGTCAGGGTGGGTACGGACGCGGTGCCCGTATGAAGATTGAAAGCGACCAAGTCGAGATTACGTCTGGGGTTCGGCATGGCTTGACCATGGGCGGCCCGATTACCCTCAATGTCACGAATCTGGATCATCAAAAGTGGTTGGAAATTATGAGCGCGGCGGATGTGGATGAAAAGAAAAAAGGGCTGCGCAAGATTACCAAACCACGCCCTGGCCATGCGGACTTGGTTGGTGGTATGAAATACCGCTTTGACGATTTGCGAAATTCTCTGGAGCGTTCTTCTGCCCGCGAAACGACCATGCGTGTAGCAGTCGGAGCAGTAGCCAAGCGCTTGCTGGAAGAAATCGGTGTAGAGGTAGCCAGCCATATCGTAACCTTTGGTGGCATTGATATTGATGTGCCGACCGATCTAACTGTAGCAGAGATCAAGGAAAGAGCTGCCCAGTCAGAGGTTTCCATTGTCAATCCCGAGCGCGAAGAAGAAATCAAGTCCTACATTGACCAGATTAAGAAAGATGGGGATACCATCGGTGGTGTCATTGAGACTATCGTTGGTGGTGTGCCGGTCGGTCTGGGCTCCTATGTCCAATGGGACAAGAAGCTGGATGCCAAGATTGCTCAGGGAGTCGTGTCCATCAATGCTTTCAAGGGAGTCGAGTTTGGCGTGGGCTTTGAAGCCGGCCGTCTCAAGGGCAGTCAAGTCATGGATGAAATCCTCTGGTCTGAGGAAGATGGCTTCACTCGCAGGACCAATAATCTAGGTGGCTTTGAGGGGGGTATGACCAATGGTCAGCCAATCGTGGTGCGAGGTGTTATGAAGCCCATTCCCACCCTTTACAAGCCACTGATGAGCGTGGATATTGAGACCCACGAGCCTTACAAGGCGACGGTGGAGCGGAGCGATCCTACGGCTCTGCCAGCGGCGGGTGTTGTCATGGAAAGCGTGGTGGCAACAGTTTTAGCCACTGAAGTTCTGGAGAAGTTTTCTTCGGACAATTTAGAAGAACTAAAGGATGCGGTAGCCCGCCATCGGGAATTTGTCAAGAACTTTTAGAAGAGAGGAGTTGGCATGGAGAGAAAAACAGTCTATATCGCAGGTCTGGGACTGATTGGAGCTTCTTTGGCTCTGGGCATCAGGCGAGATCATCCTGAGATAGAGATTCTTGGCTACAATCGCAGTGAAGAATCGCGCAGAGTTGCCTTGGAACGTGGAATGGTAGACCGGGTAACGGATGATTTTACCGCCTTTGCTCCATTGGCTGATGTGATTATTCTGGCTGTGCCTATCAAGCAGACCATAGCTTTTATCAAGGACTTGGACGAGATGGATCTGAAGGAGAATGTTCTCATCTCAGATGCAGGCTCAACTAAATCGGAAATTGTGGCGGCTGCAGAAAGATATCTGCAAAATAAAGCTGTCCGCTTTGTTGGTGCTCATCCTATGGCTGGAAGTCACAAGACCGGAGCCAAGGCTGCCCATGTCACCCTCTTTGAAAATGCCTATTATATCTTCACCCCCTCTAGCTTGACCAAGCCTGGTACTCTTGAGGAAATGAAAGACTTACTGAGTGGTCTTCATGCCCGCTTTATCCAAGTGGACGCAGCCGAGCACGACCGAGTGACCAGCCAAATCAGCCATTTTCCGCATATCTTAGCCTCCAGCCTTATGGAGCAAGCGGCAGCTTATAGCCAAGAGCATGAGCTGACCCAGTCTTTTGCAGCTGGTGGTTTTCGAGATATGACGCGGATTGCGGAGAGTGAACCGGGTATGTGGACCTCTATTCTCTTGACCAATCCTCAAGCTATCTTGGAGCGGCTGGAAGATTTTAAAGACCAGTTGGACAAGGTTGCCGCAGCGATTGAGGCTAAGGACGAGACAGCTATCTGGGAATTTTTCGACCGAGGACGGCAGAGTCGCAAGCAGATGGAAATTCATAAGCGTGCAGGTGTGGACAGCTTTTACGACCTCTTTATTGAAGTGCCTGACGAAGAAGATGCGATTTTGGGTATTTTGGAGCTTCTGCGCGGAATTTCAGTCGTTAATATTCGCATCAACGAGGAAAACCGAGAAGATATCAACGGTATTCTGCAAATCACCTTTAAAAATCACCAAGATTTGGAAAAATCTGCTAAAATAGTAAGAGAAAATACGGATTACCTAGTGTCCGTAGACTAATATAGATTGGAGAACTCTATGTCAAATATTTATGATTTAGCCAATGAACTGAGCAGAAATCTGCGTGATTTGCCTGAGTACAAGGCAGTCGCAGAAAGTAAGAAAGCAGTGGATGCTGATAGCGAAGCCAAGGCTATTTTTACAGATTATCTGGCTTTCCAGCAGGAGTTGCAACAGCTGGCTCAGACTGGTCAGGTACCGACTCAGGAGGTGCAGGACAAGATGACTTCCTTTGGCGAGAAGATTCAGGGCAATGCTGTTCTTTCTGAATTCTTCAATAAGCAGCAGCAACTGTCCATCTATCTGGCGGACATTGAGCGTATTATCTTTGATCCGGTACAAGATTTGCTTAAGTAAACTAAAAAAAAAAGAAGAATCTGGGATGAATACCCGGATTCTTTTTGCTTCAGCTAGGATTCCAGAAATTTTAAGAATTTCTGGTCTTTTTATGATAAAATAAGAAGCAACAAAGGAAAGTACGAGGTCACCTATGAAATTATCAACCAATGTAAGAGGCCTGAAGGGCCGTATCCGCGTACCTGGAGATAAATCCATCAGTCACCGTTCCATTATTTTTGGCAGTTTGGCCAAGGGCGTTACTACCGTCCGCGACATTCTGCGAGGAGAAGACGTGCTATCCACTATGCAGGTTTTTCGTGACTTAGGCGTGCAGATTGAGGACGATGGAAATCTAGTCAAGATACACGGTGTAGGATTTGAGGGTCTGCAAGCACCGAAAAATAAGCTGGATATGGGCAATTCTGGAACGTCTATCCGTTTGATTTCTGGTGTTTTGGCTGGTCAGGATTTCGAAGCGGAGATGTTTGGTGACGACAGTCTATCCAAGCGGCCTATGGATCGGGTGACCATCCCTCTGCGGCAGATGGGAGTAGAGATTGCTGGTCGGACTGAGCGTGATTTACCACCGCTCAAGATGAAGGGCAGCAGTGAACTGCAGCCTATCTACTATCAGCTGCCAGTGGCTTCTGCTCAGGTTAAGTCGGCCTTGATTTTTGCTGCCCTGCAGGCTCAGGGAGATTCGGTCATTATAGAAAAGGAAATCACCCGTAATCATACAGAAGATATGATTGCCCAGTTTGGTGGGCAGATTGAGGTCAAGGGCAAGGAAATTCGCATTCAGGGCGGTCAGGAATTCACTGCTCAGGAAGTGACGGTCCCAGGTGACATTTCCAGCGCGGCTTTTTGGCTGGTGGCTGGATTGATTGTAGCCGGACTCTAAGATTGTTTTAGAGAATGTCGGCATCAATGAAACTCGTACAGGGATTCTAGAAGTGATAGAGGCTATGGGCGGACGGATGACGCTGTCAGATGTCGATCCAGTAGCCAAGTCTGCGACCATCACCGTTGAGACTTCTGAGCTTAAGGGCACGGAGATTGGCGGCGAGATTATCCCACGCTTGATCGATGAGTTGCCGATTATTGCGCTTCTTGCGACTCAGGCTCAGGGACGGACTGTCATTCGTGATGCAGAGGAGCTCAAGGTCAAAGAAACCGACCGGATCCAGGTAGTGGCAGACGCTCTCAATAGCATGGGCGCAGCTATTACCCCGACGGAAGACGGCATGATTATCGAAGGGAAAACACCTCTTCATGGTGCTCAGGTCAACACCTTTGGCGATCATCGCATCGGGATGATGACGGCAATTGCTGCTTTGTTGGCTCAAAGCGGTCAGGTAGAACTTGAGCGGTCTGAAGCCATTAAGACCAGCTATCCAAGCTTCTTCAGCGACTTGGAGGGCTTGATGCATGGCTAAGATATTGCTGGGCTTTATGGGAGCCGGAAAATCCACAGTGGCCAGAGCTTTAGCTCAAGACTTTGTCGATATGGATGAACTGCTCTGCCAGCGGCTGGGCATGTCAATCAAGGACTATTTTTGACCAGCATGGTGAAGCGGCCTTCCGAGCTGCTGAAGCCCAGCTCTTGGCTGAGTTGATCGATACGGACTTGGTCGTCTCAACCGGCGGCGGTGTAGTCGTCAGCTCTGAAAATCGCAAATTACTGACTCAGAATGCTGATAATATCTACCTGAAAGCTGATTTTGAAACGCTCTATCAGCGAATCCAGCAGGATGCTGAGCAGGAACGGCCCTTTGTTCTTAAAACCAGAGCAAGTCAGACTTGCAGCAGATTTTTTTGAGACAGCGTCAGGCCTGGTATGAGGAAGTAGCGACCAGATTGTTGATACGAGGCTCAAAAAGCCCGCAGGAAATTATTGAGGAAATTCAATGAAAATAGCATTTTCTAGGTCCCAGAGGCTCCTTTTTCTCACCATGTAGCTCAAGCTGCCTTTTCCCAGCGAGGACTTGGTGCCCTCATCAGAATATCACCGAGGTCATGAAGGCTTATGAGGCTAGGGAAGTGGATTACTCGGTCGTTCCGGTGGAAAATTCCATTGAGGGCAGTGTCCACGAGACCTTGGACTATCTCTTTTCATCAAAGCAGACATTCAGGCGGTGGCTGAGATCGTCCAGCCCATCAAGCAGCAGCTCTTGGTGACGGATTTGGAGAAGCCAATCGAGAAGATATTTTTCTCATCCGCAGGCTATTGCCCAAGGGAAAAATACATCCGCCAGCATTATCCGCAGGCTGCCATTGAGGTGACAGCTAGTACGGCCTATGCAGCTCGTTTTTGTAGCAGAACATCCTGAAAAGAATTTTTGCGGCTATTGCCCTCGCACGGCTGCAGCAGAATACGGGCTCAAAGTAGCGGCCAGCGACATTCAGGAAATGGAAGAAAAATTATACCCGCTTCTGGATTCTGGGTCATGAGGTGCCTAAGCTTCAATTGACTAAGACAGGAGACAAGCAGACACTGGCTTTGACCTTGCCGGATAATCTGCCTGGTGCCCTCTATAAGGCTTTGTCGACCTTTGCTTGGCGTGGGATTGACCTGACCAAGATTGAGAGTCGGCCTCTAAAAACGGCTCTGGGAGAGTATTTTTTCATTATTGACATTGACAACGAGCAGAAAAATTGGCGGATTTTTGCCTATCAAGAGTTGACAAGTCTTGGAATTACTTATAAAATTTTTGGTAGCTACAGTGTGTTTCTGATTGAGGACAAGTAGCAGTAGATTGGAGAAGAGATGAAGAAACCAGAAAATCTTAGCCATCATGAACAGCTCCGCTTAGATTATCTCTATAAAAATTATTATTATCTAAAACGATAAAGAAAAGAAAGAATTTGACTATCTGCGTCAGAAGTCCAAGGGGATTGGCAGTTCAGCCAGTGTGCCTGACCATGAAGAGCAGCCGCATATAGTTAGTGACGCCTATGAGCAAGAGCCAGTGAAATGGATTCTTCTGGCCTTTTTGCCCAAGTACCCTGAGCGTTCTTCCTGCAGCAGAAAGCAAAGAAGGAGCTCGAAGCTCTGGCAGGAGCTGGTCTGGGACAAGACAAGCCTCAAGAAACCTCGCAAAAATCCGCTTGAAACGAATTCTGCTTTGGGTAGGGATTTTTCCTTCTGATGGTCTTGGGAGGCATGATTTTCATGTTTATCAAAAGGCTTGACGACAGCTCACACTGGCAATTCTAAAGCCAGCAGAAACGGAATTTCTTTGACGGTAAGGATACTAAGGACGGAGTGAATATCCTCATTCTGGGACGGACGGGTCGGGTTGGTGACGACTCGACTGAGACGAGGACTGACTCTATTATGGTCTTGAATGTTGGAAATAAGGACCATAAGGTGAAATTGGTCAGCTTTTATGCGTGATACTCTATTCACATTGACGGCGTCAGCAATGAGTACACGGACCCGTCGCAGGCAGATTACTATGACCAAAAAGCTCAATTCTGCCCTATACGATTGGGGAGCAAAACCACAACCGTGGTGCAGACTATGTCCGCCAGATGCTCAAAGATAATTTCGATTTGGACATCAAATATTATGCACTGGTGGATTTCCAGACCTTTTGCGACAGCTATTGACACCCTTTTCCCAAATGGCGTCAGTATGAATGCCCAGTTCTCAACCATTGATGGGGAAAAAGGTGACAGAAGTTGAAGTGCCGGATGACCTGAATATGAAGGACGGTGTGGTGCCTAATCAAACAATCAAGGTTGGTCAGCAGCAGATGGACGGTCGGACCCTGCTCAACTACGCTCGCTTCCGTAAGGATGACGAGGGTGACTTTTGGCCGGACCCGTCGCCAGCAGGAAGTTTTGACAGCTGTCTTCCAGCAGGTCAAGAGATCCGACTAAGCCTTTACCGGATCAGAGGCTCTGGTAAGGTCTTTGCCTTGACTTCGACCAATGTACCATACAGCTTCCTTTTGACTAATGGTCTCTCTATGGCTGGAGATTCCCGCAACGGGGTTGAGCGCCTGACGATTCCGGAAAATGGCGACTGGGTGATACCTATGACATGTACGGTGGCTCAAGGGCTCTTGATTGACTTTTGAAGCCTATAAAGAAAGACTGCAGCAAATGGGTCTCAGATAAGATATATGATATAATGAAAGGTAGGACGATGTTCCTGCCTTTTTCTTTTTGGGAAATAGCAGAGCGATAAAAGCAGAAAGAGAAAAAAATATGTTAAAAAAAGAATGATATGATTGAAGTTGAAATCGTGGATCTGAGCCATGAGGAGCAGGAGTGGCCAAGGCAGAAGGCCTGGTTTTCTTTGTGGAAAATGCCCCTGCCGGGTGAGCTCATCCGCATGCGTGTGCTCAAGGTCAACAAAAATTGGCTTTGGCAAGGTGGAGGAATTTCTCCGTACTTCAGACCAGCGCAATGAAAATCTTGATATGGCCTATCTACGTACGGGGATTGCTGACTTGGGAGCATCTGAACTATCCCAGCCCAGCTGGACTTTCAAACGCAAAGCAGGTCAAGGACAGTCTCTATAAGATTGCTGGTTTGTCTGATGTTGAAGTGCCTCCGACACTTGGTATGGAGCAGCCGCTGCGCTACCGCAATAAGGCTCAGGTGCCGGTCCGTCGTGTCAATGGCCAGCTGAAACAGGATTTTTTCCGGAAAAATTCCCATGACCTCCCTGCCGATTGAAGATTTCTATATCCAGGATCCAGTCATTGACCAGGTTATCCTCTTTACACGCGACTTGCTACGTCGCTTTTGACCTCAAAGCCTCACGATGAGCAGGAAAAGACAGGACTCATTCGCAATCTAGTTGTTCGCCGTGGGCCATTATTCAGGGAAATCATGGTAATTTTGGTCACAACTCGGCCCTAAAATATTCCGAGTGGAGCAGCTGATGGAGCGCTTTGATAGAAGCTTTCCCAGCTATCAAGTCCATCATGCAGAATATCAACGACCAGCCCGGCAATGCGATTTTTCGGAAAAAGATTGGCGAACGCTTTATGGCCAAGACTACATTACTGACCAGATGCTGGGAAATGACTTCCAGATTGCTGGACCAGCTTTTTACCAGGTCAATACCGAGATGGCAGAAAAAGCTCTATCAGACAGCCATTGACTTTTCCGAACTGACTGCAGATGATGTGGTGCTTGATGCCTACTCGGGTATCGGAACGATTGGGCTCATCAGTTGCTAAACACGTCAAGCAGGTCTATGGCGTGGAAGTGATTCCTGAAGCTGTCGAAAATAGCCGAAAGAATGCGGCAATCAACGGCATTACCAACGCCAGCTATGTCTGCGCTCCTGCTGAAAAAGCCATCCAAAACTGGCTTAAAGAGGGCATCCAAGCGGATGTCATCCTAGTCGATCCACCACGAAAAGGACTGACCGAGAGCTTCATCAAAGCCAGCGTCAGCATGGAGCCCAAGAAAAATCACTTTATATCTCCTGCAATGTCGCAACCATGGCGCGTGATATTAAGCTCTATCAAGAATTAGGATATGAGTTGAAGAAAGTCCAGCCGGTGGACTTATTTCCTCAAACGCATCATGCGGAGGCGGTATCACTGCTTGTACAAGCTGATTAAACATGGGTGTAGCTAGTGAAAGTCCTACAGTAAGGAGTTTAAACATGAAATTCCATGAATTTGGTGATAAGAATTTGCCTCCTATTTTACTGATACATGGTGGTGGCAGTTCTTGGTGGAATTATCTTCGTCAAGCACTGAATCTTGTCAGAAGAATACCGTATAATTCTACCCACTTTGAATGGCCACGGCGAGGAATATCAACTTGATTATGTTTCTACTGAAGATTCTGCTTTGGAGATTCTAAACTATATCAAAACAAACTGTGGTGGGAAATTGTTTGCAATCGGTGGTGTTTCACTTGGTGGTCAAATTGCCATGGAGCTTTTTGTCTCTAGACAGTGAAATGTAGAGAAGGCCACCATAGATGGAAGCCTCTGTATTCCTCAACCAAGGTTAGCTAAAATCAGCATCTTTATAGTGTCTCTATTTGGTAAACTGATGTTCAATAAATTCTCTTGCAAACTTCAGTTAAGCATGATGAACAAACTCTATCCTAAAACTGGCTTTTCCAGAGGAAAATAAAAGCTATTATTTGGAGGATTTTCCAAGGACCCCTGTCAAAACATTGATGACCATTTACAAAACTATATGGGATGTTACATAGCTGAAAGATATGATTTCTGCTAGCAAGACTCAGGTTCTGTATATCTATGGTGAAAAAGAATTGAACTGTGTGAAAGAATCAGCGAGTATTTCATCAGCTACATTCAAATACAATTTTGTATGAAGCAAAGGGCTATAACTACGTGCTATTTATCAGCTTACCCTGCCTTATGAGTGGATTGATTTGGTGGTGCCATTTTTAAAGAGTGATTCATTAGAAATGTGTAACGAATCTGATATGCCATAAGGAGGAAACGGATGCTAGGAGCAATAGTTGGAGACATTGTAGGTTCTGTTTACGAATGGAACAATATCAAAAACAGAAGGATTTTCCTATATTTTTGTGAGAATTGTTTTTTCACGAATGATACAGTAAGTCCGAACCGCTGAGTGTGTGGCTCTGCTCTTCCGATCTGAGACAGTCGAAAAAGTAGAAGGAGATGGTATTGATATCAATCAATGAGTAACAAAGTAACAGCACGATTCGAAACATTTGCTTGTAGTGCGGAGGAACATCAATATGGATGGAATAACAAAGATTCTATAAAAACAGCTAAACTAATGAAACAATTATGGCCCCAATTGACCGATAAAGAAGCTATTGATGAAGTAAAAAGATATACGAATGGCAAAAATACTGCAATCTTTACTGAAGTTGAAGGTGACACAATTGTAGGTTTAGCACTATGTTCACTCAGATTTGATTATGTTGAAGGTTGTAAATATAGTCCTGTTGGATTCTTAGAAGGGATTATTGTCGACGAGGAATATCGTTTAAAGGATATTGCTAAAAATCTCTGTACAAAATGTGAGGAATGGGCGAAAAATAAAGGATGTAAGGAATTTGCAAGTGACTGTACTTTAACGAATACGGATTCTATAAGATTTCATCTCAATATTGGATTTCAGGAGGCAAATAGAATTATTCATTTTAAGAAGAAATTATAATTTCAGAACGTGGTCAAAATTTATGTATCTTTAGGAAGTGTGAAAGAATGGACGGACTACGAATTACTTTTCATTAGTTAAGAATATAGTAATCTTGTAAAGTTAATCGAGGAGTTATTGATGGAGTTTATTAGTAAGATAGCCAAGTAAAGGCTGGTCAGATGATAAAAATATTGTGTTACAGACCGAACCAGCAAAAATATTTATTGCGTGTTTCTGATAAAGAGAAGTTAGATTCTAAGAAAATTGAATTTGATATGATGAGAAAGCTTCTCTGGAAGTTCGTATGTGTAAACCGATTAAATTTGAATTCTGCGGTGACGAAGTGCATTGTATACACGAGTGGATAGACGGAAAAGATGCAATAGATACCATTTTAACTTATTCAGAAAAACAACAATACACTTACGGGATAGAAGCAGGAAGAATGCTTAGAAAGATTCATACAATTCCTGCTACAGAAGTTTGTGAGACTGGGAAATATTTTTAATAGAAAATTGATAATAAAAATCTCCAAATACAAAAGAATGTCCCGTCCAATATGAAAAGTGGGTCAACTCTTTCATTGATTTTGAACAAAACCGTGAACTGCTAGAGAATAGACCCCAAGTTTTCCAACATGGAGATTATCATATTGGGAATTTCATGATTGGAGAAGATCGTGAGATTTATGTGATTGACTTTGATCGTTTTGACTTTGGAGATCCTTGGGAGGAGTTCAATCGTATTGTGTGGTCAGCTCAAGTATCTCCTCCTTTGCATCAGGTATGATAGATGGATATTTTTGACGACAAGGTTCCAGATTTATTTTGGAAACTTCTTGCCGTTTACATTCTAAGTAACTTAATTGGAGCTCTTCCATGGGCTATTCCTTATGGAGATGAAGAAGTATCAGTAATGCAAAATCAGGCTAAGGAAATTTTAGAATGGTATGATGATATGAACCGATTAGTCCCTAAGTTGGTATATGAACAAGAATAATACTGAATAAGCGTTGGAATATCAATTTGGAAAAAGAAAAGAATACAGTGAAATCTCAAAATAGAAACTAATATTAAGTCTTGTTTCCAAGGCTTTTTAATATTATCTGCTATACCTTTTTATCCTCAAACTTAAACAATAGCTTGCAATCATTTTAAAATAGTATACTAGGGCTAAGTTATGGAATCGTTTGCATAGAATCACGATGAGTTTAAAAAGTGAAAATCTAGGAGATGAAAATATGGAATTAACAGCCATTTATCATAGACCGAGTCGGAGTATGCCTATCTTTATAAAGAAGGTCAAGTGCATACTCAGAATAAGGACTAAGAAAGAGGATATAGAGAAAATCTTTTCTGCACTATGGGGATCCCTTTTATCTTTATTGAGGATTCTTATGAAGATACGAAAGAGATGGTCAGATGACTCTGATGCCTTATTTGATTATTGGCAAGTAGCTGTCTCTGTGCGCTTTGCTGGGACTCCAGTATCTATTTGAGCTTGAGGATAAGAGGCAAAAGTGTCTTGTATGGAGATAAAGGTTTCGCTGACAATAGTCCAGAAAAACCTTCTTTAGAAGGCAATGGCTTTTAAACTTCCTTATATTCACGAAATCGATGGCTGCCAGGTTCCAGATTAGGTTTCAAAAACGGTCTGGTATCAGATTTTTCCAGAACGTTTTGCCAATGGAAATACTGGACTTTTCACCAGAAGGAGCTCTAGATTGGGATTCAGTCTATCACCCTAAAAGTAGTGATTTTTGGTGGGGATTTACAGGGATTACTGACCATCTGGATTACTTACAAGACCTAGGGATTACAGGGCTTTTACCTCTGTCCCATCTTTGAATCTCCAAGTAATCCAAGTCACAATACGACGGATTACTTTGAAATTGATCGACACTTTGGGGACAAAGGAGACTTTTCGTCAACTGGTGGACCAAGCTCATCAGCGTGGCATGAAGGTGATGCTGGATGCGGTTTTTCAATCATATGGGCGATCAATCCGCTCAATGGCAGGATGTTCTCAAGCATGGTGAAAAGTCAGCATATAAAGACTGGTTCCACATTCAAGAGTTCCCAGTGACGAATGATGCTTGTAGAATCCCAAAGAACTCCCTTATCATACCTTTTGCTTTTGCCAGCTATATGCCTAAGTTAAATACGGCAAATCCCTGAGTGAAAGACTATCTCTTAAGCGTTGCGACCTATTGGATTGAACATTTTGATATTGATGCTTTGGCGGCTGGATGTGGCCAATGAGGTCGATCACCAATTTTGGCGTGATTTTCGGAAGGCAGTTTTGGCCAAAAAGCCTGACCTTATATTCTTGGAGAAGTTTGGCATACCTCTCAGCCTTGGCTAAATGGTGATGAGTTTCACGCTGTCATGAACTATCCTCTATCTGATAGTATCAAGGACTACTTTTTGAGCAGGAGCAAGAAGATCAGTCAATTCATATCTGAGATTAACTGCCAGTCCATGTATTACAAGCAGCAGATTTCTGAGGTTATGTTTAATCTCTTGGATTCGCATGATACGGAGCGCATTTTGGCGACAGCTCAAGGAGATATACAGCTGGTCAAATCCGCACTCGCCTTTCTCTTTTTACAAAGAGGACGCCTTTGTATCTATTATGGGACCGAGCTAGAATTGGGTGGAGGTATGGATCCGGATTGTAGACGGGTTATGCCTTGGGATCGGGTTTCTAGTAGCAAATGATATGCTCAATTTTATGAAGAACTTGATTCAGCTTCGCAAGGAAACTGCGGACATTATTCAGCATGGGAAATTTACCTAGAAGAAATCGAGCTCAGATGTGCTGGCTTTAGAGTGGGAAAGATGATCATCAAGCAATCCAGCTATTTTTAATCAGTCGAATGAGAATTATCTCTTAGACAGAGATTCAGCTGATTTGGTGAGTCATTACAAACTGATGACCAACAAGCTTGTCATCTTACCAAAGGGATTTGTAGTTTACTCTGAGACTCTAACCGTAGCAGTGAAATGTCTTTCTTTCCTTCTTTCTGATATAATATTATCAAATTTCATTTTCACAAGATGAAAATTATCCTGCTTCCGGCATACCTTCTTGATGATTATTGTAAGGTAGTTGTTGATAGTGGGAGAAACTATGCAAAGGAGTGCAATCTTATGCCTAGACCGAAAACTAAAGAAGAGTTGATGCTAGCTGCTAAGGAAAACTATGAGAAGTTACAAACTCTCATTTCCAAATTGATCTGATCAAGAGTTAAATACGCCCTTTTGATTTTTCTCGGGATGAAAAGAAGAAAGAGGCCCATTGGAGACGAGATAAAAATGTAAGAGATGTTTTGATTCACCTCTATGAATGGCATCAGCTCTTGTTGAATTGGGTGCATTCCAATCAAAAGGGTCAAGAGCAGCCCTTTCTTCCTGCGCCCTATAACTGGAAGACTTATGGAGAGTTGAATCTGAATTTTGAAGAAACATCAGAATACTTCTCTTGAAGAGGCAACTGAGATCTTTCATCAGTCCCATCAAGATGTTTTGGACTTAGCTGACACATTTACAAATGAAGAATTATTTTCAAAAAATGTCTATAAATGGGTCGGAGGGACTGTACTAGGTTCCTATTTTGTAAGTGCTACTTCCAGCCATTATGACTGGGCCATGAAAAAGTTGAAGGCTCATCAGAAAAATTGTAAAGCAAAATAGTCTGTAGAAGACAAGAATTAGAGAGAAATAAGAATGAAGAAATACAGCAAAATAATCATGTCCTGCGCCTGCCTGGCTTTGACTTTTGGACTGGCGGCATGCGCTAGTTCGCAGAAAAATAAAGAAACAAGTCAAACTACATCGACTTATTCAAATCTAAACAGTAAAAAGAGTGTCGAAGAAGTTAAGAGTTTGTTGGCTGCCAACTTGGATAAAGACAGTGTCGATAACTTTGTCAATCTAGTCAATGACTACAATGGACTTGTTGGCTCTACTGGATTGACAGGTGATTTCACTAAATTTACCAAAACCGAATATGATGTAGAAAAATCAATCCTCTATGGCAGGCAAAAAGGGCGATTTTATCGGGACAAATTGTCGGATTAATACTTACACTTTGCTGAAAAATAGCATCGACATCCCTCAAATAGAAAAAGATGACGAACTTTTGTTCATAGATAATGATTCGATTGACAAGGGCAAGCTCTTTGATGCAAAGGATAAGGAAGATTTTAATATTCTGTTTTCAAGAGTCAAGACTGAAGCGACTCAAGATGTAAAAAGTCCACGCTAAGAAGATGGAGGTATACTTCAAACAGTTCAAGTTTAATGAAAAAGGCTAGAATGCTTTCTGTCATTGTTCATGACAATCTTGACGGCGATTCTCTTTGTCGGTCATGTCGGCGTCTTTGGTTCCAGATAAAGATGGCTACTGATTTATCGAAAAAGCTGACCTTTTGAAGAGCCTTACCAGGTCATCAAGTTTTATGACTAGGAAGATGTCTACAAATACTTGCAGACCAAATATAAAAGGACTCACACAGGGAGAAGGACTGGCCAAACCTTTTATCATGGACAACGATAAGTGGGTAGAGGGTAAGTAGTCTGATTCAGTTAGTATTAAGAAAATAGAACTGGGAGATTTAACGTATGGAATTAAAAGATTTTACAGAAAAGGAACAGGAGCAGATTAATCAAGGGCTCAGCACTGCAGAAATTTGATAAGGAAACTGCTAAAAAGATTTTAGCACTTGTGCCCCTAAGAGTGGATTAAGAGGATTCCTTTTCTTCGTGAGAGTGCATGCGACGACCAAGACCGTTGAGAGAGTTGCTAGCAATATCCTGAACTTTATGCTGTCGCTACAGCAAGGCGAACTTCCTGACAAGGACAAGAGAAGAATTGCGCGTGATTATGACAAAGCATTTTTGAAAGAAAAGATGAATAAGCATAAGATTAAGTAAGCTTTTGTACCTATATAATTGTATATTTTGGAAAAAGAATAATAGTGTTTTTATTATCTATATTCGATTTTAAAAATACAGATAATATAAATTTATATTTTGTTTTATACAGAAAAATAAAAATGGAGAAGAGTTTTATATGGATTTATTTTTATCAATTATCACATTTGTACTTGGTTTCTTAGCAGAGTAAAACTATTGGATTATATAATGGCATTCTTGGGCAAGAAAATGAAGAAGAAAACTAGAAACTACTCTGAGAAAATTTTTTACACAAAGCCACATCAAGATATAGTAATTACTGCGAGTGGGTTTCCATATTTTTCATTTGATTCTATTCAAGAAAGTATCAGTAGTAAAGTAGCTATTTGCTACACAACACCTAAAGAAGTAACAATAGATGATAACTCTAACTTTTCAAATAAAGATATCCTTAGAGATGATTTCCGTCAAATTTATTTCAGAAAATGAATTAGAGACTCAATTGGAAACTATTAGAGAAGAGGTTTTTGCTTCTTTTTAGGAAATGGTAATTACTTTAATGGTAAAATTTAGGTGTAAAATCGTCTTGATGGTCTATCTAGAACAAATGATATAAACGAAGCTCCAATATTATCAATAGACTCTTTGAAACAGACTACTACACACATAAAATTGTTAGAAAAATTAATTCAAAAATTTAACTTTTAAAAAGAAAAGTTTAGTGAAGGACTTAAATAGTTCTTACAGCTGGTCTAGAAGTTCTTTGGAGTAAGCTTTGATTCTAATACTTCCAAAGCAAAACGAAATCATTTTGACCAAAAGATCAAGTAGAGCCTCATATACGGGTGGTAAGGAGTGGATATATGTTTCTGTTACTGAAACACTATCTGAAACGGATTTTGATGAGGAAACCCGAAGCTCGGATTTGTTAAATGTGTATGGCTGTATTAGAGAAGAACTGGGACTTCTGGATAGAGCAATTAAAAAGACACGTTAAAGTTTTATGAGTCATTTTATGAAACTCATTTTTAAACAAGACAATATTGTTGCATCCGTTGAAATTTCTGAAGATTTAACTTTTTCTGAGATCTATCTCTTTGCTTGCAAAAAGATAAATCTTAGAGATATCGATATATACTATTCCTAATGATAAGCAATTTCTAACTTTATCGAAGATAATAGAAGTAAAATGAGAGCACAAACTATCTTTAGAAAGCTTCAATGCTAGAGGATGATAAGTTTTAAGTCAAGTTGACACTTTTTAAACACTCATGAAAAAGTAATATCTAACAGAAAGATAAAAGATTAGAAAGA
>BNJU01000242.1_pt1 | contig 44592 bp, 45 predicted proteins | sample 8539281 | NCBI WGS metagenome assembly BNJU01 (sample SAMD00202456, study PRJDB9452) | human saliva metagenome | isolation source: human saliva | place: Japan
AATATAATCGCAGTAATCCAGTAGTGGGTTGCTGCGATTTGTTTTTATATAGTACTATGAAATTAGGAGGATTAAAGTGTTGAAGTGTTCCTAAAAAAAGAAGTATCTTTGTACTATGATAGAGTCACTTAGAGTAGGTTTATAGAGATTTTTGTTACATATAAACTCAATTTTTAGTAATGTTAGTCAACCAAGAAAAAAAGACATCGTACAATGTGCAGCAGCTTTTAGCTTGTCAGCTACATAGAGGACAGGTAGATAAAGCTGGAGTTGATTACTTCACAGGTCATCTTACAACTGTTGCCAAAATGGGAAGCACTTGGAAAGAGCAGGTTGTTGGTTATCTGCACGATGCAAGTGAAGATACTCCGAATTCTGTTGAGCAAGTGCTTAACTTGTTAGATGAGAAATTAGAAACTCCACTATCAGATATCGATAGGGAAGAGTTAGCTATAGCTTTACGATTGCTAAATCATCACCTTGCGCCTGATAGGGAAACATATATTCAACGTATTAAAAGCAATGCTCTTGCAAAAGTAGTAAAGATGCACGACCTTACTCACAATATGGATCTTTCCCGTCTTACTAATCCAGTAGTGAAAGATCTCGAAAGAGTTGCACGATACAAGAAGGAATATGATTATTTGAGTGGACTATTGATAATAGATGATTAAGTTCCTTGAAGAATACAACCAATCTTCCCACGACTACGCACACTGTGCTGGCACTCATTGCGAGAATAATCAGCCAGTGCTTGCACCATAGAGCTGCACACTACTCGAAATAAGTACGAAGGAGCATTATATAGTTTAGAATCTGTGATGCATAGTTTCACTGTTCGTAATAGCTATAGCTTTGATGAAATGATTAGGTGAAAGATTTTTTTATTATGCCTGTTCTCAATTTTACTCAACATGGGATAATCTAAATCAAAAATATATCAGACATAGAGTATTTTAAGTGTTTCATTTTGGCTCTTTGCGATGTAGGAAGTATATTTGTGGCGATTTTGTAATACATTGGTTATTACTGTTCATGTACGTCTTGTTATTTATGTAATCACTGATTTTTGATAGCATCAAAGCAATATGAAAGAAAACATCGTCATCAAGTATCGCCATACGGTACTTTTTTATCTCTTGGCAACCCTTATCCCATGGATATTCTGGTTTGCTGCAAGTTATGTAAGTCATCATGTAGTTTATTCGGAAAGCACATGGGTAGCTCCATTGTTGGGATTGGCAGGACTTTTCTTCCCAATGTTTCTGACCATTATTTTGGTTTTTCAGCGTCAGGAACTGCGGAAAGACTTTCTTGGAAGATTCCTAAACTTGTCTTCCGATAAGTGGCAATATTATCTCACAGCCTGCCTACTGATGCCAGCAAGTATCTTGTGTGCTATGGCAGTATCTCTGTTGTTCGGTTACAGTCCATCGCAATTCATTATTACAGGTCATTACACCTTCACTTCGGGTGTCTTCCCTGTATGGTTCCTCCTTATACTTGCACCTACACTTGAGGAACTTGCGTGGCATGGTTATGGAACAGACTGTCTCCGTTCTCGAATGAGTCTCTTCAAAACATCTATGCTGTTTGCAGCTTATTGGGCAGTCTGGCATTTCCCCCTTGCAGGTATTAAGGGTTATTATCACGCAAACGTAGTGAGTGAGGGCTGGCTTTATAGTCTGAACTTCATCGTTAGTATTTCCCTTTTGTTATCTTGATGAATTGGCTTTATTATAAAACCAACCGAAATATCCTCGTAGCTATTATCTTTCACATTACGGCAGGTTATTTCAATGAAATATTTGCAACTCACCCCGATAGCAAGTGTATACAGACGGTATTATTGCTCATCGTGTCTGTTATCATTGTGGTTAAAGAACGTCGACTGTTCTTTAACCGAGCATTGGAGTAGTTGGTACTCACCATTTAAATCTTAGTTCCAAGAAGAACATAATCATTTAGGTATTAACCGTGCACTGGCTGGCACTCACAGAGGGTCAGCCAGTTTTTATGTTGTTCAACCTGTATGATACTTGATGTAATCGTGAAAATGCTTATTTACTCTTTTCTGTAAATCTCTTATCTACTACACTAAGTTTGAAAACTGTTTGCTGTCATTTTTAACATTAGCGGTATTTTGTTGATTTATAAAGTGTTATAAGTCGTGAGTGGATGATAGGAGTGACAGCAAAATAAAAATAATCAGTGAAAAACTTGACAAAGGGTATCTCTGTGTTGTATCTTTGCAAGCAGAAATAAGGAAGAACAACGAAACGCTAAGCGTGATTTCCTACAAACTAATCGCATCTTCCTTTTTGAATTTATTTTTCTTAAATCATTCTATTTATGTTAACAGATTTTTCTAACATGCCCAAAGACTGGGCAGTGTGCTTTATGCACGATTGTATTCTCAAGGAGCAGTGCCTACGCTATTATACGGCTAAGACACTCTCTATTAGCCAACATTCGGCATTGACCGTTCTTCCCTCTGCTCGTTCTGGCAATAGCTGTAAGGCGTTTTACGCTATGAAGACAGAACGATTGGCGTGGGGATTCTCGCATCTTTTTGATGATGTGAAGCACAGTGACTACCGCTCTCTGCGTGGTACTATGGAGAGTCATTTCGGAAGTCGCTTTGTTTATTATCGTTACCATCGAGGAATTAATAAACTGAGTGAGGGCGAACAGAAATGGGTTGACGAACTCTTCCAGCGTTATGGCTATGCTGCCCCACGTGTTTATGATAACTACCAGACGTGCTGGAAATAATAGTAGTGCTTTCGGGAAAGAGTTAAGGAGTGAAAGGGAGTAATAGGAGTTAAGACATTAGCACGTTTTATAAGAGAAAGAAAAGGTAACCTTTGCGTTACGGAGTTGAGTAAGTAAACTGTTATTGAGGTCTTGTTTCTGTGGTGCTAACGCTCCGCACATCATGTGTTGATGCTCCGCACGTGTGGTGCTGGTGGACAGGATAATAAAAGACATAGTAACATGTTAACTTATTCTGTGGTAGACTTAATGACAGCCATAATGACATAAGGTCAGACGAGAAAATACATAATAACAGATTAACTTATTCGTATGTCTCAGTAGCCATAATGACATAAGGTCAGATGAGAAATGACATAAGATTTGTCTATATCTCTGTTTACTCCTTAAACCTTTAGGTTTCTCTGTACTGGTCCTATCCTCCGTTCCTCCGTGTTCTCTGTGTGAGAACTTCGGCTTAACCTTTTCACTCTTTCTCCTTCTTCGCAAGCAACTTGTTAACTCGTTAACTCGTTAACTTTAAAACTTTCAACTTATGCAATACAAGAATCTTAAGAATATTAAAGCTGAAAATCAGCGTAATCGACAGTCGGAAAGACTTAAAAATGATATTACTCGTCGTCTGCTTAACTATCTTGAGCGGAAGTATGAAATGAGATATAACACCGCCTTAGGGTGTACGGAAATCCGTAAGGCAGGGAGTGATGAACCTTTTATGCCTGCGGATGAACGGATGCGCAACACAATCGCTATTAAGGCGCGTCTTGATGGGATTGATGCGTGGGACAAAGATATCCGACGATATACGGAGTCGGGCTTTGTCACGGTTTTTAATCCTGTGGACGACTTCCTCAAAAGCCTGCGAGGACGGTGGGACGGGAAGGACCATATCAAAGCTTTGGCTGACTGTGTACCTAATGAGAATGCACGGTGGGCGGAATGGTTCCACACGTGGTTTCTTGCGATGGTGGCACAATGGATGGGCTTGGATAATGCACATGGTAACAGTGTGGCTCGCTACTCATCTCCCGACAGGGCTATCGGAAGTCTACCTTCTGTAAACGTTTGCTGCCCGAAGTGTTGCAGTGGGGATATAACGATAATCTTATTATGAGTGAGAAACAGAATACGCTGCGGGCAATGACACAGTCATTGCTGATAAACATTGATGAGTTTAATGCCCTGTCGGCAAAGACGCAAGACGGTTTTTTGAAGAATGTAATGCAGCTTGCAAGTATCAAACTCCGTCAGCCTTATCGTCAGCAGCAGCTTACGTTGCCACGTGTTGCCTCTTTCATTGCTACGGCAAACGTCTCGGATGTCTTTAGCGATCCCAGTGGCTGTCGCCGTTTTTATAGCGGTTACTCTGACTGGTTCAATCCGTCTGCCCGACCGCATAGACTACGAGCAGCTTTTATGCGCAGGCAGTTGCCGAACTTGAGGCTGGTAGGCGATACTGGTTTGATGAGGCTGACACCCAAGAGATTATGGCAAACAACGTGCAATATCAGCAGCGCACCCCTGCTGAGGCTCTTTTCTTCGAGTGCTTTTCCATCCCTAAGGACTTGACCAAGGGTGCCTATATGACAGCCGCCTCCATCTTCAGCCTACTTCGTCAGCGGTATGGCAGTCAACTGAACCTGACAAGCCTTTCCCATTTCGGTCGTGTCCTTGCCAATATCCCGAACCTCCATAGTAAACATTCTTCGCATGGCACAGAGTATTTGGTGGCAGTACGTAGTAGCCTTGGTCAGTCTGCTTCTCCTATCTTGAATCGTTAGTTACTGTCCGAATAAACTTTCAAAGTTGCTGTCACTACTGTCACTCCTTGATGCGTTATAAGTGGTTTATAATCTGTTCGTTGCGTGAAGTGTTAAAAGTGACAGTAACTTAAAATAAAACTATATTAGGTCTGTTGATGTCTAAAACATAAATCGTTTTCTTAATAAAAAAGCCTTGTCCTTATCCTTTATAAGATTTTTTTGCTACCTTTGTATGACACTATCTAAGAAGTGGTGACTAAGAACCTGTTTATGGAAGAACATAAAGAGTACAGTAAGAAATCAATTCGATTTTAATTCATAAATAGTATGATAACCGACTTTGAAGAGTATATCCGACAGAGCGAGCCGCATAAACGTGAGAAAGGTTATGCGTGGCAGACAGCTATTGGCTTGCAGGCTGTTGATGGCTTGAAGACTTCTGATTATCTGCGTGAAACTGCTCGCCTGCATATTGAGGGTGACATCACGATTGAGGAGGTGAAGCAGCTCGTCAATAGCTATTATGAGTCAAAGTCTGCTCGTAAGGGGGGCGGGAATAGAACGGAAGAGGCTGATAAAGTTTCGGCTCGTATTACAGAATTGCTATCTGAACAGAGCTTTACATTCTCGCCATTGGAATATATTTCAATTCATCGTCGTTTGTTTGAAGGCATCTATGAGCATGCAGGAAAGATAAGAGATTACAACATTACGAAAAAGGAATGGGTGTTGAATGGAGAAACGGTACTATATGCTGGTGCTGATAGTATCCGTGAAACGCTGGATTACGACTTTGCCCGTGAAAAAGAATACGATTATAAGCATCATGATATAGAAGAAGCTGTGAGCCATATCTCACAATTTGTTTCTGACCTTTGGCAAATTCATCCGTTCGGGGAGGGTAACACTCGTACAACGGCAGTTTTTACCATTAAATATCTGTGTACATTTGGTTTCGACATCAGTAACGAAACCTTTGCTAACTATTCGTGGTATTTTCGTAACGCACTGGTTCGAGCCAACTACAACAATATGCCTAAAGGCGTCTTTGCTACAACGCAATACCTTGAAGCATTCTTTCGCAATTTGATATTAGGTGAGCAGAATGAACTAAAGAACAGACTTCTACATATAGAAGCACCAAAGCATTTGGTTCAAAGTGCCAGTTTGGAAATTCCAAAGAGCCATAATGACACTTTGGATTGCACTTTGGAAGAAGTTGCACTTGTAAAGTTTGTCAAGGAGAAACCACAAGCAACACAAAGGAAATTGCTGTGCATATAGGTAAGTCTGAGCGAACCATAAAACGTATGACAACGCGTTTGTCAGAACGTGGCATTATTGAACGCAAAAATGGTAAGCGCAATGGCTATTGGGAGATAAAAAATAATAAAACGAACAACTAAATTCCCATTTATGGAAGCGCGTAAAGAACAACATAAAAAATCTATTCGTTTTTTCAACGACCGTGAAGTGAGGGCGGTGTGGGACGACGAACACAGTAAGTGGTGGTTCTCTGTGCTGGACATCATTGCTGCGATTAACGAGCAAGATGATTACCAAAAGACGAGGAATTATTGGAAGTATCTCAAAACCAAACTAAGAAAAGAAAACAGTCAGTTGGTTAGTGCTACTAACCAACTGAAGCTAAAAGCCTCTGACGGGAAGTCTTATAAGACAGATACGTTTGATGCAGAGGGTGTAACCCTTTTGGCAAAGCATATCAACAATACCAAGGCAACAAGCTTTCTTGACTGGTTCCTCTATAGTGATAACACTATTGACGGACAGAGCAAGAAAAAGGCTTATCAGCTTTTTGAAAGTGGCATCTTGCAAACGGCAGAACCGAGAAGTGTAAAGTGTCTGCAACAAATACACGCTTATCTCTTTGGAGGACTGTATGACTTTGCTGGACAAATCCGAACTAAGAATATATCCAAAGGAGGTTTTACTTTCGCTAATTATATGCACTTCCCTGCAACGCTGCAAACAATAGAACGAATGCCAGAAACAACTTTTGATGAGATTATGGACAAATATGTGGAAATGAAAATTCGTGCCAATGAGCACCATGTGAACTCGTTCACAAATGGTCGAGTGCAGCCGAATTTATGCAACGTAGCCCATCCTTTTATGGAGGGTAATGGTCGCAGCACTCGCATTTGGCTAGACCTCATGCTGAAACGTTCTCTCAAACGATGTGTAGATTGGAGCCAAATAAACAAAAACGACTATTTGGCAGCTATGCGTGAGAGCGTGTCAGACAATACACACATCAAGGCATTAGTAAAGCCCGCATTAACCGCTAAGATTGATGACCGAGAAATGTTTATGAAATGTATAGATTATTCATATTGTTACGAACAAAATGATTAAATTCTATATCAATGATTATCCTTTCATATTACTAGAAACATACAAACTTTTTGGAGTAAAAATTCTTTTATCAAGTATGTAAAACTATTTTTAGATTATAAATATTGATATTCCCATTATGATAAAAAGTATAAAAATTAAAGAAAGAAAAAAATCATGCTATAAAGGCGAAACTATATTGGACACAAACAATAAGAATGTAGTTCTTATATACGGTCTAAATGGAACTGGTAAAAAGTACTATTGCTTCCTATTTACATTCGTTTCCAGAATGTTCTAATTTTTAGTGATTGCTCTATAAATCCTAATTTAGATATGCAGATAGAGGAAATTCTTGTATACAATAAGCAATTTATTGAAGAAACCTTTTACACTGAGAACAATATTAAAAGGTATCTTTACCTTATCCAAAAGAAAAATAAAGAGGCTAAAACTAAGATTGATTCTGCAAATAAATTTTTAGAACAACTATATAAACAGCAAAAAGGAAGCTGAAGAGAAAAGAAAAAAAGAAGACGAACAATGGAACAAAAAAAGTAGAAGGTTTTCAAAATAAAATCTGGGAAATCAAAAGACAATATTCTGGAGGAGATAGAGTTCTACAATATTGTCTTCAAAGGGGTCCAAAGTAGCAAAGAGAATCTATTTAATCATCTATTGAATATGAAAAAAAGCCTACGATAGAACCGACAAAAGACCATTGAAGAACTAAAGAATGAAGTAAACAATTTAAATAAACAAGATGCTGTAGAAATTCCAAGAATTCCTTTAATGGTTTTCAATGGTGAACCAATAGAGAAATATACAATATTTGGAGAAGTTATTACAGGAAATAAGGGAAGCAAAAGTATCTGAGTTAATTGATAACTTAGCTAATGCAGATTGGGTGAAAGATGGATTATCATATTTAAATTTAAATACAAATCAATGCCCCTTTTTGCCAACAAGGAATAACAAGTAAGATTATAGAAGACCTAAAAAGGTTACTTTGATAAAACATACAATGACATATTACAAAAATCTAACAGATTTAAAAGATAAGTATAAGGAAGAGGTTGAAAACACTCAGAAGATTGATACTTTTGATAACATTTCTATCCTCAATCGTTTTTAAGAAAGACTATGAAATTGCATTTAATAAATTTATGAATGTGATTAGAAATAACCTTTTTGAGGATGGAAGAAAAATGTAAATCTCCTGGAACAAAAGTTGTAATTGAATCTCATCAAGAACTATTAGACAGGCTAAATGAGATCATATCTAATGCAAATAAGATTATAGAAGAATATAATACAAAATTACAGAATAAGCAACAAGAGATAGACCATATCAAGGATACTTTCTGGGAGATACAAAGATTCAAATACGATCAGACTGTTTCTTTGTACACCACCACTTTGAATTCTCATAAACAAGCGATTAATGAAATCGAACATGAGTATAAAGAATATACTACTCAAATACAGGAGCAAAAGGGAATAATTACTTTGAGCAGAAAAAAATGTAATCAATATTGATGAAGCAATAGAGAATATAAATGCTCTTTTGCTAGACTTAGGAATTACCGATTTTAAGATTATCAAACACGAAGAAGAAGGATTATATCGCATAACGAGAGGAGATCAAACAGAAGAGGAGATTTTTAAATCCCTAAGTGAAGGAGAAAAAATGATAATAAGCTTTCTTTATTTTACCGAACAATGTAAAGGTCGTAAATTAGCTAATGACGCTATAAAAAAACGGATTATTGTAATACCTCAATTCCGCAACATTATTCCTTGTGAGGTACTTTTTTATATTGAAGTGACATTTTGGGCTTTATCCATTGATTTGGGAATTTTCCGGAGTTCTTGGTTCTTGCATAGGCATAAAATCCCCCACCCAAACCAATGGGGAAGTATGATAACTACAAAGAAATACAGTTTATTCTATGAAGATTTCAGCGTAGTAGGTTTTATTTGTATATAGGTTCAGAACGTTCTGTCTTCCAGTTCGCACCCATTTTGCTGGCACGCTGACAAAATGTAGGATAAAGGCTTTCAGCCTGCTTGTCTTTTTCAACGGCTTTGACCTTTTTCGCTGATATGACGGACGAGATAGAGATAAGTTCTTCAGCATGGCGGTAACCATCATGAAAAACCATGTTCTCAGCCATAAAGCGAAAAGGGCAGATGTGCCCAGCCGAAATCATTGTTCTGTATGTCGAAGTTCTTTTCGCTTGCTCCACGCTCATTATAAAATGTAATGATGTCTTTCTCAGTAGATGTCCAGTTATTGGTGAGGATACAGCGGTATGTGATATTACTCGAACATATCCGTCTGTTGCTTGCCATCCTTGTCTTTCAAGGGACTACGCTGTACGACAAGCCTGTATGACCTTCCTTCTATTAAGTTGTCCATATTGATGGATGTGACATCGCATTTCTCATAGCCAAGCTCAACGCTCTTCCATTCTTTTTAACTGTCGGAAGTTCTCATAGCGACTGCCACAGTTGGTAGCACGTATATAGAACGTGTTGCAGCGCTGCTCTACGGTTTGGATGATTTCTTTGAGAACGACCCGCAGTCAGCACGGAAACGCTCTATCACCACACCAAGTTCAGAGGTCACACGGTCCATAGTGCGACGGAGCGTATCCTCCTGATGGAATTTTACATTGGTATTCCCATCACGGTTCTCACCTCCGACTATGATTCCCCAATGGAAGCCCATCCTGGGAAATAACCATGATCCTGCTTGTAAGAATACTTTGCATCGAACTTGTGGGCCGGAATAAACTGGTGGTCAAAGTCCAAGTCAACATGGCTACCCACCTTTATAAGCCCCATCCTCCGTATCATTCGTAAAAGTAAGGTATTCAACTTTTCTGCCGTATTGAAACTATACGACTTGTCGGAGGTCTCGCTCTTATAGACAATATTTTTCTCGGCAAGCTCCTTTAGTCCGCGCCCCACAGTGTCGGCACTGGGTAATAGCGTATTAGGTCTCTGCTTGAACTGTCCAATAAGCGCATTGATGTCCTCAAGGCATTCTCCACCACAAAGGTAGCTGAAGAAGAGAGAGCCGAAAATACTTCCATGGCTGAATGCTTTGCCACTACGTCCACGTTTGCCCAATACTGATTCGGTAAGTTTTTCAAAGCCCAACTTTGAGAAAACGTCCATAATGTGATAAATCCCACCGAAAGAAGTGATATTCTCGTTTTTTTAATTGCTACCTTTGTCATGTCAGTTTTTTGCTTACTTGTTATGTTTGCAGCACCAAGATAGGTGAAATTTCTGACATATCCAAGTGTTTTGAGAACTTTATTTCTCAGACACTTGGAGTTCTTACAAGAATTTATGCTACGGAATTAAGGTAATAGATGATCCTGTTTCTAGTCTTTCTCATATCCATGTCTTTAATGTAGGAAGACTTATTAAAGAAAGATTTTATCCAACTTTTCAAAGGAACAATGATGGGGGATTAGATATTAGAACCCGTTGCGAACAGGTGTTTATATTAACACATAGCCTTTACTTCTTCTATGAAATGACGGAAATGAATAGAGAGAAGAGACATGCTTCCCAAACTTTAATAAGGTTATATAAAGATCGTCAAGGAAGCCATATAAAAATCGATGAGCTACGAAGAAATTCAAAGTGACTATCAGGCATATTGGTCTATCATCAAGAATAGAGATTCTGCACCTGCTCTTATTGCAAATTGCATGAGAAATATTATTGAGTATTTTTTTAATTTCGTTGAGAAGAGAGATCTAAATAATACATTCAATTCAGAAAAATTAAAAAGATATTAGATTTCAAGCTTTTTAATCGATATATAAATAGAGAATCTCATTCTCTTGGACAGAATATATATGACTTTAAGGAATTTAATTATGATAATTTTCTAGAAGCATTTAGGCTATTATTTGAAATAGAAGGATATGAAACGCATTATAAGAAAATGATGAAATAAAAAAAGTTAAGAAGTAACATTTAAGATGGTTTCTAATCGATATTACTTAAATTGAGGAATCTTATTTGTATCGTGTAAATATAAGTTATTGATAATCAATAGCAAATACTTTTGAGGAAGAAAGCTATTCATACATATAAAGAAAACCCACAGTAACCAAACGGTTACTGCAGGTTGTTTTTTAAAGATGTTAGCTTATGAAAGCCTATCTTACAACGTCAACTCAACGATATAATCAATGTCAGTGGGGACGGTGTCGAAGTTGAGGGTGATACCATTACCAGTCTTTGTGAAGTTGACACGCTTGTTGGTACCAAAGACGGTGGCGGACTTGATTTTGTGGTTGCCAGTAGGGATGAAGAGGCTGGAGTCCATACAGTTTAGGATGTGGATGTAGAGTTTGTTACCACGCTGTGTACTTACGCCCCATTCGTGTGGACCAACGATGCCGCCACGAGTGCCGTAGATGGTTTCACCATATTTGTTCAGCCATTCACCGATAGCCTGAAGACGGTCGAGGGCAAGAGTAGGGAGTGCACCACCTGGTTCTGGACCGATGTTGAGGAGGAGGTTGGCATTCTTTCCTGCAGCACGAACAAGCATCTGAATCAACTCTTTTGGTGATTTGTAGAGGGTGTCAGTGATGTTGTAACCCCAATGCTCATTGATAGTCTGGCATGATTCTAAGGGTAGGCGACCGATGCTCTGACCAGAGAGACCAGCCTTGTTTTCACCCGGTAAGTCACGTTCAAAGATTTGGATATCCTCGCCAGGGAAAGGAGTATGGTGATGATTGTTAGCAATGAGGCACTGTGGCTGCAGTTTGTGAATCAAAGCATACTGCTCCTCCAACTGCCAGTCGAAAGGCTTTAGCGTCACTGTCACGATCCCACCAACCATCAAACCAGATTGCCCCACCTTTCCATAGTTGGTGAGTAATTCCGTCAACTGCGTGTTCATAAACTTATAGTAGCTTGCCCAGTTAGCCTCTCTTTTGGTCTACCAGTGCCAGTTCCTGTTCTTCCCACTGGATAGTCTTCGCGTCCCCAGTCGAGGTGAGAATAGTAAAGATGCAACTTGATACCATTACGTTGACAAGCATCAGCCATTTCTTTTATGATGTCACGTTTGAAAGGAGTACCCTCAACGGAATTATACGAGCTGGTAGCTGTCTTAAAGAGTGAGAATCCATCATGGTGGCGTGTCGTAATGGTGATATACTTTGCACCAGCAGCCTTGATAGCTTTTTACCCAAGCGTCCGCATCAAACTCTGAAGGATAGAACGTCTTTGCCAATTTAGGATATTCCTTATAGTTGATATCCCTGTTGGTCATAATCCATTCGGTAGTACCCATCATTGAGTAGAGTCCCCAATGCAGAAAGATGCCAAACTTCTCGTCTTGGAACTGTTCGCGTGCTTTGAGATTCTCTGCCGTTGGATGGTAAGTCTCTTGTGCCATACCGACATAACTCGCCAGTAGTGTTGCGATAAAAAGTAGAGTCTTCTTCATGTAAGAATTTTATTGTTTAGATTTTGAGTACAAAGATAATAAAACTACAGCAGATAACACCCCTACTTCGTAAAGAAAGTGTAGGTAGAACCGATGTCATGAAAGAAAAACTTAGTCTGTTGGTTGTTGTGTCGGTGGATTCAAGAATGTATAAATATCTTCTTTCAATCTTAGGAATGGTTCAGCGTTGGTATAACCTACATTGCGACGGAGCATAGGGATAATCGCCTCCGTACTATGACCATAACTTGATAGTTCGTTTCGACGTTGCGTATCATGTACTGCATTACGATTAATCTCGTCTTCACGTTCACGCACAAGAAGGTCGCATACCCGCTTCAAGACCGGTACGATGATATTATCAAAGAGATGATGACCTTGTATATATAAGTAGGTTGTTGAAGGTGTAACACCTAAGGAACGCAGTTCGTCTTTTAGTTTTAGATAGCTATCCTTTGCGTTCGGATTCTCCTTTTGCAGTTGTCGTACACGCATCTGCACCTTATGACGCAGCCGTTGAATACTTTCTATTGCCCCTTGTAGAGAGAAATTACCATTCTCCACAACTCGATTAAAGTCGGAGATGGTAAAACGTCGATGAATACCTTGGCGATAATGCCAAATACTCCAGACAAAGAGGGGATGTATACTCTCACTGTATAGCTTTAGGAACTCTTCGAAGTTAAAGATAGAATGGTCGTTGAGCGTTACTGCTACAGTCACATCATGTAGGCTCGGTGCGTAGCATTGTAGATTTTCAATAGCATAAGCATACGTATGAAAAACGTATGGGTTGTTGATTACTTCATCGGATAGTGGGGTAGTTCCTTGTAGCAGATAGTCATAATCAGCATCAACACAAGCAATCATGTTCTCACCAATATTCTGTGAAACGAGGTTCATCAATACCGACCGTTTGCCCTTGGTAAGGTTTAATCGCGATGGCAACATCACTTCAAAGTAACGCTCCTCGTTCTCAAAACTGCTTAAGACAGTGCGCCAAAAGAAGATATCGTCATACGCTTCTACGTATGCGATAATCTTTCTCCGTGCCCGCTTACCATTCAATCGGTTCGCTGCATCAATATAAGCCGATGACAGGTTGTCGCTCAGTCTTTTTCCCATCGCTCCCTCCTTCAGACAATCATTTATCGGTTATGTCCGTAACCTCTGTCACACGGTCAATCCATCCGTTCATGATGACAGCTGGACTGTGGGTCGTGAGGATAATCTGAACATTCGGATTCAGTTCTAAGATGAGGTCGATTAAGCGTTTCTGCCACTCTATATGCAGACTCACCTCTGGCTCGTCCATAAAGAGAACGTAATGTTCATTGTCTTCTACCAATACAGTCAGCAGGATAACCAAAATCTGCTTCTCGCCACTTGACAGCTGATAAGGAGCCAGTACTTCACCGAGTGATGAGAACTTTATCTCATTCTCCGAGCGAATAATCTTCTTACCAGTCTCGGTGAAGAGGTCGTCTAAGATGTCTTGAAAGCGTTTCTTAGGTTGAGAAATCTGCTGCGCTTTCTCGGCAGCATCTGCCTCACCACTTTGTAAGGTCTCGATAATGCGGTTGCCGATGTTTACCTGATAGTCAAGATACTTACGTTGAAGCTGGAAAAGCTGCCAATCAAGTTCTGTAACAAGATCGACGTTAATCTTGCTGATACTATCCGAGTTCATCAGTGGACGGTCAAACGAGCGGATAATGTCATAACGTATCCACCGCGCATCATTAGGACTTACCTTCAGTCGGACACCCTTCAGTGAATGGCTGGGGAATTCACCACCTTGCGACAGACTGCGTACCACCTTATTAAGTATGGTACTCTTTCCCGACACCATTGATACCACTTAGGATATTCACCTGTCGGTCCAGTGTCCAACGGATATGTTTCTTCCCGCTCCAAAGCGAGTCAATCTCAATCTCTTCTATGTAATCTGCGTATTTCTGCATACTCGTAGATATAGTGACAATCGTGAGTGCAAATATAAGAATTTTTGTGTTAATGGCAATAAGAAATGCTTATTTTAATACAAATACCACGTTTGTGGTATGCTAAATAACATAAAGAGAGTATTTCATATGTTGGTAAATGTCCGTACCTTTGCATCCGTAAACATTAAGTAAGAAATCAAAATCCCAAAAGAATATGGCAAAGATAGTAAACAAACTCACAGAACTTATCGGTAATACACCACTGTTAGCACTTAATAAATTCTCTGCAGAAAGAGGACTCAAGACTCCTGTTCTTGCAAAGGTTGAGTATTTCAATCCTGGTGGTAGTGTGAAGGATCGTATAGCATTGGCTATGATAGAGGATGCTGAGGCTAAGGGACTCTTAAAGCCAGGAGCTACAATCATTGAGCCAACCAGTGGAAATACAGGCGTTGGCTTGGCTTTGGTGTCAGCAGTGAAGGGTTATAAGCTTATTCTCACCATGCCAGAGACCATGAGTGTGGAGCGTCGCAACCTTGTAAAGGCTTACGGTGCTACGGTGAAGTTGACAAGTGGAAAGGATGGTATGAAGGGTGCTATCAAGGCTGCGGAGGAGTTGAGAGATTCTATTCCAGGTAGTATTATCCTTCAGCAGTTCGAGAATCAGGCTAATCCAGAACGTCACTATCTTACTACGGGTCCCTGAGATTTGGCGCGATACAGATGGTAAGGTTGATGTCTTTGTAGCTGGTGTAGGGTACTGGCGGTACAGTGAGTGGTATCGGTCGCTACCTCAAAGGAGCAGAACCTGATGTGAAGATTATTGCTGTTGAGCCAACTTCATCTCCTGTTTTGAGCGGTGGAGAGTGGACCACATAAGATTCAGGGTATTGGTGCAGGCTTTCGTGCCAAACACTTATAATAATAAGTATGTTGATGAGATATTTCCAAGTAGAGAATGATCAGGCTATCCTTGCTGGTCGTCAGTTGGCACAACAAGAAGGTTTGTTGGTTGGAATCTCTTCTGGTGCAGCAGCCTTTTGCAGCTACTGAGATTGCTAAGCGTCCAGAGAATGCAGGTAAGACCATCGTAACCTTGCTGCCAGATACAGGTGAGCGTTATCTCTCAACAGTGCTTTACGCCTTTGACGAGTATCCTCTTTAATAGTTTTCAAATTCTAAAATACTTTTCCCAACAGACTGCTTTTTGTCCTTAAGACACGGCAGTCTGTTTTTTATTTCTTTAGGTAGGAAGATAATGCTTTTTATAGTTTGATAAATACTATTTTGACATTTGAAAATGTTTTACACAAATGAGACTTTAACTCCTATTGATACTGTAAAATAATGCTTTAGTTTCCCTCTCTCTAACCTTCAGATTATCAGGTGATTGCAAACTCGTAAAAAGAAAAAGGTGCTTAATTGGCTTCTTAAAGGGCGTTAGTAACACTTCAAAAAGGGCATCTTTTGCAAGCCAAAAGGGCGTTAATTCGAATGCAGAAGATGCTTGATTAAAAAAACGAGGAGTGGAAAAAGTTATTACATTTTAGACTAAATCTCTTCTCCATTCTTTCCTTTTTGGAGAGTGGAGAAGAACTTTTTTATTATTTTTTGTAAGAGGAAGGTTTGCTGTCTGTCAAGTGTTCTGGACGCTCCACATCTCCTTTGATGCTGCTTCAAGATACCATCGCATAGCAGTCTCGTCGTCTATGCGTAGGACCTTGAAAATATGTGTCCAAGTGAGATTTGGAAATCGCGATTTCCAAATCTCATAGTCATCAATAAGAAGATAAAACCAACGAAAGGAACGAAGGTACCTTGAACTAAAGCCTTTACCATAGGCATGGGTCAACTGTGTTGAGAGATTGTTGATAATTTCTTCGCCATATTCAGCACGTTCTTTACCACTTTGTTCTTCTTCAACAATACGTTTCCCTATGTTCCAATAGGTTTCTATCATTGATTTGTTGACAGCGGCATAAGCCTGTTGACGCCCTTGCTCGATGATGCCACAGACATCACTGAATAAAGTTTGGTGATGTTAATTTATTGTTCATGTTTAGTCATTTATTATGTTGTTCTTAATAGATTTTGTAGGTTTTATTGATTTTAAGGAAAAGAAGCTAATTCAACTTCTTTTCCAAATGTTGTATTTTTCCTTTCAGAACGTTCCCTTACCTTGTCAGACTAAGTCTTAGGCTCACACCAAAGTCGTGGGTGGTTGTAGGGTAACTGCCTGATGAGAGGAGTGGAGTATTAATCTGTAAGTCGTAGTAGAGGCTGGCAGTAACCAAGCGGCTCAAGGTGTAGTCGCTCAAGAAAGAGAACTTGAAAGCAGTGTTACCACTTGAAGCTGCTGAGGTGAGCGAAGCAATGTCACGTGTGAGCGAGGCTTGCTGACGATAGCTCATGTCAAGACGTAGGTTGAGGTCACGGTTCAGTCCGCTGCTTTGACGAGACGAACTGTTGTCTTGCTGTGAGGAGTCTGATGTCTTTTTCTTCTTACCCTTTGCCACACGTCGTGTACCATTGTTGAATAGGTTGAAGTCGTTGATTCTATAACCAATACCGATAACCCAGTCTTTTGATGAGGCTTCATTCAACTGTACACTCGTCATCGAGAGTGATAACACACGTGTCTGGCGATATTCCAAGCGTGCAGTGAGGTTGTTCTGAAGAGTTACATCAACACCTAACAGAGGCGAGAAAGCCTCGTTGATACTCACCTGTGAGATGTTATACATCGAACTTGGGATAGGGTTACCCGTAGTTGCATCAGTAATGAAACCGAGTCCGTTCATGTATTCCTGCCATGTACTATAGCTCTGATAAGAACCGATAGCAAAGATACTGCGGTAAGCATGATTGATGTTGACACTCTTGAAGAACTGTTCAAAGAATGGCAAGCGTGAAAGACCGCTGTAACGGATAGACCAGTTAGGGCAATAAACTGCGCAGCGTAGGGAAGATGTTGAGTCCGTTTCCACTCATGCTGGTGTAGGCATTGAGGAAAGCAGGAACCATAACATCTGCACTATACTTATTAACAGTACCTACTGCAGGAGTGAAGTGTCCGCCACCAAACGAAGCAGGGTAGGTTGCATTGTTATATTGTGCCTCGACACGATTTGCGATAACTGTCGAGTGACTGTACGAAACGATTAAACGTTGGACCATGATAGCCGTTGTTGGCATTGCCCTGACTTTCGAAAGGCAGTACCCTAATGATAGGGTTGTCATGGTAAGTGAACCGCTCTGTGTTGTAGGCGTACCCGTGTACATATATTGGATGCTTCGTGAGGTAGTCTGCATACGACTGGCAGTAAGGTCAATCTTAAAGTCCTTGAATGGTTCAAGTGTCATACGAATCTGCAAGTCTTCGGTGCGATTCGTTACAGCAGGTGTAGCCACACTATCGTTCATAAGCAACCAATGGTTGTCACGTGCCTTACCGATATAATCATCATCAATAAGACCGAAAGCGAAGTCAAGACCTGGCGATAAAGCACCTGTTCCACGTGTCTGTCCAAAGGCATCACCCACCGTTGGCATAAAGCCAGGCAGTGCCATTGCATATTGGTCACGATAAGAAATACTTGCCGAACGTACCATCATCAGCGCACGTGCCACACATTGTGCTGTCTTATACCAACCCTTATTATCGAGTGGTTCTTTAGGCGTTACGGTAAGCTTCATGCGGATAGCAGAGTCTGTACGGTTGAAGACTTTCAACTGCGTATCACCTACCTTACGATACTTAATCTTGATAGCCTTTCCTCTTTCGTCTTTAGCAGAGACGATAAGGCGTTTTTGTATTCTTACCATGTGAAACAAGGATAGCAGAATCGGCATTGATAACGATTTCCTTTTCAAAGCTCTTCTGGTTCTTTGGCAGTGCTTTCTTCTTGTCGTCGTCTTTGATCTTTCTCCTTCCTTTCTTTTTTTCTTTCTTTTTCTCCGCCTTCTTCTGTTCTGCTGTCAGCTTAGGACGAGTTAGGGCGAGTACGGTTGAAGCGTTCGTTAGTCTTTCTTTGAGAAAGGAATATGGTTATAGAGTCGTTCAAAGTTGAAGCTGCTATTGATGTTCAAAGCACGGTTGCTTGTGATGGTATTACCGAGTGAAGTACCATTATCAAGACTTGTTCCACGCACCCAAGTATAAGATGCAGTATAGTTTGCATCAGCATTTACCCAGTCAAAGATAGGTAGGAGGTTGAGTGGAAGCTGATAAGAAAGCGTAAAGTTCTGTTGGTAGTCGAGTGGTGTGCCGAAGTGTTTAATACTTGTCCACACCGAGTCTTTCCATGCCTGATAGCGATCAGCATAGAGATCTTTATTGATTGGAGTGTAAGGTTCTTCTATCTCGGCATGTGTAGCACTTTGGAAGTTCATGTGGAGATTACGTGTCAAGTCCCAACGTAGAGCGAAGTCACGATTCCAAAGGAACTGTTCACTGAAGGTAAGAGGCAACAGACTGTTCTCAGTCGACTCCATATCACGCTCCTGCAACTCGTAATAGTTACGCACCATTTCGGTGTTGAAGGTAACGTTCTGTGGAAGCCAGTTCAAGCCGAAGCGCTTGAGGATTTCAAACCATTTTGACCTACTCTTGATAAGTTTCTTGAAAGGTTCCCAAGACTTATAGACTGGTGTCCAGTTATAGTTCAATGCTCCACGCCAGTTGTCTTCATTTCTCATAGACCGTTGTCTCACCCTGATGTGTGAGAGTGAGAATGGCTATAAGAGAATGAGAAGTTGGCTGGGTCGTATGGCATAGGGTGATTCTTGGTCTGAATACCGACACGCACATTAGACAAAGAGAAGTTTGTTGTCAGTCGTTTCGTAACGGCAATAGACTCGATAGAGTCACGCTCCTGACGGTTTGCAGTACCATCAAGGGCATCCTTCAATTCCATATCCGTGTCGAGTGGATTGTACTTAGGACGACTTTCGCTCTTGGTAACGCTGTAATATAATGGTGCTGATACCTTAGCCTTGTCAGGGAAGAACTTTCCTAACTCAAGGCTTGTGGTAACAGAAACATCCGTCTTTGACTCCTGCTGTCGCTCGTTAACACCCTGTTCCAAACCACCGAAGCCATCAGTGCTATGGCTGGCATTGACATCTACTGTACCGAAGTCAGACAGTTGCAGGTTGAGTTGACCTCTTGCTGCCCATCCACCTTCGTTATTAAACTCTCGTAGACGTAGCTCATTCACCCACACCTCTCCACTCTTCTGACTGCTGGAAAGGTTGCGAACACCAATAATCATTGTCTTTACCTCACCAAGGGTTGGGTTACCCATCACCGTTACTTTGTTAGCAGGATGATCGGTGTCGTATACCGAGAAAGCACGGTTATAGCTTGCTGTTCCTGCACCACGTGCCTGATTGCGTTGCTTTCTTCACGGAGGTGAGGAGCTCAATGGTATGTCGAGCATGTTCTCCTCTGGCCATACAATACGTCGATCTTGCCCAGTGTACATATCATAATGACCTGGAGCTGACAGCTTCAAAGGAATTTCATACTCGTAGTAGTTGTTCTTGTAATCAGAACCCAAACGGATGAACACAGCCAACTGGTTATCCGTAAGGTTAGTTGTATTCTGTTCAAAAGGCATTCGCATGTACGAACATCTGCAGACGCTTGTACTGGCGAAGGTCGAGGGTTGTATTCTTATAGACAGCCTTTGACTCACCTGTTCCAAGATTGTTGACAACCATAGAGAGTGCCTGTTCGTTCTCCTCAACCAACTGTGGCTGGTTAGGGTCTTGTCCACGTTCAATGCCTGGAGGTATTACATAGTTTACAGGAGTCTTATCATAGTTTTCTTCAAGGCTCACAGCACTCACTGACATCGTACCCGAATTGCTGGCAGAGTTGGTAAGATTCTGTTGATACTGGCGCCACTTACCACTTACAAGGTCGAAGGTACCAAAAGCGGAGTACGATAGGCTTTGGCAAAACCAGTGAGGAACATACGCATAAAGCGGATGCTGGTAAAAGTCGCTGATATTACCCACACGCTTCTGGAACTCCTCCAAGGAATACGGAACTGATACCATGTGACAGGTTCAGAGCCACCCTTACGCAGTGAGGCTGAGGCTACACGCTTTATCAACAATGAAGTTCTGACCTACGACAAGGTCTTGTGGACGAATACTAATATGATACTGGTAGTATTTCATATTCGTTCAGCGTATAGTCCTGATTGATATCCTCTACATCAGGCGTTGTTTTATACGAGGTGTCGTAACGCTCGTTGTTGTTGTCATTGTCTGGTGAGTTACCCTGTGGGTTGTTGATGCGCTTATATCGTTCAAGGATAGAAGCCTTCTTTGCATCCCAATCAGAACCACGGAAGTAGTGGTAGTCATCATTGGCAGGGTCTGCCCATATCGAGTCGAAAGACAGCCTGATTGGTATTAGCACGAGCAGCTGTAAGGAAGTTCTGATAAGAAGCAAACTGCTGTTCTTCTTCATCAGTCAATCCATTAAAGCCGACATCTTGTTTTCGCACGACTACCCTTTGAGGTTGCGAAGGCGTAAGTAATCGTACTTTGTGTTGGTATTTTACCCCATTGTGTTGTCGTCCATGACGAGCTGCCATCTACTGGCATACCACTCTCATAGAACTTCTTACCATCTTTCAGTACGTCCTCAGACACCTCTCCAAGGTTGATATAGAAGTCACCACCATACTGGTTCGCATTTGGTAGTCGGTTGGAGTAGATGAATGGGTCGAGCATCCAGAACTCTATGTATTCAATGTTAGCAGTCTGGAAGTCGTTAGTATCCAACTTACGCATCATACCTCCCCATGTTCCAGTAGGATTCGTGAGGTGTCCGTTAACATCAATATTCGGATTGAAGTTATAAGGTCCACGCTCAGAAGGGATAGTAGGCGAGGTTCAGAATATTTAATGTAGAGGTAGAACCACTGTAGTTTCGGTCCCGAATTGGGAACAATTCGGTAACTGGAATCTCACGTACATAATGGTTAGAGAGTTGCTCGAGGTCACTCTTAATGTGTCCAGGAGTCAAAGAACTACTACGACGAGTGAAGAGTGGATCGATAGTGTACCATGCCAACAGACTTCGGTTGAAGCCACTGCGAAGGGTTGTCTTTATCTGAATATTCAGGGAAGTCTGATGGTACACTTGAGATAATCCAAGAGGTGGGCTGACTTACGTCGATAGTTGTCTTTGCTCCCTCAAAGTCATCAAGATAAGAAGCATTGTCCTGTGTTCCCTTGCTTTGACCAGCTAATAACTGTGCAAACTCAGCAGAGAAAGTAATGTAAGAAGGCTGGGTTACGTGTAGGAATGGAATCCTATTGAGCATATTTGTAAGCCACTGACTCTCTTTCTTCCAGTTGATGTTCAATCCCCAAATGGTGTTGTTGAGCGGTTCAGAACCCATATTGACCTTTGTTGTCAACGGTTGTTCAGAGAGGTGCATGAAGGTACCACCAATCTGGAAGTCCTTCGAGAAGTCGTACTCCCAGTTTACACCAATCATCGTCTTACGCTCCTGTTGATAAGCACTCTGGCTTTCTAATGATACATTGACTGCTGTACCTGCATCGATAATACTCTGATTAAGGATAGTCACCTCACCAGCACTGTAATCAACGCTATAGTCAGAACCCTCGTTCAAAGTTACGCCGCCCGCAGTTACTATTACCGAACCCCTGTGGAACGTTATAGGCTCCAAGCGAGATAACGTTTGCTGCCGAACCGCGATACTGTCCAACAAGGACGAACTTATCTTTCTCGGCAATCTGTTTAGCAATAGTCTTCGTAGAATCGTAAAGTTGTTCAAAAACGTATTTATTCGCAATAGCTGTAGTAACTCCCTTATCTGTTAATGCTTTGCGAAGTCCATTACCGAAAGGCTCAGCCATAGGGAAGAACACACGTCCGTTGCTGATAGTATAGCCCTCAACATAATCAAAATAACCATTAGAATGTGGATTGTTATTATTATCCAGTCGGTCAGCATTGAGAAGTTTGATGAGCGTTTGGTTCTTTACTTGCGGTTCAGGGATGTATGACAGATAGACACCAGTCGTATCACTCTGATACTTCACGTCAAGGCGGAACTTATCACGCTCAATGTTAGCAGCGAGATAATAGACGTTTTTCATCATCAAGTCCCAGTTTCCTTGTTTAGGGTTGTTGCTGGTGTTCTTCAATGACTTGACGAAGAGAGCCTCATTGATGTTGGTATGGTCGCTGGCAAACTCACCCACCTGATAGGTTACGCCACCGTAGGTATATTCGTAGGCAATCGCCAATACTTGATCAGTCTGCAGTCCGCTCTTCAGTGAGATATAACCCAAGGCATTGTTGACGGTGTATTCAGAACTATTGAGCAGGCGAGCATTTGCCAACTTCTCATAGTCATTACCACCCACAAGACCTGCACCATCAAGAATACTCGTCACTTGGTCTATGTTACGAGCAGCAGGATAGGTCTGTGTGATAGTGGTGTACTCAGTATTAGCATTGTTCGTTGGTACGGGTCCGTTACCAGTTCCCCACAGATCAGTACGGCTAATCTTCTTGTTCTCTCCAAGGTCGGTCAGTGCAACGATGTTACGTGTGTTACTCGTTGTTCCAGTCTTATTTGTCACCCACACCTCTACACGATTAATCGTCACACCCGTCTTGAGGTTAGGCAATGACTTCATCGCTGCGTCATAGTTGTCGCGGAAATATTGTGAAAGGAAGAAGTGGTGATTCTCTTCATAGTCAGCCGCATCAATTTCAAACGGCGTAAGCTGTTTTCCACCACGTGAACTAACGCTCTTGTTAGAACTCTTTTTCTGTGATAATACGGTCTGTAACTTCAGTTTACCAAACTGCATATCGGTACGAATACCGAAGAGGGCTGATGCTCCCTGTACGAGAGAGTTGTTAGAAGGGAAGGTTACATTACCACCCTCAACGAGTTTGATAATCTCATCTTCCTTACCTTCATATCTTAGTTTGAAGTTCTGTGCATCAAAGTCGAAGGTCGCATCAGTGTTGTAGTTAAGGTTCATGTTCACCTTATCACCCACCTTACCATTCACATTGACATTGATTTTCTCATCAAAGTCCATTGCCGTTGTCTTACGATTACGGATAGGAAGTGATGGGTTATCAATGTTCTTGATATTTGCACCGAACTTTAGTTCAGCCGAACCCTGTGTCTTGATACGTACACCACCAGGACCGAATATCTTTTCAGCAGGCCCCAATGAGAAGTGCATATCAGTAAAGTCAAACTTATCCTTACCTTTCTCCCTGAGTATCTCTTGATTCTTTGAGCGATAGTAATCGGCAAAGCTACGCTTCTCCGTCCACTTCCGATACTCCTCTGGCGTCATCATGATTGGAGCCATCACGTAGGTCTTACCAATCTTATAACCAATGATATAGCGGTCGAGAGAGTCGTTATACTCCACAGTCTGTCGCATATTCTCAGGTCGGATAAGGTCGGTAGAGTTTCTCCTTGAGGTCGTCGTAAGTGATCAGGGGTTGTGCGCTGCACCTTCCAACGAGGATGTAGCAAAGAGTCGGGAATGGTTTCCTCGTCAATCTCCACTTCAATAGGCTTCGCTTTCTTAACCGTGTCTGGTGGTGCAACAGTATATACGAGTTTCGCAATTGGTGCAAAACCAAGTGCCGAGTGTCCCCAGCTCAACAGTCCGATACTGCCGAGAAGTGTGATGATAAGGATGGATATGTAATACTTTCTTTTCAAGAAGATAAGTGGTTCTATACCTCCCCAAACCCCTCCAAAGGAGGGGGTATGTTGAGTAGGTGGATAAATCTAATCGGTGATAAGTCTTAAATACAGCAACGATAAGCCCTGTGACCAACAAAGTACAGTTGTAGGCGGTAATCACGCCCCCTCCCCTTTTGGGGAGGGATGGGGAGCCGTTTGTTTGTTTGTTTTGCTTTATTACTTAATCATCTTCAACGCCAACTTAACAACCTGTTCCACTGGTAGGTCTGGCTGTTCTGCGAGAATACTCACAACAACCTTTGCAGATGGGGCAGGAGAGAAGCCAAGCATTGTCAATGCACTGACAGCTTCGTCCTTGATAGCAGCGTTGACAGCTGGTGTGTTAGGCTGACTGCTAACATGTAGTTCGTCTGCAATACCGCTCTGCATAATCTTATCCTTTGAGGTCAACGATGATACGTTGTGCCGTACGGAGTCCGATACCCTTTACCGTCTTCAGCATCTTCTCGTCACCATTAGCAATGACATTGCAGAGTTCTGCAGGTGTTAGCGATGAGAGAATCATACGAGCGGTATTAGCACCGACCCCCGAAACGGTAATCAATAATCGATAGAGCGAGCGTTCCTGCTTATTGGCAAAGCCGTAGAGCGTATAGTTATCGTCGCGTCCACCTGTCATAATAGCCTCGTGCACATAGAGTTTCACTTGCGCTTTACCCTGTATAGCACTATAAGTATTTAGCGAAATGTTCAATGCATAGCCCACACCATGTGCTTCGACAACAGCCAATGCAGGTGTCAGGTCAGCCAGTTCGCCCCTGATATATTCAATCATAATCTAATAAAATAATCCTTACCGTGGTAAGGTGTTTTGATATACAGAATTAATAACGTAACAGATAAAAGTTTATTGCATATAATGTCTAAAAAGCAGCCTCATCTCCAACCCCTCTCCGAAAGGAGAGGGGAGTAAATGTACTATATGCTTGCCGATTGCTTGCGAGAGGCGTTATTCAAGTTGCTTAATATGTTGTGTAATAGTCTAAGAATGAGTCGAATTGTATGAATGAAAAAGATAAGAAAGTATAAAGTACATAAGTAACAGGAAAACAAAACTTGATAACTCGTAATTTTTGCCACTTGTAGGCTGATTACAAGGGGTATCTTAGTAGTTTATTCCCTCTCCTTTCGGAGAGGGGTCGAAGTGAGGCTTCTACATAATTATGTTAAAATACTTTTTGTGCTATACTTTTTCTTTTAAATAAAACGTTACTTTTTGTAGAAGATAATGAGAACTAAACTTTTAATTGTAAATAAATATGAAAAAGATTAGAGCAGCCGTCGTTGGCTATGGTAACATTGGCATTTACAGTGTTCAGGCACTTGAAGCAGCAAAAGGATTTTGAGATTGCAGGTATTGTTCGTCGTCAGGGTGACAAGGATAAACCATTGAGCTGACCCCATACGAGGTTGTTGATGATATAACAAAGTTGAAGGATGTTGATGTGGCTATCCTCGCTACACCAACACGTAGTTGTCCAGAATATGCAGAGAAGATTTCTGCATTGGGTATCAATACTGTAGACTCTTTTGATATTCACGGTTCTATCCTTGACTATCGCACGAAGCAGATGGAGAACAACAAGCGCACAAATACCGTTAGTGTTATCTCTGCGGGTTGGGATCCGGGATCAGACTCTGTCGTACGTGTTTTGTTAGAGAGCCTCGCACCAGAAGGTCTTTCTTATACCAACTTTGGTCCAGGTCGTTCAATGGGTCACTCTGTTGTGGCTCGTAGCAAGAAGGGCGTTAAGGAGGCTTTGTCCATGACTATTCCTCTCGGTGAGGGAATCCACCGTCGTATGGTATATGTTGAGTTAGAAGAGGGTGCTAACCTTGAGGATGTAAAGAAGGAACTTAAGGCTGACGACTACTTTGCACACGACGAGTTGCACGTGTTTGCCGTACCAAGCGTTGCAGCTTTGAACGATGTTGGTCATGGCGTTCACATGACGCGTAAGGGTGTGAGTGGTAAGACCCACAACCAGCACTTCTCTTTCGATATGTCTATCAATAACCCTGCGCTCACAGCACAGGTACTTGTTAACGTGGCACGTGCAAGTATGCGCCTTGCTCCAGGATGCTATACAATGCCTGAGATTCCTGTCATTGATATGCTTCCAGGTAGCCGCGAAGATATTATTGCAACTTTGGTTTAAAGGCTATTTGGCTTATTAGCCTTATTAGCCCAATTAGGCTAATAACCTTCCCCCTTAATAATGGCAACCACTTGTTGGTTGCCATTATCTTTTTATGTAATATATTGACGTACAAAGGCTTTTTTTTGTACTTTTGCATTTAATATGAGAACTTTCCAACATAAAGTGACGATAAATGACATGGGTGCCATCGTGGTTTTTGCCCTTGCTGCCTTCTTCTGTCTTTGGCATCGTACGAATAGTCTGATGGTTGTATTAGGTTTCCTGCTTATTGTTGTAACGATAAGAGCCGTTGATCGTGCCATTCATACTAAATATGTGTTGACTGATGATGGTGTTCTATTGGTGAAGACAGGACGAGTTGGACAGACAAAGCGTGTTTTCGCTCAGTGAGTGAAGACTAGTTGAGAAAACGCCCTTTTGCCTTTCGATTGGGACATTATGCATTGTTAGAGATGATGAATGGCAGTGTTGTCAGCGTACAACCTGATAATGTTGATAGTTTTCTGTCAGCACTGAAAAAACGATTAGAAAAGAAAGATAACGAAGTATGAGATTAAAATACTTATCGGCACTGGTCTTCGGTGTCGTATTGAGTCTACCTGTACAAGCGCAGGTATATTTAGATAGTACGGAGGTTGCAAATATACTTCATCCGAAAGCAATTACACTGTTCAACCTAAGGTGACTTCTGCGACGAATGATGTCAGCGAGGAAGAGGAAGATACAGATAGTATTATCCCTGCTTTTACCACGGATAGCCATCTTAGTTGGAAGGAGAATATCACCGCTCGTTTGGATGGTATACTCCGAAGTCCGCTTTTAGAGACCGTACAAACAAGTGTGATGGTCTGGGATTTGACGGATGATGTCCCTGTCTATCAGTTTCGCGAACGTCTTCACATGCGCCCTGCTTCTACGATGAAGTGTGTTACTGCCATAGCAACATTTGGATAAACTCGGGGCTGATTATGACTTTAAGACAAACCTTTATTATACGGGTGTGATAGATGACTCAACCCAAGTACTGCGTGGCGACCTCTATTGTGTTGGCGGTATGGACCCAATGCTCTCTTCTTCGGATTTGACAGAGATGGCACGTGCCGTACGAAATCAAGGTATTAAGGCGATAGAAGGTAACATCTATGCCGACCTCTCTTTTAAGGATCGCGACCGTTTGGGTAAGGGTTGGTGTTGGGATGATAAGAATCCTACGCTCTCTCCTTTGCTCGTTGATCGTAAGGACGAATTTACCTATCGTTTTTCTCGTAAGTTAGAAGATATGGGTGTGACGTTGAATGGTTCTACGGGCGAACGTCAGCTACCAACTGATGCACAGTTGCTAACGACGTGTACACATTCTATTCGTCAGGTTCTCCATCGTATGATGAAGGTGAGTGACAACCTCTATGCAGAGTCTATGTTCTATCAGTTGGCTGCTAATGGTGGCACACGATGGGCGAGTGCAAAGACCGCACGCCAGTATGAAAACGCTCTCTTCAGCCGTATCGGACTGAATCCTCGTGACTATTATGTTGCTGATGGTTCTGGCTTATCATTATACAATTATGTCAGTGCTGAACTTGAAACAAAGCTCTTGCGCTATGCTTATCAACGTTCAGATATCTATGATGCCTATCTTGAGGCACAGTCGATAGCTGGAGTAGACGGAACTTTGAGGAGCCGAATGCGTGGTACGGCTGCTGCTGGCAACGTACGTGCGAAGACAGGTACGGTAAAGGGGGTCAGCTCGTTAGCGGGTTATCTCACTGCTTCCAATGGTCATCTGCTCTGTTTTTATTATTAATAATGGTGGACTCAGCAATGGACCGATGCGTAATTTCCAAAACAAGATTTGTGTGGCGTTGTGCCAGTAGCTTATTAGGCTAATTAGCCTTATTTGCCCAATTAGCCTTATTTGCCCAATTAGCCTGATAGTCCTAACAAAATAAAACTTATGATACCAAAACTTCCCCATCATCTCCTTGAAGATGTCCTTGAAGAGATAAGAATCTTTGTCGAGAATATTATTGAGTCAATCGGTGTACATGGACATACTGTTCCTGTATTGCGTCATGTCCTACTGACTTTAGTAGCACTTTTTGTTGGCTTTCATTGCCGAACGAATCTGTAAATACTTATTCGTACCCCTTGTTCTTCGTCTGGTAAAGCGTACGCAAGCTCGATGGGACGATGTAGTCCTTGACCATCAAGTGCTGCGCACAGCTCGCCACATTGTCCCTGCCTTGGTATATGGCAGTTGATGCCGCTTGTCTTCTATCAGTACCATGTTGTACAGGTGGCTTTTGACACGAATAACTGCTGTCTATCTCACGATAGCAACGACGCGACTTGTGACGAAACTCATCGACCGCCTGCGCTATCTCAACACGAAGCCGGGCGACTCAACAAGTCTCTACCTCAAGTCTTTCTGTGGAGTATTGAAGATTCTTGCTATCTTCATAGCCGTGATTGTGGTAGTAGGAATTCTTATCGATCGTAGTCCGATGACGCTGTTGGCTGGTTTAGGAGCAACGTCTGCTATTCTTATGTTGGTCTTCAAGGATACTATTGATGGTCTTGTTGCTGGTGTTCGGCTGACGAGTAATGATATGATTCATATTGGCGACCATATTACCTTGCCGGGTGGTTTTGTGGATGGTACGGTCATTGACATCACCCTGACGACCGTAAAGGTTCGCCAGTCCGACAACACCATCACCACCGTGCCGCCCCTGACACTGGTCAGCGGAATGTTCCAGAACTGGAAGGAGTGCAGGATGTAGAGGGACAGAGGGTCAAGAAGATGATTTACTTTGATGTGCGCAGTATTCGTATTGCTGACGATGGACTCAAACAGCAGCTTCTTGATAAGGGACTTGCTAAGGCGGACGACCTCAAGGGTGAGATCGTGACAACTGCTCTCTTCCGTCGTTATATGGAGCATTACCTTGCCAAGCGTGAGGATGTCAACGCACAGATGCCCCTTCTCGTACGCCAATTGGAGGCGACGCAGGCGGGTGTCCCTATGGAACTTTACTTCTTCCTACGTCAGAAAGACTGGATTCCTTACGAGCATGCCATGGCTGACATCCTCGAACACGTCTATGCCTACGCCAATGAGTTCGGCTTGAAGGTCTATGCACAAGCCCCTGTGCAGTAAAAGAGTTGGTAGAGAGCTTACGTTGAAACCCTCAACACAATATGTGCGGAGCATCAACACGACATGTGGAGGCTCCGCACATATCGTGCGAAGCCTGCTCCATTCATAAAGTTGCTTTGTTAAATCCCCAAAGAAGTTCAAATCAAAGTGGATGATAAATACAGCAGACAATGGTAATCATAATTATGAACTTTGAATTCCTATCTTTATCCACAGTAATAAACACAGCAGACAATGGTAATCATAATTATGAACTTTGAATTTCTATCTTTATCCACAGTAACAAATACAGCAGACAATGGTAATCATAATTATGAACTTTGAATTCCTATCTTTTATCCACAGTAATAAACACAGCAGACAATGGTAATCATAATTATGAACTTTGAATTCCTATCTTTATCCACAGTAATAAACACAGTAGACAACGGTAATCATAATTATGAATTATGAATTTTGAATTATGAATTAAGTCTGTCCTATTGTGTCTCGCATAATTCCGTCTTTGTTCACGCTTGTAACGCCTTTCACTTTCTTAAAGTCAGCAATGACTTTATCAACGTCGTGCTTCTCGTCAACTTTAACAGCTACTCCACTAAACTCCCTTGTATTTGTAGAGAAGGGTGCAGTCCTGCTTCTTAATAGCTTTCTGTGTGTGTGAAAAATATTTGTAAAGCAGCCACAACTTCTTTCGTTTTATAAATTCCTCAACAGACAAAAGAATATTATTTCACTATATTTAGATTAACTCCTCTCAATATTTCTAAATTTTATAGTCTATTGCTTGAAGAGTTGAAGTTATATTTTGCCATGTATATCTTTTATTGACTAACTTTTAAATAGAAATAAGAATGAAACATTGGAAATCAAAAATTGTTTGGCTATATTCTGCCTATCAGTGTTGATGTTATCTTGTTCAACGGAAAACGCTGTTGTTGGGAGTATTGGAGTAAGTGATGTGAAGTCGTCAGGCTGCAAGACTTCTGCTTCCTTGTTGGATTCTCGTCCTGAGTACTATAATAGTTTTGTAGGACAGAAATCAGTGTTGCGCCTCAGCTTCGGTGCAGATAACATCGTCAATGGACGTTTTGAAGACTTCATGGATAACTGTGCTATAGAGCTGTTCCATGTAGGAGTAAGCAGCAGTGATGGGAAGATTATCCTCGTTCTGTATCCTGACAAGGATATGATGACAAACTGCCTCTGTCGCTATGATGTCGACTTCAAAATACAGAATATCGTTTCTGGTAATTATCAACTGGAAGTATATCATACTACTGCTGATAAACAAATCAGCAAGGGCAATATGGTTTATAGCGGAACTGTAAATCTGGAGAAAGGAAAAGAGGTTGTGCTGACAATGAGTCGGTAGGAATCGGAGCTGATAGTACAAGTATAATTTTATATTTCTTGTCACTTATAAATTAAAGAGGAATGCACGGTCTGTGTATTCCTCTTTAATCTTTATTGATAGCTATGTTTTTCTTTCCAACAAGCTGTAGGACTGGAAGTGGCAGTAAAACTTGTTATTGTGTCTGCATGATTCCGTCTTTGTTTACACTTGTCACGCCTTTTACTTTTCTTGAAGTCAGCAATGGCTTTATTAACGTCGTGCTTCTCATCAACCTTGACAGCTACTCCGCTGAACTCCTTGTATTTATAGAGTAGGGTGCAGTTCTGCTTCTTGATGGCTTTTCAGTAGAGGTTTGTTGCCAGTCTTCTTATCAAAAAGATAATCAGCGTATGGCTAACAGGAGTTTTATCTCGTTCTCGTTTAGCCTTTTTCCAGACCTTCTCCGTTATCGTCTCCATTCATTATCTGTCCTTGATGGGGCATTGTGCGGATGCTGTTGTTGACTGGATAAACAACAAGCCCATCAGCAACATACTTGCTCTAAAATATTTCTTCATCTTGTTTTCTCCTTTTTAATATGAATGACAAAGATAGTCATAAATGGGCAGAAAACTACTAATATTTATAATTATTTCAGATTTAACCTCCTTATTTATTGTGCTACCTTTGCAGAGTTTAAGGCTATTAGCTTTAAGATAGGTTGATGATAGTTCTTTATCTGCTTTGTTAGAGCCTGTTTTGCAACGAAAAAAGCAACCAAGCGTTATGCTCGGTTGCTTTTGTATGGTGTTAACCTTAATAAAAAGGATTATGCTTCTTCAGCCTCTTCTTCCATAGCCTTGAACTGCTCAAGGTCTTCAGCGTTGAATGCCTTGATATAAGCTGTGTGGCCGATAACCTCTTCCTCAGCCATGCGAACGAAGACATGAGCAGACTTCTTGAAGAGGTCTGGTGCCTTAGCAGCATCTTCGATGAGGAGGAGAGAACCGATGATGTCAGCAGTCATATTGTAAAGACGGCGTGCGAGGAAGTCGTGAACATCCTGATTGTCGCTTGCGTTCACCTTCTCCACAGCCTCTTCATAGAGCTGGACGAGTTTAGCAACACGATCACGCAGACCCTTCATGCAGTCGCAAGCAAGTTCAGTTTCGAGCATTTCCTTCATATATAGAGGTAAGTGCCGTTGGTGATGTAACGCACGGCAGCAACAACTTGCAACTGTGTTGTACCCTCATAGATAGAGAAGATACGTGCATCACGATACAGACGCTGACACTTGTACTCCATGATGAAGCCAGAACCACCGTGGATAGAGATAGAATCGTAGGCTGTCTGGTTAGCATACTCAGAGTTGATACCCTTTGCCAATGGTGTGAAGGCATCAGCAAGGCGAGTGTACTTCTTCATCTCCTGACGCTCTTCAGGAGAGAGTTTCTGGTCACGTGCAATATCTTCCAAAGCCTTGTAGATATCCACGTAGCGTGCAGTCTGGTACAAGAGCGAACGACCCGCATCGAGTTTTGCCTTCATACGAGAGAGCATATCGTAGACAGCAGGGAAGTTGACAATCTTCTTGCCGAACTGTGCACGATCCTTGGCGTAAGCCAAACCCTCGTTATAAGCCTCCTGCTCAAGACCAACAGACTGTGCTGCGATACCAAGACGAGCACCGTTCATCAATGCCATTACGTACTTGATAAGACCCATGCGGGCATTACCACAGAGTTCTGCCTTCGCGTTTTTATAAACAAGCTCACAGGTAGGAGAGCCGTGGATACCGAGTTTATGCTCAATGTGGCGCACGTCAACACCGCCGTCACGCTTGTCATAGATGAACATTGAAAGTCCACGACCATCACGTGTGCCCTCTTCTGAACGTGCAAGGACGAGGTGAATGTCTGAGTCGCCATTGGTGATGAATCGCTTCACACCATTCAAACGCCAGCAGTTCTCCTTCTCGTCGAAGGTAGCTTTGAGCATTACACGCTGGAGGTCAGAACCTGCATCAGGCTCGGTGAGGTCCATTGACATCATCTCTCCTCGCAGATACGTGGGATATACTTCTGACGCTGCTCCTCATTACCAAACTCATAGAGTGTGTCGATACAAGACTGCAACGACCAGATGTTCTGGAAACCAGCATCAGCAGCAGCAATCAACTCAGACATCATAGAGAAGACAACGTTTGGAAGGTTTAGTCCACCATAACGACGAGGCATAGAAACGCCCCACAAACCAGCCTGACGAGTAGCCTCAATGTTCTCTAAGGTCTTGCTGGCATAGTGCATACGGTTGTCGATAAGGTGTGGACCTTCGAGGTCAACAGACTCCGAGTTAGGTGCAATGATATTAGCTGTTATGTCACCAGTGATATCCAAGATGCGCTTGTAGTTTTCGATTGCATCCTCATAGTTTACCGGTGCATCAGCGTGAGTAGAAGCATCAGCGTAGTTACGCTCTTTCAGTTCTACGATGCGTTTCATCAATGGATGCTCCAAGTGAAACGCTATTTCTGGGTGGTCAGTATAATAATTTGCCATGATAAAAAAAGAATATAGTGGCCCTCTCCTTACCCCTCCCCGAAGGAGGGAGTAGAATGTACTATTTCCTATGGTTAGGGGACTCTTTTTATTCGTTGTTTATAAATTCGTTTATTTGTTCTATCACATTGTCAAAGTCCGTGTATATCTCTTCGTTAGTGAATCTAAGAACATTAAATCCCATTTCATTGAGATAAGTAGTTCTTGTTTCATCATCTACCTCTTGAAGAGGTTGCTTATGATAAGCTCCATCTATTTCTATGACTAAGTTCTGTGAAAGGCATGCAAAGTCTACAATGAAGTCACCTATTGGGTGTTGTCTTCTAAAATGGCAGTCACCTCTCATTCCTTTCAGTTCGTTCCAAAGAATCTCTTCTGCTAATGTCATCTCTTTCCGATTCTCCTTGGCAAACTCTTTTAGGATATGGTATCTGTCAGGTGAAGCTGTTTTGTAAGTGCATTTCTTTCTATTTTCTTTAGTCATAGGTCGGTAGTTAGTCAATATACTGGTTTTGATTTCGTGACAATAAGCATATAGCAGTAGCATCCCATGTCCCTTCCTCGATTTTACTCCCTCCCTTCGGGGGAGGGGTAAGGGAGAGGCCGGTTGGTTGTTCAGTCGGTCAGCTGGCTTTACTTACTATTCTGCTTATAATACTTTATCAACTTCGGAACGACCTCCTCAACGGTGCCATTGATGACATAGTCAGCGATGGCGTTAATAGGAGCGTCTGGGTCGTTGTTGATAGAGATGATGATACCACTGTCCTGCATACCAGCGATGTGCTGAATCTGACCAGAGATACCACAAGCAATGTAAACCTTTGGATGAACGGTGACACCAGTCTGACCAATCTGACGATCGTGGTCTACCCAACCTGCATCAACGGCAGCACGGCTGGCACCAACCTCTCCATGAAGTTCTTTAGCTAACTTAAAGAGTAGGTCGAAACCCTCTTTAGAACCAACACCGTAGCCACCAGCGATAACGATTGGCGCACCCTTTAAGTTGTTCTGTGCTGGCTCAACATGACGGTCGATAACCTTTACTACATAGTCAACCTCTGGTACATACTTTGCAACGTCTGGATAGACAACCTCACCCTTTGCCTTACCCTCATAGACAGCCTTCTGCATAACGCCAGAGCGTACGGTAGCCATCTGTGGACGGTGGTCAGGATTGACGATCGTTGCCACGATGTTACCACCGAAGGCAGGGCGAATCTGATAGAGCAGATTCTCATAACGCTTACCAGCTTTCTTATCTTCGTAGTCACCAATCTCAAGTTGAGTACAATCGGCAGTAAGACCACTGGTCAAGGATGATGACACACGTGGACCGAGGTCACGACCGATAACAGTAGCACCCATCAAACAGATCTGTGGCTTCTCCTCAGTGAAGAGGTTAACGAGAATGTCTGTGTGTGGTGCTGATGTGTAAGGGAAGAGTCCCTCACCGTCAAAGACAAAGAGCTTGTCTACGCCGTATGGCAGGATTTGGTCTTCTACCTTACCCTTAATACCACTACCGGCAGCGATGGCATGGAGTTCCACACCTAACTCATTTGCGAGCTTGCGACCCTTGGTCAACAGCTCCTGTGAAACCTCCTGTACGGTGGTTTCCTCTATTTCGCAATATACAAATACGTTGTTCATAAATCAAATGTTCGACCAAGCACTAATCCAACTAACTGGCCCAACTGGCCCTCCTTACCCTCCCCCAAAGGAGGGGTGAAATGTCACTTGCTGTTGTACAACTGGCTTATTTAGAAAGTTATTTGTTAAACTTCTTCCCCTATGATGTTTGTGCTAATATACGCCTTAGGACATTCTACTCCCCTCCCTATGGGGAGGGGCTGGGAGGAGCCAGTCGTTTGTTTTGTTGGTTAGTTGTTCTGTCGTTTTTTTAACCAATAATCTTCTCTCCCTAACAGTTCCTTGATGAGTCCCTCTACATCCTCGTCTGAGCCGGTGAGTGTCTTGCTCTCCTTAGCTTGGAAGACAATATTCTGTACAGTCTTGACCTTTGTGGGTGAACCACTCAAACCGCACTGCTCTTCATCACCGTTGACATCGGCAACTGACCACTGGTTCAGTGTGAGGTAAGGACGCTCCTCATAGAGCTGTGCCCATGGCTCATCACCTTTGCGCTCCATAGGACAAGTAGCATACTTATACTTCATCACGAGCTTGGCATTGCAAGGACGTGCAGGAGCAGCAGTGCCGTTCACTGTGATGAGTACTGGCAATGGAGCTACAACGGTCTCTACACCACCATCAATATGGCGACGGATGGTAGCCTTACCATCCTCAACCTTTAGGATCTCCTCTGCATAAGTAACTTGATTGAGTCCTAACTTCTGTGCAACCTGTGGTCCAACCTGTGCGGTATCACCATCGATAGCCTGACGTCCACCGATGATGATGTCTACATCACCGATTTTCTGTACTGCCATTGCCAAAGCGTAAGAAGTAGCGAGTGTGTCAGCGCCAGCAAACTTACGGTCGGTAAGCAACCAGCCAGTATCAGCACCACGATAGAGTCCCTGTCGGATAATTTCTCCGGCACGTGGAGGACCCATGGTTAAGATTCCTACAGTAGAGCCTGGGTTCTGTTCCTTCAGTCTCAGAGCCTGCTCCAAAGCGTTTAGGTCTTCAGGGTTGAAGATGGCAGGCAGTGCGGCACGGTTAACCGTTCCTTCGGCTGTCATGGCATCTTTTCCCACATTTCTTGTGTCAGGTACCTGCTTAGCAAGTACTACAATTTTCAAACTCATAAATATAATAATGTGTTATTTAATATTCAATTGTTTTGGATGAGGGCAAAAGTACAGTTTTTGCAACATAAACAAAAAGTTGCACAAAAACCACTTAACTGTGTTTATGTTTGTTAGAGCGATTCTATGAGAGTGAAGAGAGGTTTGTCGTTTAACGAAATAGTACTTTTATCTGTTTTTGCAGCTGTAGAATTCTAATAACTGATTTAAACTTGAATGTATAGCGTAAAAATGGTGTAGGGGGTTGATGGATGGAAACTTCTTTTTACTATTTATAAAACCCTTAAATCCAATGGAAAAGTTCTATCAGAAAGCTCTTTTATAGCTTTGTTCTATCTTGTTATATTTGCTCATCTCGGAATTATTTTCACGTAAATAAATATTTTTTTGTCGTGAAAATAAATATTCTTTTCATGAAGATAAATATCATGAAAATAATTTCATGAGCATGTATATGTCATGGTGAAAAAGGGCGTATATAGTTATGATACAATATGTTTTATAAGTACATAATTTATCTAATATAAGAAGATAATATACTTGAGTTCGGGATAAGTTTAGCATGAAAAAGTTCCAACTGCCTTGATTTTTTCCACATACACTGGCAGTGCCTCTGGTTTTGTTCTCAAAGAAGCAGTATGCTGTAAGAGCAGAACACAAGTTCATGATAAAGTTGTGTATCGAGCGGTGTCTTGAGTGAACAAGGTTGGCTTTGTTCTTGAGTAGTTCGTTAATGCACTCGATGATGTATCTTTTCCTCAGCATGATCTTGTCCCACATAGGCATCAGTTTGTTCTTCATCTTAGCCTTGAGCCCATGAACGAGTTGGATACCTTGACTGAACAGGCTCTCAAAGAGTTCCTGCTTGATGTATCCTCTATCAGCGAAGACCTCCCAAACAAGACCTTTGAAAACACCGTCCATACCCTTCTATCCCTGTCATCCACATTTGCTCCTGTAAGACAGAACGTTATCACTTCACCAGAATCATTGCATAGCAGGTGCAGCTTGAATCCATGACACCAGCCCATGGTACCCTTTCCGTCCTTGGCGAGGCCGGCAAAGACTTTGTTGTAATATCGTCGTACATTGTGACATACGGGTATCATTGTGCTGTCAACGAATGTTATACCCGTACACTTGCCGAAGGCATAGAGCTTCATGAACAGCATCATCTTAAAGAACACTCTTGGCATGAGTTCAACGAAGCGGTTATAGGAAACCGCGTCGGGAAAATCCTGACGCATCACCCCTTTGACCCAATTCAAATAATACTCCTTGAAATTGCGATATGCGCCGAAATGATAGCATACCAAAATGGTCATAATCTCACTTTCCGAGAGTCTGCCCTTGCGGTTTCGGTAGCGTTTGCCGTCACTGTTATGGGACGGTAGACGCAGGTTTTTCGCTAATTCGGCACTCAAATTCTTATCAAACTCGTCGATTATACAGAAAATTTCAGTAACTTTGTCCTTGGTAATCATCGTTCAAAAATCTTGTAATCTATTGATTTTCACCTATAAAGATACGAATTTTTGACGAGATTACCAACTTTTTCAAGCCTTTTCTTATCCCGAACTCGCGTATAATATTGTGTGTACTTTTCTTTTTTCATACCTTTGCGTGGTGAGTTCTAACCCTTTTGAAGTTTTGATACTTGCAGTTCCTTGAAGATAAAAGAATTTTTGCAGATAAATAAAAGTTAATATAGCAAATGAATAAACGTACTATTGTTAGCATTGTCTTTTTATGTCTTTCTGTGACTTCATTTGCGCAGAAGGCGTTCGTTATTTGGGATAAAGCAAATAATATCCCAGTGAGCAGAGCAAGTGTATATACTACCTACATGGGGAAAGTGAGGAGTACGTTTAGCGACCAACAAGGGAGAGTTGTTGTGGATTTTGCTTTTGATAATCTGATGATCTCGCATATAAACTATCAGAAAGAAAGCGTGAAAGTATTGTCTGATACACTGTTTATGGAGCAAAGTATGCAGTTGCTTTCGGAAGTTGTCGTGAGTCCTGCGGGCGAGCCAGCATGGATTAAACCAATGTTGATGGAATTTGTAAAGACGAAAGCAAAGAAGTATGGAAGTAATGGAGTTCTAAGATATGAGTATCAGACACAGAATGTGGGCGATACGGTGTTATATCGCTTTTTGAGTAAGGGACTGATAAGAAAGAAGGAACTCTTTGAAATCTCTCCTTTGGAGAATGTTATCACCTTTAAGGATAAGTCAGCTGGTTGTGACTATAGTAACCTTAAAAACACGCTTTATCATGACTTTGTTTCTGATATGGATGAGAAATTTGTGAAAGAACATCGGTTCTATGTGGATAATGAGTCTGAAAGCTTGGGTGTCAATGTGGTAAGGATTCTGTTCAAGTCGAAAAAGGATTGGAAAGATTCGGGCTATTTATGTATAGATACTCTACAAAATGTCATCCTCAGAGCAAAACGTTCTACGGGTTTGGCTTATAATGTACAGCACCGTACTAATGCACTTGTGCGCTCAACAATCAATGCCATGTACGGGCATAAGTATAAGGACTGGCAGATTGACATTGAAGCAGTGTATCAGCAGGCAGACAATTACTTCTATCTAAGTAGTTGCCGTTATTCCAATTATATTCAGGAAGAGTTTGACGGAAAGAAGAAAAAAGGTGTTGAAGCTTATAATGTTACCTCAATTTATGAGGCACAACCTTGTCAGAAAAATAAGATGAGTGAAGGAACAGAATTTCTTTTATTGCCTCAACCTTTTGCAATGAAGATTATTGTGAGCAAGAAGGAAAGAAAACAAGAGGAATTGCTGCAGGATGTGAAGAAAGAATATAATGTTTATTGAATCCTATGTGAGAATTTTATCAAGGGCTCCATAGGGCAATAAAAGAAAGATGTAACGATTCTGGGATATGGCATATAAATTATTGTTGATTATCAGTATGCTACATAAATTTACGAACAGGAGTTCTTTCCTCCTGTTTACATGTAGATATATTCCAGCATGAGGTGGAACCTTCACAGGAATGCACCCTTTTTCTTTGTAGTCCAAAGATTCTTGGTGACACCAAGAGACATACGATATCATGGCGGGCTAAAAGAGTCCCAACTAACTTGATGACATTTGAAGAGTGTAAGATAGATGGCGTTCCTTGTCCTGTAGTTGAAGAAATGTCATATAAAAAGAATTGTCATAAGATAACGAATCAAAACGGTAATCTTGCTGACTATGTTATCAATATAGTCGTTGATAGGAAGTAAGCGTTAAGGACGAGAAACATTTATTCAGGTTGTAGACACGTGTGATGTGTCTGGGTCTTGGAATAACTTTGCTATAGGTGATAACTATCTGTAGCAAAGTTTTCTTGTAAGGAGTATCTATCTTTTTCCAGTTCTTACTTTGCTATCTCATCGGTTTGTGTTATCTTTGTAGCATAATGATAGATAGACCGACCGTAGACAGGATTATGAATGCGTCGAATATCGTTGAAGTAATCAGCGATTTCGTTTCTTTACGCAAGACGGGAACAAGCTATAAAGGTTTGTGCCCTTTTCATGATGACCGTACACCATCGTTCTCCGTCAGTCCTGTGAAAGGCGTTTACAAATGCTTTTCGTGTGGTGCAGCAGGAAATGTAGTGAAGTTTATCATGGAGCATGAGCAGATGACTTATCCTGAAGCCTTGAAGTGGCTTGCGAATAAGTATCATATTGAGGTACATGAGCGAGAACTGACGAATGAGGAGAGCAGCAGGAGAATGAACGTGAATCAATGTTCTTGGTCAATGAGTGGGCTGCAAAGTATTTTAGTGACATCTTGCACAACGATGTTGATGGTATGGCTATTGGTATGCAGTATTTTCGCAGCCGTGGTTTTAGAGATGATATCGTTCGTAAGTTTCAGTTAGGCTTCTGTCTGTCGAACCGTCATGCTTTTGCTGATGCAGCCTTAAAGGCAGGTTTTCAAAGAGAATTTCTTGTTAAGACAGGTCTTTGCTTCGAGCGTGAGAATGGAGAACTTATTGACCGATTCAATGGACGTGTAATGTTCCCATGGGTGAGTGTAAGCGGTAAGGTAACAGCCTTTGGCGGTCGTCTGCTGGATTCTCGTACGAAGGGCGTTAGTCAGAAGTACGTTAATTCTCCCGATAGTGTTATCTATCATAAAGAGAGAGAACTCTATGGTATCTTCCAAGCAAAGAAAGCCATAGCCAAGCACGACCTTGTTTATATGGTTGAGGGATACACAGACGTGGTCTCTATGCACCAGTGTGGAATTGAGAATGTCGTAGCCAACAGTGGTACGGCACTTTCAGTACATCAGATACGCCTTCTGCACCGCTTTACTCCTAATATTGTTCTGCTTTATGATGGCGATGAGGCGGGTCAGCATGCTGCTCTACGAGGTACGGATATGCTGTTGGCAGAAGGAATGAATGTGAAGGTGCTGCTACTCCCTGATGGTAAGGACCCAGATGAGTTTGCACGTAGTTACAGTGCGGAGGATTTCAGAAAATATATAGAAGATAATCAGACAGACTTCATCGTCTTTAAGATTAACGTACTATTAAAGGGCGTTACTGATCCTATCAAGCGTTCAGAGGCAGTTGGCTCAATAGTGCAAAGTATTTCTGTTATCAAAGATCCGATACTCCGTGATACCTATATCCGTGAGTGTGCGAATCGTACAGGAGTGTCAGAGCGTACATTGATGGAACAGATGAATCGTAATATCTATTCTAATCGGGAACAGCAGACACGTGAACAACAGCAACATCGAGCTGCAGTCATGGAGGAACAACGAGAGGAGGCGCAAGCTATAGCATCTACACCGACAGCTTCGAAGGTAGAACAGATGCTTATCCAAGCTGTTGTCAAAGATGGTGAGAAGATTATCTTCCGTGATGTGAAGGATGAGAATAGCGGAGAGACCTACAACCTGACCGTAGCACAATACATAGCTTATGACCTTGGAAGTGATAGTCTTGGGATTTTCAAATGAACTATATACCAAGATTCTTCAGGAAGCAGTAGAGCATTGTGGTGAAGAAGGGTTCAAGGCTGAAGAGTATTTCACACAGCATGCGGATATCAAATATTGCATCTGTAGCTGTGAGATTGAGTGTAGACCGTTTCCAGCTTGCAGAGAGTCTGCAGGTGAAAGAAACGGAACAGACACTGCGTGATCGTGTTATACATCTTGTAGCTGACTTCCGTTTAGAATATGTTTCTTCCCACTTGAAAGAACTGAATGAACGACTTTTGCAGGTGAAAGATCCGCAAGAGATGCAAGAGATTATGAGCGAGATAATGAGGACGCAGAACCTTCGTAATGAATTAGCAAAGAAAACAGGTAGTAATATTCTGGTATGATGAATATGATAAGAAAAGTTATTCAAATCCATCACTTAGGCTCTCAGACCTTGATATGGGTGAGAATAGAAAGGATTGTCTCAAAGGCACTGAAGGAACTCAACTGTACTGGGAGAATGGAGAGAAGAGAGAGATGCTGCAATCGTTCGCTATACATTTCAGAGTGGACATTTTGGTATTCGTATCTTCAGTAAGCATCCACAGGTAGAGTTGTCGTTTCTCTTCTTTGCTGAGGCTGAGATGAAAGATATAAATATTGTGCGCCATGTGTGCAACCATTTCAACCTTAACTCTGATGGTCCTCGTTTCAGCTATACTATCAATGAGGAAACAAATATCATTGATATGCATATCCTAACACCGCTTCTGTTAGATGACGATCGCGCACAAGATATTCTTTCTTCGGCGATGGTTGATATGTTTTCATGGCAGAATTCTTTTATTAGAAGTCTGACTGATGTGAAGAACGATGCAAAAAGTTCGGCTACGAGTGATTTGGAATGGTCTGAGAAGGAAGTTGCACGTGATTTCTTTCTCCTTCGAGAACAGGAATTAAGACATCAGAAGAAAGGTGCAGAGTGGCGTCAGAATGATGAGGAAGCTGCAACTTTGAAGCAGTGGATGGATAAGGTTTTTGGTTTGGTGGATGTTGTCTTCTCTGAGTTGATGGTGGTAACAGATACCGTAACAGTTATCAACGACCGTGAATCAATAGCATCCTATAATCTGTCCGATACTCTGATAGCAAATGGAATGTTTGTTCGACAGAAGGCAATGCTCGATCTTGTATTCTTCCTCCCAGCTCATCCGACGACTCGTCGTCGTATGACTTTTTCAGTATTCAGCAGGCTGATGGTTGTGAAGATGTGCTTTACTATCAGGTGGTTGCTACATTGTTACCATTGCCATCAGGGATTGGTAGACCCTCTTCATTCGAAGAGAAGTACAGGTGCAGTCGCACTCTGTCTTGTTGAGCATACGACCTTCGCTCAACAAAAGCAGTTGCAGGATGAGTTCGTTTATATGTGGAAGGAGGCTAAAAGTAAGGTAGCTAATGGTGAGGAGAACCAGCTAACTGAAGAGCAACGACTGATTGCCAATGTGGAGAGTGTGGATGCTGGTCGTTTTGTTTATCGTAGTCGGACACTTTATCGTCAGAAGCGTTACTATGAAGCTGATTTCTTGTTTGGAGAATGCCTACCGCCTTTTTGAATTCTAATATAGATCAAAAAGAGTCTGGAAGAACGGAACCTCTTCTTTAGAGGTCTGCTATATGTTAGGCTTCTGCTATAACGAGTTGCAACAGTATGATAGGGCTTATTACTACCTTACGTTTGTAACAGGAGTTAATCGCACTCTTTATGCTGAGGAGTATGTTAACTGTATGATTTATTTGGGTGATTATCGTTCGCTGATGACCATAGATGGAATCTTGGAAGACTTTACATAATTCTATTGTTGAAGATGAAGAAGGCGAAGTCGAACAATCGGTGCACCCTTTTCTACAGTTCCTTTACCGACGAAAGGCTTATGTCTTGGTAGAGTTGCATAGGTTTGATGAGGCGGAAGAAATGCTTCGTCAGATGATAGATGACCCAGAGTCAGGTGACTTTGCATTAGACGAGTTGGCATATATTCAGCAGTTACGAGAGAAGGATAAGACTGGCGGAACAGACGAATCGAATAGTTAATGAAAAGGAGAATATAGATGATTTATGTTCATTGGGCATTCTTAGCAGTCTACGTTGTTGTCATCATTATTGTGATGGTACGCGTATTGATGGATAACCGACAGCCAGCCAAGACAATGGCATGGATGTTGGTGCTAACGTTTATCCCAATGTTAGGTATCATTCTTTACTTCTTCTTTCGGTCAGACTACACGTAAGGAGCGTAAGATATGGCAGTATAGTATGGACCAATTGACCAAGCATTCCATGTTGGAGTTTGTAGAACAAAAGCGTCTTCATCTACCTAATGAGTATCGAGAACTCATCAAGCTCTTTATGAATCAGAACTGGGTCTTACCATTTAAGAATAACGAAACAGAGATTTATACTTCTGGATACGAGTTTTTTCCTTCTTTGTTAATGGAGATTGGTAAGGCTGAACATCATATTCATTTAGATACCTTTATTATTGCCAGTGACCCGTTGGGACAGATAGTTGCTGATGCTTTGATTGATAAAGCACGACAGGGAGTTGAAGTACGTGTTATCTATGATGATGTAGGTTCTTGGAAAACAAAGAATCGTTTTTTTGACCGTATGCGAGCCGAGGGAATAGAAGTATATGCCTTTATGCCTGTACGCTTCCCAGTCTTTACCAGTAAGGTTAACTATCGTAATCATAGAAAGATATGTGTAATAGATGGTGAAGTGGGTTTTATCGGTGGTATGAATATTGCCAATCGTTATGTGAAAGGGATAAAGAAATTGGCTTGGCGTGATACGCATGTTAAGATAACTGGTGCAGCGGTATATGGTTTGCAACGTGCCTTTTTGGTAGATTGGTTTTTTGTGAGTCGTGAGTTGATAACCGACCACGTTTATTATCCTGTCAGTAAGGTTGCTGAGAATGATAGTCTTATTCAGATTGTCACCAGTAGTCCAACAAGTTTATGGCCTGAGATTGAGCAAGGTTATGTCAGGGTACTTGCCAGTGCAAAGCGATATGTCTATATGGAAACACCTTACTTCCTTCCTACCGACCCAATCCTCTTTGCTATGCGTACTGCAGCCTTGTCGGGAGTAGATGTAAGACTGATGATTCCTTACGAGACAGACACAAAGATTGTGGAATGGGCTTCACGCACTTATGTCTTAGCAACGGTGAAAAGCAGGGAGTAAAAGTTTATTTATATAAGGCTGGTTTTAATCATTCAAAACTTCTTGTTGCTGATGATAGTATAGCAACGATTGGTTCTACTAATGTTGACTTCCGTAGTTTTGAGAATGACTTTTGAAGCAAATGCTTTCTTCTATGACAAGAAAAATAGCATTAGAAGTAAAGGATATTTTTCATAAAGACCAAGAAGAGTGTGTTGCCTTGGAAGATGTACGAAAATCTTACGCATCGTTCCTTCCTACA
>BNJU01005309.1_pt1 | contig 44584 bp, 52 predicted proteins | sample 8539281 | NCBI WGS metagenome assembly BNJU01 (sample SAMD00202456, study PRJDB9452) | human saliva metagenome | isolation source: human saliva | place: Japan
GGACGACGAAATCGAATTCTAACGAATTACCGATTTCTGTCCCACTCTCTTTTATTCCAGCATTTTTAATAGGAAGTCCGCCATTTGTTGGGGGCTTTCTTTTTGCCCACGGGCCACCCACATTTGACAGACTCCAAAGAAGGCATTGGTGAGGTAGACAGAACTATAGTCTCTTTCGATTTCGGTCAAAGATCGATGGCCATAACGCTCTTGCAAGCTATCGACTAGTAGAACTTGTAGCTTGTGCCGCAAGAAGGATTGAATTTCTTTTGTCCCATTCTCGGTTAGAAGGACAGCAAAGAGGGGCTCCTTGGTGAGAAATTCGAAAACTTCGGTAACAGCTTGGTGTTTATCATCTTGTTGTTTGTCGAAGATGTATTCAACTTTGTGGAAAAATTCCTGTTGGTAGCGCTCGATCATATCGTACTTATCGCGGTAGTGGGTATAGAAGCTACTCCGGCTGATACCAGCTTCTTTTGCCAACTGAACGGTTGAAATCTCATCAAAGGACTCCCTATGAAGCAGGTCAACCATGGCTTCCTGGATGATCCGTTTTGTTTTTATTCGCTTGTTGCTTTCGGTAACCATTCTAGTCTCCCTCTTTTATAAACAAAATTATACACAGTGTCCAAAAATGATGTTTTTAACTTGCGGTTTTTAAAAAGAACTGTATAATCAATTATATCAAAAAAATTAGACAATGTGTATAAAAAGGAGACAAAAAATGTTTAAGGAATGGAAAGCGATTTTTAGGAAACCGACCTTCATCGTTGTGATGATCGGGGTTGCCTTGATACCAGCTCTCTACAATGTGATCTTTCTATCCTCTATGTGGGATCCTTATGGCAAGGTTTCCGACCTGCCAGTAGCAGTTGTCAATCAAGACCAGCCAGCTCGTTATCAGGAAGAAGAATTGACAATCGGAAAAGACATGGTGTCCAATTTTGAGAAAAGTGACGCCCTGGATTTTCATATTGTCGATGAAAGAGCAGCTAAAGAGGGGCTGGAAAAGGGTGATTACTATATGGTGGTGACCTTGCCCAAAGATCTATCTGCTAAAGCTGCTTCTATCTTAACCAATCATCCGGAACAGATGACCATTGCCTACCAAACATCTAGTGGGCATAGCTTTATTGCTGGTAAGATGAGTGATTCAGCCATGATAAAAATCCAGCAAACCGTTGCTAGTAATGTCACTCAAACCTATACCAGCGCTCTTTTCGAAAAGATGGGAAGCTTGAAGACAGGGATGGGAACAGCAGCGGAAGGAAGCCAGAAATTAGCGACCGGTGCTGGTCAGCTAAAAGAGGGTGGACAGACCCTGACAGACCATTTGACCACCTTGTCCAATTCGAGTCTGTCTTTTTCAAATGGGGCACAGACTCTTAGCACTGGTCTCTTGGCCTACACCAATGGAGTTGGCCAATTAGGAACGGGTCTTCATCAAATGCAGGAGAAAGTTCCCACCCTCGTATCGGGAGTTGGACAACTTCATGATGGTTTTACTACCTTTAGTAGTGGACTGACGACCTATACATCTGGTGTTGGACAGCTGGGAGATGGTTTAAACCAAATGGCTAGTCAAACGCCACAGTTAGCCTCTGGGATTGGCCAATTGCATACAGGGATGACGACTCTCTCAACGGGACTGGATACCTACACAAAGGGAGTTAGTCAGTTGAATGTTGGTGCTAGTAACTTGACGGCTGGCCTCACCAGCTATATCTCAGGGCTTGCTACTCTCAGTGGTGGAGCTAGTCAATTAAGCGGCCAATCGGAAGCCTTAAGAAACGGAGTATCTCAGTTAGAGACAGGCATTCAAACCTTATCCACACAACTCACTCCGCAACCAAATCAACAAGAGCAACTTGCCCAATTAACAGCAAGCCTCACCCAATTAAATGAAGCTATTCAGAATACGAGCGGAGATACCAGTCAACTCAGCACAGCTTTGGCAAGCATCGCCACCTCTGCTCAAGGGATTTCAGCAGCAGCACAGGCTGACCGCAATTCAGTGCTAGCAAATCTTCAAGCTACTGCTGCCTATCAATCGATGACAGCTGAGCAACAGGCAGAAATGACGGCTGCTGTCTCTGCTACTTCAAGTAGCACGGAGACTGCTGCTCAAGCGATTTTAACCACTGTTCAAGGCTTGCAAGAAAGCTTAACAACCGAGAGTCCCTTGGCCACAGTAAAAGAAAGTGCCAACCAGATCTTGCCAACAGCTTCGTCTACCTTGAATACTCTTTCAACTAGCTTGAGCTCCGTGCAGACAGCAGTGACAGAGCAACTTCTCCCAGCTAGCCAAACCCTTAGCCAGGGTGTTCAACTCTATACGACAGGGGTGGATCAGTTAGCCGGTGGAGCTAGTCAGCTTACGGATAATAGCAGTAGCTTGATTGCAGGAGCTACTCAATTGAGTGCGGGGACAAGTCAGCTGGAGCAGAAATCTGGTGACTTGGTAATGGGAAGTAATCAACTAGCAGCAGGCTTGGGGGACCTAAATGGGAAAATGCCAACTCTGACTGCTGGAATGGCTCAATTAGCTTCAGGAGCCAACCAATTGACTAGTAAGTCTAGTGAATTAACAACAGGAGCTGGACTGCTAGCTAGTGGGATCGGTCAATTAAATACTCAAACACCAGTCTTGGCTAGCGGTGTTGATCAACTCGTATCAGGAGTCGATCAGTTATCGGATAAATCAGGTCAGTTACTATCAGGTTCTCATCAATTGGCGGATGGTGCAACTAAAAATAGCTGATGGCTCTGGTCAATTAGCGACAGGAGGCCAGGTTCTTGTCGGAGGCTTGGGTGATCTCCAAACAGGTGGTCAGAATCTTAGTCAAGGCTTGAGTTCAGCTAAAGATCAACTAAATAGCTCTAGCACTGAAAAAGAAAATGCAAGCGTATTGTCAGATCCAATCACCCTTTCAAAGACAGACCATGACAATGTTTCCAGTGAACGGAGTAGGAATGGCGCCTTATATGATCTCTGTTGCCCTTTTTCGTCGCGGCTCTTTCTACCAATATGATTTTTTTGCAAAATTGCCATCTGGGGCGTCATCCAGAAAGTCGTTGGGCTTGGCTTAAATCGAGATTGGAAGTGAACGGGATGATTGCTGTCTTGGCTGGTGTCCTGGTCTACGGAGCTGTCCACCTGCTCGGAATGGCAGCAAACCATGAAAGCTTGACTCTCTTCCTCTGTGTGTTAGGAAGTGTGACCTTCATGTCCATGGTGACTGCCTTAACAACATGGAACAACAAGGTCGGAGCTTTTATCTCTTTGATTCTCTTGCTCCTTCAACTGGCTTCTAGTGCAGGGACTTATCCGCTTGCCCTCACCAATCGTTTCTTTCAAACTATTCATCCACTGTTGCCAATGAGTTATACCGTATCGGGACTACGGGAAGCCATTTCTTTGTCGGGTCAGATAGGTGGGCAAGTCACCTTCCTTACCCTGGTTTTGGGCTTGTGTATTGGTCTAGGAATGATAGCCTATCAACCTCAAAAGATGGAAGAAGACTAGACTTCCTCTATCCATAGTTTCATGTGAAACAAATCCCCTTTCTCAACGGAGAAAGGGGATTTTTCTTAGTTAAAATAAAGCACTTCTGGATCTGGAGTAATATAGACAAGGTTGTCATCCTTAAAGACAAGTTGAACTTGTCCTTCTTTGTAGGTAAAGACTGTAAAAGTTTGCTCTAATTGAGCCGTTTGAGCTAGATCGACTACACCAGCCCAAAAAGCATGGAGTTGTTCTTCTGTTAAGTGTCCCTCTTGATAGAGATTAACAAGGTTTTCTTTTTCCTTTTCTGAAAAGGTCTCGAGCATATAATTTGAATCAACATGGGTTTTTTCAGGTTTTCCAAGAATTTTTTTGACTATTTTTGTTGTATAGCCTTCGAAATCAGGTGTATGCACTTTTAATCCACCGTCATATTTTTTATAGTAAACGACAGAATCGCCTGTTGCATAGATCTTGTCTGTTGGAGCTTCGCTAGCATTGGCAGGGAGCTCCTCCATTTTTTTGCTAGAGCTGGTTTCTGTCTCAGACTCTTTCTTCTCTTTTTTGGAAGAGCTAGCTTTAGATGATTTTTTTGATGATGGGGCTTCTTTTTCACTTTTCTCTTGTTTTTTAGAAGAGGTACGAGAGCTCGTTTCATCCGGTTTGAAATGTGATTCAAAATCAGACATACAGGCTGTCAAGAAGAAAAGACTCAAAAAGAGCGTTGCAAGGAGAGTAATTTTTTTAGACATCATATAAATCCCTTTCTAATCATAGAGCGCTATTTCTTCTATTGTACACTATAAAAGCTTGGAAAGCACGAAAAAACAGGAGAGTTCAACTCTATCTCATTTGAAGCGTGGAGTCTGGGACAAAAGTCCTAGCCTCTCAATTGTTTTTGGATTGTCGAGCAAGACACAGTGGTTGAGCGGGCTCTACTAGGCTGGTTTCATCAGCTTTTACAGCCCTACTCAACTGTGCGGAGGTGGGACGACGAAATCGAATTCTAACGAATTACCGATTTCTGTCCCACTTTCTTGTGTGCTTCAGTTAGTGGCCTTGGAAGAGGGATTTAGCGTCCACCAGGCCCGCCAGGTCGTCCACCGCCTTGAGGTCCGCCACCACCGGGAGCACCACCGCCTCCAGGCATGGAATTGACAATTTCCGTTTGTTTTTCACCGTTGATATAGATATCCCCGCCTGTGTAGGTGGCCGTTCCATCAAAGTCAAAGCCGGATTGCCCCGTCAAATTGATGGTTCCTCCAGTCACAGTGACATTACCGTTTGAGTCGATTGGATCGGTATCCCCTTGGCCAACTTCAACGTTGAGAGTTCCACCGTTCATGGTGAAGAAAATTTCATCTTGGTTGGCATTGGCATTGGCTGCATTGACACCGTCATCAGTTGCGTAGATGGTGATATCCCCTCCGTTGATGGTGATCGATTTTCCTTCGAGACCTTCGACTGACTCGGTTACTTTGTAGGTTCCGCTATCGATGACCAGTTCACCAGAAGCATGGATACCATCGTCCCCAGCTGAGATGGTCATGGTATTGTCAGACAGATACATGGTTCCGACAGATGTATCTTCATCGTTATCCACCTTGACCGCATCTTCATCTGCATCGATGGTCATCGTCGTACCGGTGATATTGAGCTCATCATTGACGTTGAAGGCATCTCCTACAGCCGTGATCTTATAGGTTCCGCCTGTGATGTGGAGAGTGTCATTGGCCTTGATCCCGTTGTTCTTCTTGGCATCAATGTTGAGCGTACCCTGAACCATTGATGGTGAGGTCGCCTTTAGAGAAGATGACCGCATCGGCGTCTTCATCATTGTTTGAACTGGAATCAGACAAGGTATTGGTCGTGCCATCTGCTAGAGTCAGATAGACATGTCCTGCTTTTGTAGCAGAGATTGGCGCGTTGGTGTTGGTCATGGTAACCCCTTTTAAGACGATATGAACATCATCTGAATCAGCTGCTTCAACCTTGATTTGAACCCCATTAGATTCACCAGAGATGACATAGGTTCCGGCCTTCGAGATGGTCACAGTGGATCCAGAAACGGCTACGCCGTCACCCGATACACTTGCAGAAGATCCAGACAGTTTGACAGTAGAGGCTGTACTTTCATCATAAGAGGTGTCCTTGTCCTTATCTGTAAAATAGTTGGAGCTATCGGTTTTACTATTTGAAGTAGAAGTAGCAGTTGTTTGGGCGGTATTGTTTGTTGTAGCTGATTGTGATGACGCTTGGGTACAAGCTGTCAGTAAGGTGAGGGTCGCGGCCCCCGTTAGTAAGAATTTCCATTTGTTTGATTTCATGAGCTTTTCCTCTCGTTCCATTGATATGCTCCTAGTCTAAAGTTGCTAGCTGAAAGTTTCCTAAAGTTTTTCTGAAAGGAACCTTAACTTTAGTTTTCTTTAAGTTTGGCTTAATGAAAGCTTAAGAAAAGGCCACTAAACTAAGGAACCAGTAAAGCGACTTGTGGCTTTGCAACAAAAGCGATAAAGAAAATGACCAACTTTTTATAGAACAAAAGGAGAAAAACATGGAAAAAACGGTAGAGACAAGCTTCAAGCGGATTGAAACCAAATATGTGGTGAATAAAGAAGACTTGGATGATTTATTGAAAGATTTGAAGAAATATGTGGTTGAAGACGATTATCCCATCTCCACGATTTCGAATGTCTATTTTGATACCGAAGACTTTGATGTGATCCAAGATGCCCTTGCTAAACAGAACCGTCGTGAAAAGATCCGGATGCGGACCTATATAGAGCATCCAACAGTAGATAGTCCGGCTTTCTAGAAGTAAAATCAAAGGATGCAGAAGGAATTGGCCACAAGTTCCGTTTGGTCTCTAACCCCTCCTTTATTACCCGCCTCATGACGGATGGACTAGTGGATCAGACCATTCAGGATTTGGACTTGGTGCAAGAAATCCAAGCTCTGCGTCAGCGCTATGATCACCGACTACAGCCTCAGATGTACATCTATTATGATCGTTTGTCCTTAAAAGAAAAGAAGAACATCCAAGGCTATCCTTACAATAAGATTCGGGTCACCCTGGATCAAAACCTAGTCTATCGTGATCAACAGGTCAGTCTCCTTCGTGGGAAAACTGGAGAGCCTTTATTAGAAGAAAATACCATCATTATGGAAATCAAGGCCCCAGGTGAAGAACCTCAGTGGCTGAAGGACATTCTGGATAAGTACGGACTGGTCAAACAGAAATTTTCGAAATACAGTTGTGCCTACCATAAGTCACAAGGCTTAGATTATGCACCAACGCCAATTCAGGAAAGGACAGGTGTTGCCTATGTCTAATCTATTTGATTCTATTTTTAACAATGCTACGGCAACTGTGGATCCGGGACGCCTGATGCTGGCCTTAGTCGTCAGTCTGGTGCTCGGTCTGGCCCTCTCTTGGACCTATAAATACCGTACACTCTATACGCGTGAATTTATCGTCAGTCTCACCTTGCTTCCCTGCATGATGACCCTGGTGATTTTCCTGGTGAACGGGAGTCTGGGAACCTCGATTGCAGTAGCGGGAACCTTTAGCTTGATTCGTTTCAGGTCTGCTACCAGCGGATCGAGAGAATTGATCGCGATTTTCCTAGCCATGATCATTGGTTTGGCGGCGGGATCGGGTTACCTCTTATTGGCGGTTTTGTTTACGGCCTTTCTATTAGCTATCTGGCTCTTGCTCGAAACCAAGCAAAGTAAGACTGACCACCAACGGCGCCGTCACCTGACGATTCAAGTAGAAAATCAAGAACGGATTGCCGACAAGATCAGCCGTTTGCTGGATCGCAATTGTACAGAAGTTGACTTGATTTCGGTCAATACAAGCCAAAATGGGGAACAGCTTACCTTGGATTATGAAGTAGATCTGAGACCAGAAGTTGACGATTTTGCCATGACGACCCTCCTAACAGAAGAAATTCATCATTGCGATGTATCCTTGACCAAGAAGGCTAAGAAAAGAAAGAATTTATAGAAGAGAGTGAGACAGAAATCGGTAATTCGTTAGAATTCGATTTCGTCGTCCCACCTCCGCACAGTTGAGTAGGGCTGTAAAAGCTGATGAAATCAGTGTAGTAGAGCCCACTCAACCACTGCGTCTTGCTCGACAATCCAAAGACAATTGAGAGGCTAGGACTTTTGTCCCAGCCTCTTTTTTAGGTTTTTAAGAACTTTTTTTAAGGAAAAAGTGGTATACTGTTTCTAAAAAAATTGAAGGAATCTTTCATGAAAAAGACTGCTATTTTTTTGAAGATGTCGTCTCCATTATGACTCACGATTCATCTACCATCAAAGACCGAAAAGGATGCGATCCAGAGCCTTTTTCGAGAAAAAAATGACAGATGATATGACGGATGATGCCTTTCTTTATCAAGTCAGGTCCCTACCTAGCTAGTTTTGGAATTATTGGGCCATATCTCCTTTCAGAATAAAAAAAGCTGGTCAAAAAGGCTTTCTCTTACGCGTAATGGACCATCAACTTTATGTTGAAAAAGGCGAATGCAGATACGGGTCTCCAAGCAGGGGATCAGATCCTAAGTCTGGATGGAAGTGACTTTGGAGCAGGTGGCGTCTCTTCATAAGGACTATTTTATCAGTAAGACCCCTGAAAGACACTATCGAGAATGGGCGGATTTGGTCTCTCAGTCAAGAAGGGTCACTCTTCTCCGGAAAAGGGGTAGAAAAAGACCATTGAAGTAGCGCCCAGTCGAGAGCCAATCCAAGATCAGATCTTTTTTTGGAAACGATTAGACGATGAGATCCTTTATCTTTCGTCTGGATAACTTTTATGGATGAAGGAGCTATTAGTCGGGTATATCAAGAGTGTTTACCGATGATGACGGAGGTCAAGTTTCTTCTCATTGATGTCCGACAGAACGGCGGAGGGACAGATTCTTTATATTTCCCTCTATTACATCTAGGCTTAGAGAAGGATCAGGGCTATGATTCGCTTGACTGGGACGATGATGGCATGGAAATTCTCTACACGGAACGCAATGTTGATTTACGCTTGAAAGATTTTGAGGACTGGATGCAATAGGAAGAAATTAGTCCTGAAACCATTAAACTGCTTGAAGAGATGAAAGAGGATTTACTCCGCCATCGGGGAAAAGGCTATGTACCGTATCAGCAAGAAAGCGAGGAATTCTTCCCAGAGGTTAGAGGAGGCCACTATCCCGAACGGATCTTTATCTTATCAGATATCTATTGCGCTTCATCTGGGGATAACTTTGTCCAGATGATGAAGCAGTTTAAGAAAGTAACAGTTGTGGGTCGACCAACTCTCGGGATTTTAGATTATTCCAATTGTTGTACCGTTGATTATGGGGATTATCGATTGATGTTTCCTACTTCTCGCTGTCTAAGCGTGGATCAAGGCAAAGGAATGACGGATCAAGGTGTGGAGCCGGATATAGAGGTTCCTTGGAGTCCCGACCATTTTGAAAGAGATGTAGATCTAGACAAGTGCTTGGAGTTAATTCGTCAGAGTTGCGCAACAGCAAGATAATGCTTAGATAGTAGTTGGCTTAAATCAGAAAAGCAAACGATCCAAGGTCAGATCTCAAGAGTCTCTTATGGTAACGTTTTCTAGCATTTTTTCCTTGTGTTTGGATTGCTATGACTGAACAAAAAATGGTAAAATAGTCAGTGATAATCAAAATGAAGAGTGAAAAAGATGAAACATAAAACACTTTATAAATTTATAGGGCAACAATCTTATATTTCGCTATTTTCTTAGCCCTACTCTATTTCTTTAGTTATCTTGGTCAAGGCCAAGGTGGCTTTATCTACAATGAATTCTAAAGGAGATCCCTACCGTGTCAAACCAACCAATTACTGATATGATTGAGGCGATTGAGCGCTTCGCCCAACTGCAACCAGACTATCCTGTCTACAATGTCCTTGGAGAAGAGCATACCTATGGCCAATTGAAGGCTGATTCAGATAGTTTAGCAGCCAATATTGACCAAATGGGACTTCCTGAAAAGTCACCTGTTGTGGTCTTTGGTGGCCAAGAATATGAAATGTTAGCAACCTTTGTGGCCTTGACCAAATCTGGCCATGCTTATATCCCAATTGATAGCCACTCTGCCTTGGAGCGCGTGTCTGCGATTGTTGAAGTAGCAGAGCCAAGCTTAATCATCGCCATCAATGAGTTTCCAATTGAAAACCCAGCTGCTCCAATCATGTCCTTGGAGCAAGTGCGTCAAGCTTATGCGGCTCAGCATGCCTATGATTTGCAACATCCGGTCAAAGGGGATGATAACTACTACATCATCTTTACTTCAGGAACAACTGGGAAACCAAAAGGGGTGCAAATTTCGCATGATAACTTGCTCAGCTTCACCAACTGGATGATTACAGACAAGGAATTTGCGACGCCAGAGCGTCCGCAAATGTTGGCGCAACCACCCTATTCCTTTGACTTATCTGTTATGTACTGGGCACCAACTTTGGCTCTTGGAGGAACGCTTTTTGCCCTTCCATCAGCCATCACTCAAGACTTTAAACAACTCTTTGCGACCATCTTTTCTCTCCCGATTGCGATCTGGACTTCGACGCCATCTTTTGCAGATATGGCCATGCTGTCTGAAGATTTCAATGCTGAAAAGATGCCAGGCATTACCCATTTCTACTTTGATGGGGAAGAGTTAACGGTTAAAACGGCTCAAAAACTGCGTGAGCGTTTCCCGAATGCGCGCATCATCAATGCCTATGGGCCAACGGAAGCAACGGTTGCTTTGTCGGCGGTTGCTATCACAGATGAGATGCTAGCGACACTTAAACGCTTGCCAATTGGTTATACCAAAGAAGATTCTCCAACCTTCATCATTGATGAGGAAGGAAACAAATTGCCAAATGGAGAGCAAGGAGAGATCATCGTGTCTGGACCAGCTGTTTCAAAAGGTTATATGAATAATCCAGAGAAAACAGCAGAAGCTTTCTTCGAATTTGAAGGACTTCCAGCCTACCATACGGGAGATGTCGGAACCATGACAGATGAAGGTCTTCTTCTCTATGGTGGTCGGATGGACTTCCAGATCAAGTTTAACGGCTACCGTATTGAGCTAGAAGATGTTTCTCAAAACTTGAACAAGTCTCAGTACATCGACTCGGCTGTTGCAGTGCCACGCTACAACAAAGATCACAAGGTTCAAAATCTCTTGGCCTATGTCATCTTAAAAGATGGGGTCAAGGAACAATTTGAGCGCGAGATTGATATTACCAAAGCGATTAAGGAAGATTTGGAGCACATCATGATGTCTTATATGATGCCTTCGAAAATTCCTCTACCGTGACAGCTTGCCGCTAACTCCAAACGGGAAAATCGACATCAAAGGGTTGATTAGTGAGGTTAACAACCGATGATCGAGTTTTTGAAACAGCTCCCTCATTTAGAACCCTATGGGACCCCGATCTACTTTATTTATCTGATTGGGGCCTTATTGCCCATCTTTGTTGGCCTCTTCTTTAAGAAGCGTTTCCCAGTCTATGAAGCCTTGGTCAGCCTCACCTTTATTGTTTTGATGTTGACAGGGACGGATTTGAAACAAATCTATGCGGTTCTTTTCTACCTCTTTTGGCAAATCCTTTGGGTCTACTCTTATAAATTCTATCGAAGCCAGCGTGATAACAAGTGGGTTTTTTTACCTCACTCTTTCTTGGTCGTTTTGCCCTTGGTTTTTCGTGAAGGTGCAACCAGCCATTGATGGGACCCAGTCTTGGATGGGCTTCCTTGGGATCTCCTATCTGACCTTCCGAGCAGTGGGTATGATTATCGAGATGCGAGATGGAACTCTCAAAGATTTTAGTCTCTGGGAATTCTTGCGTTTCTTGCTTTTTATGCCGACTTTTTCAAGTGGGCCGATCGACCGCTTCAAACGCTTCAATGAAGATTATCTGACGATTCCGGATCGAGATGAGCTTCTAGATATGTTGGAGCAGAGCGTCAAGTATATCATGCTTGGCTTCCTCTATAAGTTTATTCTAGCTCATATCTTTGGCCATCTCTTACTAGGACATGTCAAGACCTATGCCCTTCTTCAAGGGGGCGTCTTTAACCTAGGAACCTTAGGGGTGATGTATGTCTTTGGTTTGGATCTCTTCTTTGACTTTGCAGGCTATTCCATGTTTGCCCTTGCGGCATCTAATTTGATGGGAATTAAGAGCCCGATCAATTTTAATCTCCCTTTCAAATCACGTGATTTAAAGGAGTTCTGGAATCGTTGGCACATGAGTTTGTCCTTCTGGTTCCGTGACTTTGTCTTTATGCGTCTAGTCATGGTCTTGATGCGCAACAAGGTCTTTCAGAGTCGGATTACAACGTCAAACGTTGCCTATATCATTAACATGTTGGTCATGGGCTTCTGGCATGGAGTGACCTGGTATTATGTTGCTTATGGTCTTTTCCACGGTCTAGGTCTCGTGATCAATGATGCCTGGCTTCGGAAGAAGAAGACACTGAATAAAGAGCGCAAAGCAAAAGGACTTGAGCCCCTGCCAGATAATCGCTGGACTCAGGCTCTTGGAATCTTTATTACCTTCAACACCGTTATGCTGTCCTTCCTGATCTTCTCAGGTTTCTTGGATCAGCAATGGTTTCCAAAAATGAAATAAGAAAAGGAAAAATGAAAAATGGATGTAAAATCACAAGTAATTGAAATTATTGACGAATTGTTTATGGAAGATGTCTCAGACATGATGGATGAGGATCTCTTTGATGCGGGTGTTCTTGATAGCATGGGAACCGTTGAGTTGATTGTTGAATTGGAAAACCGCTTCGATATTCGGGTTCCAGTATCTGAATTTGGTCGTGATGACTGGAATACTGCCAACAAAATCGTAGAAGGTGTAACGGAGCTTCAGAATGCTTAAACGATTGTGGCTGATTCTGGGTCCAGTCTTTTGCGCCATGGCTCTTGTCGCTACTCTTCTCTTTTTCTATCCGATTAACCACAAACATAATCTGACAGAAGAGAAAAAGGCCGCAGTGAGCCTGACGGCAGAAGGCTTCAAAAGTCGTGCCCGTAAGGAAGAAGCGCTCGGGGATCCCAACTATCGTTTTGTACCCTTCTTTGGTTCTAGCGAATGGTTGCGATTTGACATCGTCCACCCAGCAGTACTAGCAGAGAAGTATGATCGCTCTTATCGTCCGTATTTTCTAGGACAACGAGGGGCAGCGTCTTTGAACCAATATTTTGGTATGCAGCAAATTCTTCCTCAACTAGAAGGGAAAACGGCTGTCTATGTGGTATCGCCCCAGTGGTTTACGAAGGATGGTTATGATTCATCGGCCTTTCAGCAATACTTTAACAGTGACCAATTAACGAGCTTTTTGGCCAATCAGGAAGCTGGACCAGCAAGCCAGTATGCGGCATCTCGTCTCTTGCAGCAGTACCCTAATGTTGCTATGCAGGGAGGAGTTCAGAAGCTAGCCAAAGGTCAAAATCTATCTAGTTTTGAAAAAGGTCTCAATCAGACCCTCATGCGCTTTGTTCGTCGGGAGGATGCCTTCTTTAGCACCTTTACGGCAATGAACAATAGCAACTATGAGAAGAAGGTTCTCTCTCGCTTAAATGATTTGCCAGATACATTTTCTTACGAAGCCTTGGAAGAAGTGGCGACGGCGGAAGCCAAAAAGAAAACCAATAATAATAAACTAGGCATTAGTAACAGCTTTTACAACCATCGCCTTGCTAGTAAGTTAAAGAAACTCAAAGGATTCCAAAAGAATGAATCCTATGAACAATCCCCAGAATACAATGATTTACAACTGGTCTTGGATCAGTTTGCTCAATCTGAAAACCAATGTAATCTTTGTTATCCCTCCAGTGAACTCTAAATGGATGGCTTATACAGGCTTGAGTAAAGAAATGTATCAACGGACAGTTGAAAAAATCCGTTACCAACTAGAAAGTCAAGGCTTTACCCATATTGCTGATTTTTCTAAAGATGGTGATAAACCCTACTTTATGCAGGACACCATTCATATGGGCTGGAATGGATGGTTGGCATTTGACAAGGCAGTTGATCCTTTTGTCTCCAACCCTCAACCGGCTCCTGAATACAAGATTAACAATCGTTTCTTAAGTCAGGACTGGGCTAACTATAAAGGTCAGCCGGATCAATTTAAGTAAGATGCGAAGAGGTTGAGAATACCCAGTCTCAACCTTTTTCCTATGGTTTTGAAGAAACTTATCCCCATATTCACAGACTTATCCACAGACTTGTGGATAAGTCTATCTACTAGAAAGAGAGGAACTGGTAAACCATGAAAACAATGAAGAAAATAGCTTTTTATGCGATTCTTCAAGGAATCGTGATCTTTCTCATTACAGGCCTCATCACCCAATTAGTCAGAGGAGATTTCTTTTTCCGTGGCTTGGCTCCAATATTTGGAGTCTTGGCAGCTGTCATGCGTTTTGGAACAGCTAGTCTGATGAAAATCTTGGCCCCAACCCTATACGATGAAGAGGCAAAACAAGAGAAAACTCCTACCAGGAAAGAAGCTGAATAAAAGAACTGTTTTTTCTGGAAAAATCTCTGGAAAAGCACTTATCTGACAGGCTTTATGGTAAAATAGAAGGAAGAATATTAGTTTGGAGAGTAAAAATACAATGAAACGTTCCATGTATGCTGGGCGTGTTCGAGAGGAACACATTGGACAAGAACTAACCCTCAAGGGATGGGTGAGTCGACGCCGCGATTTGGGTGGATTGATCTTTATTGATTTGCGGGACCGTGAAGGGATTATGCAATTGGTCATCAATCCAGAAACTGTCAGTTCGGAAGTCATGGCAACGGCCGAAAGTCTTCGTAGCGAGTATGTGATCGAAGTGACAGGTCAAGTTGCTGCCAGACAGCAAGCCAATGATAAAATTGCAACAGGTAAGGTTGAAATGCATGTTTCTTCTTTGACTGTCCTTAATACGGCAAAAACAACGCCATTTGAGATTAAGGACGGCATTGAAGCTAACGACGATACCCGTCTACGCTATCGATATTTGGACTTGCGTCGTCCAGAAATGTTGGAAAATTTGAAATTACGTGCCAAGGTAACGCATTCTATCCGCAACTACTTGGATGAGTTGGAATTTATTGATGTGGAAACACCATTCCTTTCTAAGTCAACACCAGAAGGGGCGCGTGACTACCTCGTTCCATCTCGTGTTAACAAGGGGCACTTTTATGCCTTGCCTCAAAGCCCTCAAATCACCAAACAGTTATTGATGAATGCTGGTTTGACCGCTATTATCAAATCGTCAAATGTTTCCGTGATGAAGATTTACGTGGGGACCGTCAACCTGAGTTTACACAGGTCGATTTAGAAACCTCCTTCCTGACAGAGCAAGAAATTCAAGATATTACAGAAGGTTTAATCGCGCGTGTCATGAAAGAAACCAAGGGGGATTGAAGTGACACTTCCTTTCCCACGGATGAAGTACGATGATGCGATGGCTCTTTACGGTTCTGACAAACCAGATACTCGTTTTGAGATGCTCTTGACAGACTTGACAGAAGTTGTAAAGGGTGTAGACTTCAAGGTCTTCTCAGAAGCTCCAGCAGTGAAAGCCATTGTGGTCAAAGGAGCAGCAGACAACTACTCACGTAAAGATATCGATAAGATGACCGAAGTGGCCAAACAATATGGGGCTAAAGGTCTTGCATGGGTCAAGGTAGCTGATGGTGCTTTAAACGGTCCAGTTGCTAAGTTCTTGACAGATGTGACAACAGAGTTGACAAGTGCTTTACAGTTGGAAGAAAAAGATTTGGTCCTCTTTGTAGCGGATACACTAGAAGTAGCCAATGCAACCCTAGGTGCTCTTCGTTGTAGAATTGCCAAGGAATTAGACCTCATCGACAACAGTCAATTCAACTTCCTTTGGGTGGTAGATTGGCCAATGTTTGAGTGGTCTGAAGAAGAAGGCCGTTACATGAGTGCCCACCATCCCTTTACACTTCCACAAGCAGATACAGCTCATGAATTAGAGGGCGATCTCGCTAAGGTACGTGCTATTGCCTATGACATTGTGCTCAATGGTTACGAACTTGGAGGAGGAAGTCTCCGGATCAACCAAAAAGAATTGCAAGAACGGATGTTTACGGCTCTCGGTTTCTCAAAAGAAGATGCGACAGACCAATTTGGTTTCTTGCTAGAAGCTATGGATTATGGTTTCCCTCCACATGGTGGATTGGCTCTTGGTTTGGACCGTTTTGTCATGTTGTTAGCTGGTGAGGAGAATATCCGTGAAGTGATTGCCTTCCCTAAGAACAATAAGGCAACAGATCCGATGACCCAAGCCCCTTCTACAGTAGCCACTAAACAACTGGAAGAGTTGAGTCTACAAGTGGAAGTCAAAACTGAGGAGTAAGAATAAAAGCGGAAAATCAGCAGAAGTAGCTTCTGAGATTTTCCCTTTATTTATAAATTGAGAGATAGTCATGAAAAAAACTCGCTTAGGTAAAATCTTACGTTATTATGTGAGAAGAATTGCTTATAATTTTAAATTATTACGGGTCTTGAAAAGTATTTCCCGCGAAAAGTATGATGAAAAGATTTCAGCCTCATTGGTCTATGGATTTTTATCTGCGATTGCTGTGAACTTCTTTTTCCAGCCGGGACGTGTCTATTCGAGTGGAGCGACAGGGTTAGCACAGATTGTTTCCGCTCTTAGTGATCGATTTTTGGGCTTTACGATTCCTGTTTCCTTGTCATTTTATGCCATCAATCTGCCCTTAATGATTATTGCCTGGTATCAAATTGGCCATAAATTTACCATTTTCACCTTTATCACGGTGTCCATGAGTTCCTTCTTTATCCAATTTGTCCCAGTAGTTACGCTCACCAATGACCCTATCATGAACGCCTTGTTTGGGGGTGTTGTTATGGGGACAGGGATTGGTTTTGCTCTTCGGAATAATATCTCCAGTGGGGGAACCGATATTGTCAGTTTGACCATTCGAAAGCGAACGGGCAAGAATGTCGGTAAAATTTCTCTCATCGTCAATGGGACCATCATGTTGATAGCAGGGATGACCTTTGGTTGGAAGTATGCCCTCTATTCGATGATTACCATTTTTGTTTCTAGTCGAGTGACAGATGCCGTCTTTACCAAGCAGAAGCGGATGCAAGCTATGATTGTCACTAGCCAACCGGATAAGATTATTGAGAAAATCCATAAGCGATTGCATCGTGGGGCAACCATTATCCACAATGCCGAAGGAACCTATAACCATCAGGAAAAAGCGGTCTTGCTCACCGTTATTACCCGAGCAGAGTTTAATGAGTTTAAATTTTTAATGAAAAAAGCGGATCCTCAAGCTTTTATAACAATTTCAGAAAATGTCCATATTATTGGACGCTTTGTCGAAGTAGAAGACTAAAAAATTCCTGCAAGAACTCTTGCAGGAATTTTTTTATGCTTGTTCTACCAAGATCCAACCATGGCCTGGAACGGTAAATTCTTCTTGAGAAAGATTTTGCTCTCTTCCATAAATATGAGGGTAGGAAATTGCTAATCTAGCAGGCTGTTTGAGTCGATAGGACCATTCTTGATCCCCCAGGTTGACCAAGATAAGCAACTTACGTCCCGTCTTTCTCGATGCTGTAAGAGAAGGTCTTCTCCGAAGTCCAAGTAACTTGACAATAATCTCGAATATCTTGGGCATTCACAAGGCGGAGGAGCTCTTCCTTTTTACGATAGGCAATCAATTCGCGCAGGAACTGAATGTCTGTCTCGTAAGACATAGAGGAAAGCCAATCTAATTGATTTAGAGCATCTGGAAGATTGTAAGTATTCTCTTCTAAGCCCTTGCTGCGATAGAACTCTTGACCAGCATGTAGGAAGGGAACTCCTTGAGCCAAGAGGACGAGATGCAAGCCGAGTCGAGCTTTAGCCTGACGCTGCTCCTCTGAAATGTTTGGATCTTCAACCTTGAGATAGTCAAAGAAGGTTGCGTTATCATGGCATTCCACATAGTTGATCGCCTGTTGAGGACGCACAAAGTGAGGTGCTCCTTTGAGTCCGATGTTACCAGTCAAAATATTAGCCAGATCATTGGCCTGATAGCGACTGTCTATACGTCCTTCGTTCAGGATGATTCGTTTAATGGTATCACGGAAATTGTCACTGAAGAAGCCATACGGACGAAGTTGACTGGCATTGTATTGATGGGCCAAGAGTTCAGGATCCAGTCCAGTATCCATCTTCCAGCCTTCTCCATAAAGGTAAATGTTGGGGTAAATGGCTACTAATTCTTCTTGAATTTCCATCATGGTTTGGCGGTCAAGAATGCCCATCAGGTCAAAGCGGAAACCATCAAAGCCGTAGAGTTGAACCCATTGCTTGACTGACTGCTTGATGTAGTTGCGAACCATGGCTCTCTCGCTGGCTACATCGTTGCCACAGAAGGTTCCGTTGGTTCGTTGACGGTCTTGGTCATAGCGATAGAAATAGCCTGGGACAATCCGCTCAAAAGCAAATTCATCAGAGAGGTAAACATGGTTATAGACAACGTCCATGATGAGGCTGAGATCTGCCTTATGGTAGGCATCAATTACTTGCTGTAGCTCGAGAATCCGTTGGTAAGGATCATTTGCCTGGGTACTAAAACTTCCTTCAGGGAACATTGTATTGCACAGGATCATAGCCCCAATTGTAGCCAGAAGTAGGGTTGGTTTCATCCACGCTTCCGAAATCATAGAGGGGCAAGAGCTGAATATGAGTAATGCCCAGGGATTTCAAATAGTCAAAGCCAAAGGTCTGTTCTCCATGCTTAGGAGATTCTAAGAGGGCTGGGAAGGTTCCAGGATGATGGAAACCAGCTTCTTTTTGCATGGAGAAATCACGGACACTCAGTTCATAAATAATGGCCTCAGTCGGATCCAATTGCGTCGTTGCTCTCTGAATGGGGCGTTCAATCTTGTGTCGGTCGATGACATAGCTAGCTCCTGAATTGGCTTCAGAAGAAAGAGCATAAGGATCATGAACGATATGGGTTACACCGTTGACTTGATGTTGATAGTAGTAAGAGGATTTTTCCCAATCTCCCTCGAGTTCTAGACGCCAAACTCCTTTTTCTGTCCGCTCCATCGGGTAGGCAGTTTGGTTAATCAAGAGTTCAACCTCTTGAGAAATGGGAGCCCAGAAGGCAAAGGTCGTTTTTTCTTTTGAGTAATGAGCTCCTAAATCCTCTCCATCATAAGCATATAGCTGATCAAAGATGGGTTGGCGGACAATATCCCGGTAGTGGAGGAGGCAGGTTTCTCCTTTAGCGTTGGAGAGAGTATAGCTTTGACTCATGTCGATGGGAAGGGGGCTTCGAAGAGTTTTTTCTTCCTCTGTCGGCAAGAGTTCAATCGTTTTCGAACCAGACGTCAATGTAAAAGGAAGAAAGGCCGTTACGTTCTCTCCTCCTTCCATGCGAATCAAGTCTTGGTCATCTAAATAAGCTGCAAAGTGTGTGGTCATAGGTTCTCCTAAAGTTCAATAATCGAGTGTTCAATGAGCTGTCTGTAGCAAACAGTTTTGTTTTCCTTGTTGTCTTTAATAATTTGGAGTAAGGTTCTGACAGATTCACGTCCTAGTTCAACCGTATTGATATCAATATAGGCGTCAATAGGAATCCGTGGTTTGAATGGAGTCGAAGGAGATAATTGGAAGATCGACTTGTTTGTCGCTCAGGTATCTCCGAACCCCTTCAGCAACTAGGATATCTGTTGTCATAAGTGCTTCCAGTTCTTCAAAAGGCAGGGTATCCATGATTTGGTAAGAATTTTCTTCTAGCATGAAACCAAAGGAGAACTTGACCAATTCCTCACGGAGAGGGATCTGGTGACTGGCAAGAGCTTCTTGGTAGCCCTTGTAGCGGTCTTGAGAAACGGCCAATTCCTTATTTCCTCCAACAAAGGCGATGTGTTGGTATCCCTTATTGATAAAATATTCGGTCGCGTCAAAGGCTGCCTTAACATTGTCGTTATCGACTAAGGATACAAAAGGTGAAGTTGCTTTCCCTAAAATCAAGAAAGGAAATTTATCTTGAATACAGAAGTCAACCAGAGGATCATTCAATTTGGAATAGAGGAAGATGAGTCCATCTACCCGCTTACCATAAATCATTTGTTTGAGTTGATCGAGGCGGTGGGTTTCATTAGCCCCTGTACAAATCTGAATGGCATAGCCATAATCAGAAGCAACCTGACTAATCCCACGGAGGACCGTAGGGAAGAAGGGGTTTTGGAAGAACACATCACTCTCATCAGGCAAGACAAGGGCAATCACCTGACTGGACTGGCTCACTAAGCTACGAGCATTAAGATTTGGATGGTAATCCAGTTCTTTCATGGCAGAACGAACCCGTTTTTTGGTTTCTTCACTAATAGTAGATTTGTTTTGAATCACTCGTGTAACGGTAGATGGTGCAACGCCAGCATGTTTGGCGACATCTTTGATGGTGACACGCATAAAAGACCTCCTTAAGGTTTATAATCAGGATCCCGGAAATGAGTCTTATAGAAAGCAAGTGCGAGGAACAAGACAAATAGGATATTTTGGATCAAGATGGTTGTCGTAAAGACTTGGTGGAATACTAAACTGATCAGGACGCTCGCAAGAATAGGTAATCCAAGACAGTTGAGAGTGAAGTTGAAGCATTCTTTGAAGGTCTTGAGAGAGAAGAGACGGGACTTCCGTGTCAAGAAGAGGAAGAAGGAAGCTCCAAATACTAAAATTGCAAAATTCACAGCAGATAAGAAACCTGAGAAGAGGACGAGGAAGAGACTAACTGCCAATCGATTGGCTTGGAACCAATCTTTGGAAATGGCTTGGCTTAAAGCATCTTTGTTTTCAAGACTCTTTTGATTGATTGCCTGATAAGGAATGCTTGCAAGTTCTTTATTTTCTCTGCTGATCACTAGTTGGGTCTTATCGAAATAGAGGGTTAATTTTTCACCTAATGAAGTCCCTTCGTGATGACCAATGATAACATGGCCAGCTTTGTTCTTATGAACTCCAAAATGACTGTTATAGACTAGTTCATGCTGCTCAATACGGACATTTTCTTTCAAGTCCTTCATAACATCCTCTGTTAAGGGATCAAAGACATCGCTAACAAAGGTGGTTAAGGGGTAGGTCTGTAATTCAGCATTTTGAACGGCAACAGGAATCAGGGTCAAGGATAGAAGAAAGAGTGAGGTAAAGATCATTTGGAACCAGTTGAGTTGTTTGCGGTTCGCAAATGCTTTTCTTACCTGAAAAAGGCTGGAAAAATAATTAAATGGATAGGGCATGAAGAGACCTTTCTAATCTCCGGGATGGATTTCCCTTGTATGGAGAGCATAACAAGATTTTATCCTTAACCAAAGATGGGAGAGAGACCGGTAGCAAATCAATCAACTTGCTATCCTTGTCCCACTCCCATCCTTTCCTTAAAGATAAAATTTATGTGACTGGGAGAAAAGCACGAGAGGAGATCTCGTCCTTTTCATTATTGCTGGAAGGTTATAGAAAAGTTTATTTTATCCTTTATCCCCACCAGCTGTCAAGCCTGAAACAAAGTTCTTTTGAAGGAAGAAGAACAGCACACAGATTGGGACTGCAATCAGAATCGCACCTGCCGCAAAGAAGGCAATCTTTTGATTTTTTTGGTCGCTGATAAAGGTCTGAAGACCAACAGCTACCGTGTAATTGATTTCATCGCGAAGCAAGAATTTAGATAAGATGTAGTCTCCAAAAGGTCCCATGAAGGCCCAAAGAGCTTGGACCGCAATCATTGGGCGAACCAATGGAAGGACGATTTGCCAGAAGCGACGGAAGTGTCCAGCACCATCCAATTTTGCAGATTCATCAAGTGAAATTGGGACTGTATCGAAGTAACCCTTCATCAACCATGCGTTCATTGGGATTCCCCCACCGACATAGAGGAAGATCAGGAACCAACTGTGGTTCAAGGCATTCAACATCAAGGCCATAACGAAGAAGGCAGTCAAAGCAGCCATGGTAGGGACCATTTGGATAATCAAGAAGAAGACCAAACTTTGCTTACGAGCCAAGAAGTTGTAGCGGCTGTAAGCATACCCTGCCAAGGTAATGATGGATGTTTGAGCAACCATGGTAATAATGGCGATAATCAAGGTGTTGAGATACCAAGTACCATATAGGGTATCCGTAAAGAGTTTTTGGAAGTTATCAAAGCTGAGACTGCCACTGAAATCAAGCGTAAAGGCACTGACGTTACCAGTTTTGAAGGCTGAAAGAACCGTGATCAACAAGGGATAGATGATGATGATGGAAAGGACAACCAAGTAGAGGTAAGTCAAGAAATGATTCAGGCGGCGTTTAAATTGAACTGAATTTTTCATTTTACACATCCTCCATATCAAATGCGTGCAGTTTCTTGAAGGCAATCATCGAGATCGAGATCACAATCAGAGAGATAATCAACGTAACCGCAGCAGCCATTGAGTATTGAGGTGATGAGTTCGTTGTCAATTTATAGATCCAAGAAATCAAGATATCTGTCGAACCAGCATTACCACCAACAGATCCAGGTCCACCATCGTTAAAGAGGTAGATAATGGAGAAGTTGTTAAAGTTGAAGGTGTATTGGCTGATGAGCGTTGGTGCCGCAACCGCCAAAATCATTGGGAAGGTAATGTTGCGGAATTTTTGCCAAGCATTCGCCCCATCAATATAGGCTGCTTCGTAAAGATCGTTTGGAATAGATTGCAAGATTCCGAGTGTCAAGACGTAAATGTAAGGGAAGCCGAGCCAACCTTGCATCATAATCAAAGCAATCTTCGTCCAGGTAGGATCTGTTTTCCAAGGAATGAGAACCCCATCCAAGAATGGGAAAATCTTCGCAAAGAGCGGAAGGACTTGCGCATTGATGGCCCCGATACTATCATTGAACATGTTTGAGAAGGTCAAGATCGTAATGAAGGCAGGAACTGCCCAAGGAAGAAGGAAGATAACACCGAAGATGCGTTTTCCTTTAATGAATGGTTGGTTGGAAATAATGGCCGTTAGGATACCAAGGACGATTTGAAGAGTGGAAGCTGCCAAGGCCCAGATCAAGGTCCAGCCCAATACAGATGTAAAGGCAGAACGGAAGGTACTCAAAGTCCACATGTTGGTGAAGTTTTGAAGTCCGATCCAATCAAGGAGCGTAAAGCGAGCTGTATGCTTAAAGTCGTAGTTGGTAAAGGCAATCATCAAGGTAACCAAAACAGGGAAGATGATTGCAAAGGTCATGGCAATATAAGAAGGGATGATCAAGAGATATGGGAAGCCATTTTCATAGATAGCATTCACCATCTCTTTTAGGGTCTTCGGCACTCGAATACCGTTATTAATCCGCTTAGCTACAGTACCCGCATCTTTGATATTCAAGGCGTAGAACATCAAATAAACGACGGTGATAATTAAGTGGAAGGCACCACGAATCAAGATAAAAAGAGAATTATCTTTTCCACGGACAGTACCGAGGGTAACGAGTTTGGACAATTCCTCCAAACCAATACCGAAAAAGTAAGCAAGAAAGACAAGTGTTACACCGAGGAAGATGTATCCTTTTGCTTTCTGTTTGTTATAGATTTGTCCCAAGCCAGGAATGAGGGATAACCACATTGCCTTTTTTGGAATTTTGTTGTGTTTCCATATCGACTCCTTATAAGTGAGTGACCAGAGGCCACATCACAGCGAAAGGCTGGGAAAGACTCCCAGCCCCTTGGGAACTGTATTACTTGCCACCGAATTTTTGTTCGATAGTTTCTTTGATCAATTTAACAGCATCGTCAGCAGCATCTTTAGCAGATTTCTTACCACTTACAGCGTCGAAGAGCATAGTTGCAGCTGGGTCCCAAACAGTACTCATTTCAGAGATGTTTGGCATTGGTTGTGCATTTTCAAACTGTTTAACAACGGCAGTAGTCAACTCATCGTTTTTACCAACAGCGTATTCACGAGCTTCTGTGTTAGCTGGCACTTCGTTAGTCTTATCGTATAAGGCTTTTTGTTGATCAGTTGAAGTCAAGAAGTCTACGAATTTTTGAGCTGCTTCAGGGTGGTTAGCACCTGCAGGGATAACCCAAGCTTTACCACCACCGAAGGCAGAGTAAGCTTTTCCGTTTGGAAGAGTAGGGATTGTTGCTACACCGTAGTTTACTTTTGCTTCTTTCAATGAAGATGCTTTCCATGGACCATCGATGATGGCAGCTGTCTTACCTGATTGGAATTGAGTTTGGATGAAGTTTGCAGCACTTTTAGTGTCTTGCAATCCTTTAGGCCATTTAGCGTACCAAGTTTTTGCGTATTCGATACCATCGATAGCACCTTGGTTGTTCAAACCAACGTCTTTTGGATCTGTACCATCTTTACCGAAGACATAGCCACCGTTACCTGAAAGGAGTCCATATGCATAGTAGAAGTTTGTCCAGTCAGCAAGGAAGGCAGTGTTTTTACCAGCTTCATCAGCGAAGTCATACTTGCTGTCTTTTGCTAATTCTTCAAGTTCGCCAAATGTTTTTGGAGCTTCTTGCATGAGGTCTTTGTTGTAGTAAAGAACCAATGTTTCGATAACAGCTGGTGCACCGTATACTTTACCACCGTTTGTTACAAGTGATTCAGTTGTTTTGTCAGTCTTGCTGTCTTTATTCAATGTCACTTCAGCCAATTGACCGTCGTTACCAAGTCCACCTACGCGGTCGTATGGTGCCATCATAACGTCTGGAGCTTTACCTGATTGGTTGTCAAGAGACAATTTGTCCAATCCACCAAGAGCGTCACCTGTCTTGATAGTTACTTTTGTTCCACTTTCTTTTTCAAAAGCTTTCGCAGCTTCTTCCATGTAAGCTTTGTAACCATTGTCAACGTATACTGTCAACTCGTTTTCAGAAGCAGAAGTGTCGTCTTTTTTGCCTCCACAAGCTACCAAAAGAAGTGATGCGAATCCAACTGTACCAAGTACAGCAGCGCTTCGAAGAATTGTGCGTTTCATGATTTATTCCTCCTAAAGAATAAAAATAAGATTATTAGTTGAAAACGTTTTAGACAAACGTTTTCCTTAACACGAATAGTATATCACAGGGAGAAAACGTTTGCAAGCTCTTTGTGCAAAAATTTTTAAAATTTTTTTATCTTCTATATATACACACAAATAGTTGACAAGAAGATAAGAAAGGGATAAACTAGGCATGGGGTGAACCTGCAGAAAAAATCATAAAAGTTTAGGAAACCTCTTGCATAAACTGCAGGAATACTTTATAATGGACACGTACGCAAACGTTTTCCTTGGACGTTGCATAAAGATGACCTAGGGTCATTTATAAATAGGTTAAATTCAGTTCTATGTCTGATGGCTGGGCTTCTTCTATTCTTTCTGAGAGTCGAAGTTGGATCAGAAACAGTGTAGAAGGTTCGTCTATTTTTCTTTGAAACAAAAAATATTAAACTAAAGGTGGTACCCTCAATGAAAAAACGCCAAAGTGGTGTCTTGATGCACATTTCATCCTTGCCTGGGAAGTATGGAATCGGTTCGTTTGGTCAAGCGGCCTACGATTTTGTGGATTTCCTGGTTCGGACCAAGCAACGGTATTGGCAAATTTGCCTCTCGGAACAACCAGTTATGGAGATTCTCCATATCAATCTTTCTCAGCTTTTGCGGGTAACACCCACTTTATTGACTTCGATCTCTTGATCGAGCAAGGGCTCTTGGATACATCTGATGTTGAAGGTGTTGATTTTGGTCAAGATCCAATAGAAGTAGACTATGCGAAGATCTTCGAACAACGTCGTCCCCTTCTAGAAAAAGCAGTTAAAGCTTTTATCGAAAACGGTGATTTGGATGACTTCAGCCGTTTTGCTGAGCAAAATGCAGCTTGGTTGGAATTGTTTGCAGAATACATGGCTATTAAAGAGCACTTTGAATTAAAAGCATGGACAGAATGGCCAGATGCGGCGATTCGTGCACGTCAACCGGAAGCCCTTGCCTCTTACCGCGCTCAATTGGAAGACAAATTGACTTACCATCGAGTAACACAGTATTTCTTCTTTAAACAATGGTTGAAATTGAAAGCATACGCTAACGACAACCACATTGAAATCGTAGGGGACATGCCAATCTACGTAGCGGAAGATTCAAGCGATATGTGGGCAAATCCACACCTCTTTAAAACAGATGAAAATGGGAAAGCAACCTGCATTGCAGGATGCCCACCAGATGAATTCTCAGCAACTGGTCAGCTTTGGGGGAATCCAATCTATGACTGGGATGCAATGGACAAAGATGGTTATAAATGGTGGGTTGAACGCTTGCGTGAAAGCTTCAAGATCTATGACATCGTGCGGATCGACCATTTCCGTGGTTTCGAATCTTATTGGGAAATCCCGGCTGGTTCTGATACAGCAGCACCAGGTAAATGGGTTAAAGGCCCTGGCTACAAACTTTTTGCAGCTGTGAAAGAAGAACTCGGTGACTTGAACATCATCGCAGAAGACCTTGGCTTCATGACTGATGAAGTTATCGAGCTTCGTGAGCGCACAGGCTTCCCTAGCATGAAGATTCTTCAATTTGCCTTTAATCCTGACGATGAAAGTATTGACAGCCCTCACTTAGCGCCAAACAACTCTGTTATGTACACAGGAACGCATGATAACAACACGGTTCTTGGATGGTACCGCAATGAAATCGACGATCCAACTCGTGAATATCTTGCTCGTTATACCAACCGGAAAGAATACGAATCTGTTCCACATGCGATGCTTCGTACAGTCTTCTCATCAGTAAGCTTTATGGCCATCGCTACCATGCAAGACTTGCTAGAGTTGGATGGTTCAGCGCGGATGAACTTCCCATCAACTCTTGGTGGTAACTGGTCATGGCGGATGACAGAGGATCAATTGACACCGGCTGTTGAGCAAGAATTGCTTGACTTGACTACAATTTATCGCCGTATCAATGAAAATTTGGTAGAATTAAAGAAATAAGACATTATCAGGAGACAATAAAAAATGTTACCATTAAAAGAATTTGTACAAAATCGTTACAATAAATCTATCGCAGAATGTAGCAACGAAGAGCTTTACCTTGCTCTTCTTAACTACAGCAAACTAGTAGCGACCCAAAAACCAGTGAACACTGGTAAGAAAAAAAGTTTACTATATCTCAGCTGAGTTCTTGATTGGTAAACTCTTGTCAAACAACTTGATTAACCTTGGTCTTTATGACGATGTTAAGAAAGAACTTGCTGATGCAGGTAAAGAGTTGATCGAAATCGAAGAAGTAGAATTGGAACCATCGCTTGGTAACGGTGGTTTGGGACGTTTGGCAGCCTGCTTTATCGACTCAATCGCTACACTTGGTTTGAACGGTGACGGTGTTGGTTTGAACTACCACTTTGGTCTTTTCCAACAAGTGCTTAAAAACAACCAACAAGAAACAATTCCTAACGCTTGGTTGACTGAGCAAAACTGGTTGGTTCGCTCAAGCCGTAGCTACCAAGTACCATTTGCACACTTCACATTGACATCTACTCTTTACGATATCGATGTACCTGGTTACAAAACAGCTACGAAAAACCGCTTGCGTTTGTTTGACTTGGATTCAGTTGATTCATCTATCATTGAAGATGGTATTAACTTTGATAAGACAGACATCGCTCGCAACTTGACACTTTTCTTGTACCCAGACGATAGCGACAAACAAGGTGAATTACTCCGTATCTTCCAACAATACTTCATGGTTTCAAACGGTGCTCAATTGATCATCGACGAAGCGATCGAAAAAGGAAGCAACTTGCATGACCTTGCTGACTACGCAGTTGTACAAATCAACGATACTCACCCATCAATGGTGATTCCTGAGTTGATCCGTCTTTTGACTGAACGTGGTATCGAACTTGATGAAGCAATCTCTATCGTTCGTAGCATGACTGCTTACACAAACCACACAATCCTTGCTGAAGCCCTTGAAAAATGGCCTCTTGAATTCTTGGAAGAAGTGGTTCCTCACTTGGTACCAATCATCAAAGAATTGGACCGCCGTGTTCGTGCTGAATACAAAGATCCAGCTGTTCAAATCATTGATGAAAACGATCGTGTACACATGGCTCACATGGATATCCACTATGGATACAGCGTAAACGGAGTTGCGGCTCTTCACACTGAAATCTTGAAGAACTCAGAGTTGAAAGCTTTCTACGACCTTTACCCAGAAAAATTCAACAACAAAACAAACGGGATCACCTTCCGTCGTTGGCTCATGCATGCCAACCCAAGCTTGTCTCACTACTTGGACGAGATCCTTGGACGCGACTGGCACCATGATGCTTCTAAGTTGGAAGACCTTCTCTCATATGAAGACAAGGCTGCTGTCAAAGAAAAATTGGAAAACATCAAAGCCCACAACAAACGTAAATTGGCTCGTCACTTGAAAGAACAACAAGGTGTGGAAATCAATACTAACTCTATCTTTGATATCCAAATCAAACGTCTTCACGAGTACAAACGTCAACAAATGAACGCTTTGTATGTCATCCACAAATACTTGGACATCAAGGCTGGTAATATCCCTGCTCGTCCAATCACAGTCTTCTTTGGTGGTAAAGCAGCTCCTGCCTACACCATCGCTCAAGACATCATCCACTTGATCCTTTGCTTGTCCGAAGTGATTGCAAACGACCCAGCAGTAGCACCACACTTGCAAGTCGTGATGGTTGAAAACTACAACGTTACTGCAGCAAGCTTCTTGATCCCAGCATGTGACATCTCTGAACAAATCTCATTGGCTTCTAAAGAAGCTTCAGGTACTGGTAACATGAAATTCATGTTGAACGGAGCTTTGACGCTTGGTACCATGGACGGGGCTAACGTGGAAATCGCTGAGTTGGTTGGAGACGAAAACATCTACATCTTTGGTGAAGATTCAGAAACTGTTATCGATCTTTACGCAAAAGCAGCTTACAAATCAAGCGAATTCTACGCTCGTAAAGCGATCAAACCATTGGTTGACTTTATCGTGAGCGACGCTGTTCTTGCAGTTGGTAAGAAAGAACGCTTGGAACGTCTTTACAATGAATTGATCAACAAAGACTGGTTCATGACTCTTCTTGACTTGGAAGACTACATCAAAGTGAAAGAGCAAATGCTTGCTGACTACGAAAGACCGTGACGCATGGTTGGATAAAGTGATTGTCAACATTGCTAAAGCAGGATTCTTCTCATCTGACCGTACAATCGCTCAGTACAACGAAGATATCTGGCACTTGAACTAATTTGCTTTCAGAATTCTAGAAGCAATATACTTATAAAAGAGGAGCTCCTTTTGGATCATATCCTGATTTAGAGGGAGCTTTTTTTGTATAGGATAACTGGGAAAATCTAAACTTGCGCTTCCCTTCGGTTCACGTTATAATAAATAGTATGGATATTAGAAACGAGGAAATACAATGAAGAAAAATCCGATTTATATGTATGTCTTACTAACCCTTTCAACGATGGGAACTCTATTAACTGCTCAGTCCTTCTTTGGATTGGCTAAAGTGGAGGTCACAGATGAAATGGCAGCTTCTTTGAACTTAACCACTGCTCTTGAACGGGAAGAATACAAAGCCTTCCTTGAAATTAATCGTAGCACTACGCGGACCGATTGCTTGGTTATTGATATCTCTTTTGATTGGGGGCTTGATTGCTGTTGGCTATTTCTTCCTATCTAAAAAGGATATTGTCAAGGCAACCTATGCCTATATAGGTCAAATTGGAGCCTTCCTCTTAATAAGCTTGCACAATTTCTGGTCTTATCGTTCTTCCATGTCGGTGATCACGTCAGATAAATTGCGGACTTTGTTACAGGCTTCTAGCTTATATGCACTTGTCTTGAGTATAGTTGTAGCCCTTGTTTACTTGGGAATCCTCCTCTACAAATTGAAAAATAGACCAGCTAGCGACCTTCAAGCTTAGATTATAGCATGTAAAAGCTCCTCTAGTTTTGGACAAAGAAGAGGAACTGGTCTGATAGGAGAAGAAAATGAAAGTATGTTTTGTCTATATCAGTTTAAGTGGCAATACTGAAAGTTTTGTCCGTCGTCTCAGTGATTATCTATGGGAGCAGTACCCTGACTTGGTCATTGAAAAAATCCATGTCAAAGACCTAGTCAAAGAAGGAAAGCCTTTCTTTGAAGTCGATACACCTTTTATCGCCTTTTTACCGACCTACCTAGAAGGAGGAAATGGTGTTGATAATGGGGATGTGGAGATTTTAACGACCGATGTAGCAGACTTTATTGCCTATGGAGACAATGCCACTAAATGCTTGGGAGTTGTAGGATCTGGAAACCGCAACTTTAATAATCAATATTGCCTAACGGCCAAGCAGTACAGCCAACGCTTTGGTTTCCCTATGCTAGCAGACTTTGAAATGCGAGGGATGCTAGGGGATATCAAAAAAGTAGCTGGTATTATCGAAGACTTGTATCACTTTTAAAATGAGAAACCCCAAGCCTAGGTTTGGGGTTTCTTTGTATGGGAGGAGGTTGCTTGATTAGCAGAGAAAAGGAGGATGGGACAAAGTCCTAGCCTCTCAATTGTCTTTGGATTATCAAGCAAGACGCAGTGGTTGAGTGGCCTCTACTACGCTGATTTCATCAGCTTTTACAGCCCTACTCAACTGTGCGGAGGTGGGACGACGAAATCGAATTCTAACGAATTACCGATTTCTGTCCCACTCCCTTTTTTGCGGGTTATTTTAATTGATCTGTGATTTCTTTTGCAAGCAAGAGGCCGAGGCGATAGTCCTTGTTGATGGCGTGGATAACATCGTTGATGTTTTCCGTTGTTTGGATTTGTTCCTTGATGCTTGCTTTGAAGGTTTCATCTTTTAAGAGTTGCTCCTGTAAAATCTTTTGCAGTTTTTCTCTCTCGTATTTATTGATTAAAAAGAGAATGAGCAGGCTAGCTAAAATAAGTATGTAAACAGTTTGATTCATAGGGTTCTCCAGATGATAAGATAATGGATAAAGGGAAGGGAAACGATAATCCCTAAAAATATAGGTGTATTTAGCATGAAAAAAGGAGTGAGATGGAACTAAATAAGGTTTATTTAGCGATTCCTCTCACCCCTATAAGAGATGGTTTCCTTTCAAAAAGTAAGGAAGAAATTACATTTTCTCAGGCGCATCGACACCTAATAGACGAAGGGCTTCTTTCAAAACAACTGCTGTTGAGTAGCTAAGAGCAAGACGGCTATCGCGTTCTGGGCTTTCATCCAAGATACGAGTATGAGCATAGTACTTGTTGAAGGCTTGAGCCAAGTTGATGGCATATTTTGCGATCAAGGATGGATCATAGTTTTCAGCGGCACGTTTCACGACACGAGAGAAGTCTTGGAGAAGTTTGATGATTTCCCAGCTTTCTGGATCGTTCAAGCTGTATGTTGCATCTGTTGATGGAGTGAAGTTAGCTTTGCGAAGGATGGATTGGATACGAGCGTATGCGTATTGAACGTAAGGTCCAGTTTCCCCCTCAAAGGATACCATGGCTTCGAGGTCAAAGTCATACCCATTGCGACGGTCTGTCTTCAAATCGTAGAATTTAACCGCACCAACACCGACTGCACGTGCCACTTCTTCCTTGTTTTCAAGTTCAGGATTCTTCTCTTCGATCTGAGCTTTGGCGCGAGAGATAGCTTCTTGAAGAGTTGGTTCGAGTAGGATGATATTTCCTTTACGAGTTGACAATTTTTGGCGGTTCTTTGTGACCAAACCAAAGTCAACGTGGATCATATCGTCGCTCCACTCAAATCCCATTTTCTTCAAAACAGCTTTCAACTGACGGAAGTGGTTGGATTGTTCTTGACCTACGGCGTAGATGTTTTTCACAAAGTTGTAGGTCCGTGCACGGTAGATAGCGGTTGCGATATCACGAGTGATATAAAGAGTGGCACCGTCTGATTTTTTAATCATAGCTGGTGGAAGGTTGACATCATCCAACTCAACGATGCTAGCCCCTTTAGACTCTTTCAACAAGCCTTTTTCTTCAAGGATTTGGACAGCTTCATCCATCTTGTCATTGTAGAAAGCTTCTCCGTTTAAGCTATCAAATTCAACACCGAGTAGTTTGTAGATACGGTTGAATTCCACCAAACTCTCGTCACGGAACCATTGCCACAATTCAGTCGCTTCTGGATCTCCATCTTCCAATTTCTTGAACCAGAGACGTCCTTCATCGTCCAAAGCAGGATCGTTTTCGATTTCGGCATTGATGCGGACATAGAGTTTCAATAATTCATCGATTGGATTAGCTTCAACAGCTTCCTTGCTACCCCATTTTTTATAAGCGACCATCAAGAGACCGAACTGTTTACCCCAGTCTCCCAAGTGGTTGATTTTAATGGTATTGTAGCCCATTTTTTTATAGATGTTTGAAATAGCATCTCCGATAACGGTTGAACGTAAATGACCAACTGAGAAAGGTTTTGCGATGTTTGGACTAGAAAGGTCGATGGTGACGTTCGCTCCTTGACCTTCTTCTTGTTGTCCATAGTCGGCACCCGCTTGGATAACAGATTTGATGACTTGATCAGAGATTTGTGACTTATCTAAGAAGAAGTTTACGTAAGGACCAGTAGCAACGACTTTTTCAAAGTGAGAGGCATCGATTTTTTCCGCAATATCAGCAGCAATCGCTTGAGGAGCTTTGCGTTCGATTTTAGCCAAAGAAAAGGCAGGAAAGGCGATATCTCCGAGGTCTGAAGATTTTGGTTGCTCTAGTAAATTTAAGATAGTTTCTTGGTCTAAGCCTTCAATGACTTTTGCCAATTCACTTGCAATAAGTTCTTTATGATTCATAGTAGCTCCTTTGGTCTTTTGTTACTATTCTATCACAAAATTCGGCCTTTCTTCAAACTTTTTGGTATAATCAAAGTATAATTATTCAAAAGTGGAGCAAAAATGAAAAAAGATGAACGTCAGCTTTTGATTCGAGAGATTATTCAAAATGAGAAGTTATCGACGCAAAAAGAAATTCAAGACCGCCTAGATCAGAGAGGGGCGGGAGTAACCCAGACAACCTTATCCAGAGATCTGCGAGAAATTGGTCTGATCAAGGTAAAAGAAAAGGGTGGGCTCTATTATAAATTAGCCGATGAACCTGATCGAACAGATATTTTTAGACTGATTGCACAATATGCACAAGTGGTCTCGAGAGCAGAGTTCACACTGGTTGTTCGGACGGAGCTTGGAGAGGCAGCCATTTTAGCCAATGCAGTCGATGAGATTTTGGATGATCAAATCCTTGGCACCGTCGCAGGAGCCAATACCCTCTTAATTGTTTGCAAGGACCAAGAAGTAGCACAAACGGTCCAGCAGACTATTCTCCAACATTCTAGTCACTAGTCAAGGGCGAGGGACCAGTCCAGAAAAGGATCGGCCCTCCTTTTATGTCAGTTTAGAGTTGGAGCAAGCTCTCAGAATGAATGCAATGATATAGAAAAGGAGCAATATGGCAGCAGAAAAACTATCACCTGGCATGCAGCAATACCTAGATATCAAAAAAGACTATCCGGATGCTTTTTTGCTCTTTCGGATGGGAGATTTTTACGAGCTCTTTTATGAAGATGCCGTCAATGCCGCTCAGATTTTAGAGATTTCCTTGACCTCAAGGAATAAAAATGCAGAAATCCGATTCCCATGGCTGGAGTTCCCTATCATTCAGCCCAGCAGTACATTGATGTCTTGATCGAAAAAGGCTATAAGGTGGCCATTGCAGAGCAGATGGAAGATCCCAAGCAAGCTGTCGGTGTAGTTAAACGGGAAGTAGTCCAAGTCATTACCCCAGGGACGGTTGTAGACTCGACCAAGCCAGACAGCGCCAACAATTTCCTGGTAGCCTTGTCTCATGATGAGACGAATTATGGCCTTGCCTATATGGACTTGGTGACTGGAGAGTTTCAGGTCACCAGTTTGAATGATTTTGCCATGGTCTGTGGGGAGATTCGCAACCTACGGGCGCGGGAGATTGTCTTGACCTACTCCTTATCAGAAGGGGAAGAAAGAGTCCTTCTTGGCCAAATGAATCTCTTGCTCTCCCCTATCTCAGAAGTAGCGGAGGATGTCCAACTTTTAGGGGCTGACTTGACTCATTTGGAGAGAATAGCGGCAGGAGGTCTGCTCCAATACGTACAGGAAACCCAGAAGCGGGAGCTCCACCATATCAAGTCTGCCCATCACTATGAAGTCCGTGATTTCTTGCAGATGGATTATGCGACCAAGGCGAGTTTGGACTTGACAGAGAATGCCCGGACAGGCAAAACATGGCAGCCTCTACTGGCTCCTAGATGAAAGCAAGACAGCCATGGGAGGACGTCTCTTGCGGGCTTGGATCCAGAAGCCCTTGATGGACCGCCATCGGATCGAAGAGCGCCAAAAGATTATCCAAGTCTTCTTGGACCATTTCTTTGAGCGAAGTGATCTGGCAGACCGTCTCAAGGGTGTGTACGACATCGAGCGCTTGGCCAGTCGGGTTTCCTTTGGTAAGACCACTCCCAAGGATCTCTTGCAGTTGGGTGAAACGCTACGCCACGTTCCCTTAATTAAATCGCTCTTGGTCGAGATGGGAGAGCCGGTGCTAGACCTCCTCATTGCGCAGTTAGATGAGCTCCCAGAGCTTTGCCGACTCATCGAAGCAGCGATTGACCCGGATGCACCTATCGTTCTGACAGAAGGCAATATCATCCGTACCGGCTTTGATCCAACCCTGGACCAGTACCGTGTCGTCCTCAGAGAAGGGACCGGCTGGATTGCAGAGATTGAAGCCAAAGAACGTGAAGCCAGTGGTATTACCGGACTTAAAATCGACTACAATAAAAAAGATGGCTACTATTTCCATGTAACCAACTCCCAATTATCCCGTGTGCCAGCTCATTTCTTCCGCAAGGCGACTCTGAAAAACTCCGAGCGCTTTGGGACAGAAGAACTGGCTCGGATTGAAGGAGAGATGCTAGAAGCTCGGGAGCAATCGACCAGTCTGGAGTATGCGATTTTCCTACGAATCAGAGAAGAAGTAGGCAAGTACATTCAGCGCCTACAGTCACTAGCCCAAGCCCTAGCAACGGTCGACGTCTTGCAAGGTCTGGCCTGTGTAGCTGAAAAGCAACAGCTCATCCGTCCAGTCTTCCAAGAGGCGCGTGATATCCGGATTGAAAAGGGCCGTCACCCAGTTGTTGAGAAGGTAATGGGAGCTCAAAGTTATATTCCCAATAGTATTTCCATGGATGAGACTTGCCAGATCCAGTTGATTACGGGGCCCAATATGAGTGGGAAATCCACCTATATGCGTCAGTTGGCCATCATTGTCATTATGGCCCAGATTGGTTCCTTTGTACCGGCTCAGGCGGCGACTCTCCCTCTCTTTGATGCCATTTACACCCGGATTGGGGCTGCAGATGACTTGGTATCCGGTCAGTCAACCTTTATGGTCGAGATGATGGAAGCCAACAATGCCATTCGCCAAGCGACTCCAGCCTCACTGATCTTGTTTGATGAGTTGGGACGAGGGACAGCAACCTATGATGGGATGGCCTTGGCCCAAGCCATCATTGAATATATCCATGACTGGACAGGGGCCAAGACCCTCTTTGCCACCCACTACCATGAGCTGACCGACTTAGAACAGACCCTATCCCGCTTGCGCAATGTCCACGTCGCCACCTTGGAGAAGGATGGCCAAGTGACCTTCTTGCACCGGATCGAAAAGGGACCAGCTGATAAATCCTATGGGATCATGTGGCCAAGATTGCAGGCCTGCCAAGCGACCTCTTGAAGCGGGCGGATGCCATCCTGAGTCAATTAGAAGGCCAAAGCCAAGAAGTGCCGGTGGCCGGTCCAACAAAGCAATCCTCTCCAGAGCTTGGCGAACAGTTATCTTTATTTGCAGCAGATGCCACTCACCCAGTACTAGAAGAATTGAAGAATCTTGATATCTACAACATGACCCCGATGGAAGTCATGATGACAGTTGCTGAGATGAAAAAGAGAATCTAAAAAATAGAGCTTGATGAATTGGTCAAGCTCTATTTTTATAAAAATTCTTGTAACCGCTTAGAATGCTTTTGTTAAAGGGTAAAAATGGATTTACAGAGCTGTGAAAAAGCGGTATAATGAAACCATATCGCCGACACTTTTTGGCGTTAAATGGGAAAATGGAGAAAAAATGAAATGGGTTTTTGCATAAATTGTGGACATGCACTCGCTGAAGGTGCTCATTTTTGTAGTGGTTGTGGTGTAGCAATAGGAGAAGCGCACACGGAATCGGAACAGAGGAAATCAGTCTATGATGGAGAGCTCCATAAGTGTCCAAATTGTGCTGAGATGCTAAACTCCTTTATGTCTTCGTGTCCAAGCTGTGGCTATGAGCTAAGAGGATCAAAGAGCAAGAGCAGAGTGGATGAATTAGCAACCAAATTAGAGTTGGCTGAAAGTGCAGAGCAAAAATTAGTATCATTCGAAATTTCTATATTCCAAATACAAAAGAAGATATATACGAATTTGTCATTCTAGCGATTTCAAATATGAATTCGTATGATTATGATTATGAAGCTTGGGATGCAAAGCTACAACAAGCTTATCAGAAGGCAACACTTTCCTTTGGGAATACTCAAGAATTTCACTATATTCATCAGTTGTACACTCAGACTCAAAAAAACATAAAAAAACAAAAAAAGTTTTGGTTGCAACTGTTAAGAATTCCAAAAAAATTGCAATTCCTTCTAACTTTTTACTATCGGAGTAATTTTTAGGTTTTAATAGCAAAGCTATTGGAAAAATGCATTGGGTGAAAGAGAATGCTCTTGTACTTATTTTTTTCAATACCTGCAATGTTTTTTTAATAATTGGGTCGTTTCTACTTCTTCCTTGGAGAAAAAGAAAATAAAACAACATAGTTTAAATATTGAAAAGTTATAGGAGAAGGGTATGAAAGTATTTGGTATGAATAAAACAGGCGGTTTCATGGATGAAATCCGTTGTGATGAACCGTCATATTTGATATGGAAATGGCATCCTAGAGGTGTTCCACAAGGTGCAGGCGATCGAGAAAATGCTATCCGCTGGGGGATCCTCGTTACGTGTTAAAAGATGGAGAAGTTGCCGTCTTTGTATATAAGCAAAAAGACGGGACGATACAAGATTATATTTTAGGTCCTTATGACCAGACTATTAAGACATCGAACTTTCCCGTTTTAGCAAGCATAGTAGGTGCGGCTTATGACGGTGGGACACCCTTCCAAGCAGAAGTTTATTTCATCAATCTTGCGCAAACTTATCCAAGTGAAATTTGCAGTGCCATTTTTTTGATGTCTATGATCCGAGGTTTTTTTAGATTTTTGGTGTTCCCTGTTGCAGTTCGAGGAACAATTAGCTTTTAAAAATTTCTGATTATAAGGAATTTATCAAGCTCCATCGACTTCAAACATTTAATCTTAATGATTTTCAAAAAAACAAATTAAGGATGCAGTAGCTCGATATACTAAAAATATTGTTGCGAATGCTCCTGCGGAACATAACATTCCTGTCATTAAACTTGAGAATAAAATTGCTGTAATAAATGATGCTCTTGAAAGTGATGTCATAGATAGATTGGAAGCTACTTTTTGGTGTCACTGTTTCAAATGTTGATATTGCGTCAATAGAAGTTGATAAGGCAAGTGAAGGTTATCGACAGCTTATTTCCGTTACTAAAGATGTCACAACGGCTAAAATCGAAGCTGAGACAACTGATTATGTTGAGCGAATTCGTATTCAGCGTGAAGAAGGGCAATATGCACAGCATAAACAGACGCAGTCTTCAAATTTAGGTGCCTTCCAAATTGAGAAACAAACAGAGGTTGGTATTGCTGGCGCTGAAGCATTAGGACAAATGGGCTCTGCTGGTTCAGGTACTGTTTCTTTGGGAGGAGATGCAGGTTTTAATCCTGCTGCAATGATGGCAGGTATGGCGGTTGGTGGTGCTGTAGGCCAGAATATTGCCGGAACGATGAATAATATGATGGCTAATACGCAGCCACAGATGGGAATGACACCACCACCCCTACCTACAACTGCCTATCACATAGCTGTTAATGGACAAACATCTGGACCTTTTGATAAGAATGCTTTGACGCAAATGGCTCTATCAGGGCAGTTGTTACCTTCAAGTCTAGTCTGGAAACAAGGAATGCCAGAATGGATGAAAGCAGACTCCGTAGATGATTTGAAAGATTTATTTATGCCACCAATTCCTTCAGTAAAGTAATCATAGGAGAATGTAGATAAACTATTTTTCGTAACAGAATAAAGTCATTCTGTAAAGAAAAATGATTTTTAATGATTAGAATCAATTCTGAATATATTAAAACTTTCCGCGGTGAGAAAAGTGCCTGAAACATAGTTGTTTCAGGCACTCGGAATTATTGAGACCTTAGGCTCAATAATTAGTCATGGAACTACGAAGAAGTTCGCTGACGTCCGTCCTCACCTAAGGAAAGTTTTTCAGGATATTTTATCTTCAATCTAAACAGTTCATTTTGAACTGTTTTTTTATATTCCTCAGGCTTTTCCCTTGCAACTGTTGGTTGATCTCTTCTACTTTTTTCTTGTAAATGCGATAAGAAACAGCCCAGATAACCAAGTACACAAGACTAAATTCTATAATGACGGAGATGTAGAAGCTGATTTGGACTGGGAACCAGCCTCCTAGGGTTGCTAAGGGTAGAAAACCAAAGAGCATCAAAAGGTAGTGGCTGAGGGTCGCACGGAGGAGGCTCCAGTCTTTGTTGAACAGGTTTTTTCCTAAGCTGAAGAGCAAGCCGATGCCAGCCCATATAAGGATACAATAGAGCATGACAAGGGATCCATGCACGTCGTGGGCTTGCATCCATTGTCCAACGCCTGAACTTGGACTGAGAGGCATGTAAGTGGAAGGTGAGTTTAGGAAAGAAAAGACGATAGAGAGGGTAAGGCCGATGAAGATGCCTTTAGAGGCATTCGATAGATGAGTCTTTAACATGATAATTTCTCCTTAATAGCTTTAAATAGCGACGAGACGAATAGGTGATGGTCCCGTTTTTCAGATTGATTTGGACCGATCCGCTGGTGGTAAAATACAGCTGATCGATTTCTTTGGTATTGATAATTTCAGATTGGGAAATTTTTAAAAAGTAGATGGGTAAGTCTTCAGAGAGTTGGTAGAGGGGGCCGGTGAGGATGAAGTGGTCATCCTTTGTTTCCCCAACGACTTGACGGTTTTCAATATAGAAACGATGAAACAAGTGGGTCTCTACAAGATAGGTTTCCCCCTCCTTTTTCGCTCGCAAGCGTTCCTTCTGGTCCAATTCCTCTATGAATTGTTGGACTTTCTGGATGCGTTCGCTAGGTTGTGGCGCTGTGATGGCTACGCCTTCTTCTTGAAAATGGGGGTCAATGGTAACTGTTACTTTCATACAAATCCCTTCTAACATATTGACGTCAGGTAAGCGATCCGCTAGCAGGACTTCTTGCTTACAAGTCTATTAAACACTTTTTCAGGCATCAAGACAAGGCTTTTCGCATATTCGGTCGGTTTGTCTGTTAATCTGGTAGAAGACGGTATCTTTAATGGAGCTGGAGCACAAGGTTTTATAAAGGGAGGGCTTCCTTGTAGATATGGTATAATAGTTCTACCTATGCGCGTATAAAACATAAGAGGGGAAGCTATGTCACAGATTATCGAATTACCAGAAATTCTAGCCAATCAAATCGCTGCCGGTGAGGTCATCGAGCGCCCTGCTAGTGTGGTCAAGGAACTGGTTGAAAACTCCATCGATGCGGGGGCTAGTCAGATTGTCGTAGAGATTGAAGAAGCTGGCTTAAAGACCATTCAAATCACGGATAATGGACAGGGAATTGCCCACGAGGAAGTAGAATTAGCCCTTCGTCGCCATGCGACTAGTAAGATCAAGAGTCAAGCGGATCTCTTTCGGATTCGGACCCTAGGCTTCCGTGGAGAGGCCTTGCCCTCCATTGCCTCTGTCAGTCTTATGACCATCCTAACAGCTCAGGAAGGAGCTAGTCATGGAAGCAAGCTAGAGGCTAAAGGGGGCGAAATTACTTCTCTTGAGCCTGCGACCAGCCCTGTGGGGACCAAAATCAAGGTCGAGGACCTCTTTTTCAATACACCAGCCCGCCTCAAATATATGAAGAGCCAACAGGCAGAGTTGTCCCATATCGTCGACATTCTCAACCGCCTGAGTCTGGCCCATCCAGAGATTGCCTTTACCTTGATCAATGACGGCCATGAAATGACACGGACGGCAGGGACGGGAAATCTCCGCCAGGCCATCGCAGGAGTCTACGGCCTCGCTACTGCCAAGAAAAATGGTTGCCATCGAGACAGGTGATTTGGACTTTGAAGTGTCCGGGCTTTCGTCTCTTTGCCAGAACTGACCCGGGCCAATCGCAACTACATCAGCCTTTTTATCAATGGCCGTTACATTAAGAATTTCTTGCTCAATCGGGCTATTTTGGACGGCTACGGCAGTAAACTCATGGTCGGACGCTTCCCAATAGCGGTCATCAATATTCAGATCGATCCCTATCTAGCTGATGTCAATGTCCACCCGACCAAGCAAGAGGTGCGTATTTCTAAAGAACGAGAACTAATGGCCTTGATCTCCCAAGCGATTGTCTCCGCTTTGAAAAGAGCAGGATCTGATTCCAGATGCTCTAGAAAAATCTAGCCAAGTCGACGCTTCGTCGAACAGAAAAAGCCAGTCCAGACCAGCCTCCCTCTAAAAAGAAAATAGCCTCTATTACGACCGAGACAAGGGAGATTTCTTTGTCCGTCCCAGAGGTCGGGGAATCCCAGCCAAATGGTGAAATGTTCCCCAGAGCAAACGCTTCTTTTTGCACAAGATGAAGGGAAATCAGGAGGCCAAACCGACAGCCATCAAGTTTGCAGAGCGAAAGGCGCCTCAGTACGACCAACTGGATCACCCAGAGTTGGATCTGGCTAGTCTAGACAAGGCCTATGACAAGCTGGAGGGAGAGGAAGCCTCCACCTTCCCAGAGTTGGAATATTTTGGTCAGATGCATGGAACCTATCTCTTTGCCCAAGGCAATGGGGGCCTCTATATCATCGACCAACATGCGGCCCAAGAGCGGGTCAAATACGAAGAATACCGAGAGAGCATCGGGGACGTAGACGGCAGTCAGCAACAACTGCTGGTCCCTTATATCTTTGAGTTCCCTGCAGATGATCTGATCCGCCTGCAACAGCGCAAGCACCTCCTAGAGGAAGTGGGAGTTTATCTTGAAGAGTACGGAGTCAACCAGTTGATCTTGCGAGAGCATCCGATCTGGATGAAGGAAGAGGAGATTGAGGCGGGCATCTATGAAATGTGTGACATGCTCCTCTTGACCAAGGAAGTGTCCATTAAGAAATACCGGGCGGAGTTGGCCATCATGATGTCCTGCAAACGCTCCATCAAGGCCAATCACACCCTGGATGATTACTCTGCACGGGATCTGATCTATCAACTGTCCCAATGTGACAATCCTTATAACTGCCCCCACGGCCGTCCCGTCTTGGTCAACTTTACCAAGTCGGATATGGAAAAGATGTTCCGACGCATTCAGGAAAATCACACCAGTCTACGGGAATTGGGAAAATATTAAACAAAGAATAAAGGAATCTTATGTACGAATACATTAAAGGAATCTTAACGAAAATCACCGCCAAATACATCGTGGTGGAGACAGCTGGGATAGGCTATCTATTGCATGTGGCCAATCCCTATGCCTATTCTGGTAAAATGAATCAAGAGGTGCAGGTCTATCTCCATCAAGTAGTCCGGGAAGACGCTCACCTTCTTTATGGCTTTGCGACCGAAGAAGAGAAAAAGCTCTTTTTGAACTTGATCTCGGTCTCTGGAATTGGCCCAGTCTCAGCTCTAGCTATCATTGCTGCGGATGACAATGCAGGCCTCGTCCAAGCCATCGAAAGCAAGAACATCACCTACTTGACTAAGTTTCCGAAGATCGGCAAGAAAACAGCCCAACAGATGGTCTTGGATCTAGAAGGTAAGATCAATCTTGATCTAGAAGATGCACCGGCTCAGTCCAAAGCCAAAGTTGCAGAAGAAAACCAGGCTCTTGAAGAAGCCATGGAAGCCATGTTGGCTTTGGGCTACAAGGCAACGGAGCTTAAGAAAATCAAGAAATTCTTTGAAGGAACGACGGATACTGCTGAGAACTACATCAAGTCTGCCCTGAAGATGTTGGTGAAATAGGAGAAGTCTATGCCAAAACGCTGTGGATGGGTTAAAATGACTAATCCTCTGTATATAGCTTACCATGATGAAGAATGGGGACAGCCCCTCCATGATGACCAGGCGCTCTTTGAGTTGCTTTGCTTAGAGACCTATCAGGCGGGACTTTCTTGGGAGACGGTGCTCAATAAACGCCAGGCTTTCCGAGAGGCTTTTCATGGCTATCACCTTCAAGGTGTTGCAGACATGACGGATGAGGAGCTGGAAGCTTTGTTAGACAATCCAGCCATCATTCGAAATCGAGCGAAGATCTTTGCGACACGGGCCAACGCCCAGGCCTTTTTACAAGTCCAGGCGGAATTCGGCTCTTTTGATGCCTATCTCTGGTCTTTTGTTGAAGGGAAAACCATCAACAATGATGTCCCAGATTACCGAGCAGGCTCCAGTGAAGACAGCTCTTTCTGAGAAGCTAGCCAAGGACCTCAAAAAACGTGGTTTTAAGTTCACAGGTCCCGTTGCGGTCCTATCCTACCTACAAGCAGCAGGCCTCGTCAATGATCATGAGAATGATTGTGAATGGAAAAGTGGAAATAAGTGACGTTAGATGACTAGAACAACAGAGAATATAGAAAAAGCTGAGAGTCTTATCTCAGCTTTCTTTGTTATGTGACTTTCAGTCCGTCTCGCTCCGTTAGGTGCGAGACAAAAGAACCACCCGCTATGCGGGTGCGCATCGAAGGTTATACCAAAAAAACTCCAAACGCGATACAATAAAGGTGTTCAAGCCAATTGTAAAGCGAAAGGAGAAAAATATGGCCCAAAAAGCACATAGTTTATCACACACAAAATGGATGTGTAAATATCATATTGTGTTCACCCCTAAGTATAGACGAAAAGTGATCTATAATCAATATAGAAGTAGTTTGGGAGAAATATTCCATCGATTATGTAGTTATAAAGGTGTTGAGATTATTGAAGGCCATTTAATGCCAGATCATGTTCATATGTTAGTGAGCATTCCGCCTAGAATTAGCGTTGCAAGTTTCATGGGATATTTAAAAGGTAAAAGTGCTCTAATGATGTTTGATAAACACGCCAATCTGAAATATAAGTTTGGAAATCGACATTTTTGGGCAGAGGGATATTATGTGAGTACGGTTGGACTTAATGAAGCCACAATAAAGAAATACATTCAGGAACAAGAGCACAAAGACATTGCTTTATATAAGTTGAGTGTAAAAGAATATGAAGATCCCTTTAGGGATAGTGGCAAGTAGTACGTATACCTCTTCGAGAGGCTTGTGACGAGTCAAATGCAATAAGGCTTGAACAAAGTGAAAGCCAGCGTCTTTAGGCGCTGGCTGGTAATTTGGGCTTATAGCCCTGCTACAAACCACCCGTTTGACGGGTGGTCATGATTATAGTCAAAGTGGATGACTTGCTTCTTTGCATCTACATGGGCGTGAACTCCGAAGGGGACAATTGTTCTTGGAGTTGCGTGTCCGACATTCAGATTATAGACAATTGGGATATTGCTATCAATGATGTCCATTAAAGCCTCCTTATAGTCGTCATAGAAGGTTTCATCCATAGGTTTCCCGACCAAGAGTCCACTGATGACCTCAAATATTCCAGTTTCTTTTAAAGCCTGCAACATTTTTTTGAAATCATCAGGTTCAGGCTTTTCTTCACTTGTTTCTAGCAATAGAATCTTTCCTTCCCAGTCGGATAAGTCAGGGAAAAGTTTGTATTTTTGGCAGAGGTCTGTGCTATCTGCGTGTAGAGAGTTGTCAAAAATATCATAGAGAGACTCAAGACAACCACCGAGGATTTCTCCCTCAAACTGAGCATTGCCTTGTAACAAGTCAAAACCTGTATTTGCATGGCTGACACGAGGTGTTCCCAAGGCTTTGGGACTAAAATTAGTCCGTTCCTCATACCAAACGTTACTAGGGCGAATTTCTGAGATTTTTCCAGTCTCAATCAATTCTTTGAAGTAGTGGAGGCTATATGGCAACATTTCTTTGTCTAACTCACAAATGTCTGCTAGAAATGATTGGCCGTAAAAAGTCTTGACCCCTAGCTTATGCAACATGAGGTGGTTCATGGTTGTATCCGAGAAACCGAGAAAAATCTTTGGTTTGATAACCTTTTGTAGTTGGTCATTTTCAAAGAGGTAGGGTAGCAAGCGATAGGTATCGTCTCCACCAATGGCACATAGGATTATGTCGATGCTATCATCAGAAAAGGCCTGAATCAAATCCTCTGCACGAGCTTCAGGATGTTCTTTGATAAAATCTAAGCCTTTTAGCGAATGAGGTAAAAAGATAGGATTGAGTCCGAGGTCCTTGAGACGTTGAATACCCAAGTCCACTTCGTGCTTGACAAAGTCTTCACCGATAATCCCACTAGATAAACTTATAATACCAATAGTAGAAGTCATATATTATCCTCCTAAAAAAATAAATTGATGCTATTGTATCATAAAAATGATAGAAAAAAATATAAGGAATAGAGTTAGGGATACGATTTTATTTCAATAAAGCAATAGAACAAATACCCGCTCGATGTGCTTACTTCAGAATATAGGCAAGCCCTTTTTAGAAGTTGGTTACCACGTAGTTAAATCTCTTAGGAATATTGATGTAACGGAATTTATAAGAGTTTTTTTACTTTATAATACTCTAAAAGAAAAAGATTGAAGAAAGTTACCTAAAATGAACTTTTTTTCTTCAATCTGTTTTTAAAATAATTTAGGAAATTGTGTTACAATGA